>Ga0335084_10007516_pt1 | contig 10831 bp, 4 predicted proteins | sample Lox_Sample_44_FD_206721 | JGI IMG/M metagenome (GOLD analysis project Ga0335084, IMG submission 206721) | Soil microbial communities from Loxahatchee National Wildlife Refuge, Florida, United States - Lox_Sample_4.4 | ecosystem: Environmental > Terrestrial > Soil > Wetlands | place: USA: Florida...
GGCGCGCCCGCTCGCAGGCTTCGTGGCAAGCATCGTAGACCTGGCAGGCATCGGTGCCATCGACGATCACGCCTGGAATCCCATAAGCAATGGCGCGCTCGGCCAGGTCTTTCACGCGAAACTGCAGGTCGGCCGGAGTGGAGTATCCCCAGAGATTGTTTTCGACAATCAGCACCAGGCCCAGATTTTGCACGGCAGCAAAATTCAGGCCCTCGTAGGTCACGCCTGTGGACTGGCCTCCGTCTCCGATGTAGGTCATCACCGCAATATTTCTGCCCTGAAGCCGCGCGCCGAGCGCCACGCCTGCCAGCACAGGTATCAGGTCGCCAAGGGTAGAAATCGGCGCGACGACGTTCCGCGTTTGATGATCTCCCAAATGGGATGAAGCGTCGCGGCCTTTTGTCGGCGAGCCGGACTTCGCCATGTACTGCATCATGATGTCGCGCGGAGAGAAACCGCGCACGAGCAGCGACCCTTGATTGCGGATCATCGGCCCCAGCCACTCGTCCGGCCTTAGCGCATACGCCGAAGCGCAGGAACAGGCTTCCTGGCCCAGGCCGAAGTACACCCCGCCGACCACCTTGCCCTGCTTGTAGAGATTCTCGAGTGCGGACTCCATCAATCGGTTCAGCAACATCCAGCGATAGATCTCGATCACCTGCTGCTTCGAGAGGTAATTGGACTCGCGCATCGGCGGAACTGGCGCGGAAAGATCGCCGCTTTCGACTTCGTAGTGAACCTCGTCGCCGGAACGAACTTGGCGGAGGATGAAGCTTGGTTTTTCGAGGCGGTAGTCGAGGATGGGGAAGACCCGATTTTGCGATCTGTCCTTGGGTTTGTTGTTTCTTGTTTTGGGGCGAGAGACGACCTTTGTCTTGTGGCTCGCAGCGGACTGCGCTTTTTTCTTCGCCATTGACGGACCGGCGTTCATGCTAGCGCGGGTCAGGGGGTTTGAGCCAGTCGAAACGGGCACTCGGGACTCTCTAAGGCCGAAGTCTTGAACGCCTACGCCAGAAACTGGTCATCTTCCCCGCGAACATGACGGAACTCCGCAGGTACTTTCAGCGGCACGCCCACCGTGTTCCCCAGAACCGCATCCATCGTTTCCACCCACAGCATTTGACTCGCGAAGACGGCTCCGAAGTTGCGCACGACAGATTCGGAGACGTCATTCAATGCGATTTCGCGTTGCAATTCCTTTTGCATTGAAGTCACGGACTTTGCTGTGATGCCGCAGGGCACGATCAGGTCGAAGTAGTTAAGGTCCGTATTCACGTTAAGCGCAAAGCCATGCGATGTAACGCCACGCGAAATGTGAACTCCGAGCGCGGCGATCTTCGATTCCGGCGATGATGCCGTCATCTCTCGCGTCGTCGAAACACTATGGGTTTCTGTCCACACTCCTGTCATTCCTGGAATGCGCTTCGTCGAAATTCGAAAATCTGCGCACGTGCAGATCAGCACTTCTTCCAGCCGCCGGACATAGTCGACGGCGCCGAGCGTCTTTCGCGAAGGCCCGTCCTGTGACCTGTGACCTGCCGCCTGTGACCTGCTGTCCAGAGAGTTGACGGCTGACGGCTGAAGGCTGAATCCCCGCAGATCAAAGATCGGGTAACCGACCAGCTGCCCCGGCCCGTGAAAGGTCACATCTCCGCCGCGATCGCACTCGTAGACTTCGACACCTCGCCGTGCGAGTTCGTCACGCGAAAGCAGAACGTTGCCTGCCTTCGCGTTGCGCCCCAACGTAACTACCGGCGAGTGTTCGAGGAGCAGGAGCACATCCCCGATTTGCCCCGATTTGCGCAGATCGACTAATCTCTGCTGCAAGCGTAGCCCGCTCGCGTAGTCGATGGCGCCGAGTTGGACGACAGAAATCACCGCACGCCTGAAATTTATTATAGGACTGGGATTCTTTTCTCGACGGTCCGGAATTCCAAATTCTGATGGACAGCATAAACATTTTCCGGCCGGATTATTGCGATGCTTTTACATCTTTCGCTGGAAGTGGTGCATCGCGGCGAGGAGGCTTGTACAACAACAGCATTTGCTATGTACATCTGCGGATTCGTTTCGGATTCGTCATTTCTTTGTGCGACAGGTCGCAGTGGTAGTTTCCTCCGGTGGGCTTACGTCCTCCGCTTTCGTCGGCATGCCGATCCTGTGATCCACTCTGCGCCACGCTTGAATTCCCGCCGCTTCACTTCCCCCAACGGAATCTGCGATTTACAAACCTTTACCATCTTTCTGTTCGCTTCGCCATCATTTGAACCATATGATCATCTTAGATGGGTATGCGGTCTTCGCTCATTGGAACGATCAGTTGATGTCCGATCCGCGGGAAAGGCAGGTTCTCGTCACCGGTTCCTATGCATAGATACCTGAGACTTGTTTCGATCATCAGCCTCTTAATGCTGGCGTTGACCTGGAGCGGTTGCCAGGGCGCCGACTCTCAGAAGGAAAAGCAGGCGTTGGCAGCTACCACTCGCGCGGTTCCGGTTGCCGTAGCGCAAGCAGTGCAGCGGGACATGCCGGAGTATTTGACCGGTCTGGGCTCGGTGACCGCCTTCAACACGGTGAGCGTGAGATCCCGGATCGATGGTCAACTGGTCGAAGTGCACTTCCGCGAGGGACAACAGGTCAAACAGGGGGACCTGCTCGCGCTCATTGATCCGCGCCCCTATGAAGTGCAACTGGCGCAAGCGCAGGCCCAACTGGCCCGCGATCAGGCACAGGCTCGCGATGCGCAGCTCAATTATGAGCGCTACAAGGACTTGCTTAACCAGTCGGGAGCGATGTCGCAACAGCAGGTGGACACGCAGAGAGCGTCTGCTGATCAACTGGAAGCCGCGGTGCGCGCCGACCAGGCCGCGATCGACAACGCGAAACTGCAGATCACCTATTGCCACATTACCGCGCCGGTGAGCGGCCGAGTCGGATTACGCCTGGTGGATGCAGGCAACATCGTCCACGCCAGCGATCAGAACCCGCTGTTGGTCATCACTCAATTGCAGCCGATTTCGGTCATCTTCACGCTGCCGCAAGACAGCCTTCCAGTTGTGGCACAGCGCATGAAACAGGGAACGCTTCTGGTCGACGCCTACAGTCGCGACGATCAAACCAAGCTCGCAACCGGAACCCTATTGACCATCGACAATCAGATCGATCAACAGACCGGAACCGGGCGCTTGAAATCCGTTTTTGACAACAAAGATGGTGTTCTCTGGCCCAATCAGTTTGTCAACGTTCGGCTGCTCCTGGATGTCAAGAAGAACAGCACGGTGGTCCCGAGCGTCGCCGTGCAGCGCGGCCCCCAGGGAACCTTTGTCTATCGGGTGAAGCCCGACAGCACAGTGGAAGCCCGGCAAGTCACGGTAGCGCTTTCACAATCCAATCAAAGCGCGATCGCAACCGGCTTACAGCCCGGAGATGTCGTTGTCGTTGACGGGCAAGACAAGCTGCAAAACGGCGCGAAAGTGGAAACCCGCAGCGGTCGTCCCGGCAACTCCAACGCTTCGCAAACGGCCGCTCCCGCTCCAACATCATGAGCCCTTCTCGCATTTTCATTCTCCGGCCGGTCGCTACTTCGCTGCTGATGGTGGCCGTGTTGCTCGTCGGCTTTGTTGCCTACCGCCAACTGCCCGTCTCCGCATTGCCCGAAGTTGATTACCCCACCATCCAGGTGGTGACGTTCTATCCCGGCGCCGCCCCCGATGTCATGGCTTCGTCTGTGACCGCGCCGCTCGAACGCCAGTTCGGTCAAGTCCCCGGGCTGACCCAGATGACTTCCACCAGTTCATTGGGGAGCTCGTTGATTACCCTGCAATTCGCGCTTGACCAGAACATCGACGTAGAGGAGCAACAGGTTCAGGCCGCTATCAATGCGGCGACGACCTACTTGCCGCGCGACCTCCCCAATCCTCCGATCTACAGCAAGGTCAACCCTGCCGATGCTCCGATCCTGACGATGGCTCTAACCTCGGACTCGCTGCCGTTATCCAAGGTCGAGGATCTTGCCGAAACCGCGCTCGCCCAGAAGATCTCGCAGATTTCGGGGGTTGGTTTGGTTTCCATCAGCGGCGGCCAAAAACCCGCGGTTCGCGTGCAGGCAAATCCAACGGCTCTTGCTTCCTACGATCTCAGTCTCGAGGATGTGCGCACGGCGCTGGCGGCGGCCAATGTCGATCAGGCGAAGGGAGTCCTGGACGGACCGCGGCAGGCCTTCACCATTGGCGCGAACGATCAACTGCTTTCCAGCCATCAATACAACAGCGTGATCATCGCCTACCGGAACGGCGCGCCGGTGCGTTTATCCGATATCGCCACCGCCATCGACAGCGCGGAAAACGTGAAACAAGCCGCATGGGTCAACAATACTCCGGCCGTATTGCTGAACATTCAGCGGCAACCTGGCGCCAACATCATTAGCGTAGCCGACCGGATCAAGAAGGTCCTGCCCCAGCTTCAGGCGTCGCTGCCCCCGGCCGTCAAGGTTCAGGTTCTGATTGACCGCACACAAACCATCCGCGCATCGGTCGCTGATGTTCAGTTCGAGTTGATGCTTACGGTTGCGCTGGTCGTGATGGTCATCTTTCTCTTTCTCAGGAATCTGTCGGCGACGGTGATCCCCAGCGTCGCGGTACCTCTTTCCCTTGTGGGGACGTTCGGGATCATGTATCTGCTGGGCTACAGCCTGAACAATCTCACCCTGATGGCGCTGACCATCTCGACCGGATTCGTGGTGGATGACGCCATCGTCATGATCGAGAACATCAGCCGCTTCCTCGAGGAAGGTGAATCTCCTTTGGAGGCCGCGCTCAAGGGGGCCGGGCAGATCGGTTTCACGATCGTTTCGCTGACCGTTTCACTGATCGCGGTCCTGATTCCGCTGCTCTTCATGGGCGACATCGTCGGCCGGCTATTCCGCGAGTTTGCGGTGACGCTGGCGGTCACGATCCTTGTTTCGGCGGTGGTCTCGCTGACGTTGACGCCCATGATGTGCGCGAAGCTTCTGAAAACCAAGGGTGCGGCGAAGGAGTCGCGGTTCTTCCGCGCGTCGGAAGATTGGTTCAAGCGAGTGATCGCCTTCTACGGCAGGACCCTGAAGTGGGTCTTGGGACACCAAACCGCAACGCTTCTGGTGACTGCTGGAACCCTGGTGCTCACGTTATATCTTTACGCGGTTGTGCCCAAGGGCTTTTTCCCGGTGCAGGACACGGGCGTGATCATGGGCGTCACCGAGGCGCCGCAGAGCGTTTCCTTCGCGGCGATGTCACGAAGGCAGCAATCGCTAGCCGGAATCATCCTCAAGAATCCAAATGTCGATAACCTCTCCTCCTTCATCGGAGTCGATGGAATCAACGCTACTCCGAATACGGGCCGGATCCAGATCAACCTCAAGCCGCGCAGTGAACGAAATCAGACGGCGTCAGAAATCATTCGCGACCTGCAACCGGAACTGGCGAAGGTCGACGGCATCACGGTTTACATGCAGCCGGTACAAGACCTGACCGTCGAGAGTCGCGTCAGCCGCACTCAATACCAGTACTCAGTGGAAGATGCAGATGCCAGCGAGTTGGCGATCTGGGCTCCGCGCCTGCTACAACGGCTGCAGTCGGCGCCGGAGCTTCGCGATGTTGCCAGCGATCAGCTCAACAATGGTCTCGAAGCGAGCCTGGTGATCGATCGCGATACGGCATCCCGTCTTGGAATTCTCCCGCAAGCGATTGACGACACGTTGTACGACGCCTTTGGCCAGCGCCAGGTGTCGACGATGTTTACCCAGTTGAATCAATACCATGTCGTGCTCGAAGTCGATCCGCAGTTTCAAAGTGACCCGGACGCCCTCAAGAAGATTTATGTAAAGTCCACGGGATCTGCTTCGAGCAGTGGTCTTCAGGGGGCGGGAACACAAGTGTCAGCTCCTCTTACTGGCCAGGCGGCATCCGGGTCGGGCGCGCAAGTCCCGCTCGTGGCCTTCGCACATTTCGAGCAGCGGAACGCGCCGCTGGCAATCAATCATCAGGGTCAATTCCCCGCCGTAACCCTGTCGTTCAATCTCGCTCCCGGCGTTTCTCTTGGAGAAGCAACGCGCGCCATTGAGGAAGCAGAACGGGAGATCAATCTTCCCCGGAGCGTCAATACAAGCTTTCAGGGCACGGCCGCAGCCTTTCACAATTCGCTGTCTTCCGAACCTCTACTGATTCTGGCCGCGATCATTACCGTGTACATCGTTCTCGGCGTTCTGTACGAGAGTTACATTCACCCGATCACAATTCTTTCCACGCTGCCGTCGGCTGGCGTAGGTGCGATCCTGGCGCTGTTGCTGACAGGTAACGACCTGAGCGTGGTCGCCTTGATCGGCATCATTCTGCTGATCGGAATCGTCAAGAAGAACGCCATCATGATGATCGACTTCGCGCTCGAAGCCGAGCGGGTCGAGGGGAAACCGCCAGAGGAGGCCATTTATCAGGCCAGCCTGCTGCGCTTCCGTCCCATCATGATGACCACCATGGCCGCGCTCCTCGGCGCCTTGCCACTCGCACTTGGCCGTGGGACCGGTTCAGAGCTGCGTCATCCGCTCGGTGTTTCCATCGTCGGCGGTCTGCTCCTGAGCCAGTTGCTGACGCTCTATACGACCCCGGTCGTCTATTTGTGGTTTGACAGGTGGGCTCGCCGATTCTCGCACCTCCGTGTCGGCAATCCCATCGAAGAACCTAGGGAAGAGGTCTTGGCGGATTAGACATGAACATCTCCGCCCCATTCATCAAACGACCTGTCGGGACCTCGCTTCTGGCGGCCGCTTTGCTTATGGCGGGAGTCTTGGCCTTTACACGTCTCCCGGTGGCCCCGCTGCCCCAGGTCGAGTTCCCCGTGATTCAGGTGAATGCGGGCTTGCCCGGTGCCAGTCCCGAGACCATGGCCTCGGCCGTAGCCACTCCGCTGGAACGACAGTTCGGACGCATTGCGGGAATCAACCAGATGACGTCGACCAGTTCGCTGGGTTCTACCAACATCTCCCTGCAATTCGACCTTAACCGGAACATCGACGCTGCCGGACGCGACGTGCAGGCTGCCATCAATGCTGCGCGCAGCCAGTTGCCCGCCAACCTCCCGGGCAATCCCTGGTACCGCAAGGCCAATCCGGCCGACGCGCCCATCATGATTCTGGCGCTTACCTCAGACACCATCTCGCTGCCGAGGATTTATGACGCCGCCGACTCGATCCTCGCGCAAAAGCTGGCGCAGATCGAAGGCGTCGGTCAGGTGTTCGTCGGAGGGGGCGCAAAACCTGCGGTGCGCGCGGAAGTAAACCCCACGCTACTGAACAAGCTCGGCGTCGGGCTTGATACTGTTCGCGCTGCGCTCAGTTCGGCTAACGCCAATCGGCCGAAGGGAGAATTTTCCGGACCCGTCAATGCCTGGAGCATTGACGCCAACGACCAGATCTTTCGCGCCGATGAGTACCGCAAACTGATCGTTAGTTATAACAACGGCGCCGCGGTCCGGCTTGGCGATGTCGCCGAGGTGCGCGATTCCGTCGAGGATGTCCGCAACGTTGGACTCGCCAACGGCAAGCCGGCCGTTTTGATCATCGTATTCCGCCAACCCGGCGCGAACATTATCGAAACGGTGGATCGGGTACGCGGGGAACTTCCACAGTTAAAGTTATCCATCTCACCGGCTATTGGTCTGAACGTCGTTTCCGATCGCACTACTACGGTCCGCGCTTCCGTCGCTGACATCGAACGCACACTGATGATCTCCGTCATCCTGGTCATCCTGGTCGTGTTCGCCTTCTTGCGCACGTTTCGCGCGACCATCATCCCCAGCGTAGCTGTTCCTCTCTCGCTGATCGGCACATTTGGCGTGATGTACCTCGTCGGCTACAGTCTCGACAATCTGTCCTTGATGGCACTGGCCATATCGACCGGCTTTGTTGTCGACGACGCCATCGTCGTCCTCGAAAACATTACCCGCTATCTCGAACATGGATTGAGCCCGGTTCAGGCGGCATTCCGCGGGGCCAAGGAAATCGGCTTCACCGTTCTCTCGATGAGCACATCGCTGGTCGCGGTCTTCATCCCTATTCTGCTCATGCAGGGCATCGTCGGGCGCCTTTTCCGCGAATTTGCCGTCGTGCTCAGCGTTACTATCGCCATTTCCCTGCTCGTCTCGTTGACTGTTACTCCAACGATGTGCGCGAAATTTCTGCGTCCTTTGGGCGAGAAAAAACACGGGCATATCTATCGTTTCAGCGAGTGGGTGTTCGACCACATGCTGGGCATGTACCGGCGCAGCTTGGAGTGGGTGTTGCGCCACCGGCCGCTAACATTCGCGGTCACCGTCGCAACTGCCGCACTCAGTGTTTACCTCTACATCATCGTGCCGAAAGGATTCTTCCCGCAGCAGGACACCGGCCGTGTCATGGGTTCAGTGCAGGCGGCGCAGGACATCTCCTTCGAAGCTATGCGCGGCAAGATGACTCAGTTTGTCGACCTCGTGATGAAAGACCCTGCCATCGAGACCATCGTTGGTTTTGCGGGTTCGGGAAATACGGGGAGAATGTTCATCACGCTCAAGCCGCTTGCGGAGCGCAAGGTCAGCGCCGACCAGGTCATTAACCGTCTACGCGGAAAACTGGCCGTGGTCCCGGGAGCGACGCTCTACATGCAATCGGCACAGGACCTGACGATCGGCGGTCGGTTTGGACAGGCGCAGTATCAGTACACATTGCAGGGCGAGAACTTAGCGGATCTAAACGAATGGTCGCCCCGCCTGGTGCAGAAACTGCGCTCTCTGCCTGAGTTGCGCGACGTCAACACTGACCAACAGAACAAAGGCCTGCAAGCGACCGTGATCATTGACCGCGATACTGCGGCTCGACTGGGAGTCTCAGCGGCTGCGATCGACAGCGCGCTCTACGACGCTTTTGGTCAGCGCCAAGTGTCGGTCATGTACCGCCAGCTGAACCAGTATCACGTGGTCATGGAGGTGGCGCCGGAGTTCTCTCGCAGCCCCGACGCTCTGCAGAACATCTACGTGCGCGGTAACAATGGCACGGCCGTGCCGCTGGCGGCCTTCACCCATTTTGGGCCATCGAACACCGCGCTGGCCGTCAACCATCAAGGGCAATATCCGTCGGCCACGGTCTCATTCAATCTTGCGCCCGGCGTTTCCCTCGGGGCCGCAACAACCGCAATCGAAGCTGCGGAACGCAATATGGGTTTTCCCTCCACCATCCACGCCAGCTTCCAGGGAACCGCGGCTGCGTTTCGCGACTCGCTTGCCAGCGAACCCATTCTCATTCTTGCGGCTCTCGTAGCTGTTTATATTGTGCTCGGCATCTTGTATGAGAGCCTGATCCACCCCATCACGATTCTTTCCACGCTTCCTTCTGCCGGCGTGGGTGCCCTGCTCGCACTTCTAATCTCGAAGAACGAACTCAATGTGATCGGACTGATCGGCATCATCTTGCTCATTGGACTGGTCAAGAAGAACGCGATCATGATGATCGACTTTGCCCTCGATACGGAGCGGCGCCACGGCAAGTCTCCCGTGGACGCGATCCACGAAGCCTGCCTGTTGCGTTTTCGTCCCATTATGATGACGACGATGGCGGCATTGCTCGGTGGATTACCGCTAGCCCTCGGCACCGGCACGGGCTCGGAACTGCGCCGTCCCCTCGGGATCACCATCGTAGGAGGCCTGATCGTCAGCCAGGCACTTACGCTGTTCACGACACCGGTGGTGTACATCTACATCGATCGGGTGAGGCTCTGGCTACGCGGGGAGCGCGAGCAGAGACGCCCCGCCATCGTTTCCCGTCCCGCACAGGGCTAGCGAGAGTAGGCTGGCATTCCGTATTTCAACTGTAGTAGAACAACAATAAAGAACTGCCTCATCCGGAGAGGTGGCAGAGTGGTCGAATGCACCCGCCTTGAAAGCGGGCGTGCCTTGACGGGCACCGGGGGTTCGAATCCCTCCCTCTCCGCCAGGACTCAGCCCCGCAGCCTGTCCCGGCAGCTCATGACTCCCGCGATTCTTTCTCCGCGCTATACTCTCCTCGGCAGTGATGGCCAACATTCTTTACGGTCTCAACGGCGAAGGTTCCGGACACTCGACTCGCGCCAAAGAAGTAATCACCCACCTGGAACATGAAGGACACACAGTTCACGTCGTATCCTCGGATCGTGGTTTCGAAAACCTGCGCAAGGATTTCGAGGTTACGGAAATCTTCGGGTGGCGCCTGGCCTACGTAAACAATCAGATCCGCTATCGCCGGACGCTCGCGTCTAATCTCCTGAGGGCGCGCCGCGTTGCGGAAAGTGTTGCGCGTCTTAAGCAATATGCTGTCGCTTGGAAGACTGACGTGGTCATCACGGATTTCGAGCCCCTTTCCTGCCATGTCGGGCGCAGCCTGCGTCTCCCGGTGATCTCGATTGACAATCAGCATTGCCTTACTAACACGAGTGTTTCCTATCCCAGGCAATACCGGCGCGATGCTGCGGCCGCGAAGATTGTCATTCGTATGATGGTCCCGCGGGCCGACGTATATCTCACCACATCCTTTTTCCATGCCGAGGTCACGCGGCCCAATACCTTTCTATTCCCGCCCATCTTGCGCGAAAACATCCTGAAGGCAGTGCCGCGCGCGGACGAACACGTTCTGGTCTATGTGACTTCACCGGCGCCCGCGCTGGCGAGACTTCTTGCTACCATTCGCGCCCGCTTCGTCGCTTACGGTTTCGGCTGCGAACGCCAAAACGGCAACATCGTTTATAGGAAGCCAAGCCTCGATCGTTTCTTCGCTGATCTGGTCGGCGCCAAGGCC
>Ga0335084_10007517_pt1 | contig 10829 bp, 13 predicted proteins | sample Lox_Sample_44_FD_206721 | JGI IMG/M metagenome (GOLD analysis project Ga0335084, IMG submission 206721) | Soil microbial communities from Loxahatchee National Wildlife Refuge, Florida, United States - Lox_Sample_4.4 | ecosystem: Environmental > Terrestrial > Soil > Wetlands | place: USA...
CGACGAGCTGCGCGCGCTGCAGGCCGGCGGCGGCGAGTTCCTGGTCGAGCTCGAGGCGCGCGAGCGCGCCCGCACGAATATCCCGAACCTGCGCGTGGCCTACAACCACGTTCACGGCTACTACATCGAAGTGACGAATGCGCACGCGCAGAAGATCCCGGAGGACTACCGCCGCCGCCAGACGCTGAAGAACGCCGAGCGCTACATCACGCCGGAGCTGAAGGCCTTCGAGGACAAGGCGCTTTCGGCGCGCGACCGCGCGCTGGCGCTCGAGAAATCGTTGTATGAAGAGCTTCTTGCTTCGCTGAATGAGCACGTAAAGATCCTGCAGGCCATCGCGCGCGCGCTCGCGCAGGTGGACGTGCTGTCCTGCTTCGCCTCGCTTTCGGCGACGAGGAGCTACGTCCGCCCGCAGTTCGTCGACGACATCCGGCTGGAAATCGAAGGCGGCCGCCACCCGGTGGTCGAAGCGCAGATCGAAAGCTTCATCGCGAACGATGCCCGCCTTTCGCCGACGCGCCGGCTGCTGCTCATCACCGGCCCGAACATGGGCGGCAAGTCGACCTACATGCGCCAGGTGGCGCTGATCGCGCTGATGGCGCACGTCGGCTCGTTCGTGCCGGCGAAGGCGGCGCGCATCGGGCCGCTCGACCAGATCTTCACGCGCATCGGCGCGGCCGACGACCTCGCCGGCGGCCGCTCCACCTTCATGGTGGAGATGACCGAGAGCGCGGCGATCCTGCACAACGCGACGGAAAGGAGCCTGGTGCTGATGGACGAAGTCGGCCGCGGCACGTCCACGTTCGACGGCCTGGCGCTCGCCTGGGCGATAGCGGGATTTCTGCTTCAGAAGAACAGGTCCTTGACGCTGTTCGCCACTCATTACTTCGAGCTGACGCGCCTTGCGCTGGAGCACAAGGACGTCGCCAACGTCCACCTCGACGCGGTCGAGCACAAGGACACGGTGGTCTTCCTGCACGCGGTGGAGGAAGGCCCGGCGAGCCAGAGCTACGGCCTGCAGGTCGCCGGCCTCGCCGGCGTGCCGAAGGCGGTGATCCGCCAGGCGAGCCGCTACCTGCAGCTGCTGGAAGAGTCCAGCGTCACCCGCGGCAACCAGGACGACCTGTTCGCCGCCGTAAAGGCTCCGCCCGCGGAAGTGGCGGAAGATGTTCTCAGAAAAGAACTTCAAGCCATCAACCCCGACGAGCTGTCGCCGCGCGAGGCGCTCGAGCTGCTCTACCGCCTGAAGAAGCTCTAGCTACTGCTTCGGCTTGATGCCGAGCAGCTTCGCGGCGTCGGCGAGCTGCTTCGCCTGGTCGTCGATCGATTTCGCGAACTCTGCCGCGTCGCCCGGCACGTTGAGCTGCGCCGTCGCCGCGAGGCGCTCGGCGACGAACGGATCCTTCGAGACGGCCTTGACGTCGGCGCCGATGCGCTCGCGCGCCGCCTCCGGCAGGTTGCTCGAGCGCGCGGCGATGATGCCGACCAGGCCTTCGAAGTCGAGTCCCGGAAAGCCCAGCTCGGAGACCGTGGGCAGGTCGAGGCCCGGCACGCGGTTTCGCGCCTGCACCGCGAGCAGCTTCACCTTGCCGCCCTGCGCCTGCGCCCGCACGATGGCGTACGCCGAGCTGTAGAGCTGGATGCGCTCGTTGATGAGGTCGTTCACCGCCTCGGCCGGCTGCTTGTAGCGCACGTGCGCCGCCTCGATGCCCTGCGTCTTCAGGAAGCCCTCGAGGATGATGTCGGTCATCGTCACCGCGGTGGTCCAGTTGAGCCAGCCCTGCTTCTGCCTGGCCGTGTCGAGCAGCTCCTTCAGGGAGTTGATCTTCATGCTGACCGGCACGCCGAGCGTGACGACGGTTCCCGACACGCGCGCCACCGGCACCAGCTCCTGCGGGTCGTACGGCATCCTGTCGAGACTGTACGGATGTCCGACGAAGTTGGCGGTCGGGCCCCACAGCAGGGTGTGGTCGTCCTTCGCCTGGATCACCGCGTTGATGGCGATGACGCCGTCGCCGCCCGGGCGGTTCTCCACCACCACGGGCTGGCCCCAGATCTTGGTCAGGCGATCGGCATAGAGCCGCGCGCCGAGGTCGGCGCCCGAGCCCGGCCCGAGCGACACGATGAACCTCACCGGTTTGGACGGCCAGGCCTGCGCGGATGCGGCGGGCGGCAGCGCCGCGAAGAAAAGCACAGCGAGAGCAGCGGACAGCCTTTTCATTCGAATCCTCCTGGGACGCAAAGCTATACTCGGCGCCTGCATGAGCGCAACCCCCGGTTTCGTGGACATCGGCGCCAACCTGACGCACGCGTCGTTCCAGGACGATCTGCCGGAGGTGCTGGCGCGCGCGCGCGACGCCGGCGTGTCGGTCGTCGTCACGGGCACCACGGTCGACGACAGCCGGCGCGCTCTCGCGCTGGGGCTGCCCTGCACCGCCGGCGTCCATCCTCACCACGCGCGGGAGTGCGGACCGCAGACCATCCCGCAGCTGCGCGAGCTGGCGAAGCATCCACAGGTGGTGGCGATCGGCGAGTGCGGCCTCGACTTCAACCGCAACTACTCGCCGCACCCCGATCAGGAGAAATGGTTCGTCGCTCAGATCGAGCTCGCCCTGGAAATCGGCAAGCCGCTTTTCTTTCATTCGCGGGATGCCCATCCGCGGTTTTCACAGATTGTTTCTTCCTTCAAGAACCTCAAAGGCGTAGCGCATTGCTTCACCGGCGAGCGCGAGGAGCTGCGCGCCTACCTCGACCTCGGCCTGTACATCGGCATCACCGGCTGGATCTGCGACGAGCGGCGCGGCCGCCACCTGCTCGAGCTGGTGAGGGAGATCCCGCGCGAGCGGCTGCTCCTCGAGACCGACGCCCCCTACCTCACGCCGCGCGACCTGCACCCGCAGCCCAGGGCGAGGCGCAACGAGCCGGCGTTCCTGCCGCACATCGCCCGCGCCGCCGCCCGCGCCCTCGGCCGGCCGCTGGAAGAGGTCGCGGCCGAGACTCGCCGCAACGCCCGCACGCTGTTCGGCCTGCATGAATCTGGCTCATCTGCTGCTGCGCAGCGCCCGCTCGCAGCCTGAGCGGCCGGCGCTCGCCGTCGGCAAGGCGGCGGTCCTGACCTACGGCGCCCTCGCCGAGCGCGTGGCGCGCCTCGCCGCCGGCCTGGCGCGGAAGATGAACCTGAGGAAGCAGGACCGCGTCGCGCTCGCGATGAAGAATTGCCCCGAGTACTACGAGATCCTCTTTGCCTGCTGGCACGCGGGCCTGACGCCCGTGCCGATGAACGCCAAGCTGCACGCCAGGGAGTTCGCCTACATCGTCGAGAACTCGGGCGCGAAGGCCTGCTTCGTCTCGCCGGATCTCGAATCGAGCGTGGATGGCACGCCGCTTCATGAGTTGAGAAACCTGTATTCAGAACCCGCCGCCCCCGCCGACGTCGATCCCGAAGACGTGGCGTGGCTGTTCTACACCAGCGGCACCACCGGCGTGCCGAAGGGCGCGATGCTCACCCATCGCAACATGCTGTTCCAGGCGCAGGCCTACTTTGCCGACATCGACAAGCTCGGGCCGGACGACGCCATCCTGCACCCGGCGCCGCTCTCGCACGGCTCGGGCCTGTACGGCCTGCCGCATTTCGCCGCCGGCGCGGTGAACGTGATCCCGGCCATTTCGAGCCGGCCGAGATCTTCGAGCTGCTCGACCACTGGCGCGGCGCCTCGTTCTTCGCCGCGCCGACGATGGTGGTGCGGCTGCTCGCGAGCCCGGCCGCGCGCGCGCCGCGCCACCTGAAGTGCCTGGTGTACGGCGGCGCGCCGATGTACGTCGCCGACAGCCTGCGCGCGCTCGAGCTCTTCGGCCCGCGCCTCTACCAGCTCTACGGCCAGGGCGAGAGTCCGATGACCATCACGGGACTTTCGCAGGAAATGCATTCAAGAAAACTGAATCTGGAAACCTGCGGGCCAGCCAGGACCGGTGTCGAGGTGAAAGTCTTCGATGACCGCGACAAGGAGCTGCCGCCGGGCGAGACCGGCGAGATCGTGACGCGCTCCGACTGCGTGATGCGCGGCTACTGGAACAACGCGGAGGCCACCGCGAAAACGCTGCGCGGCGGCTGGCTGCATACCGGCGATGTCGGCAGCCTGGACGAGCGCGGCTTCCTCACCATCAAGGACCGCTCGAAGGACATGATCATCTCGGGCGGCTCGAACATCTATCCGCGCGAGGTCGAGGAAGTGCTGCTGCGCCATCCGGCGGTGGCGGAGTGCTCGGTGGTAGGCCGCCCGCATCCGGAGTGGGGCGAGGAAGTCGTCGCATTCGTCGTTTCGAGAGAGCCGGTTTCCTCCGAGGACCTGGATTCCCTGTGCAAGGAGAACATCGCGCGCTTCAAGCGCCCGCGCGAGTACCGCTTCGTCGAGGCGCTGCCCAAGAACAACTACGGCAAGGTGCTGAAGACCGAGCTCAGGAAGCGGCTGAGCTAGCCGCTGTTCCCGCTATCTCGCGCAGCACTCGCTCAGGCGGTTGTCCGGGTCGCTCAGCAGGTACCACTCGCGCAGCACGTGGTCGGGCGAGAACTGCACGTAGAGGCCCTGCGGGATGCCGCCGCCCGCCTCGGTGGTCATGCGGTATTCCCAGACGTCGCGCTGCATGCGCGGGAAGGGCCAGACCTTCCACGGCGGGCCGAGCAGGTCGCGCACCTCGTCGATGGTCGTCCTGCCCTTCTGCAGCCGGGCGACGTTCTCGTCGGTGAGACGCTGCTCGACCGCGATGACGCGGCCGTCCTGGCCGACGCGCGCCACGTACATCGCGAGCCCGTACGGCTGCTGCGGATAGTAGTACCAGGTCTCGCCGTCCGAATGAACGCGCTTGTCGGCAGCCGGTCCCATCTTCTTCTCGAGCTCCGCTGCGGGCGCGCCCGGCGCCGGCGGGGCGAACGTGCTGCAGCCCTGCAACGCCACCATGAAAGCGGCCGCCGCCGCGACGAACGACAGTCGGTTCTTCATAGCCATCTCCTTACCGCCTCATGCGACCCGCAGGCAGTCTCGGGATCTCGGGGTCGTCAATATAGTAGTACTCGCGCAGGACGTGGTCGGGCGAGAACTGCACGTAGAGCACCTTCCACTCCTCGCGCGCCGGGAACTGGTAGGTCCAGATCTCGCGCTGCATGCGGGGGTTCTGGTCGACGCGCCACGGCGGCCCGAAGAGATTGTGCACCTCCTCGTCGGTCGTCTTGTTCTTCACCAGCCGGTCGAGATTGTCCTCCGTCAGGCGCTGCTCGATCGCCATCAGCCTGCCGTCCGCCCCGATGCGGGCCGCGTAGCTTTCACGGCCGGAGGGAAGTCGCGGATACCAGAGCACGGTCTCACCCGGAAGCGCGCCGGCCCGGCGCTCGGTCGGCTGGCCCATCACCGCCACCACGTCGGCCTCGGTCGACTGGCCGGGCGCGAGGCCGCGGCCGCTGTAGCTTGCGCAGCCGGCGAGCAGGAGCAAGAGCAGGGGCAGGAACGCGCGCATCATCCGGCGCCCTGCCGCAGCGGAACGGCGAGGACGTCGAACGTCCTCACGACGAGCCGTCGAGCGCCACCCCGTCGTCGACGACGTACTTCTCGCGCAGCACGCCGTCCGCCGAGAACTGCAGGATGAAGAGCTGCGGCTGAACTCCCTGCGCCTCGTAGGCCCACACCTCCCGCTGCTGGCGCGGGAAGAAGTCGTCCTGGCCGGGCGGCCCGAGCAGGTCGCGCACGTCGCCTTGACGCGAAAGCCCCGGCCGCAGCCGGTCGAAGTTCTGCTGCGTGATCCGCTGCTCGATGGCGATCAGCCGGTCGTCCTTGCCGATGCGCGCGGCGTAGCTCACGCGCGCATAGCGAAGCGGATACCACAGCACTATCTCGCCGTCGGGTGCGATCCGCTTCTCCGTCGGCCGGCCCAAGGCCTTCTGCACGTCGGAGCCGCTCGATTGACCGGGAACCAGCCGGCTGGCGTCGAACGCCGCGCAGCCGCCAAGCAGCAGAACCACGCTCAAGACACGGATACCCTTCATATGCCCTCCCATGCGGGACGGCACATTCTCGGGCGCCTTTGCTTACGAAGGCTTGACGGCCAGCTTTCACATCGGGCCATCTTTGGATACCTGGTCGGGATCGTCGATCATGTACTTCTCGCGCAGCACGCCGTCCGTGGAGAACTGCAGGACGATGAGCTGCGGCTGCATGCCCTGCGCCTCGTAGCTCCACACCTCGCGTTCGCGGCGCGCGTTCTGGTCGACGCGCCCGGGCGGCCCGAGCAGGTCGCGCACGTCGTTCTGCGTCGAGGCGCCGCGCTTGAGCCGGTCGAAGTTCTCGGGCGTCAGGCGCTGCTCGATGGCGATCAGCCGGTTGTCCGTCCCGATGCGCGCGGCATAGCTCACGCGCCCGGCCGGCAGCCGCGGATACCAGAGCACCGTTTCGCCGTTCGGGCCGCGACGCTGGTCGGCCGAGGGGCCCATCAGCTTCTCCACTTCCTCGGCCGTCGACTGGCCCGGCACGAGGGTGCGCCCGTCGTACCCGGCGCAGCCCGCCGCGAGCAGGACGAGAGCGAGGAAGGTGACGCGCTTCATGGCACTCCCTTCTATCGGCCGCCATCCCCTGTATTAACGTTCCGCGGGGCGGCTTTCTTCCCTACTCCCCCTTGCCGGGCTCGGGGGAGAAGTGCTCGTCGAACTTGCCCGGCACGTCCTTCCAGGCGTCGGCATCGGACGGCGGCGTGCCCTTGCGCGCGATGTTCGGCCATTTCACCGCGAATTCGGCGTTCAGCTTGAGCCATTTGTCGGCCTTGCCGTCGGAGTCGGGCACGATCGCCTTCGGCGGGCACTCCGGCTCGCACACGCCGCAGTCGATGCACTCGTCGGGGTGGATGACGAGCATGTTGGCCCCCTCGTAGAAGCAGTCGACGGGGCACACCTCGACGCAGTCCATGTACTTGCACTTGATGCAGTCTTCGGTGACGACGTAAGTCATGCGACTTATTTGGCAGTTGGATAGAGGCGCAATTATAGGCGTAGTACGAAGAGCCAAAGCTGTAGATCGCGCGCTACATATGCATAGGACAAACCCGCATTGCCGTGGCGGACATAAGGCCGCAAGATAGCCGCTCCACACCGCCGTGATGCCCGAACCGCGTTCCGTTTCCGCCGCGCCGCTGATCATCGCCTGCGGCACGCTGCTGCTCTTCGCCGCCGCGAGCGCCGAGAGCGAGGCGCGCCTGCGCCTGGTCGCCAACAGCGAGCCGGCGCTCATCTCGTACGTCGACCGCGAGCAGCGCTACCGCTTCAGCAACCGTACCTACGACGAGTGGTTCGGCATCGCGCACGAGCGCATGCAAGGCCGCACCGTCGCCGAGGTCTTCGGCGAGGGAGGCCTACGAGCGCGTGCGCGGGAATTTCGAGCGCGCGCTCGCCGGCGAGCAGGTCGAGCGTAGAGAACGCGGCGCAGCGCGACTTCCTCGCCGACAGCGGCTGCCGCGCCTGCCAGGGCGAGCTGCTCGGGCCGGCCGGCACGGCGGCCGAGGTCGAGCCCTTCCTGCGCGCCGCTCGCGGCCTAGCGGGCGTCCTTCCCGATCAAGTCGACGGACGAGCCGCAGCGCGCGGGCGCACGGATCTGGAACGCGCCGCCGCCCGACCCGCATTCGACGTAGAGCGGCATGTCGACGCTCCATGCCCAGCCGGCCTGCGCGGCGTCGGCGTAGGAAGGCGGGCTGGGCGGCTGCGGCGTATAGAGGCACCCGGCGAGGGCCTCGATCGTGACGGCGCAGTACTGCGTGCGCACGCCCTTGAAGAGCTTCGTCGTCTCGCTCAGCCCGATCGTGCGCCGGCCCGGCAGGATGCTCGCGAGAAGCGTGTTCACGCCGAGGCGCCGCTCGTCCACGGCGAGGAGCTGGACGCGGGAGACGTAGCCCATGCCCATGTCGTCGCCCGACCCGCCGCCCTTGATCACGGCAAGCTCTTTCAGCGGCTTCGAGGGACCTTCGTAGGCCTTGGTCGGCGTGATGTTGCACCCGGCCAGCAGCAACAGGGCGGGCAAGACCATGAGTCCGCGGCGCATGACGCCGAGTTTAGACGAGGCCGAGCAGCTTCGCCGCGTTGTCCTTCAAGATCTTCGGCCGCACCTCCGGCTTGATCGGCAGCTGGTCGAAGTCCTCCATCCACCGCTCCGGGCTCATCACCGGATAGTCGGAGCCGAACAGGATCTTGTCCTTGAGGAGCGTATTGGCGTACTGCACGAGGATCGGCGGAAAGTACTTCGGCGACCAGCCCGAGAGGTCGATGTAGACCTGCGGCTTGTGCGTCGCCACCGAGAGCGCCTCCTCCTGCCACGGGAACGACGGATGCGCGAGCACGATCGGCATGTCGGGAAAGTCCGCCGCGACGTCGTCGAGCAGCATCGGGTTGGAGTACTTCAGCCGGATGCCGCCGCCGCCGCGCGTGCCGGCGCCGACGCCGGTCTGCCCGGTGTGGAACAGCGCCGGCAGCTTCGCCTCGGCGATCGCCTCGTAGAGCGGATAGGCGAGCGGGTCGTTCGGCAAGAACTCCTGTACGGACGGGTGGAATTTGAATCCCTTCACCCCGTATTCGCGAATCAACTTCCTCGCGAGAAGAACGCCCTCCTTCCCGCGATGCGGGTCCACGCTGGCGAAGGGAATCGCCACGTCGGCGTGCTGGTGCGCGAGCTCGGCGATTTCCTCGTTGGTGATCTTTCTCGGCTCCTTCGGAGCGTCCACCGTGAAGACGACGAAGGCCATCTTCAGCTTGCGGTACATCCCGGCCATCTCCGGCACCGTCTGGTGCTGCGGCTGGTAGCGGAAGTAGCGGCCCATCGCCTCCTGCTGCGCCGTCGGCGCGTCGCCCACCGCCAGCGCCGACTTCCAGGCGTGCGTGTGCACGTCGATGGCGACCAGCTTTTCAAGATCCATAGAGCTCTTCCACCAGCTGGCGCCGGTGCTTCAGCACCGCCTTCTGGTTGATGGTTCCCTTGTCGGTCACCTCGCCCGCGTCGAGCGACGGCGGCTCCTCCAGCACGACGACCCGCGCGATGCGATTGGAGCTGCCGGTGGCGGGAAAGGCTTTCAATTTTTCAAGGAAATCCTGTTTTGAGAATTCCATTGCCGGAAAAACCAGCGCAGCGATCTCATCTCTTCCCTCACCCGCAATGACCACGTCCCTCACCCAGGGAGCGAAGTGCGCGATGAAGCGCGCGCGCAGCGGCCCGACGTGCACCCAGGTGCCGGTGGCGAGCTTGAAGTCCTCGGCGAGACGCCCTCGGAACAGCAGGCCGTTTTCCGGTTTTTCGTCCGAAAGAACAAAAGAGTCGCCCAGGCGGTAATAACCCTCCTCGTCGAACGCCTGCGCGGTGAGCCCGGCGTCGCGCCAGTAGCCCGGCGTGATGTTGGGTCCCTTCAGGCGCGCCTCGAGCTTGTCCTGCACCGGCACCAGCTTGATCTCGACCCCCGGCGGCGGCAGCCCCATGTTGGTGACGTCGCTCGTCTCCCACATGCGCCCCATCGCGAAGGGCGCCGTCTCGGTCGAACCGAGCCCGGTGAGGAAGAGGATTTCCTCGCCGCAGGTATCGTAGGCGAGCGCCTTCATCTCGTCGAACACGTGCTGCGCGAGGCCGGCGCCGGCGAACCAGAGGAGCTTCAGTCGGCTGAAGAAATTTTTCCGTAATGCAGGATCATTCTTCAGGAACGGCAGCAGCGCTTCGTACCCTTTCGGCACGTTGAAGTACCAGGTCGGCGCGATCTCGCGCAGGTTGCGCACCGTGGCCTCGATCGCGCCGGGCAGCGGCTTGCCCTCGTCGATGTAGTAGGAGCCGCCGTTGTAGATCACCAGGCCGAAGTCGTGGTTGCCGGCAGCGGTGTGGTGCCACGGCGCCCAATCGACCACGACCGGCGGCTCCTCCTCGAAGAAGGCGAACATGTGCGCGATCATCGCCTGGTTCGAGCACCACATGCGCTGCGTGTTGATCACCGCCTTCGGCTGGCCGGTCGAGCCGGAGGTGAAGAGGAACTTCGCGATCGTATCCGGGCCGACCCGCTCGTGCGCCTCGTCGACGGCTCGGGTCGGCTCGGCGAGCAATTTCGAAAAGTTTGCTCTGTCCAGAAACTCCACGCCGGGAACGGCGTTCAGCGCGCTTCCGAATACCTTTTCGTCTGATGCATACAGCAGTCCAGGCGTGGTGATGCGCATCACATGCTTCAGCTGCGCGAAATCCTTCGAGAGCAGCGAGTACGCCGGCGACACGGGCGCGTACGGGATGCCGGCGTAGAGCGCGCCGAGCTCGATCAGCGCGTGCTCGATGTCGTTGCCCGAGAGGACCGCGACCGGCCGCTCGGCCGAGAGGCCGCGGTCGATCAGCGCCTGCGCCACGCGGCGAGCGCGCTCGCGCGCCTGCGCATAGGTGAGCTCCAGCCAGCCGCCGCCAGGGGCGCGCTGCGCGAGGAAGACGCGCTCGGGCGCGCGAGCGGCCCAGTAGTCGAGCCGCTCGGTGAGCTTCGCCGGATAGGCGGGAAGCGGCTGCGGCGAGCGCAGGTAGATCGCGCCGGCGCGCCGCTCGGCGACGACCGACTGGCGGGCGAGGCGGACGCTGCGCGTCCTGCGCGCGGGCAATGGCGGGCTCACGACTCGGCGGTGAACCCCGTCTCCCTGGCGAGGCCGCTCCATTCGGCGGCGTCGGCCTTGAGCAGCTCGGCAAGCTGCCGCGGCGTCGAGGCCTGCATCTCCATCCCGAACTGGCGGCCGAACTCGACCACCTCCGGCTGCGCGAGCACCGGCTGCAGCGCTTCGGCCGCGCGCTGCACGGCTT
>Ga0335084_10007519_pt1 | contig 10828 bp, 4 predicted proteins | sample Lox_Sample_44_FD_206721 | JGI IMG/M metagenome (GOLD analysis project Ga0335084, IMG submission 206721) | Soil microbial communities from Loxahatchee National Wildlife Refuge, Florida, United States - Lox_Sample_4.4 | ecosystem: Environmental > Terrestrial > Soil > Wetlands | place: USA: Florida...
CAGCACCTTCGTGATCGCCGCCGTCAGCGTCGTCTTGCCATGATCGATGTGCCCGATCGTCCCCACGTTCACGTGCGGCTTCGTCCGCTCGTACTTGGCCTTGGCCATGTTCTGGCTGTCCTCCGACTTTGCCTGGTTCTCAGCGGGTTCCGGCTCGGGCGGCCGGCTTGCCGGCGACCTTGGCCATGATCTCTTCGGAGATCGCCGTCGGGACCTCCTCGTAGCGGGCGAACTGCATGGTGTACGTCGCCCGCCCCTGGGTCATCGAGCGCATCTCCGTGGCGTAGCCGAACATCGTGGCCAGCGGCACGTTGGCGCGGATCACCTGCGAGGTGCCGCGCGCCTCCATGGACACGATGCGGCCGCGGCGGCTGTTCAGATCGCCTACGATAGCGCCCATGTACTCCTCGGGCGTCACGACCTCTACATCCATCACTGGTTCGAGCAGTACGGCTTTTGCCTTCCGGCAGGCCTCCTTGAAGCCCATGGAGCCGGCGATCTTGAAGGCCATCTCGTTGGAGTCGACCTCGTGGTAGGAGCCGTCCGTCAGGTAGACCTTGATGTCCACCATCGGGTAGCCGGCCAGCACCCCGGTCGTCATCGCCTCCTTGATGCCCTTCTCGACGGCGGGCACGTACTCGCGCGGCACGGCGCCGCCCACGATCTTGTTCTCGAACACGAAGCCGCCGCCCGCCTCGTTGGGCTCGACCTCGATGTAGACGTCGCCGTACTGGCCGCGGCCGCCCGTCTGCCGCACGTACTTGCCCTGCGCCTCGCCCTTGCGGCGGATGGTCTCGCGGAAGGCCACCTGCGGCTTGCCGACGTTGGCCTCGACGCGGAACTCGCGCAGCAGGCGGTCGACGATGATCTCGAGGTGCAGCTCGCCCATGCCGTGGATGAGCGTCTGCGCGGTCTCCTCCTCGGTGGTCACCCGGAAGGTCGGATCCTCCAGGGCCAGGCGGGCGAGGGCGGCGCCGAGCTTCTCCTCGTCGGCGCGCGTCTTCGGCTCGATGGCCACCGCGATGACCGGCTCCGGGAACGTCATCGACTCCAGCACGACCGGCTTGTCGGCGTCGCACAGCGTGTCGCCGGTGGTGGTCAGCTTGAGCCCGATGGCGGCGGCGATGTCGCCGGCCGCGATCGACTGGACCTCTTCCTTCTTGTTGGCGTGCATGCGCAGGAGGCGGCCGACGCGCTCCTTCTTGTCCTTGGTGGAGTTGTAGACGCCGGAGCCGGCCTCCAGCGTGCCCGAGTACACGCGCAGGAAGACCAGCTGGCCCACGTGCTGGTCGTTCATGATCTTGAACGCCAGCGCTGCAAAAGGAGCGTCGTCGGAGGCCTTGCGCTCCTCGGAGGCGCCCGTCTCGGGATTCACGCCGGTCACCGGTGGGATGTCGAGCGGCGAGGGCAGGTAGTCGATGACGCAGTCCAGCAGCGCCTGCACGCCCTTGTTCTTGAAGGAGGCGCCGCAGATCACCGGGAACAGCGTCATGGCGATGGCGCCCTTGCGCACGGCCGCCTTCAGCTCCTCGGCGGAGACGGCCTCGCCGTGGACGTACTTCTCCATCAGGCGCTCGTCCACCTCGGCCAGCCCCTCGATCATCTTCTCCCGGTACTCCTTGACCTGCTCGCGCATGTCGGCCGGGATCTCGACCCTCTTGAACTCCTTGCCCAGCGTCTCGTCGTCCTCGTCCCACACCAGGGCGATCTGGTCGATGAGGTCGACCAGGCCGCGGTACTGGTCCTCGCGGCCGATCGGCAGCTGGATGGCCACCGGGTGCGCGCCGAGGCGCGCGCGGAGCATGTCGAGGCAGCGATAGAAGTCGGCCCCGACGCGGTCCATCTTGTTGACGTAGACGAGGCGCGGCACGCGGTACTTGTCGGCCTGGCGCCAGACCGTCTCCGTCTGCGGCTCCACGCCCGACACCGCGTCGAGGATGGCCACGGCGCCGTCCAGCACGCGCAGCGAGCGCTCCACCTCCACGGTGAAGTCCACGTGGCCGGGGGTGTCGATGATGTTGACGCGGCAGTCCCGCCAGAAGCAGGTGGTGGCCGCCGACGTGATGGTGATGCCCCGCTCCTGCTCCTGCACCATCCAGTCCATCGTCGCGGTGCCTTCGTGCACCTCGCCGATCTTGTAGGACCGTCCGGTGTAGTACAGGACGCGCTCGGTCGTCGTCGTCTTGCCCGCGTCGATGTGGGCCATGATGCCGATGTTGCGCGTCTTCTCAAGCGAGTACTGCCGCTCCACGTCCGACCTCTTTTCTGTGTCGAGATACGAAGAGGGGGGCCCGGGCCGGCGTCCCCCCTCTCGTGAAACCCCCGCTACCAGCGGTAATGCGCGAACGCCTTGTTGGCCTCCGCCATCTTGTGCGTGTCCTCTCGCTTCTTCACCGCCATGCCGCGATTGTTGGCGGCGTCCAGCAGCTCGGCCGCCAGCTTGTCGGCCATGCTGCGCTCGGAGCGCCGGCGGGCGGCCGTGATCATCCACCGCATCGCCAGCGACGTCCGCCGGTCGGGGCGCACCTCGACCGGCACCTGGTACGTCGAGCCGCCGACCCGGCGCGACTTCACCTCGACGGCGGGCTTGACGTTGTCGATGGCGGTCTTGAACATCTTCAGCGCTTCCTGCTTGCTGCGATCCTCGACCGCCGTCATCGCGTCGTACATGATCCGCTCGGCCGTCGACTTCTTGCCGCGGATCATCATGATGTTCACGAACTTGGCCACCAGCCGGCTCCCGTACTTGGGATCCGGCAGCACCTCGCGCCGTGGCGCCATCGCCCGCCGCATGGCTTAGGCGCCTCCGGCCTTCGGCGCCTTGGCGCCGTACTTCGAGCGGCTCTGCTTGCGGCCGGCCACGCCGGCGGTGTCGAGCGAGCCGCGGATGATGTGATAGCGGATGCCCGGCAGGTCCTTCACGCGGCCGCCGCGGATCATCACGATCGAGTGCTCTTGTAAGTTATGGCCCACGCCCGGGATGTACGAGGTGACCTCCTGCCCGTTGGTCAGCCGCACGCGGGCCACCTTGCGGAGGGCCGAGTTCGGCTTCTTGGGGGTCGTGGTGTACACGCGGATGCAGACACCCCGCTTCTGGGGACACGCCTGCATGGCGGGCGTCTTGGACTTCTTCCGCACCGCCTCGCGACCGTAGCGAACGAGCTGGTTAATGGTCGGCATAGGTCTCCATCGCCGGGAAGGGCGACAAAACTCTCACTTTATAACCGAGACACCCCATGTAGTCAACCTCATCCGGCCGCCGCGACACTGCCCTCGCCGTCCGGGTCGGCCGGCGGCGGCGTGTCGAAGCTCATGATGCTGTCGAGCGGCTTCACGGCCTCGCCGCCCGGGGTCAGCACCTCCACGCGCGTGTAGTTGTTGAGGCCGGTGCCGGCCGGGATCAGCCGGCCGACGATCACGTTCTCCTTGAGGCCGCGCAGCTCGTCGGTCTTGCCGGAGATGGCCGCCTCCGTCAGCACCCGGGTGGTCTCCTGGAAGGAGGCCGCCGAGATGAAGCTGTCGGTCGACAGCGAGGCCTTGGTGATGCCGAGGAGCACCGGCTTGGCGGTGGCCGGCCGCTTGCCCTGGCTCAGCACGCGGTCGTTCTCCTCCTGGAACACGAACTTGTCGACCAGCTCGCCCACCACGAAATCGGTGTCGCCGACCTCCTCGATGCGCACGCGGCGCAGCATCTGGCGGACGATGATCTCGATGTGCTTGTCGTTGATGGTCACGCCCTGCAGGCGATAGACCTCCTGCACCTCGTTCACGAGATAGCGCTGCAGCTCCCGGTCACCGAGCACGGCCAGGTAATCGTGAGGATTGGGCGACCCGTCCATCAGCGCCTCGCCGGCCTTCACCCGATCGCCCTCGTGCACGCTGATGTGCTTGCCGCGCGGGATCAGGTACTCCTTCGTCTCGCCGTTGTCGGCGCGGATGATGATCTTGCGCATGCCCTTGACGAACCCGCCCATCTCCACGCGCCCGTCGATCTCGGTGATGACCGCCTGCTCCTTGGGCTTGCGCGCCTCGAAGAGCTCGGCCACCCGCGGCAGACCGCCGGTGATGTCCTTGGTCTTGGTCGTCTCGCGCGGGATCTTGGCGATGATATCGGCCGCGAAGACGTCGGCCCCGTCGGCCACCGACAGGTTGGCGCCCACCGGCAGCGGGTAGCGATGCCGCTCGGACCCGGTGGCCGGGCCCGCCCCTTCCGAGTGCGCCCCGTAGATGATGACGCCCGGCTGCAGCCGGCCCTCGGAGTCCTCGATGATGACCTTGCGCGCCAGCCCGGTCACCTCGTCGAACTCCTCGCGCACGGTCACGCTTTCCACGATGTCCTGGTACTGCACCTTGCCGGTGAACTCGGTGAGGATCGGGTTGGTGAACGGATCCCACTCGACCAGCACCGTGCGGGCCTTGATCTTGGTGTCGGGCTTGACCTTGATCTTGGCCCCGTACACGACCGGGTAGCGCTCGCGCTCGCGGCCGCGCTCGTCGGCCACCGCGATCTCGCCGTTGCGGTTGGTGGCCACCAGATCGCCGTCGCGGTTGACGACGGTCCGGAGGTTGTGGAACTTCACCACGCCCGCGCTCTTGGCCTCGTGCTTGGAGGCCTCGACGACGCGGCTGGCGGTGCCGCCGATATGGAACGTCCGCATGGTGAGCTGGGTGCCCGGCTCGCCGATGGACTGGGCGGCGATGATGCCGACCGCCTCGCCCAGCTCGGCCAGGCGGCCGGAGCCGAGGTTGCGGCCGTAGCACAGCACACAGATGCCGCGCTTGGTGTCGCAGGCCAGCGTGGAGCGGATGCGCACCCGCTCCAGGCCCGAGTCCTCGATCTTCTGGGCCAGCTCCTCGATGATCTCGGTGTTGGCCTGGACGATGATCTCCTGCGAGAGCGGATCCCGCACGTCCTCGGCGGTGACCCGGCCGATGATGCGGTCCCGCAGCGACTGGATGATGTCGCCGCCCTCGACCAGCGGCGTGGCCTCGATGTACTTCACGGTGCCGCAGTCGTACTCGCTGACGATCACGTCCTGGGCCACGTCGACCAGCCGCCGCGTGAGGTAGCCGGAGTCGGCCGTCTTCAGCGCGGTGTCGGCCAGGCCCTTGCGAGCGCCGTGGGTGGACGTGAAGTACTCCAGCACGGTGAGGCCTTCGCGGAAGTTCGAGGTGATGGGCGTCTCGATGATCTCGCCCGAGGGCTTGGCCATGAGCCCGCGCATGCCGGCCAGCTGGCGGATCTGCTGCTTGGAGCCCCGGGCGCCCGAGTCGGCCATCATGAAGATGGGGTTGAACTCGCCGCCCTGCTCGCCGTCCTCCAGCTCCTTGAACATCTGGTCGGCGATCTTCTCGGTCACGTGGGCCCAGATGTCGACGACCTTGTTGTAGCGCTCGCCGTTGGTGATGACGCCGTCCTGGTACTGGGTCTCGACCTGGTTGACCTCGCTCCGGGCGTCGTTGATCAGGTTCTCCTTCGACGACGGGATGTGCATGTCGTCGATGCCGATGGAGAGGCCCGACAGGGTGGCGTAGCGGAAGCCCAGGTCCTTCAGCTCGTCCAGGAAGTGCACGGTGGCCTCGTTGCCGAGCAGGTTCATGCAGCGGGCGACGAGGGCGGTGACCTCCTTCTTCTTGAGCTCCTGGTTCAGGAACCGCAGCGACTCCGGCACGATCTCGTTGAACAGCGTGCGGCCCACGGTGGTCTCGACGATCTCGCCCTTGAAGCGCAGGCGGATGCGGGCCTGCAGGTCGACGTCCTCGTTGTCGTAGGCGATCCGCACTTCCTCGGAGTCGGCGAACAGCCTGCCCTCGCCGCGCACCGGGTGCTCCGGCGTGGAGAGCCGCTCCTTGGTCAGGTAGTAGATGCCGAGCACCATGTCCTGCGTGGGCACCGCGATGGGCGCCCCGTTGGACGGCGACAGGATGTTGTTGGCCGACAGCATCAGCACCTGGGCCTCGAGCTGCGCCTCCATCGACAGCGGCACGTGCACCGCCATCTGGTCGCCGTCGAAGTCCGCGTTGAACGCGGTGCAGACGAGCGGGTGGATCTCGATGGCCTTGCCCTCGACCAGGATCGGCTCGAAGGCCTGGATGCCCAGCCGGTGGAGCGTCGGCGCGCGGTTGAGCAGCACCGGGTGCTCCTTGATGACGTCGTCCAGGATGTCCCAGACTTCCGGCCGCTCCTTCTCCACGAACTTCTTGGCGGCCTTGATCGAGGAGGCGATGCCGCGCTCCTCGAGCTTGCGCAGGATGAAGGGCTTGAACAGCTCCAGCGCCATCTTCTTGGGCAGCCCGCACTGGTGCAGCTTGAGGTAGGGGCCGACCACGATGACCGAGCGGCCCGAATAATCCACGCGCTTGCCGAGCAGGTTCTGGCGGAACCTACCCTGCTTCCCCTTCAGGGTGTCCGACAGGGACTTGAGCGGCCGATTGTTCGGACCCGTAATGACTCGTCCCCGTCGACCATTGTCGAACAGCGCGTCCACGGCTTCCTGCAGCATCCGCTTCTCGTTGCGGATGATAATTTCCGGAGCCTTCAGATCCATCAATCGCTTGAGGCGATTGTTTCGATTGATCACCCGCCGATACAGGTCGTTGAGGTCCGAGGTCGCGAAGCGACCTCCATCGAGAGGCACCAGCGGGCGCAGCTCCGGCGGGATGACCGGCACCACCTCGAGGATCATCCACTCCGGCTGGTTGCCGCTCTTCAAGAACGCCTCGATGACCTTGAGGCGCTTGACGATCTTCTTGCGCTTCTGGATGGACGTCTCGCCCAGCATCTGGGCGCGCAGGTCGCGGGCCAGCGAGTCGAGGTCCATGTCGCGCAGCAGCTCGCGGATGGCCTCGGCGCCCATGCCGACCTTGAGGGCCTCCGCCCCGTGCTCCTCCTGGAGCTTGCGGGCCTTGTCCACGCCGACCAGGTCCTTCTTCTTGACGCCGTTGATGCGGGATTCGAGGACCACGTACTCCTCGAAGTAGAGGATCTTCTCCAGCTCGCGCAGCGACATGTCGAGGAGCTGGCCGATGCGGCTGGGCAGCCCCTTGAAGAACCACACGTGGGAGACGGGCGAGGCCAGCTCGATGTGGCCCATCCGCTCGCGCCGCACGCGCGCGCGCGTCACCTCGACGCCGCACTTGTCACAGATGACGCCGGCGAACTTCATCCGCTTGTACTTGCCGCACGCGCACTCGTAGTCCTTGGTGGGCCCGAAGATGCGCGCGCAGAAGAGCCCGTCCCGCTCGGGCTTGAAGGTCCGGTAGTTGATGGTCTCCGGCTTCTTCACCTCGCCGTGCGACCAGTCGCGGATCTTCTGCGGCGCCGCCAGCTTGATGCGGATCGCGTCAAACGTGATGGGCTTCGCATGCCGATCGAGGATGCCCCACAGGTCCTTGGTAGGCTTGTCCTCTCTGATCAGGCTGCCGAAAGGCCGATCCGTCAGCATTCAGTTGTTCTCCTTGTTCAAGAGGGCCACTAGGAAGCCTTCTTCCCGTCCTTGGTGATCAGCTCGACGTCGAGCGCGAGCGACTGCAGCTCCTTCACGAGCACGTTGAACGACTCCGGCGTGCCCGGCTCGAGGAAGTTCTCGCCCTTGACGATGGCTTCGTAGATCCGGTTCCGGCCCTCCACGTCGTCCGATTTGACGGTGAGCATCTCCTGGAGCGTGTGGGCGGCGCCGTAGGCCTCCAGCGCCCACACCTCCATCTCGCCGAACCGCTGGCCGCCGAACTGGGCCTTGCCCCCGAGCGGCTGCTGGGTGACCAGCGAGTAGGGCCCGATCGAGCGCGCGTGCATCTTGTCGTCCACCAGGTGGGCCAGCTTGAGGATGTAGATCTGGCCCACGGTGACTTCCTGGTGGAACGGCTTGCCGGTGCGGCCGTCGAACAGGCGCGTCTTGCCGGAGGTCGGCATGCCGGCCTGCTTCAGGTGCTCCTTGATCTCCTGCTCGGTGGCCCCGTCGAACACGGGGCTGGCCACCCACAGGCCGAGCGCACGGGCCGCCCAGCCGAGGTGGGTTTCGAGGATTTGGCCAACGTTCATGCGAGACGGAACACCGAGGGGATTGAGGACGATTTCGACCGGGGTCCCGTCGGGCAGGAACGGCATGTCTTCTTCTGGGAGGATCTTGGACACCACGCCCTTGTTGCCGTGGCGGCCGGCCATCTTGTCGCCAACTGAAAGCTTGCGCTTCACCGCCACGTAGACCTTCACCATCTTGATCACGCCGGGCGGCAGGTCGTCGCCGCGGCGCAGGCGGCCGATGCGCTCCTCCAGCATGGAGTCGTAGATCGAGATCTGCTCCTCGGCGAGCTCCTCGATCCGCTTCACCATCTGGGTGAGGCCCTCGTCCTCCTTGACCTTGACCTTCTTCAGCTCGTTCCACGAAAAATTGTCCAGGTCGGGGCGCTCGATGCGATCGCCCTTCTTGGTGACGCGCTCCGTCTTGTTGGTCGGGTCGAACAGCTCGTTGATCGAGGTCTTGCCGACCAGCAGGTTCTTCAGCTTCTGGTCGCGCTCCATCTCGACCATCGCGATCTCGTCCTGGTAATCCTTCTCCAGGCGCCCGATCTCCTCCTCCTCGATGGACTTGGCGCGCTCGTCCTTGTCGACGCCGCGCCGGGAGAAGACCTTGACGTCCACCACCGTGCCCTCGATGCCGGGCGGCACCGTGAGCGAGGTGTCGCGCACGTCGCCGGCCTTCTCGCCGAAGATCGCGCGCAGCAGCTTCTCCTCCGGGGTCAGCTGGGTCTCGCCCTTCGGCGTGATCTTGCCGACTAGAATATCCCCGGCCTTGACCTTCGCGCCGATCCGAACGATTCCTGAATCGTCCAGGTCCTTGAGGGCCTCCTCCGAAACGTTCGGAATGTCCCTTGTGACCTCTTCCTTGCCCAGCTTGGTGTCGCGGGCCTGGACCTCGAACTCCTCGATGTGGATCGAGGTGAAGCGGTCGTCCTTGACGAGCCGCTCGGAGACCAGGATCGCGTCCTCGAAGTTGTACCCGCCCCACGGCATGAAGGCGACGAGCACGTTGCGGCCGAGCGCCAGCTCGCCCTGGTCGGTGGCCGGCCCGTCGGCGATGACGTCGCCCTGGGTGACCTTCTGGCCCTTGCGCACGATGGGCTTCTGGTTGATGCAGGTGTTCTGGTTGGAGCGGCGGTACTTGGTCAGGTTGTAGATGTCGAGCGGCAGGTCCTGGACGGGATCGGCCTTCTTCGACCGGCTCTCCGCCCGCACCACCACCCGGTCGGCCGACACGTACTCGACCACGCCCGGCCGCTTGGACACCACCACCGAGCCGGAGTCGCGGGCGACGACGTGCTCCATACCCGTCCCCACGAGGGGCGCCTCCGGCTGCAGCAGCGGCACCGCCTGCCGCTGCATGTTGGAGCCCATGAGCGCGCGGTTGGCGTCGTCGTTCTCGAGGAACGGGATCAGCGCCGCGGCCACCGACACCAGCTGCTTGGGCGACACGTCCATGTACTGCAGCTCTTCCGGCGCCACCATGCGGTACTCACCGGCACGCCGGGCGGACACCCGCTCCTGCATGAACTTGCCCGCGCGGTCGATCTCCGCGTTGGCCTGCGCGATGACGAACTTCTCTTCCTTGAGCGCGTTGAGGAACTCGATCTCGTCCGTCACCTTGCCGCCGACGACCTTGCGGTACGGCGTCTCGATGAAGCCGAGCTCGTTGGTGCGGGCGTACGTCGACAGCGACGAGATGAGGCCGATGTTCGGCCCTTCCGGCGTCTCGATCGGGCAGATGCGCCCGTAGTGCGTCGGGTGCACGTCGCGGACCTCGAATCCCGCGCGCTCGCGCGACAGGCCGCGCGGACCGAGCGCGGAGAGCCGGCGCTTGTGGGTCAGCTCGGCCAGCGGGTTGGTCTGGTCCATGAACTGCGAGAGCTGCGAGGAGCCGAAGAACTCCTTCACCACCGCCGACACCGGCTTGGCGTTGATGAGGTCGTGCGGCATCAGGTTGGTGATGTCGGAGATCGACATCCGCTCCTTGACCGCGCGCTCCATCCGCGTCAGGCCGACCCGGAACTGGTTCTCCAGCAACTCTCCGACTGAACGCACCCGGCGGTTGCCGAGGTGGTCGATGTCGTCGGTGGACGTCGTGCCCAGCTTGACCGTCAGCAGACGGCGGATCACCGAGACGATGTCCTCGCTGCGCAGCACCTTGGTGTTGGCCGGTGCGTCGATGCCGAGCTTCTCGTTGATCATGAAGCGGCCGACGCGCGCCAGGTCGTAGCGGCGCGGATCCATGAACATGCCGCGGAAGAGCGCGCGGGCCGACTCGACCGTGGGCGGGTCGCCCGGCCGCAGCTTGCGGTAGATCTCCACCAGCGCCTCGTCGGGATTCTTGACGTGGTCGCGGGCGAGCGTCTCGTACATCGAGGCGTCCACCTTGCCGGCGGTCACGACCAGCAGCTTGAAGGGCGCCACCCGGCGGCTCATCACCTGGGTCAGCACCTGCGAGGTCAGCTCGGTGTTGGTGGTGACCAGCACCTCGCCGCTCTCGGTGTCCACGATGCGGCCGGCCGTGCGGCGGCCCACCAGGGCCTCGGCCCGCACCGGGATCTTCTCCACGCCGGCCTCGATCAGCTTCTCGACCATCTTGGCGTTGAGCACCTTGCCGGCGGCCACCACCGGCTCACGGTGGCGCGGCGGCTTGACGTCGTCGGCCACCTTGGCGCCGACCGAAGCCTCCGCGTGCACCTTGACCCACGCGTTGCCGTCCTCGAAGCTCAGCACCTCCTCGCCCTCGTAGAACTGGGCCAGGATCTCCTCGTCGGAGAGGATCTGCGGGCTGCTGGCGGCGCTCTT
>Ga0335084_10007520_pt1 | contig 10828 bp, 9 predicted proteins | sample Lox_Sample_44_FD_206721 | JGI IMG/M metagenome (GOLD analysis project Ga0335084, IMG submission 206721) | Soil microbial communities from Loxahatchee National Wildlife Refuge, Florida, United States - Lox_Sample_4.4 | ecosystem: Environmental > Terrestrial > Soil > Wetlands | place: USA: Florida...
GTTGATCGCGCCCGGCTTCGCCTTGGCGGCCGCGATCAGTTCCTGCGTGGTCTTCACCGGCACCTTCGGATTGACGACGATCAGCAGCGGCCCCTGCGAGAGCTGGATGATCGGCGTGATGTCGGCCACCGGGTCGAAGCTGAACTTGTAGATGCTCGGGTTCACCGTGTAGCTCGAGGCGATGAGGACCAGCGTGTAGCCGTCGGGCGCCGCCTGCACGCCCTGCGTGATGCCGAGCATGCCGCCCGCGCCGGGCTTGTTCTCCACGATCACCTGCTGACCGAGGCCGGCGGTGAGGCGCTGGGCCATGAAGCGCGCGATGAAGTCCGAGCCGCCGCCGGGGGCGAACGGCACGACGATGCGCACCGGCTTGCTCGGGTACTGCTGCGCCTGGCAGGCGAGCGAAAGCGCCACGAGCAGGGAACCAAATAGCCAACGCATGATCATTTCCTCGGGGGACGGACGTTAAGTGGACTTGGGGTGAACTTGCGCGATAATCGCGCCCTTCCGAATTCTAGTTCCGAAATGATCCGGATCGAAAACCTCGTCAAGACGTTCGGCGCGAAGCGCGCCGTCGACGGCATCTCGTTCGAGGTGGCGCGCGGCGAGGTGCTCGGCTTCCTCGGCCCGAACGGCGCCGGCAAGTCGACCACCATGCGCATGATCACCGGCTTCATGCCGCCGAGCGCGGGACGCGTGACGATCGGCGGCCACGACGTGGTCGAGTCGCCGCTCGAGGCGAAGCGCCTGATCGGCTACCTGCCCGAGAACGCCGCGTCGTACCCGGACATGACGGTGCAGGGCTTCCTCAATTTCACCGCCGAAATGCGCGGCTTGAGAGGAAGCCGGAAAAAGCAGGCCGTCGCGCGCGTCGTCGACCTGTGCTTCCTCGGCTCGGTGCTGCGCCAGTCGATCGACACGCTCTCCAAAGGCTACAAGCACCGCACCTGCCTCGCGCAGGCGCTGATCCACGACCCCGAGGTGCTGATCATGGACGAGCCGACCGACGGCCTCGACCCGAACCAGAAGCACGAAGTGAGGAATCTCATCCGCGAGATCGGCAGGACGAAGGCGATCATCTTCTCCACGCACATCCTGGAAGAGGTCGACGCGGCGTGCACGCGCGCGATCATCATCGACCGCGGCCGCATCGTGGCGAGCGGCACGCCCGACGAGCTCGGCCGGCCGCTCGAGGACGTCTTCCGGCGCGTCACGCTGCCCGACACGGCGAAGGCGGCATGAGACTGATCTGGACCATCGCCAAGCGCGAGCTGGCCGGCTATTTCACTTCGCCGGTGGCGTACGTGTTCCTCGTCATCTTCCTGCTCCTCGCCGGGTTCTTCACCTTCACCGCCGGCAACTTCTTCGAGCGCGGCGAAGCGAGCCTCGCCGCGTTCTTCGGCTGGCACCCGTGGATCTACCTCGTGCTCGTGCCGGCGGTCGGCATGCGCATCTGGGCCGAGGAGCGCCGCTCCGGGACGATCGAGCTGCTGCTCACCCTGCCGGTCGCCACCTGGCAGGCGATCGTCGCCAAGTTCCTCGCCTCGTGGCTCTTCCTCGCCCTGGCGCTCGCGCTCACCTTCCCGATGATCGTGACCGTCAACCTGCTCGGCGAGCCCGACAACGGCATCATCGCCGCGGGCTACCTCGGCAGCTTCCTCCTCGCCGGCGCGTACCTCGCGGTGAGCTGCATGACTTCCGCCATGACGCGCAACCAGGTGGTCGCCTTCATCCTGTCGGTGGTGGTGTGCCTGTTCCTGCTCCTCGCCGGCTTCAACCCGGTCACCGACCTCCTCGCGCGCTGGGCGAGCCCGGCGCTGGTCGACACGGTGGCGGCGTTCTCGGTGGTGACGCACTTCGACGGCTTCCAGCGCGGCGTGATCGACGCGCGCGACCTCGCGTTCTTCCTCTCGGTGATCGGCTTCGCGCTGTTCGCGACCGGCGTGGTCATCCGCGGACACCGGGCCGGGTGATGAAGAAACACGAGTCCCTGATCTATTCGGCGGTCGGGCTGATCGCGCTCTTCCTCATCCTCGTCGCGGTGAACTACCTGCTCTCGCGCGCGCCGAGCCGCATCGCCGACCTGACCGACGGCAAGCTCTATACGCTTTCCGACGGGACGAAGAAGATCCTGCGCAGCCTCAAGTCGCCGGTGCGCGTGAAGCTCTACCTCTCGCAGGGCGAGAGCATGCCGGTGCCGCTGCGCAGCTTCGCCCAGCGCGTCGAGGACATGGTGCGCGAGTTCAAGAGCGAGGCCGGCGGCAAGCTGATCGTCGAGCGCTACAACCCGAAGCCCGACTCGGAGGAGGAGGACGCGGCGCAGCTCGACGGCGTCGAGCCGCAGCAGATCTACACCGGCGAGACCTTCTACCTCGGCGCGACGGTGAGCCAGCTCGAGCGCAAGCAGGCGCTCTCGCCGATCGCGCCGCAGCGCGAGCGCCTGCTCGAGTACGACCTGATCCGCGCCATCGCGCGCGTCGCGACGCCCGAGCAGCCGAGAATCGGCCTGATGGCCGGGCTGCCGGTGCTGGGCGAGCGCTTCAACCCGTTCACGCGCCAGAGCTCGGAGCCCTGGGTGCTGGCGAACGAGCTGAAGCGCGAGTTCGACGTGAAGCCGGTGCCGCTCACCGCGAAGGAGATCCCGGCCGACGTGAAGACGCTGCTCGTCATCCACCCGCGCGACGTCAGCCCGGAGACCGAGTACGCGCTCGACCAGTTCGTGCTGCGCGGCGGCAAGCTGATCGTGTTCGTCGACCCGTTCGCCTATTTCGACCAGACGCCGCAGATGCCCGGCATCCCGCCGCAGCCCTCCTCGTCGGACCTGCCGACGCTCTTCAAGGCCTGGGGCGTGGAGATGGATCCCGGCAAGGTGGTGTCGGACGTCGAGTTCGGCGCGGGCTCGGGCGCGCGCTACACGCCGACCGTGCTCTCGCTCAACCGGCGCGCCTTCAGCCGCGACGACGTGGTGACGAGCAGCCTCGAGAACATCCTGTACGCCTTCGGCGGCGCCTTCCAGACGAAGGCGGTGCCCGGCCTGAAGGCGACGCCGATCATGTTCAGCTCGCCCAACTCGATGCTGGTCGACAACCTGAGCGCGACCCGGTCGGGCGACGAGGCGACGCGGGCCTTCAAGCCCTCGGGCAAGCCGATGCCGCTCGCGCTCAGGCTCACCGGCCGCTTCAAGACCGCCTTCCCCGACGGCCTGCCCGGCCGCGACAAGAAGCCGGTCGAGGGCACGCCGAAGCTGCGCGAGTCCGCCGCCGACAACAGCGTGGTGCTGGTCGCCGACGTCGACATGCTCGCCGACGGCGCCGCGGTGGACGTGCAGGAAGTGTTCGGCCGCCGCGTGGTGGTGCCGTCGAACGGCAACCTCGCGCTCGCGCAGGGCTTCGTCGAGCAGTTCGCCACCGGCGACGAGCTCGCCTCGCTGCGCAGCCGCACCGCCGCGTTCCGGCCGCTCACCGTCGTGCGCCAGCTCGAGGCCGAGGCGCAGAAGCAGTACCTCGGCAAGATCCAGGCGCTGGAGGAAGAGCTGCAGAAGACCACCGCCAAGCTGCAGGAGCTGCAGAAGGCCCAGGGCGGCCCCAACGCCAAGGCGGCGCAGATCCTCAGCCCCGAGCAGCAGGCCGAGCTCGAGCGCTTCAGGAAGACCGTCGCCGAGACGCGCCTCGCGCTCAAGGAAGTGCGCAAGAACCTGCGCCAGGACGCCGAGGCGCTCGTGTTCTGGACCAAGGTGGCGAACATCGCGCTGATGCCGCTGCTCGTCGCCCTCGCCGGCCTGCTGGTCGCGCTGGTGCGCAGAAGGCGCGCGGCATGAACCCGCGCGTCGTCGCGATCCTGGTCGTGCTGCTGGTGGTGCTCGGCGGCGCGGCGCTGCTGCTGCAGCGCGAGGACGCCGCGCAGCGGCCGCAGGATGCCGGCTCGCTCGGGCGGCCGCTGCTGCAGGACCTCAAGGCGGCCGACGTGACCACGATCCGCATCGTCGAGCCGAAAGCGAAGCTCACCCTGGTCCGCCAGCAGGAGGGCTGGGCGATCGAGGAGCGCGCGGGCTTTCCCGCCGACCTCGCCAAGGTGCGCGAGTTCGTGATCAAGCTGATCGAGCTGAAGGTCGGGCAAAGCGATCCGGTCGGCGACGCCGACCGCGCGCGCCTGCATCTGGACGACAGCGGGACGCGCGTGGAGCTCGACGGCGCCGGCGGCAAGGCGCTCGCGCGCCTCACCGTCGGCAAGAAATACTTCCGCCGCGAGGTCGACAACCCCGAGCGCGCCGCCGCCGACGGCCGCTTCGTCGCGCTGCCGGCCGAGGCGAAAATCGCGTACGTCGTTTCCGACCCGCTCGCGCAGGCGAGCGCGAAGAGCGCCGACTGGATCGACCGCACCTCCTTCCAGGTGGAGAAGGTGAAGTCGCTCGAGGTGCGCTACCCGGCCGGCGGCGGGTGGCGCCTGGAGCGCGCTGGCGAGAACGCGCCGTGGAAGCTCGACCACCAGAAGCCCGGCGAGAAGGTGGACTCGAGCCGCGGCAACGCCGCCACCTACTCGCTCAGCATGCTCGAGCTCGCCGACGTGGCGCCGAAGGACGCGCCCGACACCGGGCTCGACAAGCCGACGCTGCTGAATGCCGTCACGCTCGACGGCCGCCGCTACGAGATCCGGCTGGGCAAGCTCGCGGGCGACGACTACTACCTGACCTTGCGCGCCTCCGGCGGCGCGGACAAGCCGCGCGAGAAGATGCTTTCGGATTACCTGCTGCTCGTGCCCAAGTCAAAATTCGACGATACGCTGAAGAAGCGCGCCGAGCTGCTGGAGAAAAAAGAAACCAAGAAATAGAAAACCCGTCCTGACGGCGCACCGTTTCGCGCCCACTGAATATGGGAGCAAGGCAAGTCGCAGCACTCACTTCGGCCCGCTCGCCCTGTTCGAGGCGAGTGGATCATCGCCGGCGTGGTCGCCGCCGGCGGCGTGTACGCGGCAGTAACCCGCCGCAGGAGTATTCCCACGTAACGCTGCCTGCGCTATAACTTCTCCCTCCTCACCGGAGGAGGAGGCAGCGCGTGGCCCATTCCATCAAACGCATCAGGACGATTGCGCTCGTCGGCCAGGCGGGGGCGGGCAAGACCACCCTGGCCGAGGCGCTGCTCGCGAGAGCGGGGGCGATCCCCGCGCCGGGCAGCGTCGAGCGCGGCACTACCGTCGGCGACTACACGCCGCTCGAGAAGCAGCTGCAGCATTCCCTCAAGCTCGCCGTCTGCAGCTTCGATTTCCAGGAAACCAGGATCCATTTGCTCGACACGCCGGGCTACCCGGATTTTCTCGGCCAGTCGCTGCCCGCGCTGGCCGCGGTCGAGACCGCGGCGATCGTGATCAACGCGCAGAACGGCATCGAGATGATGACCGGCCGCTTCATGCAATGGGCGGCGCGGCGCGGCCTCGACCGGCTGGTGGTGGTGAACAAGATCGACGCCGAGAACGTCGACTGCGAGGACATCCTCGAGCGCATCCAGCAGGCCTTCGGCAAGGAATGCCTGCCGCTCAATCTCCCCGCCGGCAGGAACAGCCGCGTGTCCGACTGCTTCTTCGCGCCCGCCGGCGAGGCCGACTTCTCCTCGGTCGCCGAAGCGCACCAGCAGCTCATCGACCAGGTGGTCGAGGTCGACGAGAAGCTGATGGAGAAGTACCTCGAGAAGGGCGAGGTGACGCCCGAGGAGCTGCACGAGCCGCTCGAGCGCGCGCTGCGCGAAGGCCACCTCATTCCGGTGGTATTCGCCTCGGCGAAGACCGGCGCCGGCGTCGCCGAGCTGCTGGAAGTGATCGAGAAGCTGCTGCCCAACCCGACCGAGGGCAACCCGCCGAGCTACGTCAGCACGCCGGCCTCGTCTTCCACTTCGGGCGGCGAGACGACCGCGCTCACGCCGATCCCCGACCCGGGCAAGCACGTGCTCGCGCACGTCTTCAAGGTCGAGATCGATCCCTACATCGGGCGCATCGCGGTGTTCCGCGTGCACCAGGGCCGGCTCACCCCCGGCATGCAGCTCTACATCGGCGAAGGCCGCAAGCCGATCAAGCCCGGGCACCTCTACCTGCTGCGCGGCAAGCAGCAGATCGAGGTGCACGAGGCGATCCCGGGCGACATCTGCGCCATCGCCAAGATCGACGAGATCCAGTTCGACCACGTCCTGCACGACTCGGCCGAGGACGCGCACGTGCACGCGCGGCCGCTCGAGCTGCCGACCTCGGTGTTCGGCCTGGCGGTGCAGCCGAAGAAGCGCGGCGACGAGCAGAAGGTGTCCGACGTGCTGCACAAGATCATGGCCGAGGACCCCTGCTTCCGCCTCGAGCACAACGCGCAGACGAACGAGACCGTGATGCGCGGCCTGGGCGAGATGCACCTGAAGGCGGTGCTGGAGAAGATGTCCTCGCAGTACAAGCTCGAGCTCGACACGCGCCCGCCGTCGATCCCGTTCCGCGAGACGATCGCGCTGAAGGCCGAGGGCCACAGCCGGCACAAGAAGCAGACCGGCGGCGCCGGCCAGTTCGGCGAGGTGTTCCTCAAGATCGAGCCGCTGCCGCGCGGCCAGGGCTTCGAGTTCGTCGACAGCGTGAAGGGCGGCGCGATCCCCAACCAGTTCATCCCCTCGGTCGAGAAAGGCGTGCGCAGCGTGCTCGACCACGGCTTCCTCGCCGGCTACCCGCTGCAGGACGTGCGCGTGATCGTGTACGACGGCAAGAGCCACCCGGTCGACTCGAAGGACGTCGCCTTCATGTCGGCCGGCCGCAAGGCGTTCCTCGACGCGCTCGCCAAGGCGCGGCCGGTGGTGCTCGAGCCGATCGTCAACGTCGAGATCGTCGCGCCGGAGGAGCGCATGGGCGACATCGCGGGCGAGCTGTCGGGCCATCGCGGCCACATCAAGGGCTCGGACGCGCCGCGGCCGGGACTGGTGCAGATCAAGGCGACCGCGCCGCTCTCCGAGCTCGAGCATTTCCCGGCGCGCCTGAAGTCGCTCACCGCGGGGCACGGCTCCTACAGCCTGGAGTTCAGCCACTACGAGCCCGCGCCGCCGCAGCTGCAGCAGAAGCTCGCCGCCGCGCACAAGCCGCAGGCCGAAGCCGACTAGAGCGCGCGGTGCACTATCTCCGGCTCGGCAGCGGCGCGCCGCCGCTCTTCTTCGTGCACGGCTTCGCCTGCAGCCACCAGGACTGGCGGCTGCAGCTCGCGCACTTCAGCAAGCGCCACGAGGTGATCGCCTGCGACCTGCGCGGCCACGGCGCGACGCCCGGCCGGCCGCAGGAATGCTCGATCGAGCACTACGGCGGCGACGTCGCCGCTCTTCTCGTCAACCTGGACGCACCGCGCGCGATTCTCGTCGGCCACAGCATGGGCTGCAGGGTCGTGCTCGAGGCGAACCGTCTCGCCCCCGAGCGCGTCGCGGGCGTCGTGCTCGTCGACGGCAGCCGCAACGCCGGCGCCGACCCGGCCGAAGCCGAGAGCGCGGCGCGCGCGCTGCTCGACAGGGCGGGCTACGCGGCTTTCGCCGAAGCGCTCTTCCGCCAGATGTTCTTCACGCCCTCGGCGCAGGCCGACGCGATCGTCGCGCGCGCGCTGAAGGACAGCGCCGAGTTCGGCCCGCACCTGTGGCCGCGCATCTCGCGCTGGGACGCGGGCGAGATGGACGCCGCGCTCGCCGCCGTGAAGGCGCCGCTCCTCGCGATCCAGAGCACCAAGCGCAGCGCAGACGCGAAGCGCACGCCGATGCGGCCGGGCGAAACCTCGCCGTGGCTCGACGACGTGAGGAGCAAGGTGGCGAACGCGCGCATCGAGATCATCCCGGACACCGGCCACTTCACCATGCTCGAGCAGCCGGAGAAGGTGAATGCGCTGATCAGCGACTTTGCAAGAGCCTGTCGATGAAGCGGTGCACCTTGAGCGCTTCCTCGCCGCTCACGCGCGGCTGACGGTCGTTCTCGATCGCGTCGAGGAAGTCGCTCAGCACGCCGCGGTGCCAGTCGTGCGGGAAATCCATCGGGTTCGCGCCGGTGCCGCCCCCGCCCGATTCGGTTTTCATCTGAAAATTCTTTCCATTTGAAAACTCAATCCGCAGCGACGTTCCTTCCAGCAGCGCCGTTCCCTGGGTGCCGATCAGCTCGATCCGCTCGGGAAATCCCGGATAGGCCGTGGTCGTCGCGTGCACGGTGCCGAGCGCGCCGTTCTCGAACCTCACCGTGGCGGCGACGAGGTCTTCGGTTTCCATGCGGTGCACCGGTGTTGTGGTGACAAAGCTCTTCACTTCCGCAGGCTCGCCGGCGTATGAGAGAAACAGGTCGAGCGTGTGGATGCCCTGCGTCAGCAGCACGCCGCCGCCGTCGCGCGCCCGCGTCCCGCGGCCGGGCTGGTCGTAGTAGCTCTGCGGGCGCCAGTTCGGGATCGCGGCGGAAGCCGACACGAGGTTCCCCAGTCTCCCTTCTTTCAAGATCGCAGCCAGTTTCTCCGCGGCCGGCCTGAAGCGGTGCTGCAGGACGATGCCGAGCTTCACCCTGCGCGCGCTCTTCACCAGCCGCTCGGCGCGCTCGGTGGTGATCTCGAGCGGCTTCTCGAGCAGGATGTGCTTGCCGGCGGCGGCGAACTTCTCCACCAGCTCGAGATGCGTGTTGGGCGGCGTGAAGATCATCACCGCGTCGACCGAGCGGTCGTCGAGGATGGCGTCGAGGCTGTCGCAGACCTTGAACCCGTAGAGCGCGCCGAATTTGCGGCGCCGCTCGGCGGTGGGGCTGAACGCGTGCGCGACCTCGACGCGCAACTTGAGGTCGAGCAGGCTCTTCGCGTGGGGCGTGACGGCCATGCCGAGGCCGACGATCCCCACCTTAAAAGCCATAGAGCTCCGCGGGATTGTCGCTCAGCATCAGCTGCTGCGCTCTGGCGTCCGGCGCCCAGTCGGCGACGAGCTCGAGCAGCGCCATGTCGTCGGGCGGCGCGGGCTTGCGGTTCCCCGGGTGCGGCCAGTTGGACGCCCACAGCATGCGCTCGGGCGCCTTCTTCACCAGCGCGCGCGCGAGCACGCTCACGTCCTCGTACCTCGGCGCGCCGGTCTTCGAGGTCTCGTAGGGCGCGGAGAGCTTGACCCAGCAGCGGCCGGTGTCGACAAGACGCAGGAGGGACTGGAACGGCTCTGATGTGATTTCGACTGGTTCCAGAAACTTCCCGGTGTGGTCGATGACGAACTTTCCGGGCAGGCGCTTGATCTGCGCCTCGAACTTCGGCAGCTCGCGCCCGTCGAGCTGGATGTTGGCGTGCCAGCCGAAGGGATGCACGCGCGCCATCACCTGGTCCATCACGCCGAAGCCGAGCATGCCGCCGTGCAGCGTCATGATGCGCACCGCGCAGATGCCGGCCTTGGTCAGGCGCTCGAGCTCCGCATCCTTCACGCCGGGCCTGACCACGGCGACGCCTTTCGCGCTCTTGCCGATTTTCTTCATGGCATTCAGCGTCACCGTGTTGTCGTCGGCATAGGCGTTCGGCTGCACGACGATCACGCGCTCGAGGCCGAGGCGCTGCTGCATCTTCGCGTAGTCCTCGACCGTGAAGTCGCCCGGCAGGAAAGTGCCCGGCGCGGAAGGAAGCTTTGCATCATAGAAATGCATGTGCGTATCGCACGCACCCTTCGGCACCTTGATGCTCATTTCTTCTTCCTCTTCGCTTTCTTCGCCGGCGCGGCCGGGTTGGGCACCGCCTCGACGGCGCAGAAGACTCCTCCCTGATGCAGCTCGGCGACCGGATCGCCCGGCGTTTCCGGCGGCAGGTCCTTTGCGTAGTCTTCCGCGTTGTCCTGCGGCTGGTAGCCGAGGCGGAAGGCGTTCGAGTTGTCGTACCACGCGCGCGTGTTGCGCGAGATGCCGTAGACGATCTCGAACCTGATCCCCGGCCGGTCGATACCGATCGAGACGAGCTGCGCGATGTCGCGCGGGCTGATCCAGATGGAGAGGCGCCGCTTGTCGATCGGCTTCGGGTTGACGTTGCCGATGCGGATCATGAACATCTCCATGCCGTACTTGTCGGCGTACAGGCTGCCGAGCGCCTCGCCGAACACCTTGGAGACGCCGTAGCGCCCGTCGGGCTTGATGTAGACGCGGTGGTCGATGGTCTGGTCGCGGCGGTAGAAGCCGACCGCGTGGTTGCTGGTCGGGAAGACGATGCGCTTCACGCCGTTCCGCCGCGCGGCCTCGAAGACGTTGTAGCAGCCGATGATGTTCGCCTGCAGGATGCCTTCCCACGGCCCTTCGACCGAGTAGCCGCCGAGGTGCACGACGGCGTCGACGCCCCTGGTGATCTTCAGCGCGTCGGCCATCTTCGAGACGTCCGCGCGAATGAAGCTCGCGCCTTTTTCCGCTTTCAGCGGTCTCTGGTCGGAAAGGCGCAGCTTGTACTTCGTCGCCAGCTCGCGGCGCAGGTGCGTGCCGACGTCGCCGGTCGCGCCGGTGATGAGAACCGTCTTCATGTTTTCAGCAGCTCCTTTCTCTTCCAGTGCTGCGCGTTCACCGCTCCCTTGGGCGCGCGCCCCTGCGCGATCTCCGCCGCCTGCGCCACGGTCTCGAGCGACTGGTGCTCGATCGCCGGCAGCGTCAGGCCCGCCGCGTGCGGCGTCGCGATGACGTCGGGCCGCGCGGCGAGCCGCGGCGTCGGCATCTGGTCGCTCGCGCGGCCGACGTCCATCGCGCAGCCGGCGAGGCGCCCGGAGTCGAGCGCCGCCTCCACCGCCGCCTCGTCGACCAGGTTGCCGCGCGAGACGTTGATCAGGCAAGCGCCGCGCTTCATCTTTGCCAGCGAATCCTTGTTGAT
>Ga0335084_10007521_pt1 | contig 10826 bp, 8 predicted proteins | sample Lox_Sample_44_FD_206721 | JGI IMG/M metagenome (GOLD analysis project Ga0335084, IMG submission 206721) | Soil microbial communities from Loxahatchee National Wildlife Refuge, Florida, United States - Lox_Sample_4.4 | ecosystem: Environmental > Terrestrial > Soil > Wetlands | place: USA: Florida...
AAAGGCGCGGAGGAACAGGCGCGGATCCGCGGCGAATCGGCCGCGGCCGTCGCCAAGACCTATGGAGATGCGCATCGCGTCGATCCAGATCTCTACAGGTTCACCCGATCGCTCGAGTCGCTCGGCAAGCTGGTCACTGGGAACACGACGCTGATCCTCCGCACCGATTCCGAGCCCTTCTCGCTGCTCCAAGGCAAGGATCGGCGATGAGGCGCGTCGGACCTCCATCGGAGTTCCAGCGTCTGACGGTGCCCGTCGTCCAGCTGCTCGATGCCGCGTGGCAGCACATGCACTGGTGGATTGGCGCGATGGCCGTGCTCTACGCGCTGTCAGGCATCACGATGATCCGCGCCGACGAGGTCGCCATCGTGCTCCGGTGGGGACGACTCGTCGGGGCGACACCGGCGCTTCAGGAGCACGGGCCGGGGTTGCTGTTTGCGTTTCCCCGTCCGATCGACCAGGTGATTCGGGTCCAGGTCAAGCGCATCCGCGAGACGTCGATCGCTTCTCTCACATTCACAAAGATGGCCCCTGCGTTCCCCAACGAGGAAAGTAACGAGCCCGATGAGGAACCGATTACCGTGTCGGACAGCTACACGCTCAATCCGCTGCTCGATGGATACGCGCTGACGGGCGACAACAACATCGTGCAGGTCGAAATGATCGCGCACTACCATGTCCGCGGAGCCGCGGAATGGGCGCTTTACGGTCCCAACTCAGACGACATTCTCCGGACGGAAGTCACCGGCGCGATGGTGCGGTCGCTCGGAGAGATGGCGATCGATTCCGTACTGTCAGACGGACGCAAGTCCCTGATCGCCGTCGCAACGGAGCGCGCCCAGGCCGGTCTCGATGCCGCAAGGTCGGGCCTCGAGCTGACGTCGCTCGAGCTGACGCGCCTGTCGCCCCCCCGCGCGCTCGTTCCGGAATTCGACGCGGTCCAGAGCGCGTATATAGGCGCCGAGACGCGGAAGAAAGAGGCGCTGGCGTTCGTGGCGGCGGCAATTCCTGGAGCCAAAACGGCAGTTGACGCGTCACTGCAGTCCGCGCGCGGCACGGCGGCGGCGGATCTGGCCGTCGCCCGGGGCGAGGCCGCCGCCTTCGTGGCGCTCGCCCGCGAGTATCACGCCAACCCGACCGTCGTGCGGGAACGCTTGTATCGCGAGGCCGTCGAACGCGCAACGGTGAACGCCGGATCAATCCAATGGGTGCCCCCGCCGACCGGCCCGCGCTACAACGGTTTCCGGATCACGATCAATCCAGTCGCCGGCGGGGGCGGCGGCGAGTTCGACGACCGGCACGACCCGTGACCACGATCGAATCGACAGCCGACGTCGTCGACGCCGCGACGACGACCGATTCGCTCGGGGTCGAGGAGCGCCGCCGGATCAGCGTACGGCTCGGCGCCGGCCTCACGGGCCTCGGCCTGCTCCTGCTCGGCACCGCCCTCATCCGACTCGAGCCCGACCAGTGGCAGATTGGGGAGCTGATCCGCGGCGTGGCCGCTCTGGTCGTCGCTGTGCCGACATTGATTTCCGGAGTGCGGGGCATCGTAACCGGGGACACGCGCCGGGCGACCGACCAGCTGGTCGCCATCGCCGTCCTGGCTGCCGCGTCCCGCGGAGCGTTCGTCACCGCGACGCTGATTCCGCTCTTTCTGGAATTGGGCCGGCTTTTCGAGGAGCGAAGCTCGCTGGGCGCCCGAACGGCCATCGAGGGCATCCGTGCCCTGGCTGCGCGGCAGGCGACGCGGTGGCGCCACGGCACAGAAGAGCGCGTCGACCCGGCGCAGCTGGTGCCGGGCGATGAGATCCTCGTGCGCCCGGGCGAGCGCATCGCTGTTGACGGCACCGTGCTCGAGGGCCGCGCGGCGGTCGATCAGTCGGCGATCACCGGCGAATCCCGCCACCAAGATGTCGCCCCCGGGAGCCCCGTGTTCGCCGGCACGGTGCCCCTCGACGGGATGCTCAAGATCCAGGTCCGGGGCGCTGGCGCCGACACGGTGCTCGGCCGCGTCGTGCTGCTTCTGGCCGAAGTCGAACGCGCGAGCGTGCCGATCCTGCGGATGTTCGAGCGCCGCGCAGCAGTGTGGTTGCCCCTCGTCGTCACGATCGCGGCGACGACTCTGTTCTTCACGGAGGACCTGACGAGGGCGATCGCCGTGTTGGTCGTCGCGACGCCAACCGCCCTGGTCGTCGCCGGTCCAGCCGCGATCGTTGCCGCCATGACCGTGGCCACGAAGCTGCGGATTCTCATCAAGAGCGTCGATTTTCTCGAGCGGGCCTCCGACGTCGATACGCTCATCCTGGACAAGACCGGCACCGTCACCGTCGGCGCCCCAACGGTCACGAACATTCGGTTGGCATCCGGGACGACGGAGCAGGAACTTCTGGAAGTGGGTGGAGCGTGCGGGTTTGGATCCCTGCACCCGGTGTCTCGCGCGGTCGTCGCCGAAGCCGTGGCGCGGGGCCTCCCGATCGCCGCGCCACGCGACCTTCAAGAGCGACCGGGGCTCGGCGTCGTGGCTTCGGTGCACGGAGGCCAGGCAGCGCTGGGCCGGCGCGAGCTGATGATTCAGGTCGGCGCATCGACATCCGAATTCGGCGACGATGATGACATCTCGCAAGTATGGGTGGCCTACCGCGGCCGATGCCTGGGCTGTATCGTCCTCCGGGACCGTCCTCGCAGCGAAGCGCGGGAGGCCCTCGACAGGATGCGCGATCTCGGCATGACGCGATTCATTCTGTTGACCGGCGATCGCGCCGCGCCTGCCCGCGAAGTGGGCGAAGCCTTGGGCACCGACGAGGTGGTGGCGGAAGTGCTGCCCGCGCAGAAGCTCGACGTCGTGCGCGCCGAGCAGGCAGCCGGCCGGACCGTGATGATGGTGGGCGACGGCGTCAACGACGCGCCGGCACTCAAGGGCGCGGACGTGGGCGTGGCCATCGGCGCGGAGCTGAACGAAGTGGCGCTCGGAGGCGCCGACGTGGCGCTTCTCGGCACGGACCTCGGGCGGCTTCCGCAACTCATCATGCTCGCCGATCTCACGCGCCGCGTGATCGGGCAGAACGTCTGGCTGGCCTTTGGCTCCGCGGTCGTTCTGATTCCGCTCGCGGCACGCGGCGTCCTCGATCCATTGACGGGCGCGCTCGCTCAGAGCGTCGCCGTCGTCGGGGTCGTCGTCAACAGCGCGCGCATTCTACGAATCGGCCGCGACGACGGCAGTCGGTTCGGCGGAAGCTCCGGCGTCGGGCCCGCGTTGTAACTCCACGATTGCGGAGGGGTCGCGAACCCGGTCGAGGGGACGCACTCGTCGCCCTGCTGGGATGTCGGGTCTCGAACATTCGTGGATTCATGCGACCGGAGCGTTCGTCGACTAGCGACTTCCGCGGTCGCGGCTTGATGACGAGCCCTCAGATCAGTGATTCATAAGGCAGTTTATTGGCGGAGGGAGAGGGATTCGCTCTCGTTAAATCGCCTTCTGTCAATAACTTAGGCCTGATTTCATGCGCTCAATTCGCCAAAATCGCTCAAAAGCCATGGAGCAGGTACAAAACAAGTACGGTGGGATTCTTCACGATCACGATACGTGACCCAGAGACTGGCAAATGTCCTCCCGTCTGCTCCAGACTCGTCTGTTTCGCTCAGAGTCCGCCCACGCCGAGCACCTCAGTTTGTTTCGGTCCGTTCTGGTGCTCTTGTGCAAATTGTGTCTCATTGCGTTTCACACGCGGTACGTACCGTCACGCTTAGCGTGCCTCCGGGGAAAGAGCGCGTGAAGGGTTCATCGACGCGCCCGAAAACATTCGGCCCGAAGCGACTCCTTTCTTGCGCCTCAGCGCACCTCGAATGCCACGACCTTGTTTACGGATTGTTCGTTCGCACTGCGCACTTCGACCCGCAAGCTGTATCTGCCTGGAGCAAGGCCAACAAGTGGAAGCGTCGTGTCGAGGGTCGCCTGTTGCCGCCCCCTTGCGGCTGGTGACGCTCCTAGAGTGACGATCGTGGCCTGAAGCGGGGTGCCAGGCACATCAACCGAGGCCGTGACCGTCCGTTCCTTCATGCCAAAAAAGGCGCGGGCGAACACACGCAGCGTCTCGCCAATCGCGAATATTCGCCTCGTCGTTGGTTGAAATGGAACGAGCGCCGCGATCGCGCCACTGTCCATCGTGGCGTCGGCCGGCGAACTGTCGACGCCAAGCACGACGCCGCTGAGCTGCAGCTTGTCGGTCGAAGGCTTCGGCAGATCCACCGGCATCTGGATCGAGCCTGCCTTGCGGAGCGCACGGCTCGCAACGGCGACCCGCAGCGTCAAAGGTTGCGCAGGCAGGTCGACCGCGTCGTCGATTAGGAATGTTGTGGGTCGTCCGGTCTGCATCCTCGCTTTGAAGCGCAGGACCTTGGAGGACGACGCCCTAATCTTTGCGTCCGGATCGAGTGCGACGAGTTTCAACTGCAACTCGTCGTCGACGTCCAGCGCGTCGCCAGGACGCGCAGGATAGGTGACCTCAACCGTTACGATCGTCGTCATGCCCTTGGCGGTCGGCGAAATCGGCGCAGCGAACGCGCGCAGAGCGATTCCTGACACGTTGACCCCAGCGTTCATCGCCGTGTCGAGGACAGTTCCTGGATCAGAGTTCCCTGGTGCGGCCTTCGACGCGACGTATCCCTGCCGAGCCCGAACCCGCGCCGCCGGGCGATTGACTGTCACGGAGAAGTCATGGAACTTACCGTCTGCCGCGAAAGGCATAGGGTAGTAGCCAAGCAGGTAGTAGCTGCCGTTCTCCGACACGATCTCGTCCACGGCTCGAGTAAGGTCTGACTGATTCGTGAACGCGCGACCGCCGGTGTTAATTGCGTCTGCGACGAGCCTATCCTGCTGGTGCCGAATGTTCTCGACGATATGCGCTCGTTGAAGTTCACCCACAGTGCCATCGATATTGCCAACGGCACTGATTCCGCCTCTAACGGCTTCGTCAGGCAGGACCTGCCCTCTCGGATCGATGGTGTAGATAGGGACGTCTGCGCGACGTGCCTCTTCGTACAGAGCAAGCTGCTCGTCAAAGTCGCACAATTTGGCCGGCGTTCCGACGATCGAGCCATCCGTCACGTACACGATGGCGCGTCGTGGGTGAGCAGACCCAGCAAGCGACGCCGTGATATTCCTTATGGCGAGATCCGCAGAGCGTGCACAAGCGCAGATGTACTTCACATCGTTGTAGACTACGTTGCTGCCTGTAGACCGGCCGAGCGCGTCGAGCCCAAATCCGAGGGCATCACTCACGTGATCCACGGTCCGCATCAACAACCGTGCATCCGAAGTGAAGTTCTGGCCTAGATTCGAGTGGCTCACGAAGATGATCGCCGCCTCGTCGTCCGGGGAGAGCGCCCGAATGAACTCAACCATGATCCGCTTCACGGAACTGACGTCCTGTTCGAGAATATGCAGATCATCTATTGCCATCACGAAGAGCCGGCTCAGAGGTGATGCTGGCGTGTTGGTCGCCACATCCGGTGAGGCCGCCATCGATGCCCTGTCAAGCGGCCGATGTTGGAGTGGAACCGAGACGAACTGAAAGTCCTCGATCTTCTGTGGCCGGCCACCCTCCTCGATCGTGAAGTCCTGCTTCGCCAAGTCCGTGATTGATCTGTCACTCTTATCGGTAACAACCACGTCAACGCGCACGTAGTCCGTGCCAGCGCGGAAAACAGGGGCCTGAGGCAGTGGCTGCGCAATGAGCAAGGCCACGACCATCGTGACGATGACGCCCAAGGCGAGCGCCAATTGCCGGATCACGGTTTCGTTCCTCTAGTCTGGTATCGAGAGTATACAGCAAGTTTAACGTATCAGTTCGCGACTGCGGGGGTTGTTTAGCCACCATTGAACGCGGCGGCCAGGTCCCTTTCTCCATTGGCGTCGAGGGGTCCTTGCCAAATGCCTAGCAGTCTGCCCGAGCGACTGACGAGGAGCGCCGTGGGCATCGCGCGAAAGCGGAGACTGCTGATGTCTACAGCGACAACACCGTCTGGAACAATGCCCGCCTCACGAAGCCGCTGCTTCGCGCGCTCAACGCCTTGTTCCCGTGTGACCAATACAACGACGCGAGCGTCTGCTGCGCTTCGCCTCGTTGATAGCAGCGACGCGTAATACGAGTAGGTACTGGCCTTCGTGCTCTTGTCGAGAATGAACAAAGCCAACGTGCGTTCGGCACTCGCAAATTCGAGTCCTGCCACCTCAACTCGGTCACCGACGCGATATGGCTGTGGCGGACCTTGAACGCGAGGCCGCCGTGACGTGCCTAGGGCCGCGATGCCAACCGCCAAGCACGCCACCAAGAACGCTGCATCGACGATGAGCGCAACGTTACTTCCACGGCTCACGTCATCTGTTGACTTTCTGATCGTGGCAAACATATCGCCCCCGAACTGAGCCGCCAAGTGGTTCAACGCGCTCCATCACTATCCAGAAGCCGATTGAGCGCCACGTTGAAATCGTCAATGGACTTCGCGCCTGCGAAACCTGAGACTGGCCGTACTTTCCCGTCGCTCATGCGGTACCCGAAAATGAATGATGGCGTTCCAGTGATCTTCAGCGCCCGGGCACTATTGGCGTCTTCCTCAACTTGTATTCGGGTTCGCTCATCGTTTAAGCAGTGCGACCACGAGTTGAGGTCTACACCTGCCGCGCGAGCAAGATCTAGAATGCCATTCGCTTCAGAAAGACTAGGTTGATTCCGGAACATGAGGTCATGCATCTGCCAGAACTTGCCCTGCTCAGCTGCACACTGCGCTCCTTCCGCAGCTGTCAAAGCACCAGCATGCGCGGCAATTGGCAGATGCTTGAAGCTGATGAGCGCTCTGCCCCCGTCAATATAGGTGCGCAGTAGCTGAGGCATCATCTCGCGTGCGAATTTGCCGCAATAGGGACAGAGAAAATCCGAGTACTCGATGATTACGGCTCTTGCACTGAGATCGCCGCGGGTCAGTCCTTCTTCGATAGAGATGGGTGCCGCCTGCGAAATGTCGATCGTTCGACGCGCAGTCGGCTCGCCTCCAGTTGGCACCATGGCTCGCCAGATGAGCAACGCGGCAACAATGCCGGTCACTGTCGTCGCCAGCAACTCCAAGAACCGCTCCCAGCTGACTCTAGGGCGCGGCGAACAACCAGTGTGCGTTTCGGTCATGGGCGTCACTTATAGGCGCGGGGAGGGTCGGCCGATCTAGCCCGTGCATGCAGGCGCCTGCGGATCTAATTGTTCGCCCTCCGCCTAGCAAGACTGCTTGGTATTACTACCTACACTGAATACGATCCTCGATGCTGGCCTCGGAGAGTCAGCCCGATGAATGTGGTCGAGTCGACCGGTCGCTACGGCCGCCGGCAGTGAGGGTGCCGGCGACGCCAGCGGAAACGTCTGCACAGCAAGTCCCAAATCCGGCCCACCTGTTGTCGTTGCTCTTGCGGCGTCATCTGTGCCAAGCCGAGTGCCGCTGCTTGCGTGAGGAGCTCTGCACCGTCCAGCCGCGCCTGCAAGAAAGCCAGCTCGCGTGACGTTTTGGCCACTGCTAGGAACTCCTGACGATGCTCCTGGATCCACTGTGTTCGTTCTTGCTCCACCTCCGGGCCAGTAATCCCGGCGGCTATGCTCGCTAGATCAACACCGACAGGAGTTTCGTGCGCCAAACGCCTCCTTCCCGATCGCATCGCATCGCGAACACGATTGATTGCACACTGAGTCAACCATCTGACGAGACTGCCTCGGCGAGGGTCGAACCTGGTTGGCGACTCAAGATAGGCCATTAGCGTGTCATCTACGCTCGCCCCAATAACATGAGGATCCGCGGCAGGTATCGCTATGCGGACGAGGCGGGGGAGTTCTTTGAGGACCCCGCCGCAGATGACTTCGGCCGCTTGGTTATCGCCAGCGAGCAGCTGCGCATGAAGATCTTCGAGGAGCACGTCTGGCCTCCTCCTCCGATCCCGCCCCGCCAGTTCCAACGCAGACACTGAACCATCAATCGGTCTGCCTTCTGGCTAATCGCTGCGCGGGTGGAGTGAGTGGCCCCGAAGCAACTCTCGATCCTTTTGCGCAAAGGATAAAGCTCGGATGGTTCAAGAGAACGACGCTCGGCCGGCATGCAAAATCGCAATCTGAATGACGGTCCTGAAATCGAAGCTGGCGCCCTAACTGCTCTTCGAGACTAATTGTGCCTGTAATGCCCGTAACAAACACAATTGACCGCTGGCGACAACGGCATGGTCGCCTTTGCACCGGCCGGGCGGGACTAGAGCCCTAGTTCACCCCGCGCGAATCCACGGATTGTGCCGCAAGAAGCTATAGCGCGGTGATGAAGCACAGAAGAACTGGATCGACACAACGAGTTGGAGGGCGCGATCGGCTCGACGGCCACTCGCTAGGGTGAGATCGAAGTCCTCTAAACGCGGCCGTAATTCGGTGCCCTTGCACATTTGCTTAGCCGCCTCGAGGTAGACGATCGGATCACAGGCGATCCGTGGCTGGAGAAACGGAATGTTGAATTTCTCTGGAACCGAGACATTCGAGCCGACGCGTGGCGTCACCGTGGCAACACACCGGGTCGGCGCATCAAACATGTTCAGTGCGAAGACGCGACCCTCGCCGGTAATGCTCGGATCTCCTGGGAAAAGGCGCGGAATCATCTGCATGATTGAAAACATAGCCAACACAAGGTACGTACTCTTCCGTTCGTAGCGCCACGATAACCCGACGACTCTCGGCGCCGGCCTCACTGCCTCAGCACTGGGCTCCCGAATGAGCCGGCCCATTGGCACAATCGACAGGAGCAAGAACATCAGAACCGGATAGAAGAACCCGACGACCCAAAACGACGCGATGTGAAAGAGCACCAACTGGATCAGCGCGCCCCAGAACGCCCATGCACGTCTCGACAGGATCCCAAAGACCGCGCCCAATTCGAGAATCACGACGTAGACACATTCCGCCGGGACAAGAGCGGCGGGCAGATCCAGAGGTCGCCGACCATAGAGCGCGGCACCAGAAAGCCACTCATGGTTGAGTTTAAGAAGACCAGCCCAAACATAAAACGCGACGGTCAGGTGCAGCAGAGAGCGCCTCTTGGACGGAACAAATAGGTAGACGACGAGGGCCCACGCTGCCATGTAGTGCTGATTGAGAACGAGTCGATAGTCTTGAAGGATGAGCGCAGTCTTGACGCTTGAGAGAACGACGAGCGAGATCAGCGCGGCCGGCACCAGTCTATCGTTGGCAAAGAGTACCGCGTTCGCAGCCGATAGGATGACGAGAGATGCGAGGAGAGCGTCGATAGCATGGGGCCCGAGGACGCGCCAAGTGCCGCATGATTCGAAGAACGGCCAGCAGACAGGTAATGACGAACTCAGGATTCTGTCCAAGGGCTGCGTCGTCGTCCAGAACACTGCTGTCAACAGGTTGGAAAGGGCCAAGCAGGCGCCGTACACACGTAACGCGGGGTCTATCCGAATCTCGTGGATGCGCGCCGCGACGAACCGATGCAGCGCGCTCAGAAGCCCTACCCGCGAAGCTCTTTCAGCCGTGCGATGCTGGCGGAACGTTGGCACCGTTCCGGCAGTCGCCGAGGAACTGGGAGCCGTGTCAGTCATGACGAACAGGAGACAAGATACGAGTCAAGACAACAAGAAGTACTGCGCCACCCAGACGCCGACAACATGTCGCAACCGCGGAATCCGTTGTCGCTCGTGTCCGGCCTAGAAGCGGAGCATGCCACCCTAATCCAGGCCATCACTCGCGGGCATCCCGTCAGTGTGGGGTCTTCGACGGCTCCAAGAACCCCAGCGAGTCAAATCCCGCAGCTCAGTTTGGAACGACGCACCAAAAGTCGAAGCCGCAAACCGTGTCACAGCCGCAAGGGTACGGGCCGAAATCGCACGTGACGCATACATCCAGATCCTCGTCGCAGGTTTCGCGCCCCGAAGCGAAGCAAGCGCAGTAGTCGCATTCGGATGACGCCGCGCGAGGATACGAACCCCACACGGAAATCATCAGGCCAGCTACCACGATGAGCCTGGAAATGATCCTAATTGTCAGCCTCATTTTAAACACCTTCTCCCTTCACACCGACCACAGAGGACACTCCACGCAAGGTTCAGATGGGCCGCCACGCTTGCCTAGGCTAATTGCCGACTTCCTGTACCACAAATACGATCCTCGGCGCTGATGTCGGAGAGTCCATCCGAGAGCCTCCGTGAAGTGACCAGCAGCCTTCGTAGGGGTGACTTCCAACCGTGGCGTGAGCGACGGATACAGCCAGTTCGCGGCACTGTCGGGAAACTCCTGCCAATTCAGCAGCCAGGTCGCGATGCAGATATGCAGAACAACTTGGTAGACCTTGCTGTCGCTTCGGCTTCGAGCTGCTGCTTGATAGCAAAGAGCTCGCCGTAGGACTAATCGCTCGGCGCCGCGGCTTTCGCCTTCGGTCTATGTTTCCCACCGCGGCAAATATCGGGTGTTAGCGGCGGCGATAAATTCGACACTTGTGGCGGGCGAAAATCCGACAGTCGGCAGCACGGTCTGGCTGCCGGCTGAGAGCGTAGCTCCCGGCCGGTGATTCCATCACCAGGGCGTCTCTGCGACGAGCGGAGGCGCGATGTTCGGACGGGAGACACGGATGTTACTCAGGCATTACCTGGAGCAAGGGACGAGCAAGAGCGCCTTGGCGCGCAAGCTCGGCGTCCATCGCGACACGATTCATCGCTGGATTCGCGCCGGGGATCTCGATCGGGATCTCGATGGCGAGCCCGTGCGCTACGGGCCGCGGCCCCCGGTCCCCACCAA
>Ga0335084_10007522_pt1 | contig 10826 bp, 9 predicted proteins | sample Lox_Sample_44_FD_206721 | JGI IMG/M metagenome (GOLD analysis project Ga0335084, IMG submission 206721) | Soil microbial communities from Loxahatchee National Wildlife Refuge, Florida, United States - Lox_Sample_4.4 | ecosystem: Environmental > Terrestrial > Soil > Wetlands | place: USA: Florida...
CTCATCGGCGCGTCTTGGCAGCCGCGGCCGCGTCCGGGAATTTCCGATAGCGCTCCGGGATGTCGAACTTGAAGATGCGCGCCGCGTTGAGGCCGAGGATCTTCGCGCGCTCCGCATCGGTGAGTTTGCCCATCGTGCGCTCGATCGCGGCGGCCGAGTGCGGCCACGTGCCTTCGTGGTGCGGGTAGTCGTTCGCCCACAGGAAGTTCTCGACGAGCCCGTGTTCGCGCGCGAGGTCGAGTCCCGGCGGATCTTCACCGAAGCTCGCGAAGCCGCGTGCCTTGAAATAATCGCTGGGAAGTCCCTGCAGCTTCGGCCGCACCCACATGTGGTGCTTGCGATAGGCCTCGTCCATCGCAGTCAGCGCCCACGGCACCCAGCCGATGCCGGCTTCGATGCTGCCGAACGCGAGTTTCGGAAAGCGTTCGAGCACACCGGACGCACACAGATTGACGATCGGCTCCATCGTCGGCGCGAGCGAATGCACCGCATAGTTGATGACGGCGCCGCCGTTGCCGCGCGACGTGCGCGGGTCGCGGCCGGTCGACACGTGGAACGTGATCGGCATATCGGCGTCTTGGATCGCGGCCCACAGCGGATCGAATTCGGGCAGGTTGTAGTTCAATGCTTCGTGATCGGGCGCGCCCCACACCGGCTTGCACGGCAGCGACAACCCTTTGAAGCCGAGCTTCGCGGTGCGCTGCACTTCGGCGATCGCGCCTTCGATGTCGCCGGCCGCGATGCACGCCATCGGTGCGAGCTTGTGGTTGTACGGGCCGAATACTTCCCACGCCCACTCGTTGTAGGCGCGGCACATCGCTTGGCTGAACTTCGCGTCGGGCGTCGCCCACATCGCGAGACCCTTGTTCGGGAACAAGATCTCGCAGTCGACGCCGTCGGCCGTGAGATCCGCGATGCGTTCATCGGGCGTCTTGCCCGACTGGTTGCGCAGCTTGTCTTCGCCGTCGAACGGGATGTCGCGGATGCGGATCGGCCGGAAGCCTTCGGTCTTCTGGAATTTTTGGCCGTCGGGCTGCACGCTGACGCCGGGCAGCCGGCCGTGCAAGTCTTTCGGCATCCGCGTCACCCACAGATCGTTCGGCTCCTGCACGTGGCAGTCCGCCGACACGATGAAGAATTTGTTCGGATCCTGCGCGCGCGCGGTGCGCGGCCAGCCGGCGACGCCGGGGCTCTCCTGCCGCCACGCATTGTTGTGATCGACGATGGCTTCGCTCATGACTCGCTCCCAGAAACGATCGGTCGATGCTACTTCTATTTCCCCCGATTTCCGACCCCAACGCAGGAGAGCACTTGCGCCTTTGCGATGTGGGCGTGTCCGGCGCATGCACATCCGCCTCCGCCGTCGTCCGACTCAACCACCAATCGTCCGTGCGACCGTCTTTCAGTCGCCGGTGAACGTCGGCTTGTCGCCGCTGCGGTACGCCGCCGCCGCGGCGCGCCGGTCCTCGAACGTCTGCGCAAACAGATTCTGGTCTGCGTCCATGTGCATCAGCGCGCGGTCGAGGAATCCTTCGATCGCGTTCACGCTGCGTTTGATCATCTGCACTGCCGCCGGCGGCTTGTTCGCGTAGCGCTCGGCCCATGCGAAGGCGCGCTGCATCAGTTCTGCGCGCGGAACCATCTCGTCGATCGCGCCCCACTGCAGAAGCGTTGGGGCGTGCACGCGATCGCCGCCGGCGACGAGGCGTTTAGCGCGCGACGCGCCGACCAACCGAACGGCAAGCGGTAGGCTCTGCCACATCAGGTTCAGGCCGATGTCGATCTCGGGGTATTGCATGAAGCAATCGTCGGCGCCGACGCGGAAGTCGAGCGCAGTCGCGATGCATGCACCGCCGCCCATCGCGGCGCCGTTCCATGCGGCGATCGTAATCTGGTCGATCTCGGTCAACGCGCGGATCGCGCGTTCGCCGATTCGCGTGCGGCGGCGCCTGAGCACCATCGGCACGCGATACTCGGAGCCTGCGTCGGACAGGTCCGCGCCGGAGGAAAAGTGCTTGCCGGCGCCGGTGAAGACGACGACGCGGGTGTCGGCGTCGTCGCGGAACGCGAGCGCGACCCGTTCGATCTCTTCGATGTGCGCGTAGTGAAGGGCGTTCGCGCGTTCGGGACGGTTGAACGTGACGAGCGCGACAGGGCCGTGCTTCTCGAGCGTGAGGTGTTGGTAGGTCATCGTGTCTCCGCTGTCCGACACCGAAATGCCAAAGGGGCGTTGCGTGACACTAAGGCTTGTAGCGGGCGCGCGCGACCCCCGCCGACGCGCAGCGCCTTCGCAAGGCGACGTTCGCGGGTATACTTGCGCGCTTCATTCTCAAGGGTCCATCCGTGGGGAAACGAGCGTCCCATCGACGCGGTTCGGCGCTGCTATGCGTCGCGTTCGCAGTGGTCGTGACCGGTTGCGGCGGCAAGAACTACAGCAACAACGGCGCCCAAAACCAACCGATCACGACCGCGTTCCTGCGCGTCACGAACACCATTTCGGACAGCCCGATCCTGCTCGCCGGTCTCGACGGCACGACGCTGACGCGCGTGTCGTACGGTCAGGCGACGGCGTTGCAGCAAGTGCCGTCCGGCAAGTACGCACTCGACGTGCAGTACATCGACACGAACGGCAACGCGGTCGCCGTGCTCAACAAGGAAGTCCTCGATCTGGCCGTCGACGATCAGGACACGGTCTACCTGCTCGGCGACCTCGCCTCGCTGCACACGAAGTTGGTCGAAAATCCGGCGCCGTCGATCGCGGCGGGCAGCGCCGAAGTGCAAGTGTTGCAAGCGTCGGCGCGGGCGCAATTGATCGACGTCTATCTCACTGACCCGGCCGGGACCACGACGAAGCTCGCGACGGTGGATTTCGAGGATGTTTCACCGCTTGCGATGGTGACGTCCGGCGGTACGTATCGGCTGACCGTCACCGCGTCGAACGACGCCACGGTGCTGTACGACTCGGGGCCGTTCACGATCGACGATCAGAGCCGGGTCACGTTCGTCGTCGTCGACTACTTCGGCCCCGGCGGCAACGGTTTCCGCGTGCTCGAACAGGACAGTCAGGTCGCGCGGCTGTTTCCGGCCGAAGTACTGCCCGCGGCATTTCGGGTCGCGAACATGATTACGAGCACGGTCCCGAGCACGCCGACGTCGGTGGACGTCTACCTCGAGAACGCTGCGCAGACGCAGACGTGGACGTTCGCAGCTGTGGGGTACGGCGAGATTTCGCCAACGCCGCCGCAGGACGTGACGGCAGGCCCCATGACGTACACAGTGACGCCGGCGGGCGATGCATCGACCGTGCTCGCGACCGGTGCGGTCGTGTTGACCGCCGGCGAACAGCGCACACTGGTGGCGACTCGCAGCGGTCCTAGCACGGTGGCGACGCGCACGACGGTCGATGCCACACGGCCGATCAGCGGGCAGGGGCAGATCGGCGTGGTGAACGCAGCGCCGAGCGCGCTGGCGGTCGATACCTATCTCCTGACTGCGGGCGCGACGCTCGACGCGTCGGCGGCCGTCATCGTCAGCCAACCCGTCCTCGCGTTCGCCTCGGCCGTGCGCGCACCCGGTGTTTCCTACGACGTCACGTTCACCGCCACCGGCGTCAAGACCGCCATTGCGGGACCAAGCACGCTCGACGTCGTCGATGGCGGCATCTATTCCATCTATCTCATCGACGCGGCCGGCGGCGGAGCGCCGTACCAAATCGTGTCCCGGAGCAATTGATGAACCACCGGCCGGCCCTTCGATCGATCGGCGCGTTCGCCGGATGTCTCGTGCTGCTCGCCGGCTGCGGCGCCGGCGGTTCCGACAGCGGCGTCAAGACGCCGCTCCCGCGGGAGGGCTCCGTTCGCGTCGTGAACGCGTTGACCGATTCGGGCTCGATGTCGTCGTTCTTGAGCAGCAGCATATTTGCGGTCAATCAATACGGCGACTCGACCGATCTGCGCCAGGTGCTGGTCGGCCAATACGTGATGAACATCCTGCTGACGCCGCCGGACGACTTGAACGTCCCGCTCGTCGCCAACGAACAGCTGGATCTGACCGACCCGGACGAAGTGTCGTTCTACTTGATCGGCACGACGGCGACGCCGCAGGAAGTGCGGATCCACAACCAAGACATTGCGTATCAGGTGAACCTGAACAACCCGGCCGCGTTTCCGCCGCCGGACTACCAGATCTTGCATGCAGCGATGACGTCGGTCGCCGCGGTAGGCGGCACTGTCGACGTCTACGTCACCGACGCGAGCACCGACATCACGACGGTAGCTCCCACGGCGACGCTCAGCTTCGGCGAGCACACGGATCTCGCGCGGCTCGACCCGGCCGTGACCTACCGCGTGCAGGTGACGAAATCCCCGTTGCAGAACGTATTGACCGATGTCTTGTACGACTCCGGCGGCTTCACGCTCGCGCGACTGCAGCGTTCGACGTTCATGCTGATGGACAATTACGGCTCCTACGGGGTGGCGTTGCGCGTCGCGAACATCAACGCAACCGGTGCGACCAGTTTCGCCAACGAGACGCTGCAGGGGACGATGCGGGTGACGAACGAGATGCCGGACGTACCGTCGATCGACGTCTACCTCGGCGATCCGGAGGCGACGACGCCGCCGTTGGCGGATCCGGTGGCCACCGGCGTCGCGTTCGGCGCGACGACAGGCTATTTCGATGTCCCCAACGGCGACTTCACGGTCTACGTCACGGCGGCCGGCGTGCGGACGACGCTCGCCAAGAGGGCGGTGACGCTCGTCGGCGGCCAAGCGCGCGGCGTGTACGCGTCGGGCCTTGCGACAATTACGACGTCGACGGCCGCGGTCGACGCGTTCGTCGAAAGCCAGCGTTCGATTACCGGCCAGTCGCAGGTGCGCTTCGTCGACGCGGCGCCGAGCGCCGGCATTATCGACGTCTATTTGTTGGTACCGGGGCAGAACGTCGGCGACGTGAGCCCGATCGTTGCGGGGGGCGCGTTGCTGGTGTCGACCCCGCTCGCGTTGACGCCGGGTTCGTACGACATCGCCGTCACGCGCACGTCGACGACCGTGCAGTTGTTCGGGCCGGAGCGCATCGTCGTCGCGGACGGCGGCGTCTACAGCGCTGTGCTCGTCGAAGCGGCCGGCGGCGGACCGCCGCTGACGCTGCAGTTCACGCAAGAAACGATCCCGCCGCCGTAACCTGCGATGGCCGCGGCCCCCGAACGTGCCGACGAACGCCCGCCGCGACCGACGCTCGCGTCGCGCCTCTGGCAGCTCGTGACCTGGCTCATCGCGTTCGGCTGCTTCTATCTCGTCTACGTTCGCATCGAAGGCGCCGCCGCCCGCGAGGGCATCACTGCGCGCGAATATCTGACGACGTTCTTCGGCAACGTCGATTGGGTGACGTGGCTGTGTTTGATGGTTCCGTATTCGCTGCTCTTCTTCGTGATCGACGCGCATGCGACGTGGCGGGTCATCCGTTGGTTCAACGCGCCGCAGATCCGCTTCATGAACGTGCTGCCGATCCGCGCCAGCGCCTACATCTTGTCGCTCGTGAACGAACAGGTCGGCAAAGGGGCGATGTCGCTGTACCTGTTGCAGCGCTATCAGGTGCCGATCTGGGAAGCGATATCGTCGATGATTCTGCTCGGCGTGATGGAGATCTATCAGCTGCTGATCTTCTCGGCGGTCGGTGTCGCGTTGTACGGCAATCTGGTGGAAGCCGCGTCGACGATCCTGCCGCTCAACGAGATTCTGCCGGCGGTGTTCGCGGCGGCCGCGCTGTACGTACCGATCCACCTCGCGTATTTCGCCGGACGGATCTTGCCGAACTCGAAGCTGCGCGATCGGCGGTTGCTGCGCGCGTTTCGGCTGGCGCGGCCGCGCCACTATCTGTTGGTGTTCCTGTTCAAGGCGCCGAACCTGCTGATCGCCGTGTTCGTGTACGCGGCTTCGCTGACGCTCTTCCACGTCGACGTCGGCTTCGGGCAGATGCTCGCGTTTTTGCCGGTCATCTTCCTCGCCGCTGCGCTGCCGCTGCCGTTCCATGCCGGCGCGTTGCTGCTGTGGACGGTGCTCTTCCCGCAATACCCCGAAGTCGGCGCATTCAGCCTCGTGATGCACACGTTCTTCGTGAGCCTCAACGCGATCATCGGCGTTCTGTTTCTACCGCTCGCGAATCGCGAACTGTTCGTCGATGTGCCGGTCGCGCCGGCGTCACCGCGCGCGGCGGATGCGCCATAGCGCGAGCGCGCGATCGGTCATCGACGCGAGCGTCGTGACCACCAGCAACCACCCCGCGGCCAGCACCGCGGCGTCCGGCAACCAATCGGCGCCGAGCGTCTGCTTCAACGTCGCCGTGCCGACGAGCGCGTAGTAGCCGATGCCGTTCCAACGACCGAGCACGCTCGCGCGCAGCGGCGCGCCGCTGAGCGCCTTGGAATCCCACACGTATTGCGCGAACGCGCCGATCGCGAGCGCCGGCAGCGGCGCCGGCGCGGCCCCGATCGTCGCAAGGGCGGCGAGCGTCACGGTGACGAACGTCGCGTCGATGGAATGGTCCAGCAATCCGCCGAGCGTGCTCGCTTCGTTGCGGCGACGCGCGACGATGCCGTCGAACACGTCCGTCGCGACGGCCACGACGAACAGCGCGCCGGCCGACGACCATTGCGCGCGCACGATCGCATACGCACACGGCAGCGCGATGGCGAGGCGCAGCGCCGACAGTGCATTCGCCCAGGTCTTCCAAGTCGAGGTCGTGTCCATGGCGTCGTCGCTCGAAGCGAAACGATGATAGGCTCGCCGCGCCGATGCCGCGAACCCACACCGTGTCCGATCCGTCACGCCTGCTGATCACCGGAGCCAACGGGCACCTCGGCCGGCGGCTGATCGCGCGGCTGGCGCCGCAGACCGCGGTCACTGCGGTCGTGCGCTCGAACGCAGCCCGGCGATCGCTCGAGCCGACGCCCGCCGGCGTGACCGTCGTCGAACTCGACTATCGCGACAGCACGGCGCTGTCGGCGGCGGCCGTCGATTGCACCGCGTGCGTGCACCTCGTCGGCATCCTGAAAGAGAGCGCGCGCAGCCGGTACGTCGATGCGCACGAAACGGCGACGCGAGCGATCGTTGCGGCGGCGCGCGCACGCCGGCTCGCCCGCATCGTCTACGTCAGCATCTTGGGTGCCGACGTCGATTCGCCGAACGCCGCGCTCGCGTCGAAGGGGCGGGCGGAGCGCATCTTGTTCGACAGCGACGTGCCGGCGACGGTGCTGCGCGTGCCGATGGTGATCGGCGAAGGCGACTATGCCGCGCGCGCGTTGCGGCACCGCGCGTTTGGACACATTGCGTGGTTGGTGCGCGGCGCGAGCCTCGAGCAACCGATCTATGCCGGCGACGTCGTCGACGCGATCGTCGCGGCGCTCGCGAACCGCGACGGCGCACACCATGCATTCGATCTCGCGGGCCCCGAATCGCTGACGCGCCGCGCGCTGGTCGCGCGCGCCGCGGCGCTCGCCGGCCGGCGCGTGCAATGCGTCTCGCTTCCGCTCGCGGCGGCGGTCGCGTTCGCGCGACTGCTCGAAAGGCTGCTCGCGAATCCGCCGGTCACCTCCGCGATGCTCGGTGTGCTCGATCACGACGACTGCATCGACTCGCGCACCGCTGCGGCCGAATTGGGTATCGGACTGACCGGCGTCGATGAGATGCTACGGCGCTGCGTCGTATCGCCGAACGGCGCGATCGATTCACGGGGTAACGAGAGATGAGCGAACAGATCCACAACTTGCTGGGCAATCGGCGCGGCTACGAGGTGTTGCGCAATCCGCTGCTCAACAAGGGCAGCGCATTCACGCCGGCCGAACGCACGGCGCTCGGGCTCGACGGCATCCTGCCGCCGCAATACAACGACATGTCGATGCAGGCCGAGCGCGCGTACGCGAACGTGCAGCGGCAGCCGAAACCGATCGACAAGTACGTTGCGCTCGCCGCATTGCAGGATCGCAACGAACACCTGTTCTATCGCGTCGTGTGCGACCACATCGAAGAATGCATGCCGATCATCTACACGCCGACGGTCGGTCAGGGCACGCGCGAATTCAGCCGCGTGTTCCAACATTCGCGCGGCGTGTGGATCACGCCGGACATGCGCGGCCGCATCGGCGCGGCGCTGCGCAACGCGGCCGGCGGCCGGCGCATTCGGTTGATGGTGGTCACCGACAACGAGTCGATCCTCGGCATCGGTGATCAAGGCGTCGGCGGCATCGGCATCTCGATCGGCAAGCTGTCGCTGTACACGGCGGCGGCCGGCATTCATCCGGCGGAGACGTTGCCGGTGAGCCTCGACGTCGGTACCGACAACAAACTCTTGATCGACGATCCGCTGTATCTCGGCGTGCGCAAGCCGCGCTTGCGCGGCCCGCAGTACGACGCGTTGGTCGACGAATTCGTGCAGGCGGTGAAGGCGGAGTTCCCGGGTGCGCTCTTGCAGTGGGAAGACTTCCGAAAGGAAAACGCGCTGACGATCATGAACAAGTACCGCAAGGTGCTGCCGTCGTTCAACGACGACATCCAGGGCACCGGCGCGGTCGCGCTGGCGGGGCTCTTGTGCGCGAGTCGTGTCACCGGCCGGCCGCTTGGCGGCGAACGCATCGTCGTGTTCGGCGCCGGCGCCGGGGGCCTCGGCATCGCGCGGCAAATCAAGGCGGGATTGAAACACCAAGGCGTCGACGACGCGGCGATCGCCCGCCAAATGGCGGTGCTCGACAGCCGCGGGCTGATCGTCGCCGACAACGAGATGCGCGACGAATACAAGCGCGAGCTCGCGTGGTCGCAGGCGCAGGCGAGCGAGATGGGCTTCGGCAATGCATCGAGCCGTAGCCTCGCCGACGTCGTCGAACGCTTCAAACCGACGATCCTGATCGGGGCGTCCGGCACGCCGAACAGCTTCCCGGAAGCGATCGTCCGCAAGATGGCGTCCTACGTGGACCGGCCGATCATCTTTCCGTTGTCGAACCCCAACGACAACACCGAGGCGCAACCGGCGGACCTCGTGAAATGGACCGACGGCCGCGCGATCGTCGCGGCCGGCAGTCCGTTCGCGCCGGTCGAATTCGGCGGTGCGAAGCGGCGCATTGGACAAGCGAACAACGCGTTCATCTTTCCGGGCCTCGGCCTCGGTGCGTTGGTGGCGCAGGCGCGCGAAGTGACCGACGGAATGATCAACGTTGCGGCCGCGACGCTCGCCGAATGCCTGACCGACGCCGAAGTCGCCGAGGGCGCGCTGTTTCCGTCGGTGCGGCGACTGCGCGATGTGTCGCTCGCGGTCGGCGTCGCGGTGGTGAAGCAGGCGGCAGCCGATGGCGTCGCGGCGGCGATCGCGGATCCGCGCGCGGCAGTCGCCGCTGCGATGTGGGAGCCGGTGTACCCGACGTACGCGTAGCCGTGGCGCTTGGTTCAACACGTTGCTGACTCATTTGACACAGTGTCATCGAAGTCGCAGAGTTTCGACGAACTGAGTCGAAACGGAGCGGCGCGTGCGCATCGGGGCAACGATCTTCAATCAGAACTACGGCGACTGGGACCGCTACGAGGCGGAGGAACAGGGGAAACCGGTTGCTCGGCGGCCGGCGCGTTCCGATCGGGAAATCTTCAACGAGGAGATCGACATCGCGCGCATCGCCGACGAAACGGGCTTCGACTCGGTGTGGACGATCGAGCATCACTTCACGCCGTATACGATGGTGACCAATCCGCTGCAGTACCTGACGTACGTCGCGGGCATCACCAAGCGGGTCGATCTCGGGACGATGGTGACCGTGCTGCCGTGGCACAACCCGGTGCGAGTCGCCGAAGACGTCAACATGCTGGACGCCTTCCTCGGCCCCCAACGACAAATCATCTGCGGCGTCGGCCGCGGGTTGGGGCGCCGCGAATACGCGGGATTGGGCGTCGATCAGAACGAAGCGAGAGCCCGCTTCGACGAAGCACTGCAGGTGCTCCGGCAGTTGCTTGCGACCGGCCGGTGCGAGTTCGACGGGGAGCACTACAAGGTGCACGGCCTGCGCCTGCGGCCGCAACCCGAACACGACCTCAGCGCGAACTTATGGTGCGCGGGCGGCACCGAGCAAACGGTGCAGGTCATCGCGAAGCACGGCGTACGGCCGCTGACGATTCCAACCACCAGTCTCGACGCCGCGCTCGCGAACATCCGCCGCTACGCCGACCTGCGTCGCCAAGCCGGCCATGCGCCGAGCCACACGAAGCTCGCGTTGTGGACCTACGTCGCCGACACCGAGCGCCAGGCCCAGCCTGCCGCCGAGCGCTACATGGTGGAATACGCCGATTCGGCGTTGCGCCACTACGAGTTGCTCGGTTCGCATTTGAAGGACATCAAGGGCTACGAGGCGTACGCGGCGCAATCGGAAGCGCTGCGCAAAGACGCGTCGCAATTCACCCACGGCTTCTACAACAGCCATCCGTGGGGCACGCCCGAGCGGACGATTGCGCGGGCCACCGAGCTCGCGCGGGCGTTCGGCACCAACGAACTGATGTTCATCTTCAAATACGGATCGATGCCGATGGCCGAAGCGGAAAAGAGCATGCGTCTCTTCGCGCGAGAGGTCATGCCTGCGTTGAAGGAACTGAACCCGGAACCGTTGCAGGCTTGAGCCTGCGCCGCCCGCGGCCTGCCACCCACAGTCGCTCCACGCAGGACGCGCGGGCCGCCGCGATACCCAAGCGGCGCGCTTCGCTACGCGACAAGCAAAAGGATTTCACGCGCGCGAGGTTGTTGGAGAGCGCAATCGAGGTCTTCGGACGACGCGGCTTCGTGGACGCCACGATCGGCGA
>Ga0335084_10007524_pt1 | contig 10825 bp, 7 predicted proteins | sample Lox_Sample_44_FD_206721 | JGI IMG/M metagenome (GOLD analysis project Ga0335084, IMG submission 206721) | Soil microbial communities from Loxahatchee National Wildlife Refuge, Florida, United States - Lox_Sample_4.4 | ecosystem: Environmental > Terrestrial > Soil > Wetlands | place: USA: Florida...
GTCATGCCCACTCCCCTGGTTCAACCCTGCGGATGATCGCCAGGGCGCCGGCCAGGCTGTCTCCTTTGAGCCGCGCTGCGAGCGCCGCCTCCAGCATTTCCGGCCCGATCACCAGGCTGAGCTTGGACAGCACCCCCAATGACGCCAAGGCCCAATCGGTGCCCTTGAACCCCTGGCCTTTGAGGTCCACCCGGTGGATGCGGCCGCGGCCTGGGGGTACGTCCACTCCCGTTGCTTGAATGATGGTGCCGGTTTCATCGAGACTCCCGAAAACCTTCTTGCGCCGCGCCACGCCCTCCGGCCCCAAGGCCACTACCACGGAGGGGCGGTCGATGCCGGTGTAATCGATCTCCTGGGGGGAGAGGATCATCTCGCTGATGGAAGGGCCCCGCAGCACAGTGATGTCGTAGTCGTTTTTCTGGGTGACGTTCAAGCCAGCGTGCAATCCGGCCAGGCACAGAATTTCGCCGGCAGTGATGATGCGCTGGCCGGCGCTGCCCAGCATGATGACCTCCTGCCGGCCGCTGCTGACCGGCGTGAACCGGGCAGCGAAGGCCTGCGGCGGCGGGGCCGGTTTCTGCGCGGCGGCCAGTTCCCGGTAGTGGTCGCAGAACTCCCGGCGCTGGTTTTCCGGAACCGTTCCGTCCGCAGGCGCCAGCCGTGCCAGGGCCTCGTCGATGGCCTTGGGCGTCAGCCGGTTGCGCTTGGAGAACCTGCCCGGGCAGATCCCCCAGATGTCGACCAGCGAGAACCCCTTGAATTCGATGGCCTTGCGGATCACATCGGCGATGTCGCTGCGGTAGGCCGAACAGCGCACGACATAGGGGGCGCCGGCAGCCCGGGCCACCCCGCAGATGTCCAGCGGCCGCTCCAGCCGGTTGAGGAACCCCGAGCCCACCTCGGCCTCGGGCGGCGTGGTGGCAGAAAACTGGCCGCCGGTCATGCCGAAGTTGAAGTTGTTCAGCACGAGCAGCGTCAGATCGAGGTTGCGGCGGCAGGCCGCCAGCAGGTGAGCCCCGCCGATTCCCTGGCCGCCGTCGCCCATGGTAACCACTACCGTGAGCTCGGGACGCGCTAGTTTAAGGCCCGCCGCGTAGGTGAGCGCTCGGCCGTGTAGGCCGTGGAAGGCATGGGTGTGAAAGAAGGTGTCAAAAAGCCCCGAGCAACCGATGTCGCTGACCATGGCGATGCGCTCGCCGCTCAGTTGCATGCTTTGAAACGCCTTGTCCAGAGTGTGGGTGATGCGCTCGTGGGAGCACCCCGGGCAGAACACCGGCGGCCGGGCCACATTCAGCAAGCTATCCATGAGTGACTGCCTCCGTGATGGTTTCCGGCGCGATCATCCGGCCGTTCATCTGCCCGCAGAAGTCGACCGTTTTCCCCGGCAGGATCCGCTCGATCTCGCGCACGTACTGCCCCAGGTTCATTTCCACCACCAGGATGCGACGGGCGCCTCCGGCCGCTCGACGGATGACCGCCGCCGGCACCGGCCAGAGGGTCTTGAGGACCAGCAGCGCGGCCGGCTCTCCACGGCGCTGCAACTCGCGTACGGCCGCGGCAGCAGCCCGGGCCGTGACCCCATAGGTGACGATCAGCGCATCGGCCCCGTCCGCGGGGAAATGCTCGTACAACGCCAAACGATCCGCCGCCGCGTTCACCTTGGCTTGCATGCGCGCCAGCATGCGGGTGATTTCGGCCGGGTCCGTCGTGATGTAACCGTCCGGGCCGTGGGTCGATGAGGTTTGGCGCACCAAGGTGCGCCCGCCGATCGGCAGAAAGGCCGGCACGTCTTTGCTGCCGCCGGTTTGAAACGGAAGAAACGGCTGGCCCGGCGGGGGTGCTGCCCGGTCGATGACCTCCGGCGCCTGCAGGCTCCCCAGATCCACGCTCGCCCGGGTCATGGCAATTTCCTTGTTGGAGGCGATGAACACCGGACAGCGGTGCTGCTCTGCCAGATTAAAGGCATGCCGGGTGAGGGTGTAGCAGTCCTTCACATCGGCCGGGGCCAGAACGATGACCGGCATGCCGCCGCTGTTGCCCCACTGTAAAAACTGGACATCGCCGTCCGCCCCGCGCGTGGCCGAGCCGGTGGAGGGGCCCAATCGTTGGATGTCGACGATGACGATGGGGATTTCGCTGCCGATGGCAAAGGAAATCTGCTCGCTGTACAGGCTGATGCCAGGGCCTGAGGTCGCTGTCATCACCTTCATCCCCGCCATGGAGGCTCCCAGGCAGAAGCCGATGGATGCGATCTCGTCCTCGCCCTGGATACAGATCCCACCCAGCGGCGGCAGCATGGCCAGCATATGGTTCAGAATTGTCGTCGCCGGGGTGATCGGGTAGCCGGCGAAAAATCGGCACCCGGCTGCCACCGCCCCCCGGGCGATGGCCTCGTTGCCTTCCATCAGAGCTAACGGCATGAGATTACCTCACTGTACTGAATGGATTCCTCCAATTGCCGGAGTCATACCATTGTTTGGATACCGGGCCTTTCGACCGGTGCGTCTGGACATTAAGCCGGCGCCGTACCATTTCTAAGCGTCGCGGGCAATCCGAAACTCTATTGCGCTTTCTTGGTCTGGACCGGAGGAGCCTGCTGCCAGGGGTAAGGGATGCGCGAATGGAAGGCGGCCTCCAGTGCATCTACCAGGGAGCGGATGATGGCATCGATGTCCCGGGTGTCGATGACGCATTCGCTGAACTGGCTGTCGGCGATGCGTTTGACGACGATCAGACGAACCAGTTTTTCGAAAGCCGGCCGGGCGGGCGCTTTCAAAGACCGGGAGGCTGCCTCCACGGCGTCCGCGATCATCAGCAGGGCCGCCTCAACACTCTGGGGCTTGGGACCCGGATAGCGGAAATCGTCTTCGCGAACCCCGCCCCTAGGTTTGAGCTTTAATGCCTTGTGGAAAAAGAAGTCTATCACCTGGGTCCCATGGTGCTGTTGAATCAGATCGATCACCGTCCCGGGCAGCCGGACATCGCGGCAGATCAGCACCCCCTGTTTCACATGGCCGGTGATGATCTCGATGCTTTCGTAGGGGTCAAGCGTATCGTGAACGTTGACCCCGTTCAGCTGGTTCTCGATGTAGCATGCCGGTTGCTGGATCTTGCCGATATCGTGAAAATAGGCGCCGATCCGCAGCAGCACCGGGTTGACCCCTACGGCGGAGCCGGCCGCCTGGGCAAGGTAGGCCACGTTCATCGAATGCTGGTAGGTGCCGGGAGCTTCCGCGAAGAGCCGTTTCAAAAGCGGCTGGTCAAGGTCGGAAAAGCGGCGCAGGGTGAACGTCGAACCGATGCTCCGGCCGGCCTTGATCAGGGGGAGCAGCAGCAGCGCCAGGGCTCCCGATGCCACTCCACCCATGAAGGCCCAGGCGCGCTGCGCCACCCAGGGGTTGGCCGCGAAGGATAGCAGCGCCGTCGGACTCCACTCCTCCGGCAGGTTGATCGCCAGGGGCATCACGATCCAGTCGGCCCGATGAAGCGTGAGGAGGACCGCATGAACCACGCCGATCAACAGGCACGGCAGAACCGTACTGCGCAGCCGCAGAGTTTTCGGCGCCAGCATGATGGCCGTCAGACCGACCACCAAGAAGCTCGTCAGGATTTCCCAGGACCGTCCCATAAAGAGAGCAGCCAGCACGACACCGACCAGGAAAGTGCCGACCGCGGTCACACGGCCCTGGTTCATGCCGATGACCAGAAGAGGCAACAAGGCCAGCGGCAGACTCTCCACCGGAAGCGAAGTGAAGAGGAGCATGGCTTTGAAAATGACCCCCTGCAGGATCAGAAGCGCCAGCAGCAACGGATGGGACACCGAACGCTTGTAGCCTCCCCGGGGCAAGGCAAATAGAAAGAACCCCAGAAAGACCACCATCCATATGCCCACAAACAACACCAGCGGGGATTCGCGTGCCAGCGCTTCCGACCGTTGGGTCATGAAGGCGTTGATCAACTGCAGGTCGCGTTCGTCAATCCGCTTGAGGAACGGAACCATCACCTCTCCCGGCTGAAATTCGATGTCTTCAATAATCGAGCGGCGCGACCCCTGCTGGCGATCCGGCTCCAGCGCGGCAGGAGGGATTGGACGGTCGGCCCGCACGGTGAACGGTGCCGACTGGCCCCGGCCGAGCGGACGGAACTCCAGGTAAATGCCCTCAATAAAGCAGAATACAAAATTCAGCAGGATGAGAGCCAAAATGAGTGCGGCACGAATCATGGGTGACACCCAGGTCCGTATCGGGTCGACGACGCGCTTCCGGCGGCAGGCTCGGGTAAACGGCGATAAAAAATACGGACTAAAGTTTTTTAGGATCCGGGCGATGATACCGGTTAAGGGTCCATTTTAGTCAAGCCGGCGGGGGCAAGTCAAATGCCTCAGGTGTTTTTGAACATCCTGGCCGGGAGTAGGGTTGCGGCGCGGCGCGGCCAGCACCTCTGGTAAGCCTGCGCGCAGACGAGAGGTGGCCTGTTTAATTCTGCCGCAGTGATAATGAGCGCTGATTAAGTTTCGGCCGTCAACCGAAGGAGGGGGAATGCTATTCAGCCACCCGAAGGAAAACACCAAATCCCAACCGAGCCAGCCCAAGGAAACCGGAGGATTGGCCCGGATGATCAGCTCGGCGGGACGAATCGGCCTGACCGCATTGCAGCGCATGGTCCAAGCCGTTTCCCGCGAAGACTTCATCCGTTTCATGCAGCAACCTGTGCTGGCCGGTGCAGCGATTCACATGGGAACGCTGGCGGCCCGATCAGACGCCGGCTCGCAAATGAACCGTACGATACTGTTTGAACCCACGAGTGAAAGCGGGGAGTCCGTTTCAGCCTCCGAGAGCCTGAAGCACGCGATTTACCCTCTGGTCAAGGGCGAGTATGCGACCTCCACTGGCAACGTCTTCTCCATCGGCCGCGTCGACGGAAACGACTTCATCATGCCCGATTATGCCATTTCCAAGAACCATGCCTTTATTGAGATCAAACGCGACACCTATATCCTGAAGGATTTCAGCTCAACCAACGGAACTCTGCTGAACGGTACGCGGCTGCAGGACAAGCCGGTGGAGATCCGTGACCGGGACGTCATCAGTTTCGCTCGCTACGAGTTCACCTTTCTATTCCCGGGCTCCCTCTATGACATGCTGATTTCCACATAGAGTCCTGGCCCCCCACCCGGGATAACTGCTCTGGTCTGATTTTGCAGCTCCAGATTCCTGATGAAGCCTGATGTGAGCTTTACGGCTTGTCTAGTTCGGCCCTGACAGCCCGACCGAAGGTGTGCAGCAGGTAAGGTTTCTTGATGTAGGCTCCGGCTCCGAGCCGCTGCGCCTCGCGGACCTGTACGGATTCCGAATAGCCGCTGGCGATGATGGCTTTCTGCCCCGGTTGCAGCGTCAGGATCCGTTTGAAGGTGTCGAGCCCGTCCATGCCGGAGCCCATGATCATGTCGAGCACGACGAGGTCGGTCGGGTGCCGGCTCAAATGCTCCAGGGCCTCTTCCCCGCCAGAGGCGGTTGCAACCGTATAGCCCAGTTTGCTCAGTATTTCCGTGGCAATTTCGCGCTGTTCCCGAATGTCATCCACCACCAAGACCGTTTCGCCCCGGCTCTTGAGCGCCTCCAGAGACAGCGGTTCCTCCCGGCGGGGAGTCTCGCGGCGAGTGGCAGGAAAATAAAGGGTGATGTCGGTGCCTTGGCCTACGTTGCTCTGAATGTCGATGTGCCCGCGGTGGTCTTTGACCGTACCCCAGACCACGGCCATGCCCAGACCTGTCCCGCTCCGTCCCATGGTTTTCTTGGTGTAGAACGGCTCGAAAATGCGTTCCATTTCCTCTGGCGCTATACCGGTGCCGGCATCCGAGACGGTCAGGGTGACGAAGTCGCCGTGCACGGGTTCCTCGTACCCGATTTTCAGCCGCTCGATGTGGCGATTCTCGGTACGGATGACTATCGTTCCGCCGTCGGGCATGGCTTCAGCGGCGTTGGTGACCAGGTTCATGATGGTCTTCGACAGGTGTGCCGGCGACCCGACAATGTTCAGCAGCTGGTCGTCAAGATGGGTCTCCGTGGTGAGATTGGGATGGTTCAACTCCAGCCTAGCGAACTCCGGACTCGCCAAGTAGTCCGTCACGATCAGGTTCAGGTTCACCACCTCAGTGGTCTCGACGCCCCGGCGGGCCAGGGTCAGAAGGTCCTGGACGATGGCCGCCGCCCGTTCTCCTGACTTCTTGATCGTCAGGATCGGCTTGCGCAGCAGGCTGTCTTCCGGCAGGTCCATCAACAGCAATTCGGGATAACTGACGATGCCCGAGAGAATGTTGTTCAGATCATGGGCCACCCCTCCGGCCAACGTCCCGATGGCTTCCATCTTCTGGGCCCTCACCAGCTGGGTCTGCAGCTCTTTTTTCTCCTGGTCGGCGCGTTTCAGCTTGGTGATGTCGTTGCCGATGAACAACAACTCGCGAAAACCACCGCTGTCGTCGCAGATGGGCCGATAGGTCCAGGCGATCCAAATCGTCTTGCCGGAGGGCAGCCTCGTTTCGCTTTCTTTGACCGCTGGTTGCATCGGATCGAGGCTCATGGCGGCGATGAACTCATCGAACCGGGGAGTGTCCGCCCCGCTTTCCGCCAGAACGAAGCCGGCGGCATCCTGGCCGAGGAGTTCCGATTCGCCGTAGCCGAGCAATCGTTGAGCGAACTCGTTCACAAATGTGATCCGGCCGCGCTGGTTGACGCGCAGAATAAGGCTGCTCGCAGTTTCCACCAGCTCGCGGTACTTCTTTTCACTTTCCTGAATCCTTTCAAAAGACATGGCATTGACGATGCTGGTGGCGAGCTGGGACGCCACCCCGATGAGCAGATTCAGGTCGGTCTGCTGCAAGGGTCTTTTGGACATGCTGTTGTCGACGACCAGGATGCCGAGAGCCTCCGCCTTGTGAACAATCGGAACACAGATCAGCGAGTGGCTTCCCAGCTGGCGTGCAAACTCGAGGCTTTTCGGAGACAGGTCGCTTTCGATCTGATGGATGTTTTCGACTAGAAAAGGCCGGCGCTCGCGCATGGCCAGAATGAACACTCCCTTGGATTGGGGGTTGTTCAGGTTGAATGCGGTGGTTCGAAGAATCTCCTCCTGGGCCGGGCCGTGGCCATAGCCGGCGGCGTACTGCAGGGATGTTCTTTCCGCGTTCGTCAGCATGAGCATGCCGCGGTCGAAGTCCAGGCGTTTCTCGATGATGCCCATCACGGCGGCAATCAGGTTATCGATGTCTAGGATGGTGGATGTGGCTTGCCCGATCTCCTGGACCAGCAGGGCGTTGTTGTACCGCACCTCGCTTTCAAGCAGGGTCTCCTCGGCGGCCTTCTTTTGGTTGGCCACCGTATCGGCTAACCATCTGCTCTTTAGCCTTTCGGATTGCCAACTGCAGGCGAGGATCAGGGAGGCGAGCCCCAGCGCTAGAATTCCCCAGGCGGAGAAAGGCAGCAACGCCATCGTCCCGGCGCAGGCCGCCGTTGCCAGGGCGATCACCAGATTGCGAATGCGCCACCAGCGGTGCGAACCGCTTTCCTGCCAAGAGACGATATAACGGCAGCGTGGGTCTCCGCGGTGGAAGCATTCCGGATGATCGATCCGGGCCAATTCAGCCGTAAACCACTGGGACAAGGCTTCGAAAATTCCGGTGCGGTTCGCGCATTGATAGGGCTTTTCCGCCACCCCGGGATTGGGGCATGCGACGACCTCGACCGATGTGGGCCCCAGCTTGCGGGCCGAAATGCTGGCGCCGCGGCTTACCAGCGCATAGCTCTTCTCCATGAACTGGTAAAGCAGCGTGGGGGTCATCATTCCCAGGACATACTGCTTGGTGGCCCCCAGGCTCTGGGAGGATGCCGCAAACCGGCCCACCTTGCGCGAGATGTCAGTCTCGCCGGTGGCACGGACCACGATGTCATGAAACCGGTCCACCTCCAGTTGGGTAAACCAGTGCGCGTGATCCTCTATCTGGTAGGCAGCGATGCCGGCTTCCTGCAAGACGGATTCTACCTTTACATGAGGATGTTGCAGCCGCAGATACTCGACGTACATCTTGGTCAAACGGCTGTTGTAGAGCGGTTGGCCATCGGTCATGGAAAAGGCGTCCTTCTGAATATCACCTAAATCGAGCGATTTGATCGAATGGCACCGAGGCCCGGAGGGGTCTGCCGCGAGAATTCAGAATAAGAATCGTCCAGGTCAGGTATCGCTCATCCAATACTCTTTGAATTTTATCACGTTCCCGGAGGACTTAAAAATGGAATCTACCCGATCACTCGGACCAGGCGCGAGACGGGTACGATTTCCACCTGCTGGCGCAGGGCGGGAAGCTCTTCCTTGAGAATGGCATAGGTGGTCGGGTGGGGATGGGCGATCCCCACCGCCTCACCTTTGAGCTGGGCGATGCGCACCAGTTCCCGGATCTGTTTGCGGATGAAAGCCGCATCGTGGATGTGGTCCAGAAACACGTCCCGCTGCGTGAAGGGGATCTGAAACAGACGCGCCGAGGACCGGCAGACGCTTTCATTGGTGGTGCGGCTGTCGATGAAAAAAAGCCCGCGGCGCTTGAGAACCGAAAACACCTGGTACATCTGCTCGGAGCGGGCGGTCAGCCGGGAGCCCATGTGGTTATTGACCCCCTGGATGTGCGGCACGGCCGCCAAGTCCTCTTCGAGCACTCGCACCAGCTCATCCGGACCCATCGCGGCCAGAAGGACCCCCGGCCCGGGATTGATCTCGGGGTACTCTACCGGTTCCATGGGCAGGTGCAGCATAACCTCCAGGCCGCGGTCATGCGCCAGCCGGGCGATGCTCTCCTGATGGGGACTGTGCGGCAGGATGGATAGGGTGAGCGGAGCATTCAGGTCGATCAATTTTTCGGCCAGGTGCCGGTCATAGCCCAAATCATCGATGATGATGGCCACCCGGGGCGGTCTCTTGAGAGGGGGCAGCTCGGGCGGAGAGGGGGGCAGGGCCGCATGCAGGCTATCGGATTCGGCCGCTCCCGGGGTCCTGGGGGATGGCGGCTTATCCGGAAATACCTCATAGAGGGGTAATTTGCCGCCGCCCGCTGCCTCCATGCCCGCGCTGGGGCCGGCCGACTTCGGCGCCGGAGGTTCAGTCTCCGCATTTCTGGGGATGGCAGGGGCCTTGACGGTGGGTGCCTGCTTAGCCGTGGCGGTTGGCCTGCTCTCGGTCAGAGCCGGCTGCGGCTGCGGCCTCGAAAGCCACCGGCCGATCAGCAGGGCACCGAGCACGACGGCGGCCACGAGGGCAGTCCCGGCCAGCGCCCTGAGCATCGGGTGCGGCGCCGCCTTCCGTCGCGGCGCACCTCGGCGCGCGCCTTTACGAGGTGGTTTTCTTGCTGGCATGCCGGAGCGCTCGAGCGCCCTCAGTTCTTCGCCTGTCTGAGCACGTCGTAGCCGATCAGGATTTCAAGCCCACGCATCACCTGGTTGTCGTTCTGCAGCGTTTCCAGCTTCAGGGGGCCGACCCGGGACTCGGCGTCCTTCATCTGGCTCTTGGGGTCTGCCGCGGGTTTTTCCGGCTTCTTCTTGGTGTCGGATTTATCGGCGTCCCCCTCGGCTTCCAGGTGGTTTTCCAAGTCCCTCTCCTTGAGTATGGAATCATCGCTGCCGGTCCCTTCAGCGGCATCCAAACGCTTGAACTTGAGGGTGATGTCGGGCTCGATGCCCTTGGCCTGGATGGAGCGGCCGCTGGGCGTATAGTAGCGTGCGATGGTGAGCTTGAGGCCAGAGCCGTCGCGCAGGGTCTCCACGGTCTGAACCGAGCCCTTGCCGAAGGACGTCGTCCCGATGACGAGGCCTCGTTTCTGATCCTGAAGCGCGCCGGCAACGATTTCCGAGGCGCTGGCCGTCCCGCCGTTGATCAGCACCACGATCGGATAGGTGCGCTGAACCGCGGAGGGAGTGGCGTTGAAGACCTTCGTGTTCTTCTTGTCGCGGCCCTTCATCGAGACGATCTGACCTTTGTCCAGGAATTCGTCGGAGATGCTGATGGCCTGATTCAACAAGCCGCCACCGTTGTTGCGCAGGTCGAGTATCAGCCCCTTCACGGGAGCCTCCGAGGCTTCCAGCTTTTCCAGAGCCTTCTCGAACTCCTGGGTGGTCGTCCCCGTGAAGTTGGAGATGCGCACATAGCCGAATCCGGGCTTGAGGCTGATGTACTTGACGCTTTGAATCGGGATTTCATCGCGGGTGATTTCGAAATCGATCGGCTTCTTGACACCTTCGCGCAGGACGGTCACGACCACCTTGGATCCTTTCGGCCCGCGCATCATCCGGACCGCCTCGCGCAGGTCTTTGGTCAGGTGCCCGTCCACCTTGATGATCCGGTCGCCGGACTCGATCCCAACTCGATAGGCCGGGGTGTCCTCGATCGGGGAGATCACGGTGACGAAACCGTTTTGCATGGTGATGTGGATGCCGATGCCGGTGAACTTCCCCTTGGTGTCGATCTGCAGATCCTCGAAGGCATCGGGCGGCAGAAGGGAGGAGTGGGGATCCAGGCCCTGGAGCATGCCTTGAATGGCCTTCTGAATGAGGTCCTTGGCATCGACCTCGTCGACGTAGTCCTTCTGGACCAACTCGATGACATCGGAGAAGATCTTCAGCTGCTCGTAGATGTCTTCCTTGCCGGCGGCCGAATCGGCTCGCTGGAAGCCGGTGCTCAGCATCCACACAACGACGGCCGCAACCATGATCACCCACAGCTTCACCGGTCGGTTGAATTTCCCGATCATAGAATGGCTCCTTATGATGTAATCGACGGGGTCTCT
>Ga0335084_10007525_pt1 | contig 10824 bp, 8 predicted proteins | sample Lox_Sample_44_FD_206721 | JGI IMG/M metagenome (GOLD analysis project Ga0335084, IMG submission 206721) | Soil microbial communities from Loxahatchee National Wildlife Refuge, Florida, United States - Lox_Sample_4.4 | ecosystem: Environmental > Terrestrial > Soil > Wetlands | place: USA: Florida...
CCGGCGATGGTGTCGGCGAGGTCTGAGTAATACCGATCGAGAATGCCGTTCAGGACCTCGCGCGTCTCCGGTGTCATGTCCTTCATCGAGTACGTGTCGCCGTAGTCCTTGTACTTGCCCGCGTGGACAACGTTGGCCTGAATACCCAGCTTGTCCAGCGTGCCCTTGAAGTACATTGCCTCAATGCGCAGGCCCTTGAGGTCGAGCATGTCCTCGGGCATCATGTAGATCCTGTCGGCGGCGGTGGCGACGTAGTATTCGTGCGTCCCGGGCGTGCGCAGCAGGGCCACCAGCGGCTTGCCGGATTTGCGGAACTGCTCCAGCTCGGCGTGCAGTTCCTCCATGCGCGCCCAGCCGATGTTGAGCCGCTCCGGTTCGAGCAGGACGGCTTTGATGCGCGGGTCGGCGGCGGCCTTGCGCAAATTCAGCCAGACGTCGGCGACCGTCAGCGGGGTTTGCGCCTCGAAGAATGGGATCGGGATCTCAGTCGGCGCTTTTTCCGGCACATCGCCCGAGAGCTTCATCACCAGCGTGGAGCCGTCGGCCACAGATGGGGGACGCGAGCCAAGCCGGACGAGCGCCAGGGCGAAGATCACCACGATCAGACCGCACAGGACAACGCCTGTCACCAACCCGATGAGGAACTTCTTCATACGCTCAGGCTACTACGCAGCGCCGGGCCTGAAGTGGCGGAGCTTCGAGGCGCACATCGTGCGGCTCGCGCCGTGAGCACCGGCCGTCCGGTTGTTCGACTCGAAAGGGACATAAATGTTAACATATTATTGAAGGTAGTTCAGTATACCCATATGGCCAACAAACCCGCTTTCCCCCAGGGCGCGCAGATCGAGCACGGAAAATTCGGACTTGGATCAGTCACCGCTTGTAACGATGAGCACATTACCATCAAGTTCGATGACCACGGCGAAAAGAAGTTCGTGCTATCCATCGCTCTGCCCGCGCTGAAGAAGAGCGACCGGCAACCGCCGGCCGAAAAGAAGCGGGCCTCGCGCAAGAAAGCCACCCCGGCCGCCTAACCAATGGTATGAAGATCGGCGTTGTCGTTTTCCCGGGCAGCAATGGCGATCATGACGCCTGGTACGCCGTCGCAGGCAATCTAGGTCACAAGGCGCAATACATCTGGCACGACGCCCCCGGCCTCGGCGACGTGGATGCAGTCATTCTGCCGGGCGGATTCGCCTACGGCGACTACCTTCGCTGCGGTGCTATCGCCAAGTTCTCTCCGGTCATGCAGGCGGTCAAGGCATTTGCGCGCGATGGAGGCCTGGTGCTTGGCATCTGCAACGGATTTCAGATTCTCACCGAGTCGGGCCTGCTTCCGGGCGCGCTGGTGAAGAACGCGGGTCTTCGATTCGTCTGCAAAACCGTCGCGCTGAAGGTTGAAACCACCGATTCGCCCCTGCTGTGCGCCGCCGAAAAGGGCAGTGTCCTGCACATTCCCATCGCCCATGGCCAGGGCTGCTACATCGCCGATGAGCGGACTCTGGACGAGCTCGAGGCCGAGGACTGCGTGGCCTTCCGTTACGTGGACAATCCCAACGGCTCCATGCACGACATCGCGGGCATTCTGAACCACGAGCGCAACGTGCTGGGCATGATGCCGCATCCCGAGCGCGCGGCGGACCCGCTCATGCGCTCCACCGACGGACTGGCTGTGCTGAACTCCATCGTGCAGTCCGTGGAGAGCCGTGCTGCCGTGGCGCGGTAAGAACCGCTACTTCAGTTCGTAGTTACCTTTCAACCGGATATCGCGCGAGGACGACCCAACGCGCAGTTCGTAGGCGCCCGGATCTGCCACCCACTTCTTCGCGCTCCCGTCGTACCAGGAGAACATACTCGAATCGAGCGGGAACTCCACGGTGACGGCCTCGCCGCGCCGCAGATAGGTCCTTCGGAATCCTTTCAGCTCCTGAACTGGGCGGTCAACCGACGGCTTCAGCGGGTGGACATAGAACTGCACCACGTCCGCTCCGTCGCGCGGACCCACATTGCGCACCGTGAGGGTCGTTTTGTGCGCTGAGATCTTCAGGTCCTTGTATTCAAACCTGGTGTAGGAGAGTCCGTGGCCGAAACAGAAGAGCGGTTCGACGTTCTTTGTGTCATAGTGGCGGTAGCCAACGTAAACGCCCTCCGCGTAGTTGACCACGCCATCCGTGCCGGGATAATTGCCGAACGAAGGCGAGTCCTCGATGCGGTGCGGAAAGGTGATGGGCGTGTGGCCCGACGGGTTCGTGTCGCCGAAAAGGACCCCCGCGATGGCCGGGCCACCCTCCTCGCCGGGGAACCACACGTTAAGCACCGCGGGAACCTGGCCGATCCAGCGATCCATGCCGACAGGCGCGCCGGCGTTCAGAACGACGATGGTGTTCTTATTCGCTTTGACGACGGCCTGGATCAGATCGTCCTGGCCTGCGGGCAGGTCCATCGATTCGCGGTCATGGCCTTCGCGCTCCACCTCGGCGGAATCGCCCGCAAAGACGATGGCGACGTCGGCTTTGCCGGCAAGTTCAGCAGCCTGCGGCATCGCTTCCGCGAAAGTCACCTGAATCGCGCTGCCAGCGCGTTCGCGAATCGCGTCCAGCGGACTGACGGAATGGTTCGGTTTCACCGATGAACTGCCCCCGCCGCCGGTGCGCGCGACGTTTGCGTTGGGTCCCACCACCGCAATGGTGCGCGCCTTCTCGGTCATCAGCGGCAGGGCGTCACCTGCGTTCTTCAGCAGCACGATGGCCTCGTCAGCCGCCTTGCGCGCTACGGCACGCTGTTCGGGAGTGTCCACCTGGCCGCCGCCGGGCTTCGGATGATCGAACAGGCCGTTGGCGAACATCGCGGTGAGCAGTCGGCGAATCTTGTCGTCAATGGCCGCTTCCTTCACCTCGCCGCTCTTCACTTCCGGCATCAGCAACTCCGGTGTGAGCACGGCGCCGCGCTGGCCGATATCACCCGGACCCTGCGGCACATTCATGGCACGCAGGCGCTTGATGCTTTCTGCGCCGGGCATCTCGAGATCGAGCCCGGCGTTGGCGGTGGGGGCGGTGTTGTGGGTGCCCAGCCAGTCCGAAACCACGAAGCCCTTGAATCCCCACTCCTTCTTCAGCGTCTCGGTGAGCAGCCGTGGATTCTCCGCGCACCAGTGACCGTTGAGCTTGTTGTAGGCCGACATCACCGACCAGACGTGCGCGTCCACTACGGCGGCGCGAAACGCAGGCAGGTAGATCTCATGCAGCGCGCGTTGATCGATGTGCGCATCGATGGTCTGGCGCTGATATTCCTGATTGTTCGCGGCGAAATGCTTCACTGTGGCCATGACGCCGGTCCCCTGCATGCCCTTGATGTAGCCGACCACAAGCTTCGAGCTGAGGAACGGATCCTCGCCGTACATCTCGAAGTTGCGGCCGGCCAGCGGCGCGCGCACGATGTTCACCCCGGGCCCCAGCATCATGTCGCGACCGAGCGCGATCGCTTCCTGCCCGATCGTCTTGCCAACCTCATGCAGCAGGTCCGGATCCCAGGTCGCCCCCAGTGCGACGCCCGCCGGGAAAGCCGTGGAGGTCACCGTTGGCAGCGGCGAATTTGCGCGCATGGTGAGGGCGGATGGCCCGTACCAGTTGCGCACCCCCACCGGTCCGTCGGCCATCTTGATGGCGGGGATGCCCAGCCGTGCGTTGGCCTTCGATTCCATCCAACCGCCGCCGGACACCATGTCCACCTTTTCTTCAAGGGTCATGCGCGAAAGCAGGTCGGCAACACGCGCCTCGACCGGTGCTTTGGCGTCGCGGTAAGTTTCCTTTTTCGATTCCTGGGCAATCATGATGGGAGCCGCCAGCGCGGCGAGCACGGAGAGAACACGGATCGGATTCAACGTGGGACCTCCCTAGCAGTTTGTCACGTTTGGTGCCATTTCGGGCAAGCTCGTTACAATGTAGTAACCGATGCGCCTGGCCATCGCACAAACGAACTCCACGGTGGGGGATCTTCGCGGAAACGTCGAGCGGATGATCCGCTTTTCCGAGCGCGCCGCCGAGGTGCGAGCCGATGTCGTGGTGTTCCCCGAGCTCTCCCTGACCGGCTATCCGCCCCGCGATTTGCTTGAGAAGCGCAGCTTTCTCGATCGAACCGAGGCTGAGCTGGGGTGTCTCGCCGCCGCCACTGGCGCGCTGAGTCTCACCGTGATTTGCGGCACCGTCACCTGCTCGGATGCTGCCACCGGCAACCTGCTCTACAACGATGCGGCTGTGCTGCGCGGGGGAATAGTCGTCTTCCGGCAGAACAAGATGCTGCTGCCCACCTACGACGTCTTCGATGAGGCCCGGTACTTCGAGGGCGCCCGCGCGCAATCGACTCTGCCGCTCGACGGCGTCACGGTGGCGCTGACCATCTGCGAGGACGCGTGGAACGACAAGCAGTACTGGGAGCGCCGCCGCTACAGCCGCGATCCCGTTGAAGAGCTCTTTCACGCGGGTGCGAAGCTGCTCATCAGCATCAACGCATCGCCGTGGCACATGGGGAAACGGCAGATCCGGCGTGACGTGTTTGCAGCCACGGCGCGTCACTTCCAGACCCAGGTGGTCTATGTCAATCAGGTGGGCGGGAACGACCAGCTCGTGTTCGATGGCAGTAGCTTCGCCATGCTGCCCGATGGCACGGTGGCAGCGTCGGCTGCATCGTTTAGCGAAGACCTGGTTCTATTCGACACGGCCGCAGGCGCCGGCGACCAGCATGAGAACCTGGCGGATGAACGCGAAGCCGTATACGAGGCGCTGGTTCTCGGCACGCGCGACTACATTCAGAAATGCGGGTTTGCCCGCGTCCTCATCGGTCTGAGCGGCGGCATCGATTCGACGCTGACGGCTGCCATCGCAGTGGACGCAGTGGGCCGCGAGAACGTGACTGGCGTGGCCATGCCCGGCCCGTATTCTTCCGACCACAGCATCACCGACGCGCGCTCTCTGGCGGCGAATCTGGGGATTCGCTTCGAAATCGTCTCCATCAATGCGGGCTATGAGGCGATGCTGGATACGCTCGACCCGCTATTCGCCGGCTGCGCCGCCGACGCCGCCGAGGAGAACATCCAGTCGCGCTTGCGCGGCCTCACGCTGATGGCGCTCTCCAACAAGTGGGGCGCTCTGGTGCTCACCACCGGCAACAAGAGCGAGCTCGCGGTCGGCTATTGCACCCTCTACGGCGACATGTGCGGCGGGCTCGCCGTCATCAGCGACGTCCCCAAGACGCTGGTGTACGATCTCTCTCGCGTCGCGAACGCAAGGCACAACGGCGCGATCCCGGAAAGCGTTTTCACCAAGCCTCCATCGGCCGAGCTCCGGCCCGATCAGAAAGACTCCGATTCCCTGCCCGAATACGCGGTGCTCGATCCCATCCTGAAAGCTTATGTCGAGGAGTACCGCTCGCCGCAGGACATCGCCTCTCTGACAGGCGCGCCGGTGGAACTGGTGCGTGACATCATCAACAAGGTGGATCGCAACGAATACAAGCGTCAGCAGGCCGCCCCGGGGCTGAAAGTGACTACCAAGGCCTTTGGCATTGGCCGCCGGTTTCCAATTGCCCAGCGATTCGCGGAAAAGTGAGGTTCATCGCATGAAGAAACTTTGGGCGTGTGCTCTGCTGAGCGCGCTGACAATGTGCGCGCAGCCCCTGCGTGTCGCAATCGCTGGCCTCGAGCACGGCCACGTGGACGGCTTTTTGAACTCGCTGAAGTCCCACCCCGACGTGAAAGTGGTCGGTGTCTACGAAGCCGACACCGCACTGGCCCGCGAATACGCGAAGCAGTTCGGCCTCGCCCAGGATCTCTTCTACACCGATCTCGCCGCGATGATCGAGAAGGTGAAGCCCGAGGCGGTATCCATCTTCAGCAGCACGTACGACCATCCCGCGATTGTCGAGGCATGCGCCGCGCACCACATCGACGCCATGATGGAGAAACCGCTCGCCGTGGACATGTCTGGCGCGCGCCGGATTCGCGATGCTGCCACGCGCGGGCACATTCACGTAATTGTCAATTACGAAACCACGTGGTATCCCACGCACGCCGCCATCTGGGACTTCATGAAGGTGCGGCACGCCGGCGGCGACATCCGCAAGATGGTGGCGATGGACGGCCATGAGGGGCCGAAGGAGATCGGCGTCGGACCGGCGTTTCTTGGCTGGCTCACCGATCCGGTGAAGAACGGCGCTGGCGCGCTCTTCGATTTCGGATGCTACGGAGCGAACCTCATGACGTGGCTCATGGATGACCAGCGCCCGGTGGCGGTGACCGCGGTTCTGCAGACCTTCAAGCCGCAAATCTACGCGCGCGTCGACGACGAGGCAACCGTGCTGGTCGAGTATCCCAAAGCGCAGGGCATCATTCAGGCCTCGTGGAACTGGCCCATCGGCCGGAAGGATTTCGAGGTCTACGCGGAACGCGGTTACGCCATCGCCACCGGTCGCGACAATCTGCGCACACAGGTCCGGGGAGGTCAGGTGGAGATCAGCAGTCCGTCGCCGCTGCCTCCGGATCATCGCGATTATATGGAGTACCTCACCGCGGTGGTTCGCGGGCGGATTCCGCCCACCGGCCTGTCGTCGCTCGAAAACAACATCGTCGCGACTGAGATCCTGTCGGCCGCGCGCGAATCGGCAAAGACCGGCCGGCGCGTCGTTCTGCACTAACGCTCTTTCGCTATCCTGAGAGGCGAGTTCACCGTGCGCATTACATACGTTCTCGCTTTCCTTGTCATCGTTCTGACACTTTCCTCGCAGACGGTGCCGCGTGAGCAGGTCGGTCCGCAGCCGGATGGCAGCTTCCTGCTGAACAGCGGCTGGCATCTTCGGCCTGCCGGAAATCAACTGCCACTGGATACTTTCCCGATGTCCTGCGTCCTGTCGAAGGACGGCAAATTTCTCGTGGTCATGAACGGCGGGTTCAATCCGCCTTCGCTCAGCGTGATCGACACCGCCGCGCAGCGCGAGGTCGGCCGCACGCCTGTGTCCGACGCGTGGCTCGGGATGACCTTTTCGCCCGACGGCCGCACGCTCTGGGTTTCCGGCGGTTCGCGCGCGGCCATCTACGAGTTTGCCTTCGGCAGTGACGGCTCGCTCAAGCCGGGCCGGACCTTCACGCTGGTTGAGCATCCGGCCAGACAGGACTTCCTGGGCGACCTGGCAATTTCGCCCGACGGCCGTCTGCTCTACGCCGCCGACATCTTTCACGATTCGGTGCTGGTGGTGAATCCGCAATCGGGCCGCGTGATCGATCGCTTCAAAACCGGCCGTCGGCCGTACCGCATCGTGTTCCAGCCGACCGGCGCTTCGTTCTTCGTGACGAGCTGGGCCGACGGCACGCTGCAGCGCTTCCAGACCTCGAACGGTTCCCTCATGAATACCGTGCGCCTGGGCCCGCATCCCACCGATATCGTCTGGAGCGATCGCAAGCCAAAGGCGCCGGAGGGCGATGACGAGACCGAATCGGCCGCCCCGCCGTGGACCGCGCGCCTGTTCGTTTCGGCCGCCAATACCAACAATGTCTACGTGCTCGGCGTCGGCGAGAGCGATATCACTAAGATCGAAACCATCAACATTGCCATGACTCCGCGCCAGCCTCTGGGTATGACGCCATCGGCGCTCGCCACGAGCCCGGATCAGAAGACGCTATACGTGGTCTGTTCCGACGCAAATGCCGTGGCCGTCGCCGACATCGGCGAGCGTCAAACGCGTGTCGAGGGCTTCGTGCCCGTGGGCTGGTATCCGACGGCGGCCCGCGTGCTCGCCGATGGCACGCTGGTGGTCATCAACGGCAAAGGCGCGCGCAGCTACCCGAATCCGCAGGGGCCGAATCCCTCGCTTTTCCAGTACGGCCGTGACCAGTACGTGGCGCACATCCAGACCGGCACCGCGTCGTTCATCGCGCACCTCAATGACGAATCGCTCCGCCAGTACACGAAAACGGCGCTCGCGAACTCGCCGTACGACGATGCGAAGCTCGACCCGTTGCCTGCGCCCCCCGGCAATCCAATCCCGGCGACGCCCGGCGATGCCTCTCCCATCAAGCACGTCATCTACATCGTCAAGGAGAATCGCTCCTGGGATCAGGTGCTGGGCGACATGGGCAAGGGCAACTGCGATCCCTCGCTGGTGCTCTTCGGTGAGAAGGCCACGCCCAACCAGCACAAGCTGGCCCGTGATTTCGTGCTGCTCGATAATTTCTACGTCAACGCAGACGTCAGTGCCGACGGCCACAACTGGAGCACCGCCGCCATCGCCAACGATTACGTCGTAAAGATGTGGCCCAGCAATTACGCAGGCCGCCGTCAGGTCTACGACTTCGAGGGTGGCGAGCCTGCCGCGCTGCCTCCCGCCGCCTACCTCTGGACCAATGCCGCGCAGCACGGCGTCACCATGCGCAACTACGGCCACTGGGTCGAGAACCTCGATAAGGCGGCCCCTGACGGCACCCAGGTCGAGAAGGTCTACGATCCCGTGCTCGCCCACGTCACCAACATGAAATTCCGGAGCTTCGATCTCGACTACCCGGACGTCGACCGCGCGAAAGTCTTTCTGGACGATCTGGCCGGCTTCGAAAGATCCAGCGAGATGCCGCAGCTCATTCTCATGCGCCTCGGCAACGACCATACCTTCGGCGTCCGATACGGCGAGCTGAGTCCGTTCGCGCTTGTCGCCGATAACGATTACGCGGTGGGCATGATTGTGGAGGCCATTTCGAAAAGCCCGTTCTGGGCGAGCACCGCAATCTTCATTGTCGAAGACGATTCGCAGAACGGCCCGGACCACGTGGATTCACACCGCTCGCCTGCGTTTGTGATCTCGCCGTATACGCGCACCGGCGCCGTGGACAGCACACTCTACAACACCACTTCAGTACTACGCACCATGGAGCTGATCCTCGGCTTGAATCCGATGACCCACTACGACGGCGGCGCGACGCCGATGTATGCCGCGTTCGCGAAGGACCCCGTGCTCAGACCATGGCAGGCCGAGCAACCGCGCACATCGCTCAAGGAACGCAATCCCATGCCCCCGCCGGGTGCCAAACCGTCAGGCGATGAAGCGATGGAGTTCCGCGAAGCGGATGAGAATGACGACGACGCCTTGAATGCAGTACTGTGGCGGGCGATCCGCAAGACCGAACCGCCCGTCCCCGTGGAGAGCTACTTTTCGCGTTAGCCTCCGGCCTCTGCTTAGCTCGCGCTCAGCTTCCCTTGTGGCTGGAGTACTTGTTCAGAATCGTGAGCAGTTCTCCGGCTGCTTCCGGCGCCTTGCCGTGATCGATAATCTCGCGGTTGGAGCTGAGCGTGCCGTAGAGATCCTTGTTGCTCTCATCGTCCGGACGGAGTGTCGCTCCGTTCAGTGCAATGCCCGCGAACACGCCGCGCGAGCGCGACCAGGTCAGAATCTCGGCATGCATCTGCGCGTCGGTGTCGGCTGATGCGTTACGCCCCACCGGACCCGCGGCCACCGAAGCATCTGCGCCCACCGTGAACTTGCTCTCCATCAGCTTCTCGGCGCCGCGCCGGCTCATCACGGCCATGATGACGTCCGTCTCCGACGCGCCGATCTGGAAACCGAAACTGCCGCCCTCAACCTTTACCGCCGCCGGAGCCGACCAGCCGGTTGCGTCGTGGTGACGGCACACAATGAAGCCACGCCCATACTTGCCGCCCACGATGAATGCGGCTTTCTTCACGCCGGGCACAATCGCGAGGCACTCGGCTTTATCGAAAAGATCCTGCGGGATGGCCTTGTCCGAGGTCCCCATCACTTCGGTGATGATCTCGGCGGAATCGTGCAGGCGCCGGACGGCGTCGTTGGCCGCAAACAGTACGCCCGAGAACAGTAATGCGAAGGCAATGTGCCTGAGTTTCATGTCTTCTCCTCAACGGATTCTAGCAAACGCATACGCGGCCCGGTCCGCGTTCGTATGATGGGATGGTGTCTCAGCCTGCGGTGTTTCTTCTATTTGTCGCTGCGAGCGCGACGGCCGCATCTCCAGAGGCTGCCAGCGCCGCCGCCAAGCTGAACTCGATCCACGCCGGCCAGGCGGCGCCCGGTTCTACCGTTTACTTCAGCACGCGCGAGATCAACGCCTACGCGGCCCAGCAGGTGCCCCTTTATGTCCCGCGCGGGTTGCGTAACGCCCGCGTCGAACTGGCCAGCGGCACGGTCACCGGAAGCGCGCTCATCGATTTCCTCCAGCTTCGCAAGGGCACGGGCCAGACGACGAACTGGCTGGTGGCGAAACTGATCGAAGGCGAGCGGCCGGTGAAGGTGGTAGCCACCATTCAGTCCGCGCACAGCAAAGCGGCGGTCTATCTGAAGCGCGTGGAGGTGGGTGGAATCGGCGTCAGCGGCAGTGTGCTCGATTTTCTGATCGGCAACTTCGTGAAGCCCACGTTCCCCGACATTCGCGTCAACGAGTGGTTCCCGCTGATGGATAACGTGGAACGGATCGACGCGCGCCCCGGCATGCTGACCGTGCAGATCACATCACAGGTGCGGAAGCCATCCTCGCCAGCTCCGCCGAAGCGAGCGGCCACGCGGAAGAAGTGAGGTGCGGGGCCATCTCCCATGCGATGCGCTCCACCACCGGCACAACCACGGCGTTGCCAAACTGGCGGTACGCCTGCGTGTCGGAAACTGGGATGCGGAACGGCGGCCGGCCCGGCCAGTCGAAGCCCATCAGACGGGCGCATTCGCGAGGCGTGAGGCGGCGTGGGCGTGGGCGGTGTCGAATCAGAATTTCCGAGCCGTCTTTGTAATAGCGCGCTGAGAGCGTGCGCGCGCAGTCCTCGG
>Ga0335084_10007526_pt1 | contig 10823 bp, 10 predicted proteins | sample Lox_Sample_44_FD_206721 | JGI IMG/M metagenome (GOLD analysis project Ga0335084, IMG submission 206721) | Soil microbial communities from Loxahatchee National Wildlife Refuge, Florida, United States - Lox_Sample_4.4 | ecosystem: Environmental > Terrestrial > Soil > Wetlands | place: USA...
GTCGCGCTCGCGCTTCGCTACGACCTGCCGCTCGTCGCCGCGAATCTGTCGCGCCGCGACGCTGCGACGGTCATCGAGCGCGGCTACGACGCGCTCGGTGCAGACGCGCCCGGCCGCCTCGGCCTGTCGCAGCCGCTCGACGCCGCGCATGCCGCGGCGATCGAAGCCGCGGTGCGCGAGGGTCATTGCGGCAAGCTGCCCGAGCGCGTCGTCCCGCGGATGGCGGCGGCGCAGCGCGCCCGCGACGCGGTCATCGCCGATGCGCTGATCGCGCACGAGTCGGCAAGCGCCGTCCTCATCGCCGGCAACGGCCACGTGCGGCGCGACCTCGGCGTGCCGCGCGACCTGGCTGCGCGCGCTCCCCAGCGCAGCGTGCTGGCGGTCGGGATCGTGGAGGTGATCGAGGGGGTGACCGGGGCCGAGGACTACGTTGCACCCGAGGCGGGCGATGCGCCGCGGTTCGATTTCGCGGTCTTCACCCCGCGCGCGGTGCGCCCCGACCCCTGCGCTGCGTTTGCGCCTCGCAGCGATGCGGCGGCGCAGCAAGATACCCGCTTGCCGCCGCCGGGGGGGCCAGGGCTATAATGAATACCCAATAACTCCCTGACGCGGCTGCAATTCCGCGGCCGTCCGGACTCCGATGAACCTCGTGCGCCTCCTCGGCGTCGCCGTCTTCGTCGCCGCTGCAATCGTCGCTCCGGCGTCCCGCGCCGCGACCGAGATCCAGTTCTGGCACGCCATGGACGGGGCGCTAGGCGACCAGCTGAACGCGATCGTCGCCCGGTTCAACGGCGCCCAGAAGGACTACGTCGTCGTCCCGGTGTTCAAGGGCAGCTACGACGAGACGCTCGCCGCCGGCCTCGCCGCCTCCCTCGCCGGCAAGGGACCCGGCATCCTGCAGGTCTACGAGGTCGGCACCGCGAACATGATGTCGGCGAAGCGCCTGGTGAAGCCGCTGTACCAGCTGATGCGGGAGGCCGGCGAGCGGTTCGACCAGAAGATGTACGTGCCGGCGGTCGCGAGCTTCTACTCCGACGCGAAGGGCGACCTGCAGTCGCTGCCGTTCAACACCTCGACGCCGGTCCTGTACGTGAACCGCACCGCGCTCAAGGCGTCCGGCGTCAAGCCGAACGCCGAGCTGAAGACCTGGTACCAGCTGCAGGAAATACTGCTCGAGGTACGCGAGAAGTTCCCCCAGAACTGCGGTCTGACGACGACCTGGCCGTCGTGGGTGATGCTCGAGAACCTGCTCGCCTGGCACAACGAGGAGTACGCCTCGCGCAACAACGGCTTCGATGGCATGGACGCGCAGCTCAAGTTCAACACGCGGCTCGCGATCCGGCACATTGCGCTGATGACCGCGTGGACGAAGGGCAAGATCTTCAGCTACTCCGGCCGGCGCGACGAGGGCGAGCGGCGCTTCGCCCGCGGCGAGTGCTCGATGCTGACCGCGTCGTCGGGGTCCTACGGCAACCTCTCGCGCGACGCGAAGTTCGACCTCGGCGTGCTGCCGCTGCCCTACTACGACGACATCAACGCCGCGCCCTACAACACGCTGATGGGCGGCGCGAGCCTGTGGGCGATGAACGGCAAGACCGCGGCCGAGTTCAGGGGCGTCGCCAGGTTCTTTACCTACCTGTCGCAGCCGGAGGTGCAGGCCGAGTGGCACCAGGCGACCGGCTACCTGCCGATCACGCGCGCGGCCTACGAGCTCACCGCCAAGACCGGGTACTACGACAAGAACCCGGGCACCGCGGTGGCGATGCGGGAGCTGATGGACGGCAAGCGCGTGCCGCAGCCGTTCTCGCGCGGCATCCGCCTCGGCAACCACCTGATGATCCGCGCGGTCGTCGACGAGGAGCTCGAGAAGGCCTGGGCGGCGATCAAGCCGCCGAAGCAGGCGCTCGACGACGCGGTCGCGCGCGGCAACGATCTGCTGCGGCGGTTCGAGCGGGCAAACAAGTAGGAAACGGCCCGCCGCCCGCTCGCCGGCCGTTCGATCGGCGGGGGCGTTCGCCCCCGCCTGCGTTTAGAACGGCAGCACCGCGCCGGGCTTCGCCCCGGCAAGCACGCGCCGGAAATCGGCCTGGATGCGCTTGAGGCCGGCCTCGTCCTGCGCCTCGAACCGCAGCACGATCACCGGGGTCGTGTTCGACGCCCGGGCGAGCCCGAAGCCGTCGGCGTACTCGACCCGCAGGCCGTCGAGCTTGATCACTTCCTTCGCGCCCGGGAATTCCGCAGTCCGCTGCAGCTCGGCGATCAGGCGGTGCGGTTCGCCCTCGGCAAGCTGCCAGTGCAGCTCCGGCGTCGTCAGTGAATCGGGCAGCGCGTTCAGCACCGCGCTCGGGTCGGCCGCGCGCGAGACGATCTCGAGCAGCCGCGCCCCGGCGTACAGCCCGTCGTCGAAGCCGTACCAGCGCTCGACGAAGAACGTGTGGCCGCTCATCTCCCCGGCGAGCGGCGCCCCGGTTTCCTTCAGCTTCGCCTTGATGAGCGAGTGCCCGGTCTTCCACAGCACCGGCTTCCCGCCGTGGCGGCGGATCCAGGGCGCGAGGTTCCCGGTGGACTTCACGTCGTAGACGATCTCGGCGCCCGGCTTCCGCTTGAGCACGTCGGCCGCGAAGAGCATCAGCTGGCGGTCGGCGTAGATGATCGAGCCGCCCTTCGTCACCACGCCGAGACGGTCGCCGTCGCCGTCGAACGCGAGGCCGAGCTCCGCGTCCGACGACGCGAGCGTCCGGATCACGTCCTGCAGGTTCTTCGGCTGGGTCGGGTCGGGGTGATGGTTGGGAAACGTGCCGTCGACGTCGCAGAAGAGCTCGATCACCGCGCAGCCGAGCCGCCGGTACAGCTCCGGCGCGGTCGCCCCGGCGACGCCGTTCCCGCAATCCACCACGATCTTCAGCGGCCGTGCGAGCTTGACGTCGCCCACCACGCGCGCGAGGTAAGCCTCGCGGACGTCGACTGCCCGGTAGGCGCCGCTGCCGCTCGTGAAATCGTCGCGTTCGATCCGCGCCCGCAGCGCCTGCACCGAATCGCCCGACAACGTCGTCCCGGCGACGACCATCTTCAGGCCGTTGTAGTCCGGCGGGTTGTGGCTGCCCGTCACGGCGACGGCGCTGCCGCAGCCGAGGTGATGCGCCGCGAAGTAGGCGATCGGCGTCGTCACCATGCCGATGTCGTGCACGTCGACGCCGCTTGCGCGCAGGCCCTGCGCGAGCGCCTGCGAGAGCTCCGGCCCGGACAGGCGGCCGTCGCGCCCGATCGCGATCCCGGTGCCGCCCGCGTTCCTCACCTCGGTGCCGATCGCGCGGCCGATCAGCTCGACCGTGGGCGCCGAAAGCTGCCGGCCGACGACGCCGCGGATGTCGTACGCCTTGAAGATCTCGGGGGGGACGCGGCTCATTGGCTCATCTCCTCGAAGAAGGCCGCAATCCGGTGCGGCAGCCAGTCGTAGCGCCCGGGAAACGGCCCGTGCACGAAGCCGACGTGGCCGCCAGTCTCCGGGAACTCGAGCGTGACCAGCGGCGAGACGGCATCGGCGTGCGGCAGGTTGGCCGCCGGGAGAAACGGGTCGTTGCGAGCGTTCAGCAGGAGCGTGGGGACGCGGATGTGCGCAAGCCAGGGCTTCGCGCTCGCGCGGAGCCAGTAGTCGGCCGCGTCGCGGAACCCGTGGAGCGGCGCGGTTACGAGATTGTCGAACTCGCGCAGCGTGCGCGAGCGCTCGACACCGGGACCGTCGAAGAGCCCGGGGAAGCGGGCGAGCTTGGCCGCGGCCTTGCGCCGCAGCGTTCGCAGGAAATTGCGTGTGTACACCATGTTGAGTCCGCGCTCGAGCGCATTGCCCGCCGCGGTCAGGTCGACCGGCGCCGACACCGCCGCCGCGGCGCGAACCACCCCACCCGCCTCCGCGCCACGCTCGCCGAGCCACTTCAGCAGCGCGTTGCCGCCGAGCGAGACGCCCGCTGCGTACACCGGTTCACCGCGCTCGGCGGCGAACCGCCGCAGCATCCAGTCGATCTCCTCCGAGTCGCCCGAATGGTAGGCGCGCGGGAGCCGGTTCAGCTCACCGCCGCAGCCGCGGAAGTGCGGCAGCGCGGCGCGCCAGCCGCGGGCGCGGGCGGCCGCGAGGAGCGCCCGCGCGTAGTGGCTCGACGTGCCGCCTTCGAGGCCGTGGAAGAGGACGAGGAGCGGCGTCCCGTCCGGGCCGTCGACGCGGTCGACGTCGACGAAATCGCCGTCGGGCGTCTCCCACCGCTCGCGCCGCACCGGCGGGTGCGCGAGCGGAGCAAGGAGCGAGGCGTAGATCGTCTGCGCGTTGCCGCCGGGCAGCCACCATGGCGCGCGGTAGGGACCCGGGCCGGGCCGCGCGGCACCCGCAGGCCGTGGCGCGCTCGCGGCGGTCTCCGGCCAGCGCGCAGCCGCGATGTCGTGGGACGGGCGCGTGCCGCTCAATGCAGCACCTTCGGTCCTTCGGTGGGCGGGGGCGAGGGCGCCGCCGGCGCGGGCGAGGCGTGATGGACCAGCAGGCGCCAGCCGTTGCCGGTGCGGAGATACACGTTGGTCGCGACCACCGGCGGCCGCGCCTTCGGCTCGCCGGGGACGGCGATGTTCTCGTGCACGCTGTGGATCGACAGCATCATCCCCTGCACGTGCACCTGGTGCGAGAGATGCACCTGCAGGCGCTGCCGCGACTTGAACATCTGCGCCCAGCTCTCGCGCACCTGCTCGTAGCCGTTCAGCCGCGGGCCGCCGGGGTGGATGCAGACGATCTCCTCGTCCTCGGCCCACACCTCCATCATCGCGTCGAGGTCCGCGCGCTCGAGCGCTTCGTAGAACGCGGTCTCCGCGTCCTGGGGCGTCGGGAACGTCGAGCGTTTCATCGGCCGCGGATGGTAGCGGAAATCCCCCGCGCGCTAGCGCGCCGTCGCAGCGATCCACGCCGCAATCGCGCCGGTGACCGCGTCCGCCTCGCCGATCGCCGGGAGCACGCGGAAGCGCGCCGCCGGATGGCTCGCCTGCAGCCGCTCGACCATCAGCGGCAGGTCGCGGCGCACGTGGCCGCCGGGAGCGAGAAACACCGGCACGACCGCGATCTCGCGCGCGCCGCCCGCGACGAGCGCGTCGGCCGCGTCCGCGAGCGTCGGCGGCGTGATCTCCAGGTACGCGAGCGCGACGCGGGCGTCCGGGCGCGCCGCGCGGACGCGCGCTGCCAGCCGCTCGAACGGCTCGGTCCAGCCCGGATCGCGGCTGCCGTGCGCGAAGAGGACGATCGCGTCGGTCACTCCAGCCCCTGGAACCGCAGGATGCTCTCGCACCAGCGCGCGACCCGGAGGAGATGGGCGTCGCCGCCGGCGTCGCGGGCGAGCTGCAGCCCGAACGGGAGCCCGTTGCGGGCGAGCCCACTCGGCACCGTGATCGCGGGCACGCCGAGGAGCGACCAGAGCGTGCAGAAGCTCGGGTCCCCGGTGACGTCGCGCCGGCGCGGCGCCGGGCCGGGCGCGGCGGGCGACACGATCACCTCGCACTTCGCGAAGAGGTCGTGCGCCCGCTCGGCGAGCGCGCCGCGCAGCGCGACCGATGCGCGATACGAGGCCGGCGCGATCGTGGCACCCTCGTCGAGCGCGCGGTTGAGCACCGGGCTGAGGAGCGCTCGCGCGCGCGCCTGCACGCCCGCGAGGTTGCGCGCCGCTTCCGCGTACATGATCGTACGGTGGACGAGGTTCGCGTCCGCGAACCCTTCCGGGAGCGCGATGCGCTCCACGCGCGCGCCGCCGGCGCGCAACGAGTCGAGGGCGATCTCGAAGTGGATCTGCGCCTCGGCCTCGGCGTCGTTCCAGGGGAAGCGCGCGAGGACGCCGATCCACGGCGGACGCTCGAGGCGCGGCACGTCGGCCGGGATCGATTCCCCCTGCGCCAGCTGTGCGGCGAGGAGCGCAGCGTCGGCCACGCTGCGCGTGAAGGTGCCGAGCTGGTCGAGCGTGTCGCTGAACTGGCAGGTTCCGGCGAACGGGAGCGTGCCCATGGTCGGCTTGAAGCCGACCACGCCGCAGAACGCCGCCGGGCGGATCACCGAGCCGTTCGTCTGCGTGCCGATCGCCGCCGGGACGAACCCGGCCGCCACCGCGGCGGCCGAGCCGGACGACGATCCGCCGGGCGTGTGCTCGGGGTTCCAGGGATTGCGGGTCTTGCCCGGGTGCTGGAAGGCGAGCTCGGTGGTCACCGTCTTGCCGAGCACGAAGGCGCCGGCCCGCTTCAGGCGTTCGACCACCGCGGCGTCGCGCGCGGGGCGGTACCCGGCGAACGCAGGCGAGCCCATCTCGGTCGGCAGGTCGGCGGTGTCGATGATGTCCTTCACGCCGACCGGTACGCCGTGGAGCGCCCCGTGCTCGGCGCCGGACGCGCGGTGCCGGTCGCACTCGGCGGCGAGCGCGAGCGCCCGCGCCTCGTCGAGCGCCGCCCACGCCCGGACGTTGCCGTCCCGCTCGCGGATGCGCGCGAGCAGGTGCTGGGTGCACGCCCGCGCCGGCAGGGCGCCGGTCGCGAGCGCGCGGGCGGTCTCGATCAGGCTCGGGCTCATCCGCGGCGGCGCGGCTTCATGGTTCTGGCGCCGCGAAAGATAGCACGCGATTCAGCCCGGACGCGCGATTCCCCGCGCCCGCGTCTCGCGCACGAGGAGCGCCGCGGCCAGCCCGAAGAGCGAGAAACCGAGGATCACCCACAGCCCGCGCTGCCATTCGGCGGCGCTGTGCGTGCCGGGCGGTGCGCCCGCGCGGTCCCAGTCGAGCACCCAGCCGAAGAGCGGCTGCAGCAGCGCCGGCCCGAGGAAGCAGCCGGTGTTGACGAGCGCGGTGGCCATCCCCGAGTACTGCGGCAGGTTGACCTCCTTCGCGCAGACCCAGCTCATCGTGAGGCCCGCGCCCGCCAGGCCGATTGCGATGCAGAGCGCATAGCCCGCGGTCGACGGCAGCTTCATCCCGGCGAGAAACGGCGTCCAGCAGAGCGCAAGGAGCGCCGCACCGAGCACGAAGACCGGCCGGCGCAGGCGCAGCCGGTCCGACACCGCGCCCCACAGGAACCCGCCGCACGCGAAGCTCGCGAGCATCAGGCTCGTGTGGTGCGCGGCGTGCAGCCGGGTCATGCCGTGGACCTCGACGAGGTAGGGCACGCCCCACAGCCCGACGAAGCCGAGAAACGCGCCGCCCATGCCGAGGTTGGCGAAGAAGCCGGGCCAGCTCGCCGGGTTGCCGACCACGGCGGCGAGGCCCGGGCGCCAGTCGCCGGGCGCAAGCCGCACCGCCGCGTGGCCCGGCGGCGCGTCGCGGACGAAGAGGAGCGCGCCGACCGACGCGACGGCGGAGAGTGCGGCGAGGAGCAGGATGACGGTGCGCCACGGCAGCGCCTGCAGGACCCAGGCGAACGGGCCGCCGGCGGCGGCCGATGAGAGATTGCCCGCAAACACCACGGCGCCGACGAGCGTCGCGAACCGCCGCTCGTCGAACCAGGTCGCGATCAGCTTCAGCGCGGCGACGAACGCGACTGCGGTGCCGAGGCCGACCAGGATCCGGCCGCACACCGCCCAGCCGAAGGCCGGCGCGAGACCGAACACGCCCGCGCCGACGGTCGCGATCAGCCCGCCGCCGAACAGGAGGCGCCGCGGGCCGAGCGTGTCCGCCAGCACGCCGCACGGCACCTGCATCGCGGTGTAGACCCAGAAGTACGTCGCCGCGAGGACGCCGAGTGCGACGGCGCTGGTGGCGAACGCCTGGACGAGGTCCTGCGCCAGCGCCGCCGGCGCGACCCGATGGAAGAGCCCGAGCATGTAGGCGAGGATCGCCAGCCCGAGGACGAGCCAGCGCCGCCCCGGCGCGGCCGGGACCGCGGTCACCGCGACGACGTCACGCCGGCCGCCACTCCGTCTCGGGCGGGTCGGCGGCGAGGAGCTCGATGAAGTCGCGCGAGGTGGTGATGACGTAGTGCGCGAGCGACGCGCTCAGGTACCGCCCGTCGCTCTCCTCGTGCAGCCATTCGATCCAGCGCGAATTCTCGACCAGGTACAGCCGGTGGGGCACCTCCATCCGCCACATGCGGATGAAGACCTCGAACGAGCTGCGCCGGTGCGCGAGCGCCGAGTGGAAGACGAGCTGCAGGAGCTCGCCCGGCCGCAGGTCGAACTCGAGCGCGATGGCGAGGCCGGCCGCGTCGTCGCGCAGCTCGACGAGGCGCGATCCGCCCTGCGGCAGGTCGTGGACCGGCTCCCAGCTGCGGTAGCTCTCGGCCATGCGCGATTATAGGAGCGCGCGCCCCGCGCGCGGGCGCCGGAGCCGGCGCTCAGGTCTGGGCGGTCGCGAGCGCGGCTTTCTTCCGGCGCTGCTTCTCGGCCGCGGCGCGCGCGCCCGCAGTGGCGTTGAAGAGCTCGAGCGCGTCGAGGTCGCCGTCCCGCACCGGCTGCATCGCTACGTCCACCCCGGTCCCCGGAGTGCGGCGCACGTGCTCGAGGATCCGCCGGTACCGCCAGTACAGCGCGGTGTACCGCACGATCTTGGACACGATCTCTGCGCCGTAGCGCGCGTAGAACACGAGCGGGTTCTCGCGCCGCATTCCCGGACGGCGGTCGCGGCGGTACTTGCGGCGGAAGATGCCGCCTTCGAGCGGATGGATCCCTTCGATCGTGGCCGGCGCCTGGAAGCCGAACATCTTCGAGCGCATGTTGGCGAGGTCGTAGCCCCAGGCCTGGCTCCGGCGCAGGACGCGTTCCACGTGCTCCGGCGAGTAGTAGAGGTTCCACGCCTTCTGGTAGATCGCGAGCAGCTCGTCGTCCGACATGGTGCCGTGGGCGGTCGTGACGTGCACCACGTCGTAGCGATTCAGGTCCCGCTCCATCGGCACGCCCGCGAGATACAGCTTCTTGTGGTCGGCCGAGCCGGGCAGCGGCGTGAGGATGAAGAACTCGAGGAGATCGATCGGCAGCTCCTTCTGGATGATGCGGATCTCGCGCTCGATCGACTCCGGCGTGTCACCCGGGAAGCCGAGGATGTAGCCCGCGAAGGTGAGCGTGCCCACCCGGTGCCACGCCTGCAGCATCGCCCGGTACTCGGTGATGCGGTTCTGGCCCTTCTGGGTGTTCTTGAGCGTTTCCGGGTTGATGCTTTCCAGGCCGAGGAACACCCGGTTCACGCCGGCGCGCGCCGCCTTCTCGATGAAGCCGCGGATCTTGTGCACCGCCGTGTCGACCTGGGCCACGACGTAGATGCGCTCGCCTTCGACCTCGCGCATGTGGATCAGCCGGTCGAAGATCGCTTCCCAGTTCTGGTTGCGCGCCAGGTTGTCGTCGGTGATGAAGAAGTTGTGCACGCCCTGGGCGAGATTGGCGCGCACGAGCCGCTCGACGTCGTCGGCGTTGCGCGCGCGCGACTTGCGGCCCTGGACGTTGATGATCGTGCAGAAGCTGCAGCTGAACGGACAGCCGCGGCCCGCGTCGAAGCTCGTCCGCATGCCGGCCGTGCGCGTCACGACCTCCACCGGCAGGTACGGCGTCGGCACGCCCTCCAGTCCCGGGAGATCTTTCATGTAGTTGTAGAGCGGCTTCAGCTCGCGGCGGTCGGCGGCCTGCAGCAGCTCGTCGAAGCGTCCCTCCGCCTCACCCGCGAAAAGGGTGATGCCGAGATCCATCGCCTCGCGCAGCTCGGGGGGGACGTCCGGCAGCATCGCGAGGCAGCCGCTCACGTGGAATCCGCCGATACACACCGGGATACCGGCGGCGGCGAGCGGTCGCGCGATGTCCACGGCACGCGGATACTGGTTGGTCTGCACGCCGACCAGACCGACCAACCCCCGGCCACCCGAGGCGCGGATCTTCCGGATGATCTGGTCGGGCCTGATGCGGGTGTTGGTCTCGTCCTGGACCGTGATCCGGATCTCGACGTCCTCGCCCAGCACCCGCCGCGCGGCGGAGTCGAGCGCGAGCCCGTTCAGCGTCGCGAGCGTGTTCGCCGGGATCGACGAGCGCACCCACTGGATGACATAACCCTCATCGTCGTAGTGGGAAGGCTTGATGAGGAACAGCTCGAAAACGCGGGTAATGGCGGTCGGCGCGGTCTGATTCACGAACCTCCTTGCGCCCCGATGAGGGGCGGGCGGGCCGGACCGCCCGCGAGGAGCGGAGTCTACGGCAGTTCGGCCCGCTGCGGACTCACTGGTCGTCCCCGGTCGATTGCGACAGCACGTAGCCGGCGACCGTGCCGAGCAGCGCCGCGAGCACCTCGACCCGGAAGTCGGTGACGACCGCGAGCACGACGAGCGTCGGCAGGAAGATGACCAGACCGAGCGCGCGCAGCGTATTCGGCCCGAACCCCTGGTTCTTCGCCTTCATCCGCGCATCGAGGCGATTGATGCCGTACAGCGCGATCAGCAACGCCCCCGCGACGGCGAGGATCTTGAGAATATCCATCGGCTCCATGAGCACCCCCTTCGGCGTTCCCGTACTTGCGGCCCGCGCGTCCTTCGGCCTTCTCGCGCAGCCTATGCCCTGCCGCACAAGTGGCCGGCGCCTGCAGCAAGATCACCGGCGTTGAGCGTCGGCGGAGCCGACGCTCCAACGGCGGCAGTTATTCCGCCGGCTCCGGGGGACGGCAGCGCCCGGCAGAGCCGCCGGAATAACCTATTTGTACAGGACTTTCGGCAGCCACAGCCCGACCTCCGGGAAGACGTAGAGCAGCGCCAGGGCAATCAGCTGAATCCCCATGAAGGGCATCATGCCGGAGAAGATCTGGTTGAGCGTCACGTGCGGTGGCGCGACGCCCTTCAGGTAGAACGCCGCCATC
>Ga0335084_10007528_pt1 | contig 10822 bp, 10 predicted proteins | sample Lox_Sample_44_FD_206721 | JGI IMG/M metagenome (GOLD analysis project Ga0335084, IMG submission 206721) | Soil microbial communities from Loxahatchee National Wildlife Refuge, Florida, United States - Lox_Sample_4.4 | ecosystem: Environmental > Terrestrial > Soil > Wetlands | place: USA...
TCTCGAGAGGAAGCGCCGAATGAGAGGAGAGAGACCGATGAACGCATCGCTACCGACACTACGCTTCTACCGCAAACGGCCGACGCCTTGGCCGGTGCGCATCTTCTTGATCGTCGCCATCGTGTTCGGCATCTGGGTCGACATCAGCACCGCCGATCTCGCGACCCGCGACCCCGGCACCGACGATCAAGCCGCCGCGAACTCGACGCAGCCGCCGTTGCTCGGCCTGGACGGCGATCACTCGACGATCGCCAACGTCGTCCGCTCGCTCGCAGCCCGACATTGAGGATCCCCGCCATGCGCCCCAGCAGTTCCGAAACCGTTCGCCTCGAACTCGACCGCCGCAACGGCCTCATCGTCGGACTGTGCGCGGGTCTCGCGCGGTACTTCGACGTCGAGGCGACGTGGATTCGCATCTCCGCGGTGATCGGCGCAGTGCTGCTCACGAAGTTCGCGATCGCGCTGTACGTCATCGGCTGGCTGCTGCTCGACGACCGCAAGGGCTGACCGCCGCAGCAGCCGTCCTCGTCTCGGCTCTCCCCCGATTGCCCGGTCTCCCACCGGGCTTTTTTTGCTGCGCTTCGTCAACAGCCGACCAGGCATGGCGCCGGCGGAGGTGCTTCGGCAGGCGCCTCGGCGGCCAATTCGTCGAAGTCGCGGGCGAAATCCTGCAAGTTCTTCGACAAGTCGCGGCGTTGCGCAATCGTTAGCGAATCGAGCACCGCGAGCGTCAGGCCGCGATAAAGGGCCCGATTCGCCGCGAGTGCGGCTGCGTACTCGTCGGTGTACCAACGTTCACGATTGAACGTGAGGTCGCGATAGGCGCGCGAGAATTCGACATAAGTGCCGCGCTCGCGCATCAGCGCGATCAACGCGGCGCCGTAGCGGCGGCGATAGTCGGCCCAGCTCCGGTCGTCCGGCACGAACCGACCGCTCTGCGCACGGATCATGTCCCTCTGCTCGTTGTTCAGGTGCCCGGCGAAGACCTCGAAATAGTCTTGGAAATCGCGCGCCCAACGTTCGCGGCGTTCCTCCGGCGTCATCTTCGCGTACGGCTTGACGTACTTCTTGACGTCCCTCTCGTATTGCGCGGCGAACTGGTCGATCTGCGCGTCGCTCGCCGAGTACAGCAGCTGCGAGCCCAGCGGCAGGGTCGCTTCGAGGATGTTGCGCCACCAACCGTCGACTTCCTCGGTGAAGACGGTCATTTCCTCCATCGACGGGCCGTTGGCGAAATCGGCGTCGAGCTCGCGCAGCGCCTTCGCGTAGATCGGCAACTGCGTGGTGCGGTGCCAATACAGCACCGATTTCAGCTCGGCCTTGAAATAGGCGTCCTGCTGCGGATCGAGCTCCATGTAGTCGTCGGCCGACCAACGCACGAATCGATCGAGGTTGTTGTATGCGCTCTTGATGCCGCAACCGGCGGTACACGCGAACAACGCGACGAGGCAGATCGACCGCGTCACGCCGCGCGCCCCAGTAACTCCGTTGGCGGAGTTCGCGCGAGTCAACTGTTTTCGCGGGCCGCGTCGGGTTCACCCGACGCGATGAAGTTGAGTATCCAGCGGCCGACCACCGACGGATGCACCGGCTGCTCGAGCGACTCGACGCCGGCCGTATAGCGCGGCTCGCCGAGCATCTCGCGCCGCAGGTCCATCAACGCGCGCGAGTAGCCCTTCGAGAATTCGGGATGGCCCTGGAACGTCAGGATGTGTTCGCCGATCGTGAAGCCGCTATTCGGGCAGAAGTCCGTCGCCGCGAAGAGCTCGGCACGGTCGGGGAGCCGCACCACCTGGTCCTTGTGGCTCGACAGCAATCCGAAGCGATCGCGATACGGCAGCATCCACTCGGCCGGCGACAGCACACAGGTGTCTTGCACGCCGACCGCCCAGCCCTGCTCTGCCGAGCGGGTTTCGCCGCCGAGCGTGTGCGCGATCAGCTGATGGCCGAAGCAGATGCCGACGAGCTTGTGTCGCGCGGCGTCGAGTTCGCGCACGAACTCTGCGAGCCGGTGAATCCACGGCTGATCCTCGTAGACGCTGTGGCGACTGCCGGTGATCAAGTACGCATCGCACTCGTCGAGCGAGCCGGGATACTCGCCGCCTCGGACGTCGTATTCACGAAATTCGATCGGCACGCCGTCGGCGCTCGCGGTGAGCACCGCGCGAAACATCGCGGGATAGTCGCCGAATTCCCCTTGGAACTCGGGCCGCACCGAGTCGGTTCTCAAAATGCCGATGCGCATTCGTGCCTGTGCGTATGGATGACTACTCGAAGGGCTCAAATGATCTCGAAGTAGCGCTCGAGCTGCCAGTCGTTCAGCGAGCGCGTGTACTCGCGCGTCTCCCACAGCCGCGTTGCCACAAAATGTTCGACGAACGGGGCGCCGAACAGCGTCCGGGCCGCGGCGGATTTCTCGAGCCGCTCGGCCGCATCGCGCAGGTCGACTGGGAATCGGCTCGGGCCGGCCATGCGATCGGCGACGTCGTACGCATTGCCGGTGACGGGCTCCGCCGGCTCCAAACGCTCGATGACGCCGAGCAACGCGGCGCCGACGATCGCCGCGGCGGCGAGATACGGATTCGCGTCGGCGCCGGGCACCCGACACTCGAGCCGCTGCGACTTCGCCGATCCCGGGATGAGCCGCACGGCCGCCGTTCGGTTCTCGACGCCCCACGTGAACGCGGTCGGCGCCCACGCACCCTTCACCAGGCGCGCATAGCTGTTCACTGTCGGCGCCACGAGCGCGACGAACTCCGGCAGGTAACGTTGCAAGCCGCCGAGCGCGTACCGCTGCGTGCTGCTCATCCGGTGCGGCGCGGCGGGATCGTGAAAGAGCCCGTTGCCGTCGGGCGACCAGAACGAGAAATGGCAATGGCCGCCCATACCGGGATATTTCATCGACCACTTCGCCATGAACGTCGCCATCAGCTCGCGCTTCTGGAAGAAGACCTTCGTGAATGTCTTGAAGAGGTTCGCGCGGTCGGCGGCGGTCAACGCATCGGTCACCTCGATCGCGGCCTCCCACACGCCCGGGCCGGTCTCGCAATGCACCGCTTCGAGCGGCGTACCGAACGCCGCCGCGAAATTCATCAGCCCGCCAAACAAATCTTCGTACGTCGACGCGCGCAACACCGAATAACCGAAGTTGCCCGGCGTGAACGGCTTGAGGTCGCGAAAGCCCTTCGTTCGGATGGTGTGTGGCGTTTCGTCGAACACGAAGAATTCGTATTCGAACGCGAGCTTCACGTGGATCGCCTGCGCCGCGGCGCGTTCGACCACGTTGCGCAGACGGGTACGCGGGCAGATCGGGTGGTCGCCGCCGTCGGCGGCGACGAACTCGCCGAGGAACATCGGGACGTTCGCATCGGGCACGGTGCGCTGGGTGTCCGCGATCAGCCGGTACTGCGCGTCCGGATAGCCGGTATGCCAGCCCGTGTAGCGCGCGTTGTCGTACAGCTGATCGGCGACGTCCCAGCCGAACACGCAATCGCAAAAGCCGCCGCCGCCGTCGAGCAAGCTCGCGAACTTGTCGAGGCTCACGTACTTGCCGCGCAACACGCCGTCGACGTCGGTCAACGCGAGCTCGACCCGCGAGACGCCGCCCTTGCGTAGCTCGTCGATGGTCGTCGGGCGCTTGCGATCGGTCATGGGTACACCTCGATTGCCCTCGAATTCGGTCCGGCGATGCCGTTCGAATGCCGGTTTTCCACCAATGCTGTGGATAACTCGTTGGATAACTCGAATGAACGTTCGATGACGCCAGAGAATACGGCAGTCGGTGTAAATTGTTCAAAAATTAGCCAACCACGGGAAGCGTTTGCGTTTCAGTGATTTAGCCCGCGCAGCTAGTTCATTTCATGAGAAAACCGCGTTAGTGACCACGCGTCTGGGCAGTCGCGCAACCGCTGTGCATAACCCTGACAACCCCATCGAGTCGCCCTTCGTGAGTGTTTGCTCGCGCAACCGGGCTCGCAAAATCTGGATCGAGCCAGGCTTTTCGCGCCGCTCGCCCCTTTACGAAGCTGTTCGCATGACCGTCGAACGTTCAGTCCAAATCCTGGTCCGGCGGCAACCGGACGGCGTTCTCGTCGGCCGTGAACGGCACGATTTCGGTGAAGACGACCGGGTCGATCTCCGCGTCCGAATCGATCTCCACTCGAAACGCGTACTGCGCTTCGAGTTCGGTGCGTTCGGTCGCGGCGTCGATCACCGTATCGGCGCTCCACGCGTGCGGTGCCGTCGCAAACGCGAAGCCGGCGATGGTCGTCCCAATCCAAGCGCGTTTACGGAACATAGCGAAGCATCCAATACAGAGTGACGCCGTCGTCGTCGATCCAATCCTGCGAGCCCTTGTCCGCGACCGGCACCGAGAAGCGCATTTGCGCGTCGAACTGGTTCGGGTGGTCCATGCCGAACCAGCGCCCGAGCGGCACGTCCCAACCGATGCCGACGCTCGCGAGACCGACCGACACGTCCTCGTCGAACTCGCGCTTGATTTCGCCGTAGCCGCCGTTCGTGAAGAGCAGGAAATCACCGAGTCGACCTGCGTCCGGCGCCATTCGCAATTCGAGCCCTACGAAGATGCCGTCGTCGACCGACGCCGTCGAACGATCATAAGCGCTGACGCGCGCGACGCCGCCGAGACCCATTTGCAACGTACCCGGCATCGCGGTGCTCGCCACCTGACCGGCGATCACCAGGCGCAGCGTCTGCGGCGCCGCGAAGCCCGGCAGCGGCACCATCTGCCACGCCGATCCGTCGATTCGCAATCGATAGAACGGGCTCGATTGACCGGGTTGTCGACCCGAATCGAACGCGCCGCCGTCGACGCCGATGCGGCCGTCGAGCGCGATGCGCGGACCGTCGAAGACCCGGTCGGTCGACGCTCCGAGCGAACCGAACCAGAGCGTCTGATCGTTCAACGTCGCGAGCGACGAACTGGAGCCGGTGCCGTCGAGTTGCAGCTTCTGATAGCTCACCCCCGCGTCGAGCGCGGCCGATCGCGTGCGCCCGCGCGACAACGCGTACGTCATGCCCAAGCTCGCGGTGTCCGCCGTGCCGTCGAGTTCGGTTTGGCCGTCGCTGTAATTGAAATCGTCGCGCGAAACGCGCGCGTGCAAGCGCGTGCGCAAACCGGTGAGCGGGGTTTCGTAACCGAGATAGCCGTAGTAGCTGTTCTCCGGATTGCGGGTGCCGAGCACGCCGGCCGTCAGCGCGTCGCCGCGGCCGGTCGGATCGAACCAGCTACCGTCGAGGAACAACCGCTCCTGTCCGGTGTGATCGTCGCCTTCGTTGTCGACGCGGAGCTGCGCGTCCCAACTGCGCTCGTTGCGCGCGACCAGATTGAGATCGCTGCCGCCCACTTCGCTGCCCGCCACGAACGATGCCTGCGCGTCGAGGCCCGGTAGATCGTTGATCAGATACATCGCCGATTCGACGCGGTCGCGCCGCACCGGCTGCCCTTCCTGATCGGCGAACGCGCTCGTCAGCAATTTCGCCGCGACCTTCGATCTGCCGTTGACGCGCACCTCGTCGAGCGTGCCGGGCAGCACCTCGAAGAAAACGTTGGCGCCGGTGACTTCCTGCGACGGCAGATACGCGGTCGCGAGTGGCAAGCCGCGCGCGCGATAGAACTGCGTCAGCCGGCCGGCGACCTGTTCGAGTTCGACCAACGACGCGCCGCGACGCGCCTTCTGACCGGCGATCAAGGCGGAGAGTTGCGCGGCGTCGCGCTCCGTCAACGGGGTCCCGTCGCGCGCGCCCATCGACTTCAACATCATGCCGATCTCGTCGAGCTCGGCGCGCGTGAAACCGCTCGGACCCGGCCGCGACGCTTCCGCGAGGTCCTTCAGCGCGTTGCCGAGTAGCGCATCGACCGACTCTGCCGTGATTCCGAGATCGGGATACGCGACGAAATTGCCTATCCCAAGATGCTCGACCGCGATGCGCGGGCTCGTCGCCGGGTTCGGATCGCGTTGCTTGACCGGCGGAATCGTGGCGCCCCACGTCGCCGAGCACACGCCGATCGCGAGGAGTGCGGCGGCGATCGCAAGCCACCACGCGCGCCGACCGGCAAACCAATCGACGGGCGGCCGTGGCGCGGACGGGGCATCTTGTGGCGCCGCCATTGCCGGCCGTTCGACCCAGCGGCGCTCGGTGTTGTCGCCGAAATCCTTCGTCTCGCCGTTGCCGAATCGTTCGATCACCTCGGCCCGAATCTTCCGATAATCCGGCGTCGACAGTTCGCCGGCTGCGTGCGCCTTCGCGATTCGACGCAAGCGCTCGCTGTCCGGGCTCAATCGCAGCAGTGTCACGGTACCTCCCGTACCAATCGCAACCCGGTCGTCGGATTGCCTGCGCCGGTCTTCGATTGCACGGCGCGGATGTCACACGCAGCGATCGGATCGGCGAACGATCCGCCCATCGCGACCGCCGCGCCGCCGTCCATGGCCCATTCCGCCACGTTGCCGAACAGATTCACCGCACCCAAGTCGTTCTGTTTGCCGGACGTCACCGGCACGGTCTCGCGCCCGCGGCTGACGCCGGCGACGTGTACTTGGCAATTGCGGTTCGGATCGGGGCTGCCGGCGCGTGCGACGCGCTCCCATTCCGTGCGCGACGGCAACCGATAGTGGCGACCGCTGCGCTCGGAGAGCCACGCGGCGTATTGGTTCGCGGCGTCGACCCCGATGCCGGTCACCGGTCGGCTGCCGTCGTCGTTCGTCGAGCATCGATGCGTCTGGGCGCAGAACGGTGCGAGATCCGCCTCGGACACTTCGTATTTGCCGATCGCGTAACGCCGGTCGCCGTCGGCGATCACGATGAGCCGCGGACCGACCAGCCCTTCGCCGAGGTCGTCGACGCAGAAGCCGCTGCGCCCGACCGCGCCGCCGTTGCCGACGAGGTACCGCAGGCCGCACGGGTCGAGCTTCAGCTTCGCGAGCTTCGGTACCGGACCGAACGATTGGATCGACTGTTGCCGCATCGCCGTCGCGCGATCGAGATCCACTTCGCCGACTGCGACGATGCAGCGCGCGAGCCAATCGGTGACGGTGCCGTCGATCGTCGCCGCATCCTTCGGGAACCGAGTACGCAGTGCCGCAGTCTCGCGTCCGATCGCGCCAGCGTCCGCTCGTTGGCAATCGGTGCGCGTCAGCATGGCAAGCTCCGATTTGACGTTCGCGACGTCCGTGCGTCGCGCTTCCCGAGCTTGCGTGCGGACGAGCGATTTGCGCAGCGCCGCGAGCTTGTCGTTGAAGCCGTTGAACGCGTCGGGATCGAACACGCGCGGTTCCGCACGCTTGATCATTTCGTCGGCGGTCGCCACGTCACCCGCCGCCACCGCCCGCGCGATCGACCCCAAGTACGCATCGCCGAGGTCGAGTTCGAGTTCGGCGCGGTCTACGCTGCGCGGGAACACCGCGGTGAACCGCGCGAGATCGGCTTCGACGCGATCGGCGCCCGCCTGCTCGAAGCGATCGGCGCGCGTCAGGTCGCGCAAACGCGCTGCCTCGCGCCGTTCGAGCGCTACGTGACCTTCAGCGTACGCGCCGCCGGCTTCGGAGTCGGCGACCTTCAACAGCGCATACGCCTGGTCGAAGTCCGCGCTTGCGTCGATGCGCTGCCGCAATGCTTCCAGGATGCGCGTGCGCGCCGCCGCGCGCGCTTGGCCGGTGGAATCGACCTTCGCGAGCGAATCGACCTCGGCGTCGAGCCGACGCTGCCAGGCCGCGTCGTAGTCGTGCTCGCCGAGTAACGTGTCGATGCGCGCGACCTGCGCATCGATCAACGTGTCGCGCGCGACGATCGAGCGATCGATCGCGGGTGACCCCAGCCACAGTGCAATCGCGGCCGCCGCCGTCGCTATGGCCGTTCCGACAGCCCACCAACGGCGCAACGCCGACGGCCGCAGCAAACCGTCGATCACTTCCGCCATGTTGTTCGGCCGGTTCTTGCGTTCGAGCTCGAGCGCTTTTGCGAGCGTGCGCCACTGCCGCCTCGTCAGGCGCTTCACCCGTTCGGGCTTCATGCCTTGGCTCAACGCGTCGTCCGCGCGAATGCGGTCGTAAGGGTGTTTCCCAGTCAACATCAGATAGATGACGACCGCGAGCGAATAGATGTCGTCCGCCGGTTCCGGCGTTTCGCCGAGCAACATTTCGCGGCTGGCGAACGCCGGCGTCAGCGCCGCGAGCTTCGACGGATCGAACACGGTGTCGTCGCCGTCGTAGTTCTGCACGCGCACGGCGCGTGCAATGCCGAAGTCGAGAATCTTCGCGACGCCTTCCTTCGTGATGAAGACGTTGCCGGGCTTGAAGTCCGAATGCGTGATGCCGCCTTCGTGTGCGCGCCGCAAGCCCGCGCACATGCCACGCAGCGCCGGCCACAGGATCGCGTCGGGCAAGCCGTTTGGATATTCCTTCAATAGGCTCGCGAGCTCCTGACCTTGCAGAAGCTCCATCGTCATGTACGGCACGTCGCCGTCTTTGTCGAAGTCGAAGATCGAGACGATGTTCGGGTGCGCGATGCCCTGGGACTTCGACGCTTCGCGCTGCAGCGCGATGAACGCGTCGGGGTGCGTGCGGAAATCGTTGTTCAGCACCTTGATCGCGACGTACGGCTGACGGTCCTGCGCTTCGACCTTGCGCAAATCCTTCGCCCGATAGACCGTGCCCATCCCGCCGGAGCCGAGCTTTTCGTCGAGGATGAAGCGCTGCTTCAGGATGCGCGGCGTCGGCGGCGCCTGACCGCTGCCGCCGCCGCTGTTGCCGCGCAGCACCGTGATATCGTCAGCGGTCGTGTCGCTGGTGATGTCCGCATCCGTTCCAGTCACCGCCACCTCAACGCTCCCGTCGGGAAACCACCACGGAAACGTTGTCTCGCGCTCCGTTCGCGAGGCACTCGGCTACGAGACGCGCCGCTGATTCGTCGACACTGGCGTCATCGAGCAAGTCGCGAATCTGTTGGTGATTTAACTCCCTGTATAGTCCGTCGGTACACAGCAAGAACGTGTCGCCGAGACAGATGTCGAACACCGCGACGTCGAGAAACAGCTGGCCGTGACCGCCGACCGCGCGCGTCACCACATTCGTCTCGCGCGCGAGCGCGGTGTGCTCCGTGATCAGTCCATCGTCGAGCAGGTCGCCGATCGGATTGTGGTCGCGGGTGATCTGCGTGAGCACGCCGTGCCGCAACCGATACAAGCGGCTGTCGCCGGCCCACAACGCGACGCCGACGTCGTCGCCGGCGACCAGCGTGACGACGGTGCTGCCGATCGTGCGGCCGCGCAGATGCGTCGAGCCGTGATCGCGCAGCCGAAGGTTGACGTCGCACAGCAGGTCATCGACCTGATCGACCATTTCCACCAACGTCCTACGCGGTTCCACGGTCGCGAGCGCCTCGGTGATTGCGTGGCTCGCGAGGTCGCCGGCCGAGTGGCCGCCCATGCCGTCGGCGACCGCCCACAAGCGGAGTTCGGGACACACGAGCACCGCGTCCTCGTTGCTCCTTCGCCGATTGCCCTGATGCGTCTGCGACGCCGCCGCCCAACGAGCGTGCATAGGTCACCCCGCGTGACGAAAGCTGACGACCGAATCGCTCATCAACGGCTCGCCGAAACTGATCCAACCGGTGCCCCACAAACGACAGCTGCGACGGTGCAGATACAGGACCGTCTCGTCTTCGTTGCGCACGAACGTGCCGTTGCTGCTTTCGTCGAACAACCAGAACGATTGCCGCCGGCATAAGACGCGCGCGTGATGGCGCGAGGCGAACGGTCGCACCAATTCGAAGTCGCACGACGGATCGCGGCCGATGCGATACTCCGCGCCATCGGCGAACGTGAGGAATTGTTGGCGTCTGCCGAACGAAAGGACCAGCCGCGTGGCCGGCGCCAATTGCCGAGCTTCCATGCCGTGCAACCGTGTCGTCGTGTCCGAAGAAGGATAGCGAACGCCGCACCACCGTTACTGCGATGCCGCGCACAGTCGTATGCCCGACCGTGCCGCGTCGCACGACGTGAGCGAAATCAGTGCATGAGCGCGAACATGCGCCGGCGGTAGGCCTTCGTGACGTCGGAGCCTTTGGGCAGCAGCGCGAAGATCCGCACAAGCGTCGTTCGGCCGATGTCCTCGCGGAACTTGCGGTCCTTCTGCAGGATGAACATCGCGTGCTCGAGCGCTTGTTCGTAGTTCTGCGCAACCGCCTCGAGCACGGCCGCTTTGTAGCGCAGTTCGAGATCGTTCGGGTTCGTCTGCAACGCGTTCGCGACGTCCGCGAGGTCGCCCATGCCGACGGCCTCTTCCATCATCTGCAACCGCGTCACCGGTCGATCGCGCCCGTCGGTGCCCTCCGGAATCGTCGCAATGGCCGCCCGCGCGCCGTCGAGATCGCCGGTCAGGATCAGCACGTCCGCGTACTCGAGCTTGAAGGCGGGATTGTTCGGTTCGGCCTGCAACGCCTGCTTCAGCATCGACAACGCCGAACGATAGTCACCGGCCGCCAACACCTGACCGAGCTGCTCGCGCAACAGCTCGCCGCTCGACATCGTCAGACGATCGAGCATCGCGCGCAGCACTCGCTCGCCCTGGGGACCTTCGAGTTGATCGACCAGCTGGCCGTCGTGGACGACGCGAATGCTCGGCAAGCCTTGCACGCGCAGCGATTGCGCGAGTTGCTGGTCGCGCGCGACATCCGACAACGCAAGCACGAACTTGCCTTGATATTGGCCGGCCAACGTTTCCATCGTGCGGCGCATGTCCTTCGCCGGCGGCAATTGGTCGGCCCAGAACAACACCACGACCGGCACCTGGCGCGATCGCTC
>Ga0335084_10007529_pt1 | contig 10821 bp, 7 predicted proteins | sample Lox_Sample_44_FD_206721 | JGI IMG/M metagenome (GOLD analysis project Ga0335084, IMG submission 206721) | Soil microbial communities from Loxahatchee National Wildlife Refuge, Florida, United States - Lox_Sample_4.4 | ecosystem: Environmental > Terrestrial > Soil > Wetlands | place: USA: Florida...
CGCGATCAGATCGCGCGCGCTGAAGGCGGCGTTGGGCTGGCTGATCTGGTTGACGGTGTGCCAGCCGTTCACCAGCGTCACCTCGCCCCCCCAGACGACGAAGCCCTGGCCGTTGATGTCGGCGGCCGCCTCGCTGGCCAGGAAGACGATGAGCTGCGCCGGCCACGCCGGGTTGAACACGTCGAAGCCGGTCTCCGGCCTGGCGAACATGTCGTGGTTCGGCATCGTGTCGGTCATGCGCGTGCGGGCGCGGGGCGCGATGAAGTTGGACGTGACGCCGTATTTGCCCATCTCGCGCGCGATGCTGATGGTGAGCGCGGCGATGGCCGCCTTGGCCATGGCGTAGTTGCTGTTGCCGGCCGAGCCCATCAGCCCGGCTTCGGACGAGGTGTTGATGACCCGGCCGTACGTCCGGCCGGCCTGCTTGGCCGCCTCGCGCCAGCGCGTGCAGGCGTGGTGAATCATGGCGAAGTGGCCCTTGCAGTGGACCTGCATGACCAGGTCGAACTCCTGCTCGCTCATGTTGAAGCTCATGCGGTCGCGCAGCACGCCGGCGTTGTTGACCAGGATGTCGAGCCGGCCCCAGGTGTCGTAGGCCTGCCCGATCGTGCGGCGAGCGCCGTTCCAGTCGGCGATGTTCTCGTAGTTGGCGAGGGCCTTGCCGCCGGCGCGGGTGATCTCGCCCACCACGCTCGCGGCCGGTGTCTGATCGTCGCCCTCGCCGGAGACCGACACGCCGATGTCGTTGACGATCACCTGCGCGCCCTCCGCCGCCAGCGCCAGCGCCTCTTCGCGGCCGAGGCCGCGTCCTGCGCCGGTGACGATCGCCACCTTGCCGTCGAGTAGTGCCATTTCGAATCTCCTGTGTGTGAGTGGGGTGTGAACCTGAAATGCATAGTCGAGCCGCGCGGCCAGGAGCAAGCACGCTCGATACGGGTCGAGGTGCTGCGCCGCCCCACCCCATTGCGCCGGGTCGGGCCGGCGGCTAGCGTCGCCCCGCCGCAGCGCGGATGCGCCGGCGCACACTCGAGGGGGGATCGCATGCTGACGATCGTGGCGAAGATGAAGCTCAAGGCGGGGACGGAAGGTCAGGCCGAGGCGGCGCTGAGGGACATGATCGAGTACGTCCGCGTGGCCGAGCCGGGCACGCTGCGCTATACGCTGCACCGCAGCGTCGGGGACCCGAGCACGCTGCTGATGTACGAGCAGTACGCCGACCAGGGCGCGGTCGACACGCACGGGACCAGCGACCGCATTCAGCAACTGTTCACGACCCTCGGTCCGCTGCTCGACGGGCAGCCGTCGATCGACATGTTCCAGGAGATCGGCGGGAAGAAGTGAGGGAAAGGAATTTCACCACGGAGGCACGGAGACACGGAGGAATCCATCCGTCTCCGTGTCTGCGCGTCTCCGTGGTGAAAGACCCTCTCTAAGCCCCCAGCGCCGCGTCGAGATCGTCCGCGATCTGGAGCACGTGCGCGCGGCTCGGCTCGGCGAGCTGCTCGAACCACGGGCGGGCGCGCGTGTGCAGGTGCTGGCGCGCCGCGGCGCGCCCGCCGTGGCTGAGGAAGGCGTCCACCTCCCACACCAGGTTGGCGAGCCCGAGCGGGCCCGGCGAACCGCTCGGGAACACGCCCTCGGGCAGGTGTCGCAGGGTGCCGCGCAGGACGTCGACGAGCTCGAAGTCGCGCGTGAACGCGAAGGTGCGCTCGTGAAAGCCGAATCCCCGCACCGGGCGCCCGGCCATGATGCCCCGCACGCGCGTCGGTCCGCTCCAGTACTCTATCGGCATGCCGTGCGCCGGCGCGGGCACCAGCGGCTCGCAGAAGAGATCGAGGTCCCAGGCGGGGACGCGCAGGCGGTAGCGGTCGGCGAAGTACTTGGGCGTCGTGGTGAGCGGGTACTGCGGGCGGACGTGGCCCGGATCGCGCACGAAGCTCAGGCGGTCGATGTCGAATTCGGTCGTCGCCAGCACCCGGTCGTCGGCGGTCGCGGCGGTGACGCCGCAGAACGGGATCGGGCGGTTGGTGCGGTGGCGGTCGACGTGCAGCCAGGCGCTCATCTCGACGCCGTTGTCGAGGTGGATTTGCCGCCACTCGTGCCGGTAGCCGCTGTTGCGGCGGTCGGAGTGCACGCCGACGTAGCGCGGCGTCCACTGCCGGTCGATCCAGCCCGAATCGCCCTCGACCTCGTCGCGCACGTCGTTCCACTCCAGCGTGCCGCGAAAGCGCACGTCGCTCTGGAAATACGAATGGGTGCCGTACTGGCCCATGCAGGTCTTCACGCCGGCGTACTCGGCGCCGCCGACCGGGATGGGCGGCTTCCGCGTGTCGAGGTCGAGTGCGACCGCCATGCGATGCCCGTCGGCGTCGCGGCCGACCAGATCGACGTGGTACGCGAACGGCATCAGCGTGCCGTCGGCACCGCGCCGCGTCGTCCAGCGACTGGTGCCGTGGGCGGTGGTGAAGGCGAGGTCGAGACAACCGGCGGCGACCGACAGCTTGTGGCGCCGGCGGATGCGCAGGGGACGGGGCATGTCGAACTCGGAGTAGGTGCCGTAAGTGCCGTTGGTCAGGTCGAACAGCGCGAAGGTGTAGATGTCCGCGCGCAGCCGCTTGCGGATGTCGTTGCACGCGAAGATGACCAGGAACGCCCACTCGCGCCGCGTCACCCGTCCGCGCAGGCGGCCGGCGACGTAGTAGGTGTTCGACTCGGCGCCCTGATCGCCCTCGGCGGCGGGAAAGGTCAGCTCGGGATCGGTGGGGGAGAGGACATACGGGTACGCGCGCCATGCCGCCGGTCGGTCCATACCCTCCTCATCCTCCTCGCATCGGGTTGACCCTGCGGATCGGTTCGTCGTACGTAGGTGTGCGCCATTTCGAGCCAGCCGCGGGCGCACAATTCGCTATCGAGGGAGACAGAGATGGTCAAGGGCGCAGTCATGAACGGGTTCAACGAACCGCTGACGATCGAGTCGATGACCTTGAAGCCGCCGCGCGAGGACGAGGTGGTGGTCAAGGTCGCGGCCAGCGGGGTCTGCCATTCCGATCTCTCGGTGGTGCACGGCAAGATCCCCATGCCGCCGCCGTGCGTGCTCGGGCACGAGGGCGCGGGCGTCGTCGAGGAAGTCGGCAAGGGCGTGAAGGATCTGAAGCCCGGCGACCACGTGGTGATGGCCTGGGTGCAGCCGTGCGGCAAGTGCCACTTCTGCGTCGCCGGCCGCGGCCACCTGTGCGAGGCGGGCATCCAGTCGGCGATGGCGGGCGAGGAGTTCGTGTTCGAGAAGAACGGCACGCCGATCAGCCGCATGGCCGGGGTCGGCTCGTTCGCCGACCACACCATCGTGCGCGCCACGGCGGCGATCAAGATTCCCGATGACGTGCCGCTCGACCGCGCCTGTCTGGTGGGCTGCGGCGTCATGACCGGCGTCGGCGCGGCGATCAACACCGCCAAGGTCCAGCCGGGCGACACCGTCGCCGTCTTCGGCTGCGGCGGCGTCGGCCTCAACGTCATCCAGGGCGCGGCGCTGTGCGGCGCCGCGCGCATCATCGCCGTCGACCTGATGGAATCGAAGCTCAAGCTGGCGAAGCAGTTCGGCGCCACCGACACGGTGAACGGCAAGGACGTCGACGGACCGACGGCGGTGCGCGACCTCACCGGCGGGCTCGGCGTCGACTACGCCTTCGAGGTCATCGGCGCTCCGGCCGTCATCTCGCAGGCGTTCATGTCGCTCAAGCGCGGCGGCAAGGTGGTCGTGGTCGGCGTGCCCGGCTTCGGCCAGGACGTCACCATCCCCGGCTTCTCCCTGCCGCTTGAGGAAAAGGGCGTCATCGGCTCGCTCTACGGCTCGGCCAACCTGCACCGCGACATCCCGAAGCTGATCGACCTCTACATGCGCAAGCGCCTCAAGATCGACGAGCTCATCTCGCGCACGATCAAGCTCGAGGACGTCAACGCCGCCTTCGAGGCCATGGAGAAGGGCGAAGTCGCGCGCAGCGTGATCCGCTTCAACTAGGCAGCACGCAAACGAAACACGCGGCCGCCCCACCGGGCGGCCTTCAGTGACCCATGGGCCCTCTCGGGGCGCGCCTCGGCGCGCCCGTCCGCCGGGCAGCGGCAGGGCCGCCCGGCTGAGGGTCAGTGGACCGCATCGTGGGCGGGCGTGTAACCTTTCGGCGGGCTCGATCGTGAGAAGGGGTGAGACCACGTAGAGGAGGGAACCCCATGGAGGATCGAAACACGACAGCCGACGTCGTCGTCGTCGGGGGCGGGCTCGGCGGTCTGGCGGCTGCCACGTACGCGGCGCGCGGTGGGCGGTCGGTGGTGCTGTGCGAGAAGGCGTCGGCACTCGGCGGCCGCGCGATGACCACCGCGGTCGGCGATGTGCGCTTCAACCTGGGTCCGCATGCGCTGTACGCGGGCAGCCATGGCATCGGCGTACTGCGCGAGCTCGGGGTGGCTTTTCACGGCGGCAAGCCCAGCGCCTCGGGTGGGTTCGCGATCCACCGCGGCGCCAAGCACGCGCTGCCGGGCGGGTTCCTCTCGCTGGTGACCACCAGTCTCTTCGGCTTGCCGGCGAAGCTGGAGACGGCGCGCCTGCTCGGCAGCTTCGGGCGCGTCGATCCGGGCCCGCAGGCGTCGGTGCCGATCGGCGACTGGATCGCCGCGAACATCCGCCATCCGGTGGTGCAGGAGTTGGTCGGGGCGCTGGTGCGCGTGGCGACCTACACCAACGATCCGCAGCGCCTGAGCGCCGGGGCGGCGCTGGCGCAGGTGCAGTCGGCGTTGAGCGCCAGCGTGCTCTACCTCGACGGCGGCTGGCAGACGCTGGCCGACGGCCTGCGCGACGCGGCGGCGGCCGCCGGCGTGCGGATCGCCACCGCGGCGCGAGCGACGGCGGTGGAACGCAACGGCTCGGCGTGGCGGGTGCGCCTGGCGGATGGCACGGCGATCGCCGCCGCCGCGGCGGTGGTGGCCGGCGGACCCGACGTGGCCGCCGCACTGTTGAGCGGTGCCGAGCAAGCCCTGGCGCGGCGCTGGACCGCGGAGGCGATTCCGGTCAAGGCGGCGTGTCTCGATCTGGCGCTGTCGCGCCTGCCGGAGCCGCGCGCCACGTTCGCATTGGGCATCGATCGGCCGTTGTACCTGTCGGTCCACTCTGCCGTCGCCAAGCTGGGGCCGGCGGGAACCGCCGTCATCCACGTCGCCAAGTACCTGGGCAGTGCCGCGAGCGACCCGAAAGCCGACGAGCGCGAGCTGGAAGCGCTTCTCGACCTGGTCCAGCCCGCCTGGCGTACCGCCGTGCACGAGCGGCGCTTCCTGCCCGACATGCTGGTGGCCAACGCGCTTCCGACCGCGGCGGGCGGTGGCACCAAGGGACGGCCGGGGCCCGCCGTCCCCGGCGCCGACGGCCTGTACGTGGTCGGCGATTGGGTCGGCCCCCACGGCATGCTCGCCGACGCCAGCCTGGCGAGCGCCAAGCAGGCGGCAGCGCTGATCGTGCAACGGGCCGTGAACTCGCCGCGTGCGGCCGCGTAGGAAGAAATGGGTTATGGGGTTAGGCTGTTGGGTCGCCAGTCCCCAACCCCTAGAACCCTAACCCCCTAACCCCCTGGCCTCGCATGCCCTCGGCCGACGCCATCGACTACTCGGCGTTGTTCAGCGATCAACGCCGCTTCATCTGGGGCATGTGCTACCGGATGACCGGCAACGCGGCCGATGCAGACGAGCTCGTGCAGGAGACCTTCGTGCGGGCGCTCGAGCGGCCGCCGGCACGGACCGACGAGCCGTGGCGCCCGTGGCTGGTGCGCGTGGCGATGAACCTGTCGCGCGACCTCCTCCGCCACCGCCGGCGCAGTCCGTACCGCGGCAGCTGGTTGCCGTCGCCGATCGAGACCGGCGCGGACGCCGCGCTGCCGGCGTACGAGGTGCCGGCCGACACCGGCAGCCCGACCGAAGGGCGCTACGAGCTGCTGGAGAGCGTCTCGTTCGCGTTCCTGCTGGCGCTCGAGGCGCTGACCCCGAGCCAGCGCGCCGTCCTGCTGCTGCGCGACGTGTTCGACTACTCGGTGCGCGAGACGGCCGACGCGCTCGGCCTGTCGGAGCCCAACGTCAAAGTCACCCATCATCGCGCCCGGCGCGCGATGGCGGCCTATGATCGGCGGCGCTGCGTGCCGACCCGCGAGCTGCAGGCGCGCACGCAGGCGGCGCTGGAGCGCTTTCTGCTGGCGCTGTCGAGCGACGACGCCGCGGCGATGGAGGCGCTGCTCGCCGCCGACGTGGTCTCGCTCAGCGACGGCGGCGAGTACGCGGCGGCGCACCGCCCGGTGCTCGGGCGCGTCCGCTGTACCCGCCTCTTCCTCGGCCTCAACCGGCGGCGTGGTCCGGCCGCGGCGATGGACGTCCAGACGCTCAACGGGCTGCCGGCGCTGGTCATCGACTTCGGCGGCAACCACCCGCGCGCCGCGCCGCGCGGCGTCATCCGCCTCGACGTCGGCGCCGACGGCCGCGTCACCGCGCTGCACGCGGTGCTCGCCTCGCGCAAGCTCACCGCGGTGCGGTTCCCCGGCTGACGGCGCGCACCTTTCGACCCTTTCCCGTAGGGCCGGCTGCGCCGGCCGGAACGCGCGCTCGCGCACCTCGCCGCGTGTGCGAGCATCCGATCGGCCGGCACAGCCGGCCCTACGCAGGGGCGCGTTCTACGCCGCGTCGTCCAGCCAGGCGCGGCCGAGCGAGAGCTTGCGCCCGCCCACCGTGGCGAGCACGTACGGGCCCTGCGGCAGGACGGCCACGTGCGCCCCCGGACCGTAGGCCGCCAGGCAGCGCGCCAGAGCGCTCTCGACCGTCGGCGCGCTCGACACGAGCAGTCCGGGCGCCGCGGCCGCGTGCACGCTGCCGCTCACCAGGATCACCTCCGCCTTGCGCCGCACCTGACAGAGGTGCTGGACCATCCACTGGTCGATGCTGAAGAAGCCCGGGCTGGTGACGCGCGCCATGAAGTCGTCGTTGCCGCGCGTCTCCGCCAATAGCCGCTGGAACTCGGCGCTGCCGATGCCCTCGCTCAGCGCGGCGGCGAGGATGATCGTGCCGCCGCGCCGCACGATGTTGAGCGCCGCCACCATCCCCTTGATCGATTGATAGTAGGTGTCGTCGAGCGGCACGCCGCCGGCCGAGGCGATGACGACGTCGGCCGGCCGGTCGAGGTCGGCGCGGACGTGCTGCTCCACGAAACGGACCCCGGCCGCGTGGGCGCGCTCGAGATCGCCGGCGAAGACGGCGGTGAGCTGGCGGCGGCGGTTGATCGCCACATCGCAGAGGAAGTGCACGCCGACGCGGCGCGCGATGCCGAGCAGCTCCTCGTGAAACGGGTTGCCGTCGATGATCCCCGGGCCGAGCGCCGATTCGAGCATCGCGGCGCCGTGCAGGCTGCGCATCGTCTCGACGCCGGCGCAGCCGGGGGCGACCGCCTTGCGGCCGCCCGAGAAGCCCGCCATCAGGTGCGGCTCGATCAGGCCGGTGACGATCTTGAGATCCGCCCCGACGAAGCCGCGGTCGAGCCAGATCTCCGTGCCGCGGTCGCTGCGGCCGAGGTACACGTGTTGGCTCGCGTCGCGCGCGACGTGATTGCGAATCCGGTAGCGCGCGACGATCTCCGGGCTGGTCATCTGCGCCAGCTCCTCCGGCGTGTTGGCGCGGTGCAGGCCGGTGGCCACCAGGATCTCGATCCGCTCGCGGGCGATGCCGGCGTGCGTCAGGGTCTCGAGCAGGGGCGGGAGGACGACGCCGTAGGGAACCGGACGGGTCTTGTCGGAGATCACCACCACCGCGTCGCGCCGGCCGCGCGCCAGCTCGGCCAGCGGCGCGGTGCCGATCGGCGCGGCGAGCGCCGTCGCGACGGCGGCGCGCGGATCGGGCAGGGGCACGCCTTTGGCCGGCTCCAGCACCGAGACGGCGATGTCGTCGGGGATGGAGATCTCGAGGCCGTCGCGGCCGTAGTCCAGGCGCACCTGCATCGAGTGCGAGGAAACCACAGATGCACACGGATGACCACCGATGGGCCTTCCGGGCGGCCGACTCCTCGTCAGACCAACAACTAGCAACCTGACAACGTAACAACCTACTCCACGGTTCTCTCGTCGTTCGTGAAAGGCGGTTGCGGCCGCCTGGCACCGTGCATTAGGGGTCGTGCATGGCCATCGTCGACTCGGTCTGTCCGCTCGATTGTCCGGACACCTGCAGCCTCTCGGTCACGATTGACGGCGGCCGCATCGCCGCCGTCGACGGGTCGCGTCGCAATCCGCTGACCGAGGGCTTCATCTGCGCCAAGGTGCGCCGTTACGCCGAGCGCGTGTACTCGCCGTTGCGCCTGCGCTACCCGCAACGCCGCGTCGGCGCCAAGGGCGAGGGCCGCTTCGAGCGCATCAGCTGGGACGACGCGCTCGGGATCATCGCCGAGCGCTTCACCCGCATCGTCGCCAGCGACGGCGGCGAAGCGATCCTGCCCTATCACTACGGCGGCTCCAACGGCGTCTTCGGCGAGGGCGCCCTGGACGCACGCTTCTTTCATCGCCTCGGCGCGTCCGAGCTGCTCCGGACACTCTGCGCGGCGCCGACCGGTACGACGGCGCGCGCGATGTACGGCACCATGGGCGGGGTGCCGCCGCAGGACTACCGCCATGCGCGCGCCATCCTCCTGTGGGGCGTCAACCCGCCCGCCACCAACATCCATCTGGTGCCCCACCTGCGCGCGGCGCAGCGCGCCGGCGCGTTCCTGGCGGTGATCGACCCGCGCCGCACGGCGCTGGCGCGCGGCGCCGCCCTGCACCTCGCGCCGCGGCCGGGCACCGACGTGGTGCTGGCGCTGGCGATGATCGACGAGCTGGTGCGCCGCGGCCTGGCCGCGGGGGACTTCCTGGCCGCGCACGCGGGCGGCGTCGACGGGCTGCTCCGTGCCGCCGCGGCGTGGCCGCTCGAGCGCGCCGCGCGCGAGTGCGACGTGCCGGCGCGCGACATCGCGGCGCTGGTCGACGCCTACGCCGCGGCCTCGCCCGCGGTGGTGCGCTGCGGGTGGGGCGTGGAGCGCAACCGCAACGGCGGCCAGGCCGTGCGCGCCATCCTGGCGCTGCCGGCGGTGGCGGGGAAGTTCGGGGTGCGCGGCGGCGGCTACACCATGAGCCTCGGCCGCACCTTCCCGATCAACGGCGCGGCGCTGGCGCGCCCGGATCTCGCCCGCCGCCGGGTGCGCCAGATCAACATGGTGCAGCTCGGCCGCGCGCTCACCGAGCCGCAGGCGCCGCCGGTCCGGGCGCTGTTCGTCTACAACGCCAACCCGGTAGCGATGACACCCGACCAGAACCGCGTGCTCGCCGGGCTGGCGCGCGAGGACCTGTTCACGGTCGTGCACGATCAGGTGCTCACCGACACCGCCCGCTTCGCCGACGTGCTCCTCCCAGCCTGCACCGTGTTCGAACAGCCGGAGCTGCACAAGGCCTACGGCCACTACCTTTTGCAGTACTCCGAGCCGGTCATCGATCCGGTCGGCGAGTCACTCAGCAACCCGGCGCTCTTTGCCCGGCTGGCCCGCGCGATGGGATTCGACGAGCCCGAGCTGCAGGCGACGGAGGCGGAGCTGCTCACCGCCGCGCTCGACGGGTCGCACCTCCGCTTCGGGGAAGCGGACGCCGAGGCCGTGCGGCGACAGCGCGCGGTGCCGTTGCATTTCGGCTCCGGCACCGAGCTCGTCCAGTTCGGCACCGACTTCCCGACCACGGCGAGCGGCCGCGCCGAGCTCAGCCCGCCGGAGTGCGACGGGGCCACGTACCGCGCGCCCGGAGGGAACTTCCCGCTCCTCCTGCTCAGCCCGGCGTCCGAGCGGACCATCAACTCGATCTTCGGCGAGTTCAACCTGCCGCATCCGCGCCTGGCCATGCACCCGGACGACGCAGCGGCGCGCGGCGTCGCGGACGGCGATGCGGCGCGGGTGTTCAACGAGCTCGGCGAGGTACACGTGCCGGTGCGGTTGACGCGCGACCTGCGTCCGGGGGTCGTCAGCCTCCCCAAAGGCCTGTGGCGATCGAGCACCCTGAACGGCTCCACCGCGACCGCGCTGGTCCCGGATCACCTGACCGACATCGGCGGCGGCGCCTGCTTCAACGACGCACGGGTCGAGGTCGCGCCCCTCTGAGCGCAAGAGGCGGCCTCGCGATCACGCATAGACGCGCCCACGCGCCCACCCCGTCACGCAAATTTCATTGGACTCAACGTGGTGCGGCGCGTAGGGAAAGGCGGTGCGACGCCCGCGGCGCGGTCCTTCGAATCCAGACAGCCGACTCGTGCTGCCCGCATCGTTCGCCCGGATGACGCGTCGCGAGGTGTTGCGCGCGGCCGGGTTGTTGGGGCTCGGCCTCGCCATCGGCGACTGCGGCGGCAGCGGCGGGGGGTCGAACAAGAGCCCCACCATCCTGCAGCCGGGATCGCTGCCCAACCCGATGCTGCCGGAAGGCACCGACACGCTGCCCCAGATCGAGCACATCATCATTCTGATGATGGAGAATCACTCGTTCGACAACTACTTCGGCGTGCTCGATCCGCGCGTCGGCTTCCCGCTTCACAACCGGATGCCGGCGGTGTCGAACCCGGACGGCAACGGCAATCTGATTCACGCCTTCCGCATGCCGACGACCTGCCAGCTCGACAGCGAGCCAGGACAGGATTGGAACGCCAGCCACATTTCGCTCGCGAACGGGCACAACGACGGCTTCGTGAAGGCGAGCGGACCGGTGGCCATGGGCTACTGGACCGCGGACGACCTTCCCTTCTACT
>Ga0335084_10007530_pt1 | contig 10820 bp, 8 predicted proteins | sample Lox_Sample_44_FD_206721 | JGI IMG/M metagenome (GOLD analysis project Ga0335084, IMG submission 206721) | Soil microbial communities from Loxahatchee National Wildlife Refuge, Florida, United States - Lox_Sample_4.4 | ecosystem: Environmental > Terrestrial > Soil > Wetlands | place: USA: Florida...
CGCTCTCCTGCTGCTGAGGCGCGGCGCGAAGTCGTAGCATTGCGCGTCGGCGCGCGTTTCGGCCGGCACAGCCGGCCCTACGGGGTCTTGAACCGGCGAACCCTCTCCTTGTAGGACAAGCGGGATGGTCGGGATCGCCCGCTACGGTTCGTATATTCCGGTCCATCGGCTGGACCGCCAGCTGATCGGACAGGCGTGGGGGGCGCGGCAGCCGAAGGGCGAGGTGGCCGTCGCCAACTACGACGAGGACGCGCTCACGCTGGCGATCGACGCCGCGATGGGTTGCCTCGGCGACCCGCCGGTGCCGGTCGGCGGCGTCTACGTCGCCACCACCAGCTCGCCGTACGCGGAGAAGCAGCTCGCCAGCGTGCTGGCCACGGCGTGCGACCTGCCGCGCGCGATCGTCAGCGCCGACTTCGCCGGCTCGGCCCGCGCCGGCGTCAGCGCCACGCTGGCGGCCCTGCGGGCCGTGCAAGCCGGCGCCGCCTCGGCCGTTCTGGTCGCCGCGGCCGACGTGCGGGTGGCGGCGCCCGAAAGCGAGCTCGAGGGCGTGCTCGGTGACGGCGCCGCGGCGCTGACCATCGCCGACCGCGGCGTGATCGCCGAGTTCGTCGACGCCGCCTCGGTCGCGGAAGAGTTCACGTACGTGTGGCGCACCGACGTCCAGCGCACGCTGCAGGTCGCCGGCGGCCGCTTCTCCAACACCTACGGATACGGGCGCGATCTGGGCGCGGCGATCCGCACCCTGCTCGAACGCCAAGGGCTCGAAGCGAAGGCGATCGATCGGCTGGCGCTCTACTCGCCCGATGCGCGCGCCGCCGCCGAGCTCGCCGGCTCGCTCGGCTTCGATGTCAAATCCCAGCTGGTCGAATCGCTGCAGTCCCAGATCGGCTGCACCGGCTCCGCCGAACCGTTGCTGCTGCTCGCGCGCGCGCTCGATCGGGCGCGCCCGGGCGAGCGGATTCTGGTCGGTGGCTACGGCGAGGGCGCCGACGTCCTGCTCTTCCGCACCACCGACGCCATCGCCGCCGGGCGCGCGGCGACGCCGCTCGACCGCTGGCTGGCGGCGCGGACGCCGCTCAGCTCGTACGAGAAGTACCTCAAGTTCCGCCGCCTGGTGGAGGTCGAGGAGGTCACCGACGTGGTGACCAACGTGCTCGAGTTCAAGGAGCTGAAGCAGGACGTCCGCCTCTACGGCAGCCGCTGCCGCGAGTGCGGCCAGGTGCAGTATCCGATGGCGCGCGTGTGCATCAAGTGCCGGGTGCCCGAACGGCTCGACGACGCGCGCATCGGCCGCCGCGGCTCGGTGTTCACCTTCACCGTCGACCACCTGATCGCCAACCTCGAGCACCCGCTGCCGATGGTGGTCATCGACGCCGACGGCGGCGGGCGCCTGTATCTGCAGGTGGCGGACGCCGACGACATCGCCATCGGCGCGCCGGTGGCCCTCACCTACCGGCGCCTGCACGAAGGCGGCGGCAACCGCAACTACTATTGGAAGGCGAGGCCCATCCGCGAGGCGTGACGAGGCGAGGTTCACCAGCGGGGGCCCCTCGGTGTCCTCTGTGGTGAATCCGGGATAAGGCGGATAGTCTGAGGGCGGGATGAAAGACCAAGTCGCTGTCATCGGCGTCGGCTGCACGAAGTTCGGAGACCTCTTCGAGCTCGGGTACGAGGATCTGATCTGCGAAGCGGCCTTCGCGGCGTACGCCGACGCGAAGATCGACCCGCAGGAGATCCAGGCGGCATACCTGGGCACGTACATGCCCGGAGCGTCGGGTGGCAAATCGGCGGTGTCGCTCGGCGACGCGCTGCGGCTCTACGACCGCCCGATCACGCGGGTGGAGAACTACTGCGCCACCGGCACCGACGCGTTCCGCAACGCCTGCCTGGCGATCGCGTCTGGCACCTACGACGTCGTGCTGGTGCTCGGGGCCGAGAAGCTCAAGGACCGCGGCGGACGCGGGCTGCCGCGCTTCGGCCACCCGCTGCTGGCCAAGGGCAACTCCGCCCCCGGCCTGTTCGCGCTGGCGGCCAACCGCTACATGCACACCTTCGGCGTCGGCCGCGAGACGCTGGCCAAGGTGGCGGTGAAGAACCATTACAACGGCGCACGCAACCCGAAGGCGCACCTGCGCATGGAGATCACCGAGGACAAGGTGCTGAACGCGCCGATGATCTCCTATCCGTTCGGCCTGTTCGACTGCTGTCCGACCACCGACGGCGCCGCCGCGGCGATCGTCTGCCGGGCCGACCTGGCGCGCAAGTTCACCGATACGCCGGTCCTGGTGAAAGGCTTCGGCCTGGCCGTGACCACTGGTCGGCCGTACTTCGATCCGACCTTCGACTACCTCGGCTTCCGCTCGACGCAGCAGGCGGCGCAGCAAGCCTACGCGATGGCGGGAATCACGCCGCAGGACGTCGACTTCGCCGAGGTGCACGACTGCTTTACCTGGACGGAGGTCTCCAACATCGAGGATCTCGGCTTCTGCGCCAAGGGTGCCGGCCCCGGGCTGGTGCACGAGGGGCGCACTGCGCTCACCGGCGACATCCCGATCAACCCCAGCGGCGGCCTCAAATCGTTCGGCCACCCGATCGGAGCCAGCGGCGTGCGCATGATCTACGAGTGCGTCACGCAACTGCGCAACCAGTGCGGCGAGCGGCAGGTGAAAGACCCCGAGATCGGACTGGCTCACAACGTCGGCGGCCCGGGCGCGGTCGCCTGTGTCGTAGTGTTGGGCCACTGACGCCCCCGATCGTTCCGTGCGAAACGCGCCCCGCGCCGTCGCGCCAGCGGCTGCCCCCCCGATCCCTGATCCCCGGCCCCGAGGTTGGTGTCACTTTCTCGTCGTCGACGCTCTTGTGACTCTCCCAAAAGGAGCGCCTAGCCGGCTGGTTGGCGCGCTGCGTGCGTTACGCTGAGTGCGTCGGGATGGCGTCCCGCTTGCTTCCCCTCATGGCAGGTCCATGGAGGCGAGCGGGCTCATCTCGGGAGGGCCGGTCGATATCGACGGCCTCGCTGGCGTCGACCGCAAGCGCATCGTCATCCTGCTGCGCTCCGTGGTTATCGCCACTTCCGCCTATCTCGTCCTGAGCGGGCTGTCGGGTCCGGACCTCGCACCGCTGCTGTACGTGGCGGTGTTCGCCGCCTCCAACGTCGCCCTGCTGTTCGCGCCCCGCGCGCTGTTCCACAGGCCGCACTTCGGACCGACCCTGCTGCTCGCCGACACCGCGGTGATCCTGTTCGGCATGTCCTGGAGCCACGGCGTCTCCCAGGATCTGCTGGTCACCTACTTCTTCACCGTCTTTCTCATCACCGTCGGCGAGACGGTCGTCCAGGTGGCGATCGGGAGCGCCCTGATCGCCGCGGTCTACGGCTACGGCCTGTGGATCGGCGGCAGCGCGTCGATGGCCTCGGAGGCGTGGGTGCGGCTGCCGTTCTTCTTCCTCATGGCGGTCTTCTACGCCTCGTTGATGGATCAGCTGAAGCGCGAGCGCTACCGCCGCGAAGCGGCGGAGAGCGAGAACCAGCACCTGCGCTTCCTGCTCGACCTGGCGAGCGTCTTCTCCGAGACCCACGCCACGCGCGAGTTCGTGCGTGGCATCGGGCGCTTCGTCGAGGGCACCTGTTCGGAACTGCAGTGCCACATGATGCTGCACGACGCGGCCGCGGAGCCGCCGCCGCGCGGCGCGACCTTCGCCCTGCGCGCCCACGGCCAGACCTACGGCGCGCTCTGCGTGCAGGCCGCCGGCCAGCGCGATCTGTCGGAGCGCGAGCGCTGGCTCTGTCAGATGGTCTCGCATGCCGCCGCCGGCGCGCTGTACGCCGCCGAGCAGTCCGACGCCGCACGCGCGGCGGCGGACGCCAAGGACCAGTTCCTGGCCACCATCTCACACGAGTTCCGCACGCCGCTGCACGCCATCCTCGGTTACCTCGACGTCGTCGGCACGTCGCTGCCCGAGGACGCCGACGACATGCTGCAGGACAGCATCGAGCGCATGCGCGTCAACACCTGCCGGCTGCAACACCTGCTCGAAGAGCTGGTGAGCTTCGCCGAGATCCGCTCCGGGCGGCGCGCGGTGCGGGCCGAGGCGGTCAGCCTGCAGGAGCTCGTCGACGAGCTGTTGCCGATCGCCCGGGAGCTGCTGGACAGCAAGCCGGTGTCGATCGTCTGCACCATCGATCCGATCGACCTGTCGACCGACCGCCGCAAGCTCAACCGCGCGCTCGCCTGCCTGCTGAACAACGCTGCCAAGTTCACCGCCGCGGGCGAGATCCGCATCGACGCGCACCACGCCGCGGACGGCATGGTGGAGGTGTCGATCGCCGACACCGGCATCGGCATCGCGCCGCACGACCGCGCGATCATCTTCGAGGACTTCCGCCAGGTGGACGGGTCGTTCACCCGCCGCTTCGGCGGCCTCGGCATCGGGCTGACCCTGGCGCGCGAGCTGATCGACCTGCTCGGCGGCACGCTCGATCTGGAGAGCAGCGTGGGCGTCGGCACCACCGTCCGCGTGTGTCTCCCCGCCACCGCGTCCGCCGTGCCCCCCTCCCGCACGCACGAGCGCGTCGCGGTGGCGGGGCTCGTGCCCGCTGCGGCGGTGCCGGAGTTCTGATTCAGGCGGCGTCGGCGCGCCGACGCGCACTCACACCAGGCCGAAGGCGAGCGAGGCGAACTTGCCGAGCCACGGGCCGAGCGACAGCACGCAGTAGACCGCCGCCAGCGCCTGCATGACGGTGACGCCGAGCCGAGCCGGCGCCGCACGGTGCAGCAGCAGCAGCAGGCCGCACGCCTTCATCTTGAACAGCAGCAACGCCGGCCCGACGCCGCACAGCGCGAAGGCCGCGGCGAGGATGGGGTTGGCTTCGTGGAAGCCCAGGCGCAGGCCCTCGTAGGTGGCGACGCCGTCGAACAGCTGGAGAGCGAGGTTCAGGATCAGCAATCGGTACAGGCGGCTTTCCACTGCGGAAGTGGTCATGACGCGCGTCGGATCCGCTCCCTGATTAGCTCTTCGCAGATGCAAGAGTCCATAGAAAAACGCACAGCGCAGCGGGTGCGACGTCGCATGCGAGGCCAGCGGGCCGGTGGCGGGCGCTTGCATCCAGCGGCTCAGGTCAGCACGCCGCGCTGGCGCAGCTCGGCGATGCGCTCCGCTCCGTATCCCACCACGTCCCGCAGCACCTCGTCGGTGTGCTCGCCGAGGCACGGCGCGACCCGGCGGACGGTGCATTCGGCATCGGACATCCTCCACGGGATGCCGAGGTGGAGGCGGGTGCCGACCTCGCGGTGCGGGAGGCGGACGAAGAAGCCGCTCTGGGCGAGGTGCGCGTCCTCGGCGATGTCCTGGCTGTGCATCGACAGCGAGGCCGGAATGCGCTCGCGCTGCAAGGTGGCGACCACCTGCTCGGGCGGTTGCGGCTGCGTCCATTCGCTGATCAGCGCCTCCAGCTCATCCTCGTGGCGCTTGCGCGCCGCCAACGTGGCGTAGCGCGGGTCCTCGGCGAGCGCGGGACGGCCGATCGCGGTCGCGAAGCGGCGCCACTCCGCGTCGTCGCGCACGGCGATCGCGACCCAGCGCTGCTCACCGGCGCAGCGGAACACGCCGTGCGGCGCCATGTGGGGGTCGCGATTTCCGTCGCGCGGCGGCTGCCGGCCGTGCAGGCTCTGCTCGAGCACGCCCTCGGCGAGCACCGCGACGCTGGTCTCCTGTTGCGAGAGATCGATGTACTGCCCCTCGCCGGTCGCGGCGCGGTGGAGCAGCGCGGCCAGCACGGCCGCGGCGCCGAACATGCCACCGTTGGGATCGCCGTACGAGATGCCGACGTGCATCGGTGGCCAGCCGGCGTAGCCGGTCAGCGACGACATCCCGGACAGGGGCACCTGCGCCGGGCCGTAGGAGACGAACTGGCTCTCCGGTCCCGTCGCGCCGTAGCCCGAGAGGGCGATCATGATGAGGTCCGGCTTGATCTGGCGCAGCGCCTCGTAGCCGAGACCCATCCGATCCATCACGCCGGCGGCGAAGTTCTCGCAGACGACGTCGCAGCGCGCGACCAGATCCTTGGCCACCCCCACGGCATCGGGGTGCTTGAGGTCGAGCGCCAGGCTGCGCTTGCCCTGATTGTACTGGTTGAAGTAGCCGCTGCGGTTCGGACCGGGTGTCCCATCCGCGAACGGCGGCAGCAACCGGGTGACGCACGTGCGCTTGGCGCTCTCGATCCGGATCACCTCGGCGCCCAGGTGCGCGAGCTGTAGGGTGCAGAACGGCCCCGCCCACACCCAGGTGAAGTCGGCAACGCGGATGCCCTCGAGCGGCAGCGTCATCTCATGCCCTTTCTTGCCCTTTCCCTTTCCCATGCCCGACTCCGATCGAGTACCGACCACGCTGGGCCGGTCTCGATCGGGGCAGGGGAAAGGGAAAGGGCAAGGGCTGGGGACACGTTAGATCACCTGCTCTGCGCGTAGCGTCGCGATCTCGTCGTTCGACATCCCGACCTCGGCGAGGACCTCGTCGGTGTGCTGACCGAGGCTCGGGGCCGGGCGGCGGATCGCCCAGGGCGTCGCGCTGAACTTGTACGGCGCGCCCGGCACGGTGACCGGCGGCATCCCCGGCGGTTCGAGCACGGCGAAGAAGCCGCGCGCCTTGAGGTGATCGGAGGCGAGCAGGTCGCCCATCGTCGACACCGGGGCGAACGGGATGCGGCGTCGCTGCGCCGCTTGATAGACGTCCATCACGCGCTGCTCGCTCGCCCATTCCTGCAGGAAGATCTTCAACGCGTCCCAGTTGGCGCCGCGGCTCAGGCGGTCGGCGAAGAGCTCGATCGCGGCCCACTCGGGGCTGCCGATCATGCGCACGAACTCCTGCCACTGGTGTTCCTCGACGCAGCAGATGAAGATCCAGCCGTCTCGGCATTCGAGGAAGTCGAGGGGTTGGATGGGCTTGCGGCCCAGTCGCGACGGGATCAGGCCCTGATAGGGCCAATACTCGAAGGTGAGCTCGAGCATCGCGGCGAGCGATTCCTGGATCGAGACGACCACATGCTGGCCGCGTCCGCTGCGCAGCCGCGCGAACAGCGCGCCGAGCGACGCGACCGTGCCGCTCAGCGCCCCTTGGTACTCGGCCTGGCGTCCGAACGGCGCCAGCGGCGGCAGGTCCGGCGCCTCCGGGCTGCCGTTCAAGTAGGCGATGCCGCCGGCGTTCCACAGGGTGAGATCGGTGGCCGCCCAGTCGCGCCGCGGGCCGCTGAGGCCGAAAGGGGTGATCGAGGTCATCACCAGGCGCGGGTTGTGCGCGGCCAGTGCGTCGTACGCGATGCCGCACGCGTCCATCACCGGCGGCGGCAGGTTGTGCACGAAGAGGTCGGCGCGTGCGACCAGCCGATCGAGGAGGGCGCGGCCGCGCGGCTGCGCGAGGTCGAGCGTCACGCTGCGCTTATTGGTGTTGAGATACAGGTACAGGCCGCTGCGCTCCGGATGCGGCTGGCCGCCCGGGAACGGCCCGCGCCGGCGCGACCCGTCGCCGCCGCGCGGCTCGATCTTGATCACCTCGGCCCCGAGGTCGGCGAGCAGCTTGCTCGCATAGGCCGCCGCGACCATCTCGCCGCACTCCACCACGCGGAGCCCGGCCAACGCCTGTCGTGCCATGGTTCGGAGTCGCGCCTTATACCAGTCGTACGGCTCGGCACAATGGTGCGGCGCCGGGGTGTGCCGGCGGCGTGTGCGCGCGTGCACCGGGGCCGACGCCGCGCCGACTGCCGCCATACTCGTGGGCGCCGAGCGCGTCACTATGACCGACGCAGCAATCGCGCGCTCTCGTTGCGCAATGCGCAGCGCCTATGAAAGCCCTTGTGCGCCTTGACAAAGTTCCCTACCGCCGGCAAAAATCGACCATCGTCTCGATGGTGAAGACACGCCGCGCCCTGGACGCCTTCGAGCCCGCAGGGCGTACGCGAGGTCGTCGCGTCCGACACCATTCCACCACCACCCATCGTCAGCATCAGCCGAGGATCGCGCCTTGAAAACACACCGTAGGAGAGGACGGGTCGCACTCGCATATGCCGGAGGGGTTGCCGCGCTGGCGCTGGCGGTCGCTGCACTCGCAGCGCTGAAGCCGCTGTCGTTCGCGCCGGTCGACAACGTCCAGCTCGGTCCGCCGGGCTGCACGACGGACGTCGACTGTTCGGCGGGGGCGCTGGATGCAACCGCGGGCGACTTCAACGGCGATGGCAAGCTCGACATCGCGACGGCCAACAACGAAACGGACGACGTGACCGTCCTGTTCGGCGACGGGAACGGCGGCCTCACGTCGGGCCTCACGCTGGCGGCGCCGTCCGGTCCGTCGGGGATTGCGTCGGGCAAGCTCGATCACGACGCCTTGCTGGACATCGTCGTGGCGAAAGAGATCACCAACAACATCGGCGTCTTCCTCGGCACCGCCGGCGGCACCTTCGCGCCCGAGACCGAGTACGACATGGGTAACTCGCCGGAGGCCGTGGTGCTGGCCGACTTCAACGGCGACGGCGTGCTCGACGTCGCGACCGCCGATCTGTTCGGCGACACGGTCAGCGTGCGGCTCGGCAACGGCGACGGCACCTTCGGAGACCTCAAGCAGACCTCGGTGGTCGGCGGGCCGTACGGCATGGCGGCCGGGAAGCTCGACGCCGGCAACGTCCTCGATCTGGCGGTGAGCCTCTACGACAACTCGCAGCTGGTGCCGCTGCTCGGCAACGGCGACGGGACCTTCACGGTCGGCACGACAATCGACGTGGACGACTCGCCGCGCGGCGTGGTGCTCGCCGATCTCAACCACGACGGCAAGCTCGATGCGGCCGTTGCGACCGAGTCGTTCGACAGCGTCGACGTCTTGCTCGGCAACGGCGACGGCACCTTCGGGCCGCCAGCCGGCTGTCTGGACACCGACCAGAATCCGGTCACCTGCACGGTCGGCGGCTTCCCGGAATCGGTCGTGGCGGGCGACTTCAACGGCGACGGGATCACCGATCTGGCGAGCGCGGACAGCTTCGGCACCATCGACTTCGACGGGTCGGTCTCCGTCCTGCTCGGCAACGGCGACGGGACGTTCGCCGACTCGCAGCAATTCGAGGTCGATTCCGGCCCCTATGGGCTGGTTGCCGCCGATCTCAACAACGACCGCCTGCCCGATCTGGTGAGCGCCAACCTCGACAGCACCACCGTGTCGGTGCTGCGGAATACCGGGACGCCGCCGGCGCCGGCGTGCGTGGGCGACTGCAACGACGATCACATGGTGGCCATCAACGAGCTGGTCCTCGGCGTGAACATCGCCCTCGGCCTCACGCCGGTCAGTACGTGTACGGCGTTCGACGCCAACGGCGACGGAATGGTGGGGATCAACGAGCTGGTGACGGCGGTCAACAATGCACTCGACGGCTGTCCCGCCAGCTGACGCCGTGCGGCGAGCACCTTTGACAGACTATAGGGAGTGAGGTAACAGTGGCGAACTCAACGAGTGCCGGAACTGTAAGCGGGCGCGTGGTGATCGGGCAGGGCAGCAGTGGAGCGGTGGCCGTCCAGCGCGCAGGGCGAGGAGGCTCCCGGATGATCCAATGGTTCGCGGTGGCGGCGATGGTAGGCGCGTGCGCCTGGCTCGCTGCGGCCGTGAGCACCGCCAGCGCGCAGACCTGCGCGGCTCCCGGGAACGCCAACACGGTGTGCTCCGGTAACTGCGCGGCGGTCAGCGTCGGCAGCGTGTCCGGTTCCCAGGGCGGCACGGTGCAGATTCCGGTCATGTTCACGCAGGGGCCCGACGACGGGCAAGCCGGCCAGGGATACGACAATGTCGCGGCGATCGCCTTCACGCTCGGCGTGCCGGGGACCGCGGACGGCAACACGCCGCTGTCGTTCGATTGCACGAGCGGCGACTTGGCGAGCGGCTCGGTGACCGGACTCAACGGCGACTTCAACGTGGTGATCGAGAACGCCCAGTGCACCGGGCGGAGCCGCTGTCTCTGCCCCGACACCAGCGCCGGCCAGACGCAAGACAACTTCGTCAACGTCGTCGTCTATGGGCCGAAGAACCTCCCCGAGCAGGGGCCCGTGCAGATCCCCGAGCTACCGGCCGGCCCGACCGCGATCGTGACCCTGACGATGCGCATCGCGCAGACGGCCGCAACCGGCGATGTTCCCCTGCATGTCTTCTCGGCGCTCGACAACGGCTCGCCGGCCAAGCCGCAGTTCGCCGCCAACCTGTCGATCGGCGATCAGGCGGCCTGCGACGTAACCGCGAACACGCAGAACCGCAGCAACGTGACGTTCACGGACGGCAAAGTCACGGTGATGACGGGCAACACCAACCCGTGCGTGGGTGACTGCAACAGCAACCACACGGTGGCGATCAATGAGCTGGTCGTCGGGGTGAACATCGCGCTCGGCCTGGCCCAGCCCAGCACCTGTGTGGCGTTCCAGGACCAGAACCAGATGGTGACCATCTCGCAGCTCGTGAAGGGGGTAAACAACGCCCTGAACGGCTGCCCCGCCGCCTGACCGGGGCGGGCCTGGCTTCGGGAGACTCATCGGCAAAATTAGTTCGGGTGTCGCAGTTGCTTGGGCGCTGCGAGAGAGGTATGGAGTGCCAACCTACATCCCCAGGGGAGGGCAGAAGATGAGACAGAGTCATGTGCATCTGGCCGCAGTGACGGCCGCCGCCGCGTTGATGCTGGCAGCGCAGGCGCGCGCAGACGTGAACATCGCCATGGGGTCCGCAAACGGTTCCCCCGGCTCGACGGTGGTCGTGAATGCCACGCTCTCCACGGGAGGCGCCAACGTCGCCGGCACACAGAA
>Ga0335084_10007532_pt1 | contig 10819 bp, 10 predicted proteins | sample Lox_Sample_44_FD_206721 | JGI IMG/M metagenome (GOLD analysis project Ga0335084, IMG submission 206721) | Soil microbial communities from Loxahatchee National Wildlife Refuge, Florida, United States - Lox_Sample_4.4 | ecosystem: Environmental > Terrestrial > Soil > Wetlands | place: USA...
CGACCGATGCCGGCGGCGTCATCCCGCTGATCACGCTCTCGCCGGAATGGGAGCAGGCGTTCCAGGAGGCGATCCGCGGCGAGGGCGAGGAGCGTCATCTCGCCATGGCGCCGAGCCAGCTGCAGCAGTTCATCCAGACCGTGCGCCAGAACTTCGAGCGCTTCGCCATCATGGGCGAGACGCCGGTGCTGCTGACCAGCCCCGGCATCCGCCCGTTCGTGCGCTCCATCGTCGAGCGGTTCCGCTCCACCACCATGGTGATGTCGCAGAACGAGATCCACGCCAAGGCGAAGATCCGCACCCTGGGCCAGATCTGACGCCCCATAACCGGCTTACAACATGCGTCTCCGGACCTTCAACGCGGCGAATATGAGCGAGGCGATCCGGCTCGTGCGCGACGAGCTCGGGCCCGACGCCGTGATCCTCAACACCGAGACGTCGGGCAAGGCGGTAAAGATCACCGCGGCGCTCGACCGCGCGGCGATCCTGGAGCCGGCGCCGCTGCTCGCCCAGGACCCGATGGACGCGATCGCCGCGGCGCTCGACTTCCACCGCGTGCCCGAGCTGTTGACCGAGCGGCTGCTGCACCTCGCCGAGAACTTCCTCCTGGAGAATCCGCGCCAGGCGCTGGGCGCGGCACTCCGCGCGCGTTTTTCCTACAACGCGCTCCTCGACGCGCGGCCGGAGCGGCCGATCATGCTGGTCGGCCTGCCCGGCGCCGGCAAGACGGCGACCCTGGCGAAGCTCGCGGCGGGCGCCAAGTCGGCCAAGTGGCCGGTGGTCGCCATCACCTGCGACCTCGCCAAGGCGGGCGGCATCGACCAGCTCGCGACCTATGCCAAGGCGATGGGGATCACCGCCTATCAGGCGAAGAACGCCGCGGCGCTGAAGCGCGCGGTCAATGCCGCGCCGGAAGATGCGCTGGTGCTGATCGACACCGCCGGCACCAATCCGCTGAAGCCTGACGATCTCGCGGCGCTGGCCGACCTCGCCGCCGCCGCCAAGGCCGAGCCGGTGCTGACCCTCGCCGCCGGCAGCGACGTCTCGGAATGCGCCGAGCAGGGCCAGCTCTACGCCGAGATCGGCTGCCAGCGCCTGATCGCAACAAGGATCGATGCGGCGCGGCGCTATGGCGGGCTGCTGGCTGCAGCCGAGGGCGGCAAGCTCGGCTTCGCCGAGTTCGGCGTCTCGCCGGAGATCGCGAACGGCCTGATGTTCTTCGGCGCCGATGCGCTGGCGCGGCTGATCATGCCGCAAGAGATGGCGGAAGGTCCGAAACGCGCGCAGAATGAAGGCGGCACCGCGCGAGTCGACCAGGCCGCGCGAGGACGGCCGGATTTCGGACGCGGGGCGTCCGCAAGCCGGAAGAAGTCAAGTGGATCAAAGACATGAATGACTCTCCTGTCCGCGCGGCGGCCACGCCCGCGGACGATGCCATTGTCAACGTGGTGGCCGTCGCTTCCGGCAAGGGCGGCGTCGGCAAGACCTGGCTCTCGATCTCGCTGGCCCAGGCTTTGACCAAGCTCGGCGAACGGGTGCTGCTGTTCGACGGCGATCTCGGCCTCGCCAACATCGACGTGCAGCTCGGCATCCAGCCCGGCATGGACCTCGGCACCGCGCTCGAGCGACACCTGCCGCTGAGCCGCGCGGTGATCTCCTATCCCAACGGCGGCTTCGACCTCATTGCCGGACGCTCCGGCTCGGGCACGCTCGCCAGCATGCCGATCAACCGGCTGCAAGGGCTGTCGTCCGGCTTGCGCGCCTTGAGCGGCTCCTATGGCCGGGTCGTCGTCGATCTCGGCGCCGGCATTGAACGTCCGGTGCGCTATCTCGCCGGCCGCGCCGGCTATTGTCTGGTGGTGACCACCGACGAGCCGACCGCCCTCACCGACGCCTATGCGCTCATCAAGATGCTGACCCTCGACGCCGGCGAGCAGAGCAAGGAGCTCCCGATCGGCGTGGTGGTGAACATGGCGGCAAGCCGGGAGATCGGCCAGCGCACCTATGAGACGCTTTCGAAGGCCTGCGACCGGTTCCTGAAGCGCCGGCCGCCTCTGCTTGGCGTGATCCGCCGCGACCCCAAGGTGCGCGACGCCATCTCCACGCAGACGCCGCTGCTGACGCGCTATCCCAACAGCCCCGCCGCGCAGGACATCGAGACGCTGGCGAAGAAGGTGCTCGATGCCACCGCAGGCGCCACCCCAGGCGCCGCAGCGGGCGCCGCCCGACAGGCCAAGCGCAGTCCCTGATGAGCGACATCTTCAATCCGATCGGCCGCACGCTGCCGGGAGTCGCCGGACCCACGCTGGTCACCGGCGTGATCTCGGACCCGCCCCGCGGCCTCATCGGATTGACCCCGGGGACGATCCTCAAGGGCACGGTGCTGGGCCGCGGCCCGGACGGCCTCACCCAGGTCGCGACCGACAAGGGCACGGTCAACGTCGCGACCTCGGCCCAGCTTCCGGCCGGCAGCACGGTGACGCTGGAAGTACGCAATGCCGGCGACCGGCTGCAGGTTCTGATCCTCGCGGTCGAGGGCCAGAACCTGCGGAACCAGCACCAGTCCACGCCCGCCTCCGGCACCACCACGTCCGCCTCCGGCGGCAGCGGCAGCACCAGCGCCACGGCGCCCTCCTCTTCCGGCGCCACCCGCGGCGCGACGACGGATACGACGACGCAACCGAGCCCGAAACCCGCCTCGCCGCCGCCGATCGAAGTCGTCGGCACCAGCGTCAAGGCGATCGTGGTGCAAGCGCCCGCCGCGACCGCGCTGCTGCCTGAACCGATCGCCGAGCCGGAAGCCTTCGTGCCGCCGCCGACGGCGACGCCGATTCCCACCGATGCCGCCGCGAAGGCGCAGATCCTGGTCCAGACCCAGCAATCCCTGGCGACGGCGATCGCCGAATCCTTCCCCGACTTGCCGACCGGCGCGACGACTTCGGCTGCACCGGTTGCCGGTCAAGCGACGCCGCCGCTATCGGCGGCCGGGGTGGAAGCTGCGGTGCTTTCCGGCAATATCCTGCCGTCGGTCGGCACGACCTTGCAGCCGGAGATCGCGGCCCGCATCGCGGCGCTCTTCGCCGAGGCCAATGCCGAGACGGGCAAGGGGACGACGGGGTCGCCGGGTGCTACGCCGGGCACATCGCCGGGTGGCGCATCGCCGGCCGGCGCAGCGCCCGGAACACCAGCGGCTCCGGCCATTGTCATCAGCGGCAATGCGGCGGCCGGCGCGATCAACACGAATGCACTGCATACCAACCCCCTGCTGGCCGCCAATCTCGCTGCCGGCCCTGCCCTCGCTGCCGCGGCGGCAAACACGGCGCCGGTGAAGGTGCTCGCCCCGGGGACTGAACTCACGCTGCATGTCGTCGCCGTGTTGCCGACCAAGGGCGGCACGCTGGAGATTGCGCCCGATGCGGCGCGGCTCACCGGCGCGACGGCGCCACTGCTCGGCCGCGTGCTCGGCTATACCCGGGCGGGACATCCGGTGATCGAGACGCCGGCCGGCCTGGTGATGATGCAGCAGAAGACGCGGCTGCCCGTCGGCGCCCAGGTCGCTTTGGTCATGGAGCCGACCGACCCGCCCAATGCGGTGGCGGTGCCCGCGATCACGACACCGCAGCAGGCCATGCTGTTCCTGTCGCGCGGCTGGCCGACGCTGGACGATCTCCTGGCGGTGCTGCGCGGCCCGACCGCCGCCGGAGCGGCATCCGAGAGTGCCAACGTGCCGCCGCCTCCGCCGGGGATTCCCCAGACCGGCCCGAAGCTGGCAGCCGGCCTTGCCAACGCGATCGCCGCCTTCCGCAGCGGCGAGGTCGAGAAGCTGCTCGGCCCTCTGCTCGCCTCGCGCAAGCTCGGCGACGGCAAGGACGAGACGGTGAAGCGGCTGAAGGACGAGTTCACCCAGCTGACGGAACTCGCCAAGGACCGTCCGGCGGTCGATTGGCGCGCACTCTTCCTGCCGGTCTATGACGAGCGCATCGGGCTGACCCAGATCAACCTCTATTACCGCCATGGCGGCGGCGGTGATGATCCCGAGGAGGAGAAGAAGGGACGCGGCACGCGCTTCCTGGTCGAGGTGAATTTCGCCGCGCTCGGCGCCTTCCAGCTCGACGGCCTCATCCGCGGCAAGCGCTTCGACCTGATGATCCGCAGCCGCCGGCGCCTCGGCCCGGATCAGCGCCGAGACATCTCCGGCATCTTCGAACAGGCGCTGGAGCTCGGCGGCTGCAAGGGCGGCGTCGAGTTCCGCACGGTCGAGACCTTCCCGGTCTCGCCGCTCGACGAGCTCCGGCAATCGCACGACCAGTTCACCGCCTGACGCCACCCCGAGCGGAATTCGCCTGGGTTGAATGTGTTTTGAGTTCTCGCGCGGAGGTTGTTGCCGGATCGAAAGTGCGCTATACTCTCCCTTGCCAACCTTGACCGGACCTTGACGAATCGCAGAATCGGTTTGGCCCTCGCCGATGGCAATATTGCATTCGTTGCCAAATGCTTACATCGCAGGCGCGGGGTCTTGAACGGGCTGTGGGCGTAAAGGAAAAGGCCGGCGATGCGATCGCCGGCCCTTCGTCGCCTTCTCTCATCCGTCCTACGACTTGTAGGCCGGCATCTGCTTCAGGGTGTCCTTGTCGACATTGACGACGGCGATGGTCTTGCCGTCGCGCTCGGCGAGCTGCACCTGGTTCCACTGCAGCAGCACCGGATGGGCGCCGATCCCGAGGAAGCCGCCGACATCCACCACGACGCCGGAGACCTTCCCGCTCTTGTCGACGATCAGCTGCCGGACCGAGCCGATGCTGTCATTGTTGCTGTTGCGGACATCGAGCCCGATCACGGCGCTGGCGTTGTAGGAACCGTCCGCGTTGCGGACCGCCGTCCCGATCCCCATGCTGTTCGACGTATTGCTCGAGGTATCGGTGGTGGTCGCCGGTGGCGGCGGCGTCGCCGGCGCGACGGTGGTGCTTTGGGCGCCGGCCGGGAGGCTGGCCAGGGCAGCGGCCGACAGGACGCCGGCCGCAAGAAGACTGCGGGTGAGTCTGTTCATGAGCGTTCTCCTCTGCTCGGTTCCGGGGCCGCTTCAAATCCAATAGGGCGGCACGCCGAAGTGACTGTAGATCCGGCTGTTCCAATCGACGTCGCGGTAGTAGGCGTCGCCCGCCGGAATCTCGTTGGGGGCGTTCTTCAGCACCGCGTCATCGACATCGGCGACGTAGCCGTCGTCTGTGGTGTCGTAGTGCAGGACGCTCCAGGGAACCGCGCGGCGCGTCTCGCCGAGGCCGAGGAAACCACCGAAGCCGACCACCGCATAGGCGACGACGCCGGAGAGCTTGTCGATCATGATGTCCTCGACCTCGCCGACATGCTCGTGGCGACGGTTGTAGATCTTGGTGCCGCGAACCTTATCCGAGGCGATCAGGCTGACGGTCTCGTCCTTCTTCAAGGTATCCTGGCTGCGCGGCATGGTCTGCGCCATGGCATTCCTCCTGCTGAAATCCGTGATGCATATCCGGTTGCGATAAACGGGATAAGCGGCGCATCCCGGCGGAGTTCCCCGTGGGACCCAGCGAATCTAAAGGAGGTTGTCGGGAAGCGCGGAGCGACGCCTAGAGCGTCGTGTCCTTCTTGCGGCGATGCATCTGCAGGCCCATCTCGTCGGCCTGGTTCTGCTCACGCCGGCGCTGCTGGACGCGCTGGCGCTGCTGCCGGTTCTGGATAGTCTGCTCGGTCTTCTTCAGCTCGGCGAAGGATTCCATGATCTGCTCGCGCAGCTTCTCGAGCTCGGCGGAGAGGTCGGCGATCGACTTCAAGATGCGCTCGCGCCGCTCGGCCATGACCTGCTTGTAGTCGGGCAGCGCCCGCTGCAGCTCGAGGTCGTTGCGGGCGGTCTCGATCTCGCTGGCGACCTCCTCGTCGAGGCGCCGCACGTCGCCCCGCAGCCGCTCGATCAGCGCCTCGAGATCGGCGGCCTGGCGCCGCTTCTCGTCCAGCGACCACTTCTGCAGCCGCAGCATCTGGTCGAGGCCGCTCATGCCGCCGCCTCGCCGCCGGATGCGCCACCCGGAGTGCCAGCCTCGCCGTAGGGCAGGCCGAGGATGCCGGCGAGCTCGCGATAGCCGGTCTCGAGGTCGGAGCGCTCGTCGCGGCGCTGCGACAGGAACTTCTCCAAAGCCGGCCGCAGCTCGATCGCGCGGTCGACCGTCTGATCGGTGCCGCGGCGATAGGCGCCGAGGCGGATCAGCTCCGCCATATCGTCATAGACCGACATGTTCTGCCGGGCGACCCGGATCATGTCGTTCTGCTGCTCGTTGTTGCAGGCCGGCATGGTGCGGGAAAGCGAACGCAGCACGTTGAGCGCGGGATAGCGCCCGCGCTCGGCGATCGCGCGCTCGAGCACGATGTGTCCGTCGAGGATGCCGCGGCACGCGTCAGCCACCGGCTCGTCGTGATCGTCGCCCTCGACCAGCACGGTGAAGAGGCCGGTGATGCTGCCGGAGCCGACCAGACCGGGCCCGGCGCGTTCCAACAGCCGCGGCAGGCCGGCGAAGACCGACGGCGTGTAGCCCTTGCTGGCGGGCGGCTCGCCGGCCGAGAGGCCGATCTCGCGGAGCGCCATGGCGAAGCGGGTCACCGAATCCATCAGGCAGAGCACCTGCTGGCCCTGGTCGCGGAAATATTCGGCGAGTGCCAGCGTCATCTGCGCCGCCTGGCGGCGGAGTAGCGGGGATTCATCCGAGGTCGCGACCACCACCACGCTCCGCGCCAGGCCTTCCGGGCCGAGCTCGTCTTCCAGGAATTCCTGGACCTCGCGACCGCGCTCGCCGATGAGGCCGATGACGTTGACGTCGAGCGAGGTGTAGCGCGCCATCATCGAGAGCAGCACCGACTTGCCGATCCCGGACGCGGCGAAGATGCCGAGCCGCTGGCCGCGGCAGACCGAGGTGAAGGTGTTGATGGCGCGGAGCCCGAGATCGATCTTGCCGCCGACCCGGGCCCGCATATGTGCGGGCGGCGGCGCGTTGCGGATGCGGATGGGGGCCGGGCCGAGCGGGAGCGGCCCCTTGCCGTCGAGCGGCCGGCCCAGGGCATCGACCACCCGTCCGAGCCAGGCGGAGGTCGGCCGAACCACCGGTTCGTCGTGGACCAGCAGCGCCTGGCTACCGAGGCCGATGCCGTCCAGCGCGCCGAAGGACATGGCGAGCGCCCGGCCGTCGCGGAAGCCGACGATCTCGGCCGGCACCCGGTTGCCGGTGCGGTCCAGGAGGTCGCAGCGCGATCCGATCGAAAGCGCATCCTCGAGGCCGGCGATCTCGACCAGCATGCCCAGTATGGCGGCGACCTTGCCGTAAACGGTCACGTCCGGCACGCGGGTCACTTCCCGCATCAATGGTTCCAGATTCTTGATCACGTGGGGTTCTTGAGACCGGCCCGGGTTCCGCTTTCGGGACTGAGTGTAGGGGCGACGCCGTTAACCCTCGGTTAATGCTGGGCTGTGAGAGTACGCGTTAAGCATTCCCCCGGAAGTCGGGGGAAATCAGTATCTTAGGACAAAAGTCAGATCGCTTCTGATGTAACCCCGAACCAAGCCCGGCCGGCCAAGCTTTTCTTTACAATTGCCTGCCCAAATGGTTAATATTCACAGGGTTAAACGAGCGGCGACGACGGACATAAGGGATTTGACGCCATGCGCGTGCTCTTAGTCGAGGACGATACCAATACCGCGAAGAGCATCGAACTGATGCTGAAGGCGGAAGGTTATATCGTTGATTCAACGAATCTCGGCGAAGACGGGCTCGAGATCGGCAAACTCTACGACTATGACATCATCCTTCTCGACCTGATGCTGCCCGACATCGACGGTTACGAAGTGTTACGACGCCTGCGGAGTTCGCGCGTTAACACTCCGATCCTGATCCTTTCCGGTCTGTCCGAACTCGACAGCAAGATCAAAGGTCTCGGCTTCGGCGCCGACGACTATCTGACCAAGCCGTTCGACCGGCGCGAGCTGATCGCCCGCATCCAGGCGATCGTCCGCCGCTCCAAGGGCCATTCGGATTCCGTGATCAAGACCGGCAAGCTGTTGGTGAACCTCGACACCCGCACCGTCGAGGTGAGCGGCCAGCCGCTGCACCTGACCGGCAAGGAATATGGAATCCTCGAGCTCCTGAGCCTGCGCAAGGGCACCACCCTCACCAAGGAGATGTTCCTGAACCATCTCTACGGCGGCATGGACGAGCCGGAGCTGAAGATCATCGACGTCTTCGTCTGCAAGCTCCGGAAGAAGCTGTCGCAATCGACCGGCGGCGAGAACTACATCGAGACGGTCTGGGGCCGCGGCTACGTGCTGCGCGATCCCGAGGCCGCCGGCCAGCCCGCGAAGGCCGCCGAAAGCGCCTGAGCGCGCTCTTCAAGCAATCGGACGTCATGCCCGGCCTCGCGCCGGGCATTCCATTTCTGGAAATCGTTCGGGAGCGTCGCCTGCGGTCAGGCGCGGTGCGCGGTGGCGGGCTTGTGCGACGCCGGCGCCAAACCATAGACGCCGCGCTGGCCGGCCAGGAGCTGGAACTTGTCGGTGATGCCAAGCACGGTCTCGGCGCCGCCGAGGAACAGGAAACCGTCGTCCGGCATGAGGCCGGAGATGCTGTTCAGGATCTTCGCCTTGGTCGGCTGGTCGAAGTAGATCAGCACGTTGCGGCAGAACACGACGTCGAAGCGGCCGAGCACCTTCGGATCGTTCAGCAGGTTGAACTCGCGATACTGCACCATGCCGCGGATCTTCTGGCTGATCTGCCAGCGGTCGCCCACCTGGGTGAAATACTTCACCAGCAGCGTGATCGGCAGGCCGCGCTGCGCCTCGAACTGGGAGTAGACGCCTTCCTTGGCACGGTCGAGGATCTCGGTCGAAAGGTCGGTGCCGACGATCTCGATCTTCCAGCCGGCAAGCTGCGCCGACATCTCGGAGAGGATCATCGCCAGCGAATAGGGCTCCTGGCCGCTGGAGCAGGCGGCGCTCCAGATCCGGATCTGCTTGCTGGAGCGCGCCGCCATCATGGTCGGCAGCACGATCTGCTTGAACTGGTCGAACGGCTTGGTGTCGCGAAAGAAGAAGGACTCGTTCGTGGTCATCGCCTCGACCACGTCCTTGATCACCGCCTCGTCGCTCTTGACCCGGATCAGGCGCACCAGGTCCTCGAACGAGGCGAGGCGATACTTGCGCGCGACGGGCAGCAACCGGCTCTCCAGCAGATAGGCCTTGTCGTTGCCGAGCACGAGACCGGAGCGCTGCTTCAGGATCTGGCAGATGAAGTCGAAGTCAGTCACGGTCATGCCGCCGTCCTCATCAGGGCCTTCTTCACATAGGCCCCGATCTCGTTCAGCGGCAGCACGGCCGTGCAGAGGCCGGCGGTCGCGACTGCGCCCGGCATGCCCCACACCACGCTGGTGGCTTCGTCCTGTGCGATCACGGTGCTCCCCGCCGCAACCAGGTCCCGGGCTCCCTTCAACCCATCCTGCCCCATGCCGGTCAGCATGACAAACAGGGTGCGCGGGCCGTAGGCCTTGGTGATGGAGCGGAGCATCGGATCGACCGCGGGACGGCAGAAGTTCTCCGGCGGGTTCTTGTTCAGCTTGACCACCATGCCGGCGCCCTGGCTCTCCACCGTCATGTGGAAGTCGCCGGGCGCCACGTAGATCCGGCCGGGGGCGACCGCCTCGCCGTCCTTCGCTTCGGCCGCCGGCATGCCGGCGGCCTGGGCCAGATGCTCGGCCAGGATGGTGGTGAAGGTGGCGGGCATGTGCTGGGTGACGAAGACCGGCATCTTGTCCACCCGTCCCAAGGCGCGGAACAAAGTGAAGAGCGCCTGGGGACCGCCAGTGGAGGAGCCGATCGCAAGGCAATCGACACGTCCTGCAACGGTCGCCGCCGGACGCAGCCTGACCTCGCCGGTATACAGCTTCTTCGGCGCCGCCGGAGCTGCCGCGCTGCCCGGCGCCGCAGCGGTGCCGGGCGGCAGGCCGCGCTTGCGGCGGGCGACGAGGCCCCAGCTTTTCACCTTCTCGATAAGCTCGCGCTTGAAATCGTCGGCGTTGTGGAGGCCGGTCGTGGTGGTCGGCTTCGGCAGGTAGTCGGCGGCTCCGAGCGAGAGCGCCTTCATGCTGACCGAGGCACCCTTCAAGGTAAGGGTCGAGGCCATGATGACCTGGACGCCGGGCCGCGCCTCGAGGAGCTTCGGCAGGGCGGTCATCCCGTCCATCACCGGCATCTCGATGTCGAGCACGATGATGTCGACGTCGGTGCGCTTCAGGGCATCGATCGCCGCCTGGCCGTTGCCGACCGTCGAGACCACCTTGATCTCCGCGTCGGTCTCAACCGTCTTCGTGAGGAGGCCACGGATGACCGCGGAATCGTCCACGATCATTACTCTATAGGGGCCACCGCCAGCCGCTGATGCTTGGGTCTCCGACCGCATTCCCTGGTGCCGATGATTTCTAGTTAAAGGAGTCCGACCTGGGTGAACTTCGACTCGATGATCTCGCTGTCGAAGGGCTTCATGATGTACTCGTTGGCGCCGGCCGAGATCGCCTCCTGGATGTGCTGGATATCGTTCTCGGTGGTGCAGAACACGACGATCGGCGTCTGGCCGCCCGGCATCTGCCGCAGGCTGCGCAGGAAGTCGATTCCGCTCATCACCGGCATGTTCCAGTCGAGCAGGATCGCATCCGGCATCCGCTTCAGGCACTGGTCCATCGCGGTCTGGCCGTTGTCGGCTTCCTCGATCGCGAAATTGAGGCCCTCGATGATCTTGCGGGCCACCATTCG
>Ga0335084_10007533_pt1 | contig 10819 bp, 10 predicted proteins | sample Lox_Sample_44_FD_206721 | JGI IMG/M metagenome (GOLD analysis project Ga0335084, IMG submission 206721) | Soil microbial communities from Loxahatchee National Wildlife Refuge, Florida, United States - Lox_Sample_4.4 | ecosystem: Environmental > Terrestrial > Soil > Wetlands | place: USA...
CTACATCGCCACCGGCGGAGGAGACGCCGCCGGCTTGCGGATCTTGGCCTTTGCTTTCTTGCGTTTCGCGGGCTTGGCGGACTTGCCGGCCGCTTCCAGCTCCGTGCGGATCTGATGCACGTATTTTTCCACTTGCGCAGCCGCCCTGGCCGCCTGCTTACGCAACTGATCGGCCATCGCTCGCAAGTTCTTCAGCAACCCGGCAGCCTCGGCGCGTTTGCGGATGTCCGTCCGCAGCCGTTTCGCCAGGGCTTCCACCTCCTTGATCATCGCTCCTACCCGGTCTCCCTGCTTCTTTGTGGCCATGCGTGCCTCCTTTCAGTTGGGCTATCGCGCTGGAATAAGAAACAAGCGTGCCACGACGGACACGAGCCACTCTAGGCTAGCAGGTCGCGCCCCGCCTTCGCACGCCTGCGAAAGTCTGACCGATTCGACGCGAGCGTGCGAATGCATCGCGTGATTCGCTCGCGTGGCTTCCGAGAGTGTCGATTTTCTCCAGGGCAGCCCCTCGATACGGCCCTGAGAAGACGGGGCCTACTCGGGGCGAACGGGTTTTCGGATCTTCTTCGCAGATGATCAACCGTTCACCCCGAGTAGCCGCCTTCTTTTGGCGGCGTATCGAGGGGCGCATCTGTTTATCGACACTCTCTTCCGCGCGTAGGGTTCGTGCACAACCCGGCAGGTCGAGTGTGGGTTGACCTTCCTCATCGTGCTAGGACGCCCGTATGGTTCGTGCCGCTCCGCCCTCCGGCACCGCCGCGGCTCAACCCTCCGCCGTACAGCGCGGTGCGGTTGTTGATGCCTCCAGACGATGGCACATGCTCGAGGTCACAGAGGCGCTGAACCTGCTGGCGGCGCATCCAACTCGCGGGCTCAGTCAGGCCGAAGCTGCCCGGCGGCTCGCCGAGGTCGGAGCCAACGAACTGGAGGCCGCGCAGCGCGTCTCGCCGTGGGCCGTGCTGCTCGAGCAATTCAAGAACGTGCTCATCCTGATCTTGCTTGCCGCCGTGGGCCTGTCGGCGCTGCTCGGGCATGGCATCGAGGCGATCGCCATTGCGGTGATCGTGCTGTTCGCGGTGGTGTTGGGGTTCGTTCAGGAATACCGGGCGGAGCGGGCCATCGAAGCGTTGCGCCAGATGGCCGCGCCAACCGCCACGGTGGTCCGTGACGGGGACGAGGTGGACATCCCGGCAAGCGAAATCGTCCCCGGCGACCTCATTCTGCTGCGCGCCGGCGACAAGGTGCCCGCCGATGCGCGCGTCATCGAGGCCATCAACCTGCAAGTCGAAGAGGCGGCGCTCACCGGCGAGTCGTTCCCGGTGGAGAAAAACACCGACGCGCTCGCGGACGGCGCCGTGGCGCTGGGCGATCGCCGTAATCTGGTGTACGCAGGCACCGCGGTCACCTACGGCCGTGGCCGCGCCGTCGTCGTGGCGACCGGCATGGCCAGCGAGTTCGGCAAGATCGCGCGGCTGCTGACGGCGGTGGAGACTCCCAGAACGCCGCTGCAGGAGAACCTGGATAAGGTTGGCCGCAGCTTTGCGCGCGTCGCCCTGGCGGTGGTGGTGGCGATCGTCGCGCTCGGTTTGTACCGCGAACAACCCTTTCTGGACATGCTCATCTTCGGGATCGCCCTCGCGGTCGCCGTGGTTCCGGAGGCGCTGCCTGCGGTCGTCACCATCTCGCTCGCCATCGGCGTGCAGCGCATGGTGAAGCGTCACGCGCTCATCCGTCGCTTGCCGGCGGTGGAGACGCTGGGCAGCACGTCGGTCATTTGCTCGGACAAGACCGGCACGTTGACCAAGGACGAAATGACGGTGCGCAAGGTCTTCAGCGGCGGGCAACTGCTGGAGATTTCCGGGGCCGGATACAGTCCACAGGGCTCGTTCTCACGGAACGGATCGCCGGTCGAGCCGTCGGTGCCGCTCGTGATGTTGCTGCGCGGCGGCGCATTGGCCTCCGACGCTCATCTCGCCCGCAGCGCGGAGACCGGGCCTGGCGCCTCGGCCGACGCCGGTTGGGTGGTGAGGGGCGATCCCACCGAGGGCGCGCTCGTGGTGGCTGCCGCCAAGGCCGGGCTGCACAAGCTCGCGCTCGATGCGCAGTTCCCACGCGTGCACGAGATCCCCTTCACGTCGGAACGCAAGCGCATGACCACGCTGCATAGCACGCCCGACGGTGTGGTGGCCTATTCGAAAGGAGCGCCGGAAATCATCCTGAACTCCTGCGCACAAGCGATGAGCGAGTCGGGAAGCGTTCCACTGGACGCGGCGGCCCGCAGCGCGATTCTTGCCAGCGCCCGCGCGATGGCTAGCGAGGCCTTGCGCGTCCTTGCCGTGGCGTACCGATGCGCAGCGACACTGGAGAACGCCGAATCCGACATGACCTTCCTCGGCCTTGTGGGGATGATCGACCCGCCCCGACCCGAGGCCAAAACCGCCATCGAGACCTGTGCGGCGGCCGGCATCACGCCGGTAATGATCACCGGCGATCACCCGCTGACCGCGCAGGCGGTGGCGCGTGAATTGGGCATCCTGAGGAACGGCCGCGTGGTCACCGGGGCGGAGCTGGAAAGCATGAGCGACACGGAGTTCGAGCGTGACGTGCAGAGCATTGAGGTGTATGCGCGCGTCTCCCCGAGGCACAAACTCCGGGTGGTCGCGGCGTTCCAGAAGAACGGGCAGCGCGTGGCGATGACGGGCGACGGGGTGAACGATGCGCCGGCGCTCAAGAAGGCGGATATCGGTGTCGCCATGGGCACCGGCACCGACGTGGCCAAGGAAGCCGCCGCGATGACACTGACGGACGACAACTTCGCGTCCATAGTGGCGGCGGTCGAGGAAGGGCGGCACGTGTTCGCCAACATCAAGAAGTACCTGATGTACTTGCTGTCCTCGAACATCGGCGAAATCGGCTTGATGGCGAGCGCGATGCTCGCCGGGCTGCCGCTGCCGCTCAGTGCGGTGCAGATCCTCTACGTCAACCTGGCCACCGATGGGTTTCCCGCGCTGGCGCTGGCCGTCGACCCGCCCGAGGCGGACCTCATGCGTCGGCCTCCTCGGGGGCCACGCACAGGCATCTTCACATGGCCGATCGTCGTCTTGATGTTAGCCGGCGGTGTCTGGTCCACCGCTGTGAACCTCGGCGTGTTCGCCTGGGCCTTGCACTCGGGCGGCAGCCTTTCCGAAGCCATGACCATGACCTTCGTGTCGCTGGTGCTGATCCAATTCTTCAAGGCGTACAACTACCGTTCCGACCGGCGGTCGGTCCTGGCGCAGCCCTTTGTGAACCACTGGCTGAACGTCGCCATCTTGTGGGAGCTGGTGTTGCTGGCGTTGATCGTCTACGTGCCTTTTCTCCAGACGCCGTTCGGGACCTTCCCCTTGCCGGTGGTGGACTGGCTGATCGTGATCGGCCTTGCCTTGAGCGTCGTGCCTGTGCTCGAGACGGTGAAGTGGATGGTGCGTCGTGGCTGGTTCGGCCACGACGACGCCGGCAGCGCTCCAGCCGCTGCCTGATCCGACGCCCACTGCGCAGTCGCCGTACAGACAGAAGGACGTAGCTGCCTAGCGCGGGCTGACGCCCGCAACCCAACAGCGAACGGTCCTGGAGCCGGCGTGCCCTCCCGCCGCGTCGGATGTTCCACCTGACGCGGGCTGAGGGCAGCCCGTCTCCAGAAATCTTCGCGCCGTTCAAGATCCATGGCTTGCGTAACTCAGCATGGAGAATGTGAACCAGCCCAGGCTCGTCCAGCCCAGGGCGCGGAACAGGTGAGTGCAGCGTTCGGTAGACCCCGAGCGCAGGGGGTGCCACCTCGCTCAGCGCACCACGCTGACCGACATCGGCGCGTGCGCGACGACGTAGCTGCTCACGCTGCCCAGGAGCTTGCGGACGAGGCCGCCCCCGCGGGCGCCAACCACGATGACGTCCGCCCGGTGGCGCGTCGCCGCCGCGATGATGCGTCGTCCCGGGTTGGTGATGCCGACGGGCCGCTGGATGTCCACTGCGCACTCCACGTCGGCGGCGCTGGCGGCGGCCAGCGTCGCGGCGAGCTTGCTTTCCGCCTGCTCGACGCTCTCCGCTGGCTGGCGCACGTAAGTTGCTGTGAGCCGGGCACCGGTCGCCGCGCTAAGTGTCACGGCAAACGCGCGCGCCCGTGCCGCGGCGGCGGAGCCGTCATCCGCCACGAGGACGCGGCGCGGTGTCGCGGATGCGGCCGGCTTCGATCGCTTCCGGTGTGGCTCGCCCATCAGGAGGACGAGTATCAGACGCATCCGCCTGTGGCTAGAACAGCGCCGCGCCGGTCTCCTGAGTCTTCGAACCCGGTGCCGATTCTCGAAACTGGGCGATCGACCCCCGGCGATTCCCGTGTGTGGCAAGCAATGACCCTATCGAATGCAGCGGTGGTGAGGGGGGTGGGTTGGCGAGCGGCTTGCACGACGGCAGGGGCAGGATGACCTTACGCACCGAGAGCATTCGGCAGAAACTCCTCGCGCGACGCGCCGCGTTGTTCCGCACCGTGGCGCACGTTGAGGACGACCTGCGCTGGTTGGATGCGAACGTCGAACCCGAAGTGGAGGAAGAGGGACAGGAAGAGAACATCGCGCGCTTACTGGCGCGGCTCGATGACCGTGGCAGGGGGGAGATCGAAGCCATCGATGCGGCGTTGGGCCGCATTGCGGCCGGCGACTATGGCCGTTGCGCGGCGTGCGGAAATCCAATTCCCCCCGCGCGTCTCGAGGCCATGCCGACGGCTACCACGTGCGTGAGCTGCGCGCAGCGACGCGAACGCGGCGCCCCCTGAGGGAGGCCACTCCGCTGCAAGCTCGACGAGGCTGAAATGGTCGCGATGAGCAGCGTGCAGATCGAGTTGGACGGAACGGTGGGTGTACCACCCCGCGCCGAGAGCATTGTTCTCTTTGCGCACGGCAGCGGCAGTAGTCGACTCAGTCCCCGCAACGCCTATGTGGCCCGCGCAATGCGTGAGGCGGGCATCGCGACATTGTTGTTCGATTTGCTGACGCAAGACGAGGCGGCGAACCGTGCAAACGTGTTCGACGTGAAGTTCCTGGCGCGCCGTCTACACGACGCCACGGTCTGGGTCCGCCAGCAGCCCAGCACACGGGACTTGCGTCTCGGCTACTTCGGCGCCAGCACCGGCGCGGCCGCCGCTCTCATTGCCGCGGCGGCTGATCCCGGTGTGCGCGCTGTCGTCTCGCGTGGCGGCCGCCCGGACATGGCTGCTGCGGTGTTGGCGAGAGTGACCGCGCCCACGTTGCTCATCGTGGGTGGGGATGATGGACCGGTGATTCAGTTCAACGAGGAGGCGTACGCGCAGCTGCGCTGCGAGAAGGCCCTACGCATTATCCCCGGGGCCTCGCACTTGTTCGAAGAACCCGGCACGCTCGAGCAGGTGACGCACCTTGCCATTGAGTGGTTTAGCCACCACCTCGGCGCGGCTGACGCGGCGAGGATAATGTGCGCTTGATGTTCAAGAACCGGACAGAAGCAGGGAAGAGGCTGGCGGCGCGGCTGCTCGGATACAAAAGCGAGCAGCCGCTGGTGCTGGCGCTGCCGCGCGGCGGTGTCCCGGTGGCGTACGAGGTCGCGGCGGAGCTCGATGCACCGCTCGACGTCATTGTTGTGCGCAAGCTCGGCGCGCCCGGACAGCCGGAACTAGGCATCGGCGCGGTCGTGGACGGTGACCATCCGCAGAGCGTGCTCAACGAGGACGTGATGAGCCTCTTGCATGTTTCCGACGCCTATCTGCAGCGTGAGGTCGCGGCGGAGCTACAAGAGATCCGCCGGCGGCAGGAACGCTACCGCGGCGGGCAGCCTCCCGCGCCGATCAAGGGCCACACGGTGATTGTCGTCGACGACGGCATCGCCACCGGCGGATCGGTGCGCGCCGCGCTGCGCGGTGTGCGCCGCGCTGCCCCGCTCCGCCTCGTGCTCGCGGTACCCGTGGCGCCGCCGGAGACCATTGCGGCGCTGCAGTCCGAGGCCGACACCATCGTCTGCCTGAGCACACCTGAGTTCTTCCATGCGGTCGGACAATTCTATGCGAACTTCACCCAGACCACCGACGAAGAGGTGATCGAACTCCTCGAGGCGGCGCGGCAGCGTTACGAGGCCAGCAGAGCTTCTTCGGGTGCGCGCCGGATACACGAACCATAGCGGGTCACGCTGCGTCCCGGAGGATGCCCACCTCCTTGAGCAATTCAGTTCCCGGTGGCAGCGAGGATATCTTCGAGAACGAGGGCGCTTTGTTCCTCGAGTTCGGCGCATGCCAAGAAAACCGCGCCGCGGGCTGCGCTTTGCTCTTGGTGCGCGAATGCTCTCCAAGTGGCTGCGCCGAGGCGCTCCCCTTGGGCTTGAATCGTGAACTGCTGCGCCAGTGAGCGACCGGCGAAGAGCGTGCGATTGATCTCTTCGAGGTCGGGATTCTTCGCCAGGATGGCGTGCTGGATCGCCTCGGCGTCGGGATAGAGAGCTTCCACACGGCCGGCGATCTCCTCTTCGCGGTCCGCGCAGGCGCGAAGGTGGGACATGCGCGGCTCCGTGGCGACCTCCTGCGCCCAGCGCCGATAGCGTTCTGCCGCCCGGCGCTCGGCAATGGCAATCAGCAGCGGCTGCTGCTCTGAGGGAGTGCGCTGCAGCAACGGGCCCAGGACCTCAGCGACATTCGGCAGATCGCCGGTATCGGTAGTTGGCATCTTCCCCTCCTTGCGTCACCATACGACTACGCTTCGAGATCGAGCCAGGCAATCCGCAGGTGCCGGTCGCGCCGACGGGCGAACTCTGGGTCAGACCGCGATGCGCAGGACGATCTCGGTCGTGGTGCTGCGCAGTGGACTCGATGCCCCCCGCCTCCGGTCTGCGACCTGGATCAGGCCGAGATCTCGAAGCGCCTCCACGTCCCTGTAGACGGCCTTGAAGTCGCGCTTTGCGATGCGTGCCAGCTCGGCCACGGACTTGGGCTTTCGCTTGCGGATCAAGCGCAAGAGAGCGAGTCGTGTTTCGGTGAGCGCTGCGCGAACGGCCTCGAGGCTCTCGAAGTACTCCCCTTTCTGCTTCCGCATTTTTTTCTTGGCCTGGATCGCTCGCATCACGCCGATGGCGTCGTCGAGGGCGTCGTCGACCGATTTGATCCTCACGCGGATGGTTTTCAGGGCCATGGGGTCAATCTCCTTGTGCGATCTCCGCACGGGCCTTCGCGAGATCGCTGCTAAAGTCCGCGCGGAGCTTGTCGAGCCCGGCGAACTCATACGTTTCCTCGATCCCGCCGAAGTGCCGGTGATGGCCCTTCGGCGGGTGATTGTCATAGCCGACCAGGACGACGCCGTTCCTGACGGCGAAGAAGGAGTACTTGAAGCCTTCGGGGTACTGCGCCGACCTCGTCACTTGCTAGACCGTGAACTCGACGACGATACCTTCGGCCGTATGAACTGAACCTTCTCGTGGAGAATTCGCGTCGCCTTCGGCATATGGCGCATGATGCCATATGCAAGAGGGGCTCGACAATGCGCCATCGTGGCGCCGCCGCAGGCCTGATCACCGCCGGTTTTTACGTCCGGGTTGGCGGCGATGGCTCCAAGTGAGTGTCTGAATTCAGACAGTACGGGGCTCTCGGACGTGCTCTCGGAGGCCACGCGCGACGTCGTGCGATCAGCCCCACCGCGTGCCAGCCCATTCCCGCCGGCCGGTTGACACGGGGGCGGCTCCGGCGGGAAGATCCGGTGCACTGAGTTCGACAGCATGGCCACTGGGACACTGACGCTGCTCTTCACGGATCTCGTCGACTCCACAGCGCTGCTGCAACGCGCCGGCGATGAGCGCGCGCAGCGCATCTTCGCGGGGCATCATAAGCTGCTGAAGGAGGCCGTGGCCGCCAACGGCGGGCACGAGGTGAAATGGCTCGGCGACGGCTTGATGGTTGCCTTTCCATCGGCGGCGGATGCCGTGCGCTGCGCCATCGCTATGCAGCTAGCCGCGCAGCGACCAGTAGCAGGCGAACGCTTGGCGATTCGCGTTGGGCTCAACGTCGGCGAGGCCTTGCAGGACGAGAGCGATTACTTCGGCACGCCGGTCGTCGTCGCCAAACGCCTGTGCGAGCGCGCGCATGGTGGGCAGATCTTGTGTAGTGCAGTGGTTGGGCATCTGCTTTCGGGCCGTCAGGCCTTCGCATTTCGTGACTGTGGTGCGTTGGAACTAAAGGGTATCGCGACGCCGCTGCCGGCCTGTGAGGTCGTCTACGAGGCGGACCCGACAGCAATGCTGGCGCATGCCCCGTTTGTTGGTCGCACGGCGGAGATTGCCAAGCTGAACCAAAAGCTGCAGGCGGTGCGTGCCGGCCGCGGCGCGCTGGTGATGCTGGTCGGTGAGCCAGGCATCGGCAAGACACGAACGGCAGAGGAGTTCGCCGACCTCGCCGCACAGACGGGTACACTCGTGCTCTGGGGACGGTGCTACGACGGCGAATGGGCACCTCCGTATGGTCCGTTTACGGAGGCGATCGCAGACTACAGCCGCACTGCCGACCCTGCGGAATTGCGCCAGCATCTCGGCCTTGGTGCGGCACGGATTGCCCGCCTCGTGCCAGCGTTGCGCGAGCGCCTGGCTGACATCGGGGAACCAGCGGCGCTGCCGCCGGATGAGGAACGCTTTCACTTGCTTGATGCCGTGTCGCAGTTCTTGACTGCACTCGCGGCGCAACGACCCCTCCTGCTTGTGCTCGACGATCTACACTGGGCGGACAAGGGCACGATCACGATGCTCCGTCACGTCGCCCGTGTCGCGCCCCGGCATCGCATCCTAGTGCTGGGTACCTACCGGCACGTAGAGGTGGACCGGCAACACCCGCTGAGCGACGCGCTCGGCGCGCTGCGCCGCGAGGTCGAGTACGACTGCATTGTGCTCAAGGGGCTCGACACCACCGCCGTCGGCACGTTGTTGGAGACGCTCGCGGACCAGCACGTCAATCCGGCACTCGTGCAGGCGATCAGCGCCGAGACGGATGGTAACCCATTCTTTCTGCGCGAGGTGCTGATGCATCTCGTCGAGGAGGGAAAGCTCTACCGTGCCGATGGGCAGTGGCAGAGTCGGGCCAGCTCGATTGCCGACTTGGGCATTCCCGAAGGGGTACGCCAAGTCATCACTCGGCGGCTGTCGCGCTTGTCCGCCAACGCGAACCAGTTGCTCACAGCCGCGTCAGGGTTCAACGGTGGCTTCCGCCTTGACGTGGCTGCTACGGTTGCGGCGTTGGACGAAGCGGCGGCCCTCGACGCAGTGGACCAGGCGCTGGCCACACAACTGCTACGCCCGGGGGAGGCGGCCGACACGTATGATTTCACGCATGCCCTTGTCCGGCACACGCTGTACACCGAGCTGAGCCCGTCGCGGCAGGTGCGTCTGCACCGGCAAATCGCCGAGGCGATGGAGCACCTGTACGGCAGCGCGACAGGCTCGGTCCAGGGTGGGATTGCCGAGCACGCCGCCGAAGTCGCTTATCAGTATCAGCGTAGCGCGGAGTTGCCGGGTGCCGAGCGCGGCGTTGCCCACGCCCTGGCGGCGGTGGAGCGTGCCGAAGCAGCCTACGCTTATGACGAGGCTGCGAGTTTCCTGCGCACCGCAATCGAGTTGATGCCGTCCACTGATCCGCGTCGGCCCCGTTTCCTCGGCCGCCTGGCACAGTCTCTGATCCACCTCAGCCTGCCGCTCATCATCGTCGACTCCAACGGCGCGCTGGTCTTCTTCAACGAAGCCGCCGAGCCCATCCTTGGCCAGCGCTTCGAGGAGACGGGGGAGATCCGGCGCGGCGAATGGTCGGCCCTGTTTCAACCGACCAAAGAAGATGGATCGACCGTGCCCCTCGACGAGCAGCCGCTGTTTGTTGCCGTCCAACATCGCCGCCCGGTTCATGCGCGGGCATGGATCCGCGCACTCGATGGCGTGAGGCGCCAGATCGAAGGCATGGCGTTCCCCATGTTCGGGCATGACGATCGTTTTCTCGGCGCGGCCGGCATCTTCTGGGAGGTGAAGTGAGGCCGTCGCGATATGTGCGGCTGCGCACTACGCTGGCGGGGCAGGAGACACCGCCATGACCGGTGAGCGATCGCGGCTCTTCTGGATCCTATGTCTGCTCTGCGGCGCGGGCGTCATTGCCTTCGCCGTCTGGTTCAGCGGTGTCATTCCCACTCGCACCTGCAGCGGCCCGCTGCCCGCGGGCGTTTCCGCGTTGCTCGTCTACCAGCTGGCGCTGACCCCGGCGGACATCGAGGCCGTCTTCGGGCCGGCCGGCGACCCGTGCCGGGCGACGATGATTGCTGCCATGGACCGGGCGAACACGGTCGACCTCGTCGGCTTCATCGCTACCTACAGCGCGTTCCTGGCGTGCTTCTTCCTCGCACTGGTGCGGGCGGGCGCGGGCGTCGTCGCGCGCGTCGGCCTCGCCGCCGTCGCCGCCGCGTTTGTCTTCGACGGGCTCGAAACGTCGACGCAGCTGCACATCACCACCGCGCTGCCGGGCAGTGCCGTGGCGCTCACCCTGCTGGCGATCGGCAGCCGCGGGAAATACCTCGCCCTCGCCGTCACCAGCATTTGCGCCGGGCTAGCGATGTTCGCGCGCGGGAAAATCGTCGCTCGCCTCGCGGGCGCGGCGTGCCTCGCGGGCGGGCTGATGGTGGTTGCAGGTCTCGTCCATGCACCGGCCCGCGCCGCGCTCTCGGCGGGTGGTGCCGTCGCGTGGCTCGTCATCCTGCTCTACGCAGCTGCCGCCTGTGTCCGCGCCGGGCGACGCAGACACCTCGCCGCCGCCCGG
>Ga0335084_10007534_pt1 | contig 10817 bp, 9 predicted proteins | sample Lox_Sample_44_FD_206721 | JGI IMG/M metagenome (GOLD analysis project Ga0335084, IMG submission 206721) | Soil microbial communities from Loxahatchee National Wildlife Refuge, Florida, United States - Lox_Sample_4.4 | ecosystem: Environmental > Terrestrial > Soil > Wetlands | place: USA: Florida...
TCCATGAGCTCCCGCTCGCTTACTTTACGAACGAAAGGACCGGCAACCTGATCTCGCGGATCATGAACGACGTTCCCATCATCAACACGGGGATCTCGGCGACATTCCAGACGATGATACGCGAGCCGCTCCTCCTCCTGGTGTACCTGACGATCTGTCTGGTCCTGAGCTGGAAGCTCACGCTGATTTCCTTTGTGGTCTTCCCTGTCGTTTTGCTCGTGATTGCCGGGGTGGGGCGCCGGGTCCACAAGGAGAGCGGCCTGGCGCAGGAAAGGATCGCCGATCTGACTTCGGTGCTCCATGAAACTATCTCTGGGGTCAAGGTGGTCAAAGCCTTCGGGATGGAGGAGTTCGAGAACCGGAAATTCTCGCGTGAGAGCAACAGCTATTTCCGCACGATTCTCCGGGTGACGAACATCCGAAACCTGGCGTCGCCGGTAACCGAGTTCCTGAGCGCAGCTGCGGGAGGCGTCATCATCTGGTACGGCGGCCTGCAGGTCCTGGGAAAGAGCATGGAGGGGGGCGAGTTCCTCGGATTCCTCTTCGCCATGTTTCAGCTTATGCCCCCCATCAAGGAGCTGAGCAATGTCAACAACCGGATCCAGGAGGCCTCGGCGGCGGGAAAGCGCGTCTTTGAGGTCCTGGACACGGAGCCGAATATCAGGGACGCCGCAGACGCCGTTCCCCTGGCCTCGTTTTCGTCGGACATCCGCTTTGAGGGCGTTTCGTTTCGTTACGGGGACGGGGAGACGGTCCTGGACGGGATCACGCTGAATATCAGGAAAGGGGAGGTTGTCGCCATCGTGGGCCCGAGCGGCGCGGGCAAATCGACGCTGATCGACCTGGTACCGAGGTTCTACGATCCGACCGGCGGGCGCATACTCATTGACGGCATCGACCTGCGCCGGGTCCAGCTCCGTGCGCTCCGGGACAAGATCGGCATCGTGACCCAGGAGACGATATTGTTCAACGACACCGTGAGGAACAATATCGCGTACGGGCTCGACGACTGCGCTCTGGAGAATATCGTGGACGCGGCAAAGGCCGCCAACGCCCACTCGTTCATACGGGAGATGCCGGACGGCTACGAGTCGGTCATCGGTGAACGGGGGGTGAAGATTTCCGGCGGCGAGCGGCAGCGGCTGGCGCTCGCCCGCGCGATTCTCAAAAACCCGCCGGTTCTGATTCTTGATGAAGCGACCTCGGCGCTCGACACCGAATCGGAAATCCTTGTTCAGGAGGCGATCGAACGACTGATGGCGGGACGGACATCGATCGTCATCGCGCACAGGCTCTCGACGATCCAGCATGCAGACCGGATCATCGTCATTGAGGGCGGGAAGATCGTGGAAGCCGGGAGGCACAGGGACCTGATCGGGAAAACCCGCGGTCTGTACAGGAAACTTTACCAGCTCCAATTCCGCGCCTGACGATGGAAAACGTCCGCGAGAAAATCACTGCCGGAACCGCCCTTGTTCTGCAGGGGGCGTCGTATCTTTTTCTTGCCTCGGCGTTCGTGTCCATTGCGGTCAATTCTCTTGCCCTGGGGCTCATGGCCCTCTGCTGGCTGCTCGTGATGGTTCTCGGGCGTACGTGGCGTGTCGTGTCGACGCCTCTGGATTACTTCTTCCTTGCCTATGCGGCAGCGGAGATCCTGGCGACCGTCTTCTCCGTGCGGCCCGGGGAGTCGCTCTACATTTCCCGCCGTCTTCTCCTTGTCGCCGTCGTCTATTATTTTGCGTCATGCGTGACATCGCCCGGGGAGGCGAAGCGGGCCGTGGGAGTGCTTCTGGGCGCCGCCGTCCTCGTGGCGACAATCGGCGTGTTCAAGCTTCTCCTCGGCGGCCCGGGGGAGAACACGCGCCTGGAGATTTTCCAGTTCTACATGACCACGTCGCAGCTTATGATGATCGCCCTCCTTCTGATCCTCCCGTTCGCCGTCAACCCCGCTGCTCCCCGCGCCGTGCGCCTGGCCTCGTGCGCGGCCCTCATTCCCGTCGGGATATCGCTGTATGCCACGGTGACGCGGGGCGCGTATCTCGCCGCGGCCGCAGGGGTAATCCTCATCGCCTGCGTGCGGAACTGGAAAATCCTGATTCCGCTGGCCCTCCTTGTCCTTGCGATCGCCCTCTTTGCTCCACCGTACGTCACGGGGCGGATCCACAGCATTGTCGATATTCATCATCCTGAAAATGAAACGCGCCTTCTGCTCTGGAGCACCGGGCTGAAAATATTCGCGGACCATCCCGTGACGGGGGTCGGAGACATCGACCTTGGATCTCTCCTGAAGCAGTACGCCGGGCCGGGATACAGCGGCCTGTGGGGGCACCTGCACAATACGGCGATCCACGTCCTCGTCACGCTCGGCGTGATCGGAGCGCTCGCGGTTCTGGCGCTCTTCATCCGGATCGGGCTCGAGGAGTGGAGGATATACCGGCGTGTCAGGGGGGATTGGTTCGCAGGATCATTTGCCCTGGGTGCCTTCGCGGTCTTTGTGGGATTCCAGGTGAACGGGTTGACGGAATGGAGTTTCGGGAACCAGATGGTGGTGATTCTCGTCTGGGTCTCGCTCGGGATCAGTCTCGCCCTCGGACGCATTGCCGCACAGGAGGCAAGGTGAGCGCAAAGCTGACCGTGATCACGCTGACGCGGGACGAGGAGCACAACATCGTCGGCTGCCTGGAAAGCGTCGCGTGGGCCGACGAGATCATCGTCCTTGATTCGGGGAGCACCGACAGGACGGTGGAACTGGCGCGGCGGTTTACCCCCGACGTGGCTGTCCTCCCGTGGAAGGGGTACGGGGCTGCGCGGAACGAAGGTCTCAAGCGCTCGCATTCCGGCTGGATTCTGTGGCTTGATGCGGACGAGCGCGTCACGCCGGAGCTTGCCTCGGAAATCGGCGGGATCCTCCTGAAGGACGACCCCGCCGTCGCGGGATACGAGATTGCGCGCCGCGCGTATTTCTGCGGGAAATGGATACGGCACGGCGGCTGGTATCCGTCGCGCGTGATCCGGCTCTTCCGGAAGGATCTGGCAAAGTTCAGCGAGACGCGCGTGCATGAGCGGCTTGTCATTGAAGGAACGGTCGCCCGCGCGCGGTACGATCTCATCCACTACACGGACCCGGACCTGCACCACTACTTCACAAAATTCAATTCCTACACATCACTCGCCGCCAGGGATTTGTCAGAGGCGGGAAGGAGTTTCTTCGTCGGAGATCTGGTGTTCCGGCCGCTGTTTCAGTTCTTCAAGATGTATCTGCTGCGGCTCGGATTTCTCGACGGCATGCACGGCTTCGTGCTCTGCGTCGCATCTTCGGCGTACGTGTTCACGAAATACGCAAAGTTCTGGGAACTGAAACAGACGGAAAAAAAATGAAGGAAGCCACCATGGATGCACCTGAGATGCAGACGATGCTGTTTGCCCGGCTTGTGATCATGCTGCACGCGGCCGCGATGCAATATCTCGGCAAGATCAAGAATCCTGTCACCGACAAAGTCGAGCGCGATCTCGCCGCGGCGCAGGGGATGATCGACACGCTCGACATGCTGGAAATCAGGACGAAAGGGAACCTCTCGCAGGAAGAGTCAAGAATGCTCACGCAGATTCTGCAGGAGCTCCGGCTCAATTACGTGGACGAAGCGCAGAAGCCGGGCCCGGGGGCAGAAAAGGACGGGGGAGCGAAGGGATGAAATTTGCCATATTCGGAAACGCAGAGAAGCCGGGCCTGAAGGAAGCGCTCCTCGTGCTTCTTGCCGGGCTGGAGCGCTCGGGGATGGAGTACGCCCTCGATGACGTCCTCGCGCCGGTACTGGAAGGGCATGAAGGCGCCTACCGGCAACGGCTGAAGAGCCGCGAGGCATGCCTCGACGGTGCGCACATGCTCGTCGCTCTCGGCGGGGACGGCACGATACTCGCCGCGGCGCGTGCGGTCGGCCGGAGGGGGACTCCGATACTCGGCGTCAACCTGGGGAAACTCGGGTTTCTGGCGGAGCTGGCCCCCGGGGAGCTGGAAAGGGCGATCGGGGATATCCTTGCAGAAAGATACATCGTCGATGAGCGGCTCGTCATTGAGGCCCGGAGCAGCGCGTTTCCGTCCAGAGTGATCTATGCGATGAACGACATCGTTCTTGACAAATCGCGTTCCTCGCGGGTCATCGATATTGAGACCCATATCAACGGGGCGTTCGCTGTCACCTACCGGGGCGACGGCGTCATTATTTCGACGCCGACCGGATCCACCGCCTATGCGCTCTCGAACGGGGGTCCCATCGTTACCCCGGAGAGCGATGTCATCGGCATCACCCCGATCTCCCCCCACACGCTCAGCGGGCGGCCGCTGATCGTCCCCGCATCGAGCGTGATCCGGGTCGTTGCCCACGCCGAGAGCCAGGAGTTGCTCCTGGCGGGGGACGGGCAGGAAGAGGCGTTTCTCCGCCCGCCCGCTGAGATCACGGTCCGGAAGGCCGACTACGCCGTCAGGCTTGTCAGGAGGACGGACAGGTCGTACTTCGACCTGTTGAGGGCGAAACTGCACTGGGGGAGGGACGCACGGACATCGGAGTGAAAGGGGAGAGCCTCAGTTGTTCTTTGCTCCTTCGGCGATCCAGGTCCTGATACCGTTGATCTGATTCTGGTTCAGCGGGTACGCCCCGGGCGGCATACGCGCCCCGACGCTCCCCTGTATGCGCAGCACAAGCGTGCTCGCATCCGGTTTGCCGGGCACGATGACACCCGCGACAAGCATCGCCTCCCCGTACGACGTCAGGATGACGGGACTCTGGTGCGCCCCGTCGTCGTGACACCCCGCAAAGTTGCACGCCTCATTGAAGAGCGGCTGCACCTGGTTCGCGTAGCTGACCCCGTGGTCGGGGAATATGATCCTGGAAGGGCTGTTGTCCGGTCCGGTCGGCGCGGTTCCTTTACAGCTCCACCCCGCCAGGGCCGCAAGGAGAATTCCCCCGAGCACCCGCCCCCTCATTTACTCGACGCTCCGTTCCGGCGGAAGTTCCAGATACAGGAGGCCGCGCATGCTGGCGGACACCAGGTACACGTAGAACACTGTAAAGAACACTCCGATGAGGAAGAAGAGAATGCCGATGAACGCGAACGACTCGATGCCGATCGTGATGAGAGCCACGACAACCGTGTTCTGCCAGTTTGCCCGGAAGTCCCCGAAAATCCTTCCCAGGTCGATCGCGTCGCTGATCTTCTCCCGGAGTGCAAACCGGTAAGCGATGATCGGAAAGAGCGCGGTCAGGAGGAGGCTGTACGGGATCACGAGAAGCGTGAAACCGAACATGTAGACAATCGAAAGCACCCCCACCATCTCGGGCGCATCACTTGCGCTCGTTGCAATAGCCAGTCCTATCACCGGGATGACAAGCAGAAGCACGGGTATCAGGTAGATGAGGTAGACAACGCAGTATTTGAACCCGAGGACGAATTTAACGCCGATGTCATTCCACTCCGGGAGCACCGGCTCCTGGCGGCGTATGGCGCGCTGGGTGACCTGCATGAGATAGCCGACGATCACCGGGATCCCGATCCCGAGAAGACACAGAAGCATGAACAGTGCGGCGACGACGAACTTGGACACCCATGAGGGATCCTTGAAGGGGAGGCTGAATGCTTTTCCGATGTCTTTCATGTCCTGATGTGCGAAGTGGAGTATGTTGCCTGGTCTTCTTCTTACAAACATACTGAAAGTGGCGGGGATATTCAAGCCGGCGGCGGACGTTGACTTTGGGAGCTGTTGTGGGTATATTTGACACGCTTCGATGAATCTTTCGGGGCTGTAGCTCAGCTGGGAGAGCGCGTGAATGGCATTCACGAGGTCAGGGGTTCGATCCCCCTCAGCTCCACCAAGGCCTTCCACCGGAAATGGAAGGCTTTTGCGTATGGAATCCCCGGTCCGCCGCGCACGCCCTTCCCGCATTGGACGGTTTCCTCCGGGGGAACCGGAACTTCTCACGGACTGTTGAATTCATAATGCGACTCCTCTACGGCTATCTGCGCGGGTACTGGAAGCTGGTCCTGCTCGCCCTGCTCCTGGCGACGGTGAACCAGGTCTTCTCACTTCTTGATCCGCTTATTTTCCGCCACGTGATTGACAAGTACGCCACCCGGTACATGGATTACACGCACGCAGAGTTCCTCCGCGGCGTCAGCCTCCTCCTTGCCGCCGCCGTGGGAGTGGCATTTGTCTCCCGGGTAGCCAAGAATTTCCAGGATTACTTCGTCAACGTCATCACGCAGAAGCTCGGCGCAAAGCTCTACTCCGACGGACTCCGGCACTCGCTCGAGCTTCCGTACGCGGTGTTCGAAGATCAGCGGAGCGGCGAAACTCTCGGAAAACTCCAGAAAGTCCGGCTGGACGTCGAGCGGCTTATCTCCGCCTCGATCGGCACCCTGTTCACGACGCTCGTCGGGGTGATCTTTGTGATGATCTACGCTTTCACGGTCCACTGGGTGATCGCCCCCGTCTACTTCGCCACGGTCCCTTTGCTCGGGATTCTGAGCAGCGTCCTGAGCAGGAAGATCAAGACGATCCAGAAGGTGATCGTCGCCGAGACGACGGCGCTGGCCGGGTCGACGACGGAGTCTCTGCGTAACATCGAGCTTGTCAAGAGCCTTGGACTGGCCCGGCAGGAGATCGACCGGCTGAACAGGACGACCGAGAAGATCCTTCATCTGGAGCTGAAGAAGGTGCGCTACCTGCGCAGCCTCAGCTTCATCCAGGGGACGTCCGTCAATTTCCTCCGGACCACGATATTGTTTGTCATGCTGTATCTCATCTTCGCGCAGCAGATCACCGTCGGCCAGTTCTTTTCCCTCTTCATCTACTCGTTTTTCATATTCGGGCCCCTCCAGGAGCTCGGCAACATCATCAACGTGTACCGGGAATCGGAGGCATCGCTCAAGAATTTTCAGGACATACTCGACACGCCCGTTGACTCCAAGCCCGTTGCGCCGGTCGCACCGGGACCGCTCACCACGCTCTCGTTCGGACATGTCACGTTCCAGCATCAGTCGGCTTCTTCCCCCGCCCTGTGCGACATCACGTTTGAGGCGCAGGTCGGCTCGACGATTGCCTTTGTCGGTCCGTCAGGTGCGGGGAAGTCGACGCTCGTCAAGCTTCTCGTCGGCCTCTACAGGCCGCAGTCCGGCCGGATCCTGTACAACGGGATCCCGGGAACGGAGATCGACCTTGACAGGTTCCGCCAGCGGATCGGACTTGTCACGCAGGATACGCAGCTTTTTGCAGGGACGATACGGGACAATCTCCTTTTCGTCAATCCGGGTGCTTCGGACGCCGAGTGCATGAATGTGCTTGAGAAGGCGGCGTGCCAGACACTCCTGGCACGGGCGGACCGCGGGCTTGATACGCCGATCGGCGAGGGCGGTGTGAAGGTCTCGGGAGGGGAGAAGCAACGCCTCTCGATCGCGCGGGCGCTCCTGCGCAAGCCGAACCTGCTTGTGTTCGACGAGGCGACCTCCTCCCTCGACTCCCTCACCGAGGAGGAGATCAGCGAGACGATTCGGAGCGTGTCCGACAGGCAGGACCACATCACCATATTGATTGCACACAGGCTCTCTACGATCATGCATGCCGACACGATCTATGTTCTCGAGAAGGGGAGGATCGTTGAGGCCGGAGGGCACGACGCGCTTGTTGATTCAAAAGGACTGTACTATGCGATGTGGCGCCAGCAGATAGGCGAGGCGCGCGATCCGGAACCCGGGCCCCTCGTCGGCGGAACTGAACTCGTTATGAAAAACTAGGCGGAGGCAGGGAAGACGTGAAGAGAGATCACCCGTTCCCGGCGTTCTTTCTGGTGTGTGCCGCCGTCATTGCCGGCTGCGGTACGACCCGGCAGTTTGAGGCTGTCCCTTCGGGCATCGACCGTTCCTCGGTGAGGACCATCGACGTGACGATGACTGCCCGGAGGTATGAGTTTCTTCCCGATACCGTGCGTGTACCCGAGGGGACGCTTCTGAAGCTTCGTATCACATCGACGGGCGGGACGCACGGATTTGCGCTCGGGACATTCGGTATCGACGAGCGACTGGAAGAAGGCGTGGCGAGGGAAATAGAAGTGTACGCCGCCCGCAAGGGTGTCTACCCGTTCAAATGTTCGCATCTCTGCGGCATCGGCCACTTCGGGATGGACGGTGTTCTGATCGTCGAATGAGCCGGCACCCTCCCCCGAACATTGGGGTTCCCCTGGAAATTTTTCTCCTCCCTGGATGGACGCTGAACGCAAACCGAACCGCCTGATTAACGAGAAGAGCCCTTACCTCCTGCAGCACTCCCGGAATCCGGTTGACTGGTATCCGTGGGGCGAAGAGGCATTTTCCAGCGCAAGGGAGAGGGACGTTCCCGTGTTTCTCTCGATCGGGTATTCCACCTGCCACTGGTGCCACGTGATGGAGCGCGAGTCGTTTGAAAATAACGGCATCGCGGCGCTTCTGAACGGAAATTTTGTGTGCATCAAGGTCGATCGCGAGGAGCGTCCCGATATCGACCGCGTCTATATGACCGCGCTCCAGGCGATGGGGCAGAACGGCGGTTGGCCCATGTCGATGTTCCTCACCCCGGAGGGGAAACCGTTCTACGGAGGGACCTATTTTCCCCCGGAATCGCGGTACGGCCGCGCCGGATTCCCCGACGTCCTGCGGAAAATCCGCAGCATATGGGACGGCGAGCGCTCCAAGGTGGATGAATCCGCCCGGAGCATCACGCAGTTTCTCCGGGACGTGGCCGGCGCCGGGGGGGCAGGCGACGTTCCGGGAGCGGAGGTGATTGACGCGTGCTACAAACAGATCTCGGCCACATACGATCCGGTCAACGGGGGGTTCGGCGGGGGACCGAAGTTTCCCCGTCCCTCCGTGTTCGATTTTCTCCTCCGGTATCATGCGCGGACCGGCCTGGAGACCCCGCTTTCCATCGTCACGCACACGCTCATCAGGATGGCCTCCGGCGGGATGTATGATCAGCTGGGCGGAGGTTTCCACCGGTATTCCGTCGACGGCCAGTGGCGTGTTCCGCACTTTGAAAAAATGCTCTACGACCAGGCCCAGCTTGTTCAGGTGTATCTCGACGCGTGGCTCTGCACAAAGGACCCACGCCTCGCGGCCGTGGCACGGGAGACGCTGGATTACGTCCTTCGGGATATGACGGATCCGGAGGGCGGATTCTATTCAGCGGAAGATGCCGACAGCCCGCGGCCGGAGTTGCCGGAAGAGTCGGGTGAGGGAGCGTTCTACGTCTGGACTAAAAATGAGGTCGAAGGCGCACTGGGCGATGAGGCTCCGTTGTTCAGCGAGTATTTCGGCGTGGAGGAAGGGGGAAACGCGCCGGTCGATCCCCAGCACGAATTCACGGACCGGAATATACTCTACAGGCGAGCCGCGCTGGAGGACCTCGCGCGAGGGCTCGGCATCAGCCCGGAAGCGGCACAGTCCCGCCTCGCCGAGTCGACGGCGAAGCTCTTCTCATTGCGTGCGCTCAGGCCGCGTCCGCTCCGGGACGACAAGATACTGACTTCCTGGAACGGCCTGATGATCGGCGCGTTTGCACGCGGATGGCGCGTGCTCGGAGAGCGGCGATACCTCGACGCGGCCACGCGCGCAGCGGAGTTCGTGACCTCACGTATGCACGGAACGGGGATTCTCCTCCGCCGGTACAGGCAGGGTGAATCGCGGATTGAGGCACACCTCGACGACTACGCGTATCTGGTTTCCGGCCTTCTTGACCTCTTCGAATCGTCAGGTGACGGACGCTGGCTTGAACACGCCGCGCTCCTGACAGAGGAGCAGATCCGCATATTCCATGACGCAGGCGGAAAGGGATTTTTTGACACCTCGGGGAGGGACAACACGGTTCTTGTGAGGATGAAGGAGCAGTACGACGGGGCGGAACCTGCAGGGAATTCAGTGGCGGCCATGAACCTCATCCGGCTCTCCCGCATGACGGACCGTCCGGAGTGGGAAAATCTGGCTGCGGAAACGGTGGCGAATTTCGGCCCTGCGCTGAGGGCGCAGCCAGGTGTGCTCCCCCTGATGACGGCGGCTCTCGACTTCGTTCTCACCCCCCCCCGACAGGTGGTAATTGCGGGCCCTCCCGACGATCCCCGGACTGCAGGGATGATCCGGACGCTCTCCCTGCATTATGATCCCACGACCGTGACGATCCCCCTGGACCCGGGGGGAATGGGTGATGTGCCCCGCACGCTCAATCCGTTCCTCCGGAGCCTAACGCCGCCGGGTGGTAATCCCGCTGCTTACGTCTGCCGGAATTTTGTCTGCGACATTCCCGTCAGCAGTCCGGATTCCCTTGCGGCGCTGCTCGATGAAGGTGACAGAAGCAGAGGCTGAAAAAGAGAGCGATGCCGGCGATGGATTGCCGGCACCGTCGTTGCATCTCTCTCTCTTTTTCGTCACAATTACGCGGGATTTGAATCCTGAGGGAACGGAAGCAGAGATCCACCGTGGAAATCGTCGAGAAAAGTGTACGGAAGGTCAGGGAACTGGCCAGAGTTGCGGACAGTCGGGGGGTGATGGCGGAGCCGGGGGCTTCGTGCGGGAGATCTCAGCGGGGAGGCCTGTGAAACGTCCAGCCGGGTTTCCGGTCCCGGAGGTATTCGAACCCCCTCCCGCTTCCGAGTTCGGCGGCGATCTCTTCGGCGAAGATCCCCGCCTGGGCCCCGTCGAGAAACCAGTCCGAGCTCACACTTTTTCGGAACGGGAATCTCTTACGGTAGACCCGGACAACCCATGTCGTTCCCAGGCCGTCGGTTTGCGCGACATCGATC
>Ga0335084_10007535_pt1 | contig 10816 bp, 9 predicted proteins | sample Lox_Sample_44_FD_206721 | JGI IMG/M metagenome (GOLD analysis project Ga0335084, IMG submission 206721) | Soil microbial communities from Loxahatchee National Wildlife Refuge, Florida, United States - Lox_Sample_4.4 | ecosystem: Environmental > Terrestrial > Soil > Wetlands | place: USA: Florida...
CGCGCTGGGCCTTCGCTATCTCGGGGTCCTTCTCATGGGCTCGTTGATCATCATTCCCGCCGCGACCGCGAAGCGGCTGGCTCGCACCCTGACAGGGATGCTCGTCGCCGCCGTGGTCTTCGCGCTCGTCGCCACCCTCGTCGGCACCTTGCTCGCCGGCGTCCTTCACCGGCCAACGGGTCCGGTGATCATCAGTCTCGCCGCCTTCCTGTTCGTCCTGAGCCTGTTTACCCGGCGGCTCATCCGTGTTCGTCCCGGCGGGAGAGCGACCTGACCGATAGGGCTCGACCTCCTGCCCGACGTGTCGGAACCGAGGCTCCCATCGCCCGCGACGGGTGGGGCGTCGAGGGCAAGTCACGCACCGAGAACCGTGACAACCACGCCGCCACGATCCTCCTCCGTCCGAATGCGAGCGATGCCGAACGCCTCGATGACCACCACGTTCGTCTGAGCATGCGCCGTGAGAGGTAGCGTGCGGAATGCGCCGCCTCCGGCGATGGCCATGGGAAGAAGGAGCTGATCGGCCAAATGCGCTCCCACCGGTACGCCCGCCTCGAGGTAAATGAGCAGCTCACGAACCGCAGCCTCGGCCACCTTCTCGGCGAGAACGCCTCGCTGTCCGAAGCCCACGACCAGCTCTCCGACGGTTTCCCGCCTCACCTCGAGAAGCAGCACGTTGCCTGGGCCCCGAGCATCCACGGTCTCGATCTGGCACTCCCGCTTCGACCAGCCCAGTCGGTCGCGAACTACGGAGAGCTCGCGCTCGGCGACGTCGATTGGCAGCCTGGAGATCACGCTGCGGGCAGAACGGGCGCCGATGGGAGCAGTCTCCAGCAGCTGCAGAGAACGCAGCCTCCCGCAGGGGACGACGTCGACGACGAACCGCCCTCCTCCAGCCGGCATGAATCCGTGACGTTCAAGCCTCGCCGTCACGTTCGGTCCCATGCGGTTCACCAGGGGAAGGAAGACCCGGTCGAGAAAGTCAAACGGCGGAGCCAGCGGGTTGTGGGTTCCTCCTTCGAAGATGAGGTGCGATGGTTCCCGCGCTGTGAGCAACGCCGGAAGCACGGTCTGAAAAACCAGGCACGCGCTCCCGGCCGTTCCCACCGCGAACTGGTACGAACCAGGCCGCACGGCTCGGGGCTCGAAGCGCAAGGTGCTCGAGCCGAGCTCGGCCCCCTCGACAGCGGCCCTGGACACGTCGCGGGCGGCGTTGACGGCGGCCAGATGCTGCCGCATCAACCCGGGCTTGCTGCGTCGCGCCCGGATTCGCACGATGAAGAACGGCCGCCCGGTGGTCATCGACAGTGAGAGCGCTGTGCGGAGGATCTGCCCGCCGCCTTCTCCCTGGCTGCCGTCGATCTTGAGGTCGGGCATCGCCGCCATTAGCCGGGGAAGGCCTTGCCCTCGAGGCTCACTCCCTGGCTCGATGGGATGATGACGAGACGCCCACCACGCAGGACCGCGGCCGCGGGGCTCGAGGAAGTCCCAAGGTCGATGCTGATTGTCATCCGCAACCCTTGCCCGTGACACCCTCCCGCCGCCGTTCCCGCTGGCGGCACGCAACCTGCAGCAAAGGCCCAGCGATGTGTGCGGCGACCAAACTCTCGTCCGACGATTTGCATCGGCCGTGCCGGCCGTCTGACGTTCCTTTCGCGAGCACGGCTGAGGCCTCGACCCTTCCGAGCATCGGCGAGGTCGTTCAGGAACGTGCCGTCGAGGCGCTCCGGTTCGGAATCGGCATCCGGCGACCGGGCTACAACCTCTTCGCCATCGGCCCTTCGGGGATCGGAAAGCAGGCGCTGCTCCGGCAGTTCCTGTCCGAACACGCGCCGGGCGAAATTCCCACTGACTGGTGCTACGTCCACGACTTCGAGGATCCCGAGCGTCCACGAACTCTCGAGCTGCCCGCGGGCATGGGCGTTCGGCTGCAGCGGGACATGGACCGCGCCGTCGCCGAGCTTCGCGTGGCGATGCGCTCAGCGTTCGAGAGTCAGGACTATCGAACCCGCAAAAAGCAGATCGACGATCAGTTCAAGGAGAGGCAGCAGCGAACGCTCGCCGAGATCCAGGGGAGGGCAAAGCAGCGAGACGTGGCGGTGGTGGAGACGGACTCGGAGATCATGCTCGCTCCCATCCGCGACGGTGTCCCTCTGGATCCGGACCAGTTCCAGGCGCTTTCCAAGGACCAGCAGGAGCGGTTGCAGGCGGAGCTGACGCGCGTCCGTGGGGAGCTTCAGGAACTCCACCGCAAGCTCCATGAGTGGGGGCGGGAGCACAACGAGGCGGTCAAGGCGCTCGACCGGGAGACGGCAGCCGCGACTGCCCGGCAGGTCCTGGACATTGTCCGGCGCGCCTATCCGTCCGTCGCGGCGGTGCTGCAGCATCTCTCGCAAGTCGAGCTCGACGTGGTCGACAGCGCCGACGAGTTCCTCGAGGGGGAGCCCGAGGGCATCGAGGCTGCCTTCCGCAAGGCGTTCCGGCGCGAACGGGGAGATGGCGCGGCCTTACGGCGCTATCGGGTCAACGTGCTCGTGGACCGAAGCAAGCTGCAGGGAGCGCCAGTCGTCTACGAGGAGAACCCCACCTACGCCAATCTCGTTGGCCGGATCGAGCATGAGGCTCAGTTCGGCGCGCTCATCACCAGCTTCACCTTGATCCGGGCTGGGGCGCTTCATCGGGCCATCGGGGGGTACCTCGTCCTGGACGCGCTCAAGATCCTGCAGACTCCCTTCGCCTGGGAGGCCCTCAAGCGAACGATCCGGTCGGGTGAGATCAAGATCGAGTCCCTCGGACAGGCCCTGGGCCTCGTTCCCATGGTCTCGCTCGAGCCAGCGCCGATCCCGTTCGGCTCCACCAAGATCGTCCTCTGCGGGGAGCGAACCCTCTACTACCTGCTCGCGGCGCTGGACCCTGACTTCCTCGAGATCTTCAAGGTGCTCGTCGACTTCGAGGAGAGCATGGAGAGGCGTCCCGAGGCCCACCAGCTGTATGCCCGGCTGGTGGCAACACTCGTCGCCAGGGAAGGGCTTCGCCCGTTCGATCGCAGCGCCGTTGCCCGCGTCCTCGAGCAGGCCGCGCGCGCAGCGGGAGATGCCGAGAAGCTCTCGGTTCACATGCGGTTGCTCGTGGACTTGCTCAGGGAGGCTGACTACTGGGCCGGCGAGGCGAAGCGTGCCGTGGCCACCGCCGAGGACGTCCAGAAAGCAATCGATGCCCAGATCAGCCGCTCCAGCCGGGTCAGGCGCCGCCTGCAGGAGGCGATGTGCCGTGAGGACATTCTCGTCTCGACCTCGGGCGAGAGCGTGGGCCAAGTCAACGGCCTCTCGGTGTTCCAGCTGGGGGAGCACGTGTTCGGGCATCCCACGCGCATCACGGCACGGGTGCGCCTGGGCAAGGGCGAGGTGGTCGACATCGAGCGCGAGGTGGAGCTGAGCGGGCCCATTCACTCCAAGGGAGTGCTCATTCTCGGCGGATTCCTCGGCTCACGGTTCGCGACGCGTTTCCCGCTCTCGCTCTCCGCGACGCTGGTGTTCGAGCAATCCTATGCCTCCGTCGAGGGCGACAGCGCGTCCCTCGCGGAGCTGTGTGCGTTGCTCTCGTCGCTCTCGGAAGTTCCGATCCGGCAATCGCTGGCCATCACCGGTTCGGTCAATCAACAGGGCCAGGTACAGAGCATCGGTGCGGTCAACGAGAAGATCGAGGGTTTCTTCGCCATCTGCACGGAGAGAGGATTGACCGGCGAGCAGGGCGTCCTGATTCCGAGGAGCAACATAAAAAACCTCATGTTGCGGCAGGATGTCGTGGAAGCGGTCCAGTCGGGGAAGTTCCAAGTTCATGCGGTCGAGACCGTGGACGACGCCATCGAGCTGCTCACCGGCAAGCCGGCGGGAGCCAGGGCCCACGACGGGAGGTTCCCGGACGGGAGCATCAACGCGCTGGTCGACGCCCGGCTGGCGGCTTTCGCCGAAACTGCCCGCTCCTTCTTTTCGACGCCGGCGGCGTCCGATGGGCGACATAGCTCGACATGAGGATCAAGAGCTCCGGAGGAGAGGACCTGGAAGCTGGTCGGACTCCTCTCGCTGGATGACCTGGCTCGCGAGTGCCGGCAACGCCATGGCAGGCGAAGGACCGCGGTTCGCTCGGACGATGTTGCCGCAACCTTGGCCGCGATCTGCGAACGCTACGGCGCGGCCCATTCGCCTATTTCTCCGTCCTGACCCCGACCAAGCTCTGGACGAACGGCCCGCATCTCTGCACTCTTGCTTGGGCCGCCTTCGTTGCGGCGGCGAGGAGCGTCTCTCGGTCTAGAGACCCCGACGAGCAGCGCGACTCAGGCAGAACTTAGAGCCTTGCTGTCGGTGACCGAGCCGACGATGGAGCGGAGGGCCCGAAGAAGGTCCGTCTCGGTGACCACCCCGAGCAGCTTCCAGCTCCGGTCGATCACGGGGAGTGACCTTTGCGAGGGCGAAACGCGCGGAGGCGCACGGCTTGCGCCCATCGCCCGGTGGACTCGCATGAAGTGCGACCGAAGTAGATCTACTTGAGCCGTTCGCCAGATCTAAGGCACGACGGCGATGGGTCTGGTCGTGGTGTGGAGAAGAGCGGTGGTCACGCTGCCGAGCACCAACCGAGCGAGCGCGCCTTTCCCACTGCGCCCAGCGACAATGATGCTGACCTCGTAGCGGTCAGCAAGCTCCGTGATCTTCTCGGCCGGTTGCCCAACTCTGACCTCGATCTCGCTCGAGCGGCCTCGTGCGAGGAGATCTTTCGCCAGCTGCTGCAGTTCCTGTTGGGTCCGTTCGACATCCTCTGGCGTGGGAAACGGCGAAACCGGAACGAGCACCCCTGACGGAACTGGAGTGGGCTCGAGCACGGTCACCAGCAGGAGCCGGGCACCGTACTGACCGGCGAGGTCCTCGGCGAGGGCCAATGCCCGTCTCGACGGTTCCGAGCCGTCCCATGCCACGAGAATGCTACGGATGTGCATGGCTGTCCTCCACGAGAGCAATTGCACACGGGTGCATGGGGCGTACCGCGAGCACCCGAGTTTTGAGTTTTGGCGTGCTGCGGGAGATGCCGCCGGGCATGAACCTGCCGATCCGCTGGGTCCTGCTCGTCAACGGGCCGTGGTGGGATTCTTTGGCTGCCTCCGACTCCGGCCGATTCGCATGTGTATGACCGATGGTCCGGATCCCGTGTGGTTGGCCCTCCCGTCACCGGGCATGCTTCCTGAATGAACCCAGGGCATGAACGCGCGAGCGGTCAGGCCGCGAGGACCTTTCCAGAACCAGTCCAGGAGCCGGAAGGCCTTGCCCGGCAGGCCTGATCAGAAGCTCCGAGCGTTGCTACGGGCCGATCATGCGCTCCTGGAACAGACCTGCGGGGAGCTCGAAACCGCCGCCAGAGCACGCGATCGCGAGCGATTGCGGCGAGCATGGACGAACCTGGAGCGCCTTTTTCTCACGCATGTTTCGGCGGTGGAGACACATCTTCTGCCAGCGCTCGAGGGAAGTCTGCCCGGGCAAGCAGCAGCCGTCCGAGAGGAACACGCGGCTCTGCACCGACAGCTGTGCGAGCTGGGCGTGGGTTTGGATCTGCACCTGGTCAGTTCTCCAGTGCTCCACGCATTCGTCTCGGATCTTCGGGCTCACGCCAGACGCGAAACCCGCCTCAGCTATCGGTCGGCCCTCACCAATCTCCCTCCGGAGATCTTCACGGCCTGGGGAGAGGCGCAGGACCGAGGTCACCGAGCTCGAAATCACCCGACGGCAGATCGGCTCCCGGTGCCCAGGAGTCCGAGCTCGCGCTCCGAGCGGACGTCCCCTCGACACTGACGGGAGGAGGAACCAGGCATGTCTACCGAACGCATCGCGCTGGTCACCGGAGGCGCCGGCGGCCTCGGGTACACGATCTGCACCAAGCTCCATGAGAAGGGGTATCGGGTGGTGTTGACGCACTCGCTGCACAACACCACCATCAAACAGACGCTGGCCGACATGAAGGCGAAGGGCCACGAGTTCCACGCCTACCCGGTGGACGTCGCAGACTACGAATCCTGTCAGCGCTGCGTCGCGGACATCCAGAAGGACGTCGGCCACATCGACATCCTGATCAACAACGCTGGCATCACCCGCGACATGACGTTCCGCAAGATGACCAAGACCGACTGGGACGTGGTGATTCGCACCAACCTCGACAGCATGTTCAACATGACCAAGCCGGTCATCGAGGGGATGCTGGAGCGGGGCTGGGGACGCATCGTCAACATCAGCTCCGTGAACGGGAGCAAGGGCGCCTTCGGGCAGACGAACTACGCGGCGGCGAAGGCCGGCATCCACGGATTCACCAAGTCGCTGGCCCTGGAGGTGGCGAAGAAGGGCATCACGGTGAACACCATCAGCCCCGGCTATCTCGCGACCAAGATGGTGCTGGCCATCCCCAAGGAAGTGCTGGAGACGAAGATCATCCCGCAGATTCCGCTGGGCCGGCTGGGCCGGCCCGAGGAGGTCGCGGGGCTCATCATCTATCTCTGCTCGGACGAGGCGGCGTTCGTCACCGGTGCCAACATAGCGATCAATGGCGGCCAGCACATGCAGTGATGCCCGACTCGGGCGGACTTCGAGCTTTGCCGACGCTCACGGAGGATGATGGATGCCTGACCTCGAGCGACACGAGCTGGCGCCGCTCGAATCTCGGCCAGCGTCACCGCCGGAATCGGAGGTTGGCCTGCGCCGGGTTCAGCCTCCGGCGACTCGGATCCGCGTCGCAATGGCGCAGGCCTGCGAGGCCTTGGGTCGGCATGGGGTACCTGGGATCAGCCTCGCACTCACGACGCGAGAGGACGGCAGGCTGTCTGTCCAGCACGGAAAAGCCTGCCTCTCGCCGCCCAGACGCGTTGAGCCCGGCACGGTTTTCCACCTTTTCTCGGGGACGAAACTCTATACCGCTGCCGCGTTGATGTTGCTGGTCGAGCAGCGCTTGGTCTCACTGGATGACGTGGTGACGAAGCACCTACCGGAGCTCGGACTGTCGTACCCGGTAACGCTTCGCGAGTTGGCGAGTCACAACTCTGGACTTCACGACACGTTGAGCGCCTTTCTCGCCGTTCATCTTGCGGGCGATCGTTGCCCCTCGACGGGAGAAACTCTCGGGAGGTATCGGCTTTCGTCCGCCGCGAGGCCGGGACGTAGGGCCGCGTACCGGAACGTGAATTACGCGATCCTGGGCGAGGTCATCTCCCGAGTCTCGAGGACGCCATACCGCCAGTTCATGATGGATGCTTTGATTCGGCCGATGCAGGCGGACCTGACGTTCGAGTCGGGCACTTGCGCACCGGAGCTGCTCGCGACCGGTTACCAACCGCGAATGTCTCTCATGTGGATGGTGCTTCCATTCGTGCTCCCCAATGCGAAAGAGCTTTTCGCTTTGCCGGTTGGCCGGCTCTTGCCTCTGAAGCCGTTCGATCTCGACACCTCGGCGATCGGCGGATTGATGGGGTCTGCGCAAGCCTTTCTGCCATTCCTCGAAGAGATGCTCTCGGGGACCGACGGAATTCTCTCCGCGAAATCGAAGCGAGAGATCTTGACGCTCCAAAGTCGGGGTGCCGTGGGAATCACCTCGCGGGTGGGTGCTGGAATTGGCTGGAAGCTGGGCCGCGTTGGAGCCACGGAGTTCTGGAACCACGAAGGAGGTGGTCCTGGCTTTTGCACCGAGACGCGGCTCTATCCAAGGGAGGGGCTCGGCTTGGTCATCCTGATGAACCGAACCCAATCCTCGAGACTCAGCTACGCGGCGCACGACGCCTGCGAGCATATCCGACGTTCCACCTAGCGCCGGGCCGTGCCCTGAGACGGCCCTGGAGGCGTCGAGCGGGGGAAAGGAGCAGAAGACATTCCTCCGGGGAAACGGGATCCACCTCCGACCTCCGGACCCCAGCACACAGCAGGTTGGCAACGAACAGCATCGTGAAGTGGGGCGCCGAGCGGCGAGAAGGCGAGCCGCACATCAGGTCAGCCCGGCCTCGCGGCCGATCTCCTGGGCGACGGGAAGGACCCGCGCGAGCACCTCGGGGTGACAGCCGATCAAGCCGCGCCGGTTCTCGAGGGCGCGCCCGTCATACCGGTAACTCACCCCAGCAAGGTCCGTCAGCACACCACCCGCGGCGCGAAGCACGGCCTCAGGGGCGCATGTGTCCCACAGGTACGTCTTGCCGCTGAAGTGCACGTACAGGTCCGCGCGGCCCTCGGCAATCGCGCCGCACTTGAGGCCCACCGAGCCCATCGCCTGCACCAGGTGAATTCCGAGCTCCTGACGAAAGCGGTCGGTCAGAGGCGACGGATGGCTTCGCGACACCAGCAGTCGCAGCTCGTCGGTTCGAACGGGAGGCGGCCGGAGCGTGAGCACTCGGCGAGTGCCCCGCTCCTCGGCGTAGGCCATCTCTCCCGGCACGCCCACGAAGAGACGATCATCCACGGGCCCGTAGACCACGCCAAGCCCGGGCATACCGTTGATCGCCAGGCCGATCTGGACGGCAAACATTCCAGTGTGATCGACCAGCTCACGGGTACCGTCGAGCGGATCGACGAACCAGCACCGTTGGTGATCTCGATGCTGAAAGCGGTCGGGGGACTCCTCGGCGACGATGCCGTCGGTCGGGAATGCGCGCCGAAGGCCATCGACCAGCAGCTTGTTCGCGCGGCGGTCAGCCTCGGTGACCGGCCCCTGGCCGTCCGGCTTTTCATCGACGTCGAAGGCGGTGCCGTATACTTCGAGCACGAGTCGACCGGCGTCGCGCGCGAGCCGGGTAGCAATATCGAGCTCTCGGGCCAAGACGCCCACCAAGCCTGGGTAGTCCCGAATGAACCCAGGCGCAACGGCCCCCGGCGTCCATCATCCGGGTCCGGCAGCGGCGTGCCTTCTGCGATCATTGTCTCGCCAAGGGATACGACCGGGGTCTTCGGGCCGGCGGCCGGTCTGGGGCCCTGTCGTCGGGCCAGCCGGGGGCAGGACGAGGAGGCCAGGAGGCGCTCGGCGGAGGTGCACAGCGCTTCCGGCGTAGAGCACTCCCGGGCCCGTCGTCAGGGCGGGGAGAGTCTCGAACCTCGGACTGCACTCACCAGAAGTTGAGCTGGGGCGGGGAGGTGGTCGGGGCGAGGGGAAGAGGCCTGGAGGGAAGGCGCAGGTGCTCGAGGATGGCCTGGGCAGTTGTGGAGCGAAGGACGACGGCCACCACGCGGCGTTTGTGCCCACAGCGCGGGCAGGTGAGGAAGTCGGCCTGGAACGTCCGCCGGAGGAGCTCGGCCCAGGGGATGGGGCGGCGGGGCCGTCGGGGAGGGACAGACTCGGGCGCCACCGGGCAAGAGGGCGCCCTGGGTGTTGCAGGAGGCCTGTCTATCACGGCCATGCATTTCCGGAGCCCGCAGTCACCGATGAGGGAGGGTCTCGCCCCGCGAAGAAGCTGCGTCTGCCCCGGGGCGGCGGATGGCGCAGCTTCATCCGGTCAGCGGAACGTTCGGGGCGGGCGAAAGCGGCCCGCGGGCGACTTACACGGCGGTGAACGTGCCGCCGATCGCGGGAACGCGTTACCTGTGCAGGCGCCCGCGCGTCGTCCTGGCAACCAACGACATCCGGCTGGGGAGCCCCGAGAGGTCGGGGCCCAGGCTTCGGCCGGGAGCGCAAGAACTGGCACCGTCCTCCGAACGTGGGTTCTCGGGCACCCAAGGAAGGGCGCTGGCCCGCTGGTTGCTTTATGGCGGTGCCGAGCCAAGGGGGGTTCCTATGCGTCTCGACCCGCTGTCTCGTCTGGTGCCAGTGTTCGTCCTGTGGCTGTCCTCGCTCCCGGCGCTGGCCCTGGCCCAGGAGGGCCCGCCGCCCGCGCCGGTGGCCACGCCCGTCGAAGCGACGGCGCACCGGCATCTCGGCTTCTTCCTCCACCTCGATCTCGGCGGCGGCTACCTCTACAGCTCTACCTCCCTGGGCAACGTCACTCTGTCGGCGAAGGGCGCCTCGTTGCTCCTCTCCGTGGCCGTCGGCGGCGCGGTTGCGGAGAACACCATCCTCGCCGGCGAGCTCTGGGGCTCGGCGGCGCCTTCGCCCAGCGGGGTCACGGGCAGCGATGCGACGATGGGGCTCAGCGCGATCGGGCTGAACGTGACCCACTACTTCATGCCAGCCAACGTCTTCCTCTCGTTCACGCCTTCCGCCACCCTCCTCACCATCGACAACGGCAGCGGAGCCGTCGGACGCACCCAGGTGGGCGTCGGCGCGAGGCTCGCGATCGGGAAGGAGTGGTGGGTGGGGGATCACTGGGGAATCGGTCTCGCCGCCGAGGGATTCTTCGGCATCAACCGTGACCAGGGCACCGATCCGCCCACCTGGTCGACGTTCGGCGGCGGCCTCGTCTTTAGCGCCACCTACAACTGAGGGTGCGCCTGCCGTCGTCCGGGGTCCGCGGCTTTTTTTAATCTCCCGGTCCATCCGAAGCTCCCGATTCTGCTTCCGCAGCCGGGTGAGCTCCTCACGCTCGGAGCTCGTCAGTGCTGCTTTCCCTTGCCGGCATCGGCGCGGGCTTGCTCCACCCACCCCCGAAGCGCCGACTCCGTCAGGTCCAGATCTCGAGCGATCTGGGGGATGGTCTTCCCGCCGTCCAGGACTCGCTGGACCGCGCTCGCCTTGAACTCGTCGGTGAAGCTCCGCCTCGGCCTACGCGGTTTCCTCTCCTCGGCCATGCTGGACACCGTATCCGCCTCTCCGAAAGTGTCCACCGGAGCGGCTCAAGCCAACGAGGGTGTCGTCGCGAAGCACAGCGGCGCGC
>Ga0335084_10007536_pt1 | contig 10816 bp, 8 predicted proteins | sample Lox_Sample_44_FD_206721 | JGI IMG/M metagenome (GOLD analysis project Ga0335084, IMG submission 206721) | Soil microbial communities from Loxahatchee National Wildlife Refuge, Florida, United States - Lox_Sample_4.4 | ecosystem: Environmental > Terrestrial > Soil > Wetlands | place: USA: Florida...
GAGGACGCCGTGAAGGCCAGCAAGAAGGAGGGGGTCCTCTGGTCCGCCTACGCCTGGATCCTGGAGGACGCGGGAGAGCACGACGAGGCGATCCGCGTGCTCGGCCGCGCCGTGGGGGCGAACGCCACCGACGAGAAGCTCAAGGCGACGCTCCAGGCGCTCCAGAACGGGAAGAAGCTCAAGCTCGGCAAGCTCTACGCCGAGCAATGGTTCCTGTTCCGGCTGGAGGCGCCGCCGCCGCAGTTCGTCGGCCCCTCCTTCCGCGGCGGCAAGCGCGCCATCTACGGCAGGCGCTGAGGGGCGCTCTTCCACGAGAGCCCGTCTCCCGCTCCCGACCGGGAGCGCTACACGCCTCAGGTCCCTCCGAATCCGACCGTCACGCGGCCGCCGTCCACGATCAGCGGGACGCGGCGGTCGCCGCCAGACAGCTCGAGAAACCGCTTCATCGCGTCGGCGTCCTTCTTCACGTTGAAGTACCGCACCTCGAATCCACGCTTGCCGAAATCCTCACGGGCGGCGCTGGTGTACCCTCAAGTGTCCTTCCCGTAGATCTGCACGGCCTCGGTCATGTTCGTCCTCCTCGCCCGTCAATAATTCTGTGGGCTCCCCGCCGGCGCCTGAAAGATGGTGCGTCGCCCCTCCCAGGCGGCGGGAACGGCCGTCCCGGCGCGCGATCCGTCCGTGCTCCGTCCGCCCGTCCCGTTGCCGTGGCGCCCGGGGTCCGTCCCCGGAGCGCGAGCCAAGGCGCCGCAGCACCGCGGCGAAGCGTCGCCCTGCGGATCGCCATCGCCGCCCTGGTGGGTATACCCTGGATACCGCTCGCGGCTGCCCTCTACGCCTGGATGAAATGAGTCGGGCGGTGAGCCGCCCAGGCGCGGGCCGACGATTTCCCCGGGGGGGGGTCGCGGGCTCCTTTTGCAGGCCAGCCGTGGCCACCCTGTCGGGCGAACCTCGATCGACAGGGAGCTGGAGCCGGGGCGCATGGCGGAACGGAGCGACAGCGAGAGGTCGGGCGGGGGCCGCGCAGCGCTCGTCGCGCTCGCGCCGCTCGTGGACGCGCTGGCGTCCGCCAGCGCCGGCTCGCCCGAGGAGGTGGCGCGCCGGCTGACGGAGGCCCTCCCGCGCCTCCTGGGCTGGCACGCGGACGTCCACGCGACGGACGCCAGCGCGCCCCCGGCGCCGCGCGAGGGGTTCGTCCTCGGGGAAGGCGTGGCGACGGTTCCGATGGGGCCGGGCTGGGAGCTTCGGATCGCGGCGGCCGACCCCGCCGACGCGGCGTCGCTCCACTCGGTGGCGGCGCTGGCGGCGCAGGCCCTGTGGCTCGCCCGCTCCGGCCTCGGCGAGCTGGCCGAGGCGAACCGCCGCCTGCGCGAGGCGGCCCACCGCAAGGACGCGCTCGTCTGGGCGGGCTCCGCGGAGCTGCGCGCGGCGGCCGCGGCGCTCGAGGCGCCCGCTCCGGCGGCGCCCGAGCAGCGCGCCGACGAGGCGCGCCGGCTCAGGCACATCGCGGACGAGCTGGAGCGCTCGGCGCGCCCGGGCACCGAGCCCCGCGCCGCCGAGGTGCGCGTACGCCACGCCGGCGGGGGGCAGCCGCGCGTGCTGGTGGTGGACGACGAGCCGGACGCGCGCGAGGCGCTCGAGATGCTCCTGTCGCCCGAGTACGAGGTCCTCGCCGCCGAGGACGGCGAGGCCGGCGTCGAGCTGGCGCGGACCGAGCGGCCCGACGTCGTGCTGATGGACCTGTTCATGCCGCGGCTCGACGGCTTCCAGGCGCTGGAGCGGCTGCGCGCCGATCCCGTCACCGCCGACATCCCCGTCATCTTCGTCTCGGGGCGCGGCGACGACGCCGTCAAGGTTCGGAGCCTCGACCTCGGCGCCGTCGACTTCCTCCAGAAGCCCTTCTCCGAGCGCGAGCTGCGGGCGCGGGTCGAGCGCACGCTGCGGCTGGTCCGCAGCCAGTCGCAGCTCCGCGAGCTCGCGCAGACCGACGCGCTCACCGGCCTGGCGAACCTCCGCGCCTTCCGCTCCCGCATCGAGGACGAGGTGAAGCGGGCCCGCCGCTACCGCACGCCGCTCGCCTGCGTGATGGCGGACATGGACAACCTGAAGCCCATCAACGACCAGCTCGGTCACGCCGCGGGCGACCGCGCCATCGCCGCCATCGCCGCGGTGATCCGGGAGGAGCTCCGCGAGACCGACTTCGGCGCCCGCTACGGTGGCGACGAGTTCGTGGTGCTCCTGCCGCACACCACCGCCGAGGAGGGGCGCGTGTTCGCCGAGCGCGTCTGCGCCCGGATCCGCGAGCGGGTGGTGGACGTCGCCGGGCACTGCTTCCCGCTCAGCGCCTCTTTCGGCGTGTCGCCGCTGCCCGAGGACGGCGAGTCGGGCGCCGACGCGCTGGTCCGCGCCGCCGACGCCGCGCTGTACGCGGCCAAGCGCGCGGGCCGCGGCCGCGTCGAGCTGGCCACCGCCGACCGCGGCGCCGCGACGGCCTCCTGAGGGGCCCGCCGCGCGCCACGGGAGGGAGCCGGACCGGCGGCCTCCGCCGTCAATCCTTGGCGGTGCCGGTCGCGTCCGGGGGCTCGCCCTCGACCGGCTGCCCGGCGCGCGCGCGCGCCTCGGCCGCGTAGCGGTTGAGCTTGTTGTAGAGCGTCTTCTCGCTGATGCCGAGCAGCTCCGCGGTCCGGGCCTTGTTGCCGCCGTTCCGCTGGAGGGAGGCGAGGATGTACTCCTTCTCCACCTGGTCGACGGTGACGCCGAGCGGGACACGCAGCGTCGCCGCCTCCGGCCGGCTGGCCTGCATGTCGGGGGGGAGCTGCTCCTCGCCGATGACGTCGCCCTCCACCAGGATCATCGCCCGCTCCAGGGTGTTCCGCAGCTCGCGGATGTTCCCGGGCCAGGCGTAGCCCTGCAGGACGGCCATGGCGCTGGGCGTGACCCCCTGCACCCGCTTGCCGGTCTCGCCGTTGAACTTCTCCAGGAAGTGGTGGACGAGGAGCGGCACGTCCTCGCGGCGCTCCTTGAGCGGCGGCAGGTGGAGGGTGAAGACGTTGAGGCGGAAGAAGAGGTCCTCGCGGAAGCGGCCGCGGCGGATCTCCTCCTTGAGGTCCCGGTTGGTCGCGCACAGGACCCGGACGTCGACCTCGACCTCGGCGCGGCCCCCCAGCCGCCGGATCTTGCGCTCCTCCAGCACGCGGAGGAACTTGGCCTGCACCTCCAGCGGCAGCTCGCCGATCTCGTCGAGGAAGAACGTGCCGTTGCTCGCGAGCTCGAAGGCGCCGAGCCGGCGCTGCTCCGCGCCGGTGAAGGCCCCGCGCTCGTAGCCGAACAGCTCCGACTCGATGAGCGTGGAGGGGATGGCGGAGCAGTTGAGCGCCAGGAAAGGCCTGTCCTTGCGCGGCGACAGGTTGTGGATGGCGCGCGCCACCACCTCCTTGCCCGTCCCGCTCTCGCCGGTGATGACCACGCTGGCGCTCGCGGGCGCCACCTTGTTCACCAGCTCGAAGACCCGCTGCATGGCGGGCCCGGAGCCGATCATGTCGGTGCCAGGCGCGAGGGCGGCCAGGCGCTGCCGGAGGAGCTGCACCTCGCGCATCGTCTCCTTCTTCTCCAGCGCCCGCTCCAGCACGATGCGGAGCCGCGGCACCTCCAGCGGCTTCTCGATGAAGTCGTAGGCGCCCTCCTTGATGGCCTGGACCGCCGCCTGGATGGTGCCGCGTCCGGTGAGGAGCACCACCGGGCACTCGGGCAGCTCCGCGCGAAGCGCGCGCAGCAGCCACAGCCCGTCCATGTTCGGCATCACCAGGTCGGTGAGGATGACGTCGGGGTGCCACTCGATCGAGCGGCGCAGCGCCTCCGCCCCGTCGCTCGCCGTCTGGACGTCGTATCCCCAGCGCTGCGTCAGCTCCGCGAGCGCGTCGCGGCTGTCCGCCTCGTCGTCCACGATGAGGATCCGGTATCTCATCCGTGCCCGTTCCCCGGCAGCCGCAGCAGGATGCGCTCCTCGCCGCCCTCGCGGGCGACGGAGAGCGACCCGCCCAGCGCGCGCGCCGCTGCGGTGGCCACCTCGGAGTAATACCCGGTCTCCGGATCGGGGGCACCCGCCGCGTGCGCGATTCCGACCTGGACGCCCTGGCCGTCGCCGGCCGCGTGGGCGGCGACCCGCCCGCCGTCGGGCGTCTCGGCCAGGGCGCGGGTGAGGAGCCCGAGGACGAGCCGGCCGAGCCGCGCCGGATCGCACCGCGTCCGCACCGCGCCGCGGGGCGCGTCCACCGCCAGGGCGATGCTGCGCCGCCGCGCCTCGTGGGCGAGGAGCCCGGCGGTGTCGGCGAGGAGCGTGCCGGCGTCGGTGTCGCCGAGCGGCGCCGAGGGATCGGCCACGTCGAGGAAGCGCCGCACCACGGCGTTCACCTTCCCGATCTGGTCGCGGAGCGCGGCGAGGTGCGGCGCCGCCGCCGCCGCGGCGTCCCCCGCCCCCGAGAGCTTCTCCGCGAGGAGCGCGAGCTGCAGGGCCATCGCGTTGAGCGGGTTCTTGACGTCGTGGGCGAGCCCCGCGGCGAGCCGCGCCAGCCCCTGCGAGCGCATGGCGTGCTCCAGCCACTCGGCCGCCCGCAGCGGCCGGGCCAGCAGGAGGGCTCCGGCACCGGCGGGCACCCGCTCGACCTCCACCTCGCCCGCCGGCCCGGGCACGACCACCGCCGGTGCGCCGTCGCCGGCCAGCAGCGCGCGGAGCGCGGGCGCGTCGCCGGCGCGGGCGCGGAGGGCGGCCGTCGGGTCACCAGGCGCGAGGCCGAGCAGGGCGGCGAACGCCGGATCCGCGGCGACCACCGCGCCGGCCGGGTCGAGGAACGCTGCGCCTGGGAGGTGGGTCGTCATGGCTGGAGACGCGCCGGAGTGACCGGGCCTGAGATGCGTCCGGGGGGAGCTTCTTTCAAGGCGGCGGCCAGGATAGCCTACGCGGCGGAGGAACCGTGTCCCGTCGCCGCGCCGCCGCGTTCGCCCTCGTAACCGCCGGTATCCTCTCCGGTTGCGCCACCCCCTCCCCCGTGGCCGTGCGGGCGCCGGCGAGCGCGGAGTCCCAGGACCGCCCCCGCGGAGGACCGGTCGTGCCGGTGGCACCGCCTGCGCCGGCGGTTCGCACGCTCGGCCGCGTGACGCTGGGCGCCGTGGGTGACGTCCTCATGCACGAGGCGGTGAAGCGCTCCGCGGAGACCCACGGCCAGGGCGCCCCGGACGGTGGCTACGCGTGGCTGTACGCGCCCGTCGCCGACCTCCTCGCCGAGCCGGACGTCACCTTCGCGAACCTGGAGACGCCCGTCGCCCCCAGGGCGGGCGCCGGCGCGGCGGTGCGCGAGTTCTTCTTCAACGCCCCACCCGCGGCGGTGGCGGCCCTGGCCCACGCCGGCGTGGACGTCGTGAACGTCGCGAACAACCACCTCTTCGACCTCGGCCGCGCCGGGTTCGAGGAGACGCTCGCCCAGCTCGACGCGGCGGGGATGCCGTACGTCGGCGCCGGACCGGTGGGGCGCGCCGCCGGTCCCACCCTGGTGGAACGGAACGGGCTGCGCATCGCGCTGCTCGCCTACGCCTACGGCTACAACCAGGCGGGGAACGAGTGTCCTCCCGGCGCCGGGACCTGCGCCGTCGGCGCGCGCCTCGACCGCGAATGGGCCCTGGCCGACGTCCGTGCCGCCGCCGCGACCGCCGACGCGGTGGTCGTCTCGCTGCACTGGGGGAAGGAGTACGCGTCGCAGCCCCTCGAGGAGGACGTCGCCTTCGCGCACCGGCTGGTCGACGCAGGCGCGCTGGTGGTGCTCGGCCACCACCCGCACGTCCTCCAGCCGGTCGAGCTCCACCCCAGGCCGGACGGCAGCTGCGCGGTCATCGCCTACTCCCTCGGGAACTTCGTCTCGAACCAGTCGCGCTTCTACGTGCACGGCGTGACGCCGCTCGCCTCGCCCGAGCAGAGCGGCGCACCGCGGGACGGCGTCCTCCTCCGAGTGGCGCTCGAGAGGCGCGACTACGGGCGCGGCGTGGTGCGCGTGGAACTCGCCGGGGCCGACTGGCTTCCCCTCTGGACGGAGAACGACACCGCCGAGATCGACGCGCGCAGGGAACCCGGGCGGCGGCCGGCCATCCGGGTCGTGTCGATCGATCGGGCCCTCGCCGCCGTCCGCGCGGGGCTGGCGGAGTTCCCCGACCCGGTCCCGGCGGACCGCCGCGACGCGTGGGCGCGGCTACGCCGGCGCGAGGCGCTGTTCCTGGCGCGGCGGGCCGCCATCGCCGCCGTGGTGGGCGAGGACCTGGAGCGGACGCTCGGCCCGGCGGAGCTGGCGGGGCCAGTCGGGGCCGCCGCCCCCCTGGCGCCGGGCGCGGTGAGCCGCGCGCCCGCCCCGGAGGCGCGCGGCTCCGCAGCGGCTACTCCCGCCGCGGAGCGGTGACGGGGCGGGCGTGGCCCGTGTCCGTCGGCTGCAGGTCCGGCTGGACGGGCACCTGCAGCTCGACCAGCTCGATCCCGAGCCGCTGCGCGAACTCGAAGATGCGCGCGTCGCGGTAGAACTCGCCGAAGACGATCCGCCGGCAGCCGGAGTTGGCGATGAGCTTGAAGCAGGGCCAGCAGGGGGACGCGGTCGTGTAGATGGAGGCCCCCTCTATCGCGACGCCGTTCTTCGCGGCCTGGATGATGGCGTTCGCCTCCGCGTGCACCGTCGCGACGCAGTGGCCGTCCTCCATCATGTGCCCCGCCTCGGAGCAGTGGGGCAGCCCCCGGATCGACCCGTTGTAGCCCGTCGAGAGGATGGTCTTGTCCCGCACCAGCACGGCGCCGACGTGCTTGCGATCGCAGGTGGCGCGCGTCGCGACCACGCGGGCGATGTTCATGAAGTACTCGTCCCAGCTGACGCGGGTGTCCATCGAGCCTCCGGGCCTGACGGCGGCCATGGTACCCCAAGGGACCGACGGCGCCGCGGGGCGAGGGGTAACATCGGATCATGCGATCTGCCGCGCTCACCCTGGTGGTCGCCGCGCTTCTCCCCTCCCCGGCGGGTGCGCAGGCGGCGAGCGAACCCTCCGTCGCGGCGCCCACCTCTGCGGTCGCGCCCGCCGCGGGCGGCGCACCGGACAGCCGGCACGGCCGCGGGAAGGACGGGAAGCGAAAGGCCGAGAAGAAGCCCCTTCCGCGGGAAGCCGCCCTCGACGAGGTCGCGGGGACCATCCGCTCGATCGACTGGCGACGGCACCGCGTGACGGTCGAGACCCAGGCCGGCCCGGTCGAGCTCACGGTGGACCGCAACACGCTCGTGTACGTCTCGCGCGGCCTGGGGACGCCGCTCGACCTCTCTCCCGGCACGGCGATCCGGGCAGGCCGCAACGCGGACGCGCTCGCGTACTGGATCGCGGTGCACGCGCCGACCGCACCGCCTGCGAAGCCAGCTCCCGCGCCAGGTCCGCCACCCGCCCCCGCGACGGCTCCGGCACCCGCCCCCACACCGCCGGCTGCGGCACCCGCCCCCGCACCGCCGGCTGCGGCACCCGCCCCCACACCGCCGGCTGCGGCACCCGTTCCCACACCGCCGGCTGCGGCACCCGCCCCCGCGACGGCTCCGGCACCCGCTCCCACCGAGGGCGCGGCGCCCCCGCCCGAGGCCGGCGGGTGGACGACGGAGCCGCCTCCCTCCGCGCCGGGGAACACGGCCCCCGCGCCAGGGTCCTCGCAGCCCGGCGCGCAGCAGGAGTGAGGCAGGCGCCCGGCGGTCAGTCGTCGTACCGCCGCCGCATCAGGAACAGGATGGCGTCCTGGGCGCAGTGCTCGCAGTAGCCGTAGCGCTCGCGCATGACGCGCAGCGTGTCCTCGACCTGGCGCCGCGCCTTGTCGTCGAGCTGCTCGCGGTCGTCGGACAGGTAGCGCAGCACGTTCTCGCGCGCCCGGCGCAGCTGCCGCTTGCGCTCCTCGAAGTAGTGATCCCGCAGGCGGCGGAACAGGTCCGGGAAGATCCCGACGTAGTCGATCTCCTTCGTGTCCGGGTGATCGAGCCGGAAGGCGCCCACCGCCGTGATGAGGCCGCGGCGGAAGGTCCCGCGGTCCTCGCCCGGCGGCATGACGATCTTCTCGAACTCGACCATCCGCTCCTCGTCGGGCTTCTCGTACTCGCCGGTGACCCGGTTGCGGAGCCGCTCCCCCTTCACCCAGTGCGAGACGAGGGTCACGTACCGGCCGAACAGCTCGCGGTACTGCGACTCCGAGACCATCCCCATCGAGTCCCGGATCTCGTCCTCGATGGCGTCGAGGTACTCCGCCTCGGCGACGCGCACGAACTCCTCGTGGTCGTGGTAGCCGTCCACCACCTCCTGCTGGAGGAACTCGTGGACGCTCCGGTCCTTGCAGAGCGCGTCCAGCTCGGCGAGGACCGCGAGCGGCGTCAGGCAGCGGTGGTCCGGCGCCTGCGCGGCGTTGAGCAGCGCCGTCTTGATCTCGCGGGCCGAGGCGCCGGCGCGCCCCTCGTAGTTCGGGTAGACGTCGGACTCGTGGTACAGGTCCGCCGCTGCCGCGCGCAGCTCCTTCGCCTGCGCCAGCGAGAGCCGGTCCGGCGCCACGCCCCCGTCGTAGAGCCTGAGCTTCTCCAGGGGCGCCAGGTCCTCCACCAGGCCCCGCAGGTCCCCGCCGTAGCGGTCGGGGATGGGCCGCTTGAGCCGGGTCAGCACCGCCCAGAGCGCCGCCACCGCGGTCGCGTGCGGCGCCACGTGCTTGCCCACCGCCGCCGCGGTCACCTGCTGGTCGTAGATCTCCCGCTCCACCGAGACCCGGCGCAGGTACGGCACCCGCACCAGCTCCAGGCGCCCCTTGAAGCTGGGGAACTCGCCGCGCTCCTTGAAGTCGAGGAGCTGCTGCTCGTTGGCGCTCGCCACCAGCACGCAGTCGAGCTGGAGGACGAAGCTGCCCAGCGACACGCGCCCGTTCTCGCTCGTGCCGAGCAGGTACTTGAACTCGGTGGGGTCGCGCTTGAGCAGGTCCGAGTACTCGATCAGGCCGCGGTTCGCCGCCACCAGCGGACCGTGCGGCTCGAAGAGCGCCACCGAGTGCAGCGCCGGCGGCAGCGCCGAGGCGCTCCGGTCCGCGGTCACCTGCTTGAACCCCGCGTCCACCGAGAACTGCGGCTCGACCGTGACCGCCGCCTGCTGGTATCGCGCCGAGACGTAGAACCGTTCCACCTGCACGTGGCGCAGCACCTTGAGCCAGTCGCCGCGGTAGGCGCCCAGGAGCGCGTCGTGGATCGACCGGCAGTAGGGGCAGAGGTCTCCCTCCAGGAGGTAGTCGGACAGGACGAAGTCGGGCTCCCGCGGGCCCTCTCCGCCGGCTGGGGTGGGGGAGCAGCGCTCCACCAGCAGCTTGCGGCGCTCCGCGCGCGGCAGGAGCAAGAGGGGATGGTCCTTGAGCGGGCAGGCGAGGCGCGCGTCGAGCGCCTCGCCGTCGAGCTGCGCGAAGCTGGCCGCCTCGCCGCCTTCGCCGCGCGAGCCGAAGCCGAGCGCCGCGCCGCCCTTGAGGGCGCGGTCGCTGGGGAAGACCCAGTTGAAGCGGTAGAGCGCTCCCGCGGGGGTGCTCGAGTACGCCTCCATGGCGTGGAAGATGGTGCCCACGATCGACGACTTGGCGGAGCCGTTCGGCCCGTGGAGCAGGACGAGCTTGTTGACGCGGCCGGCGCGCACGAAGCTGCCGAGCGCGCGCACCACGGAGCCCTGCACCTCCTCCTGCCCCGCCACCCGCAGCGAGCGCCCCTCGGGGTCGAAGGGCAGGTCGAACACGCGGTAGCGCCGGACGCGTCCCACCGGCGTCTCGCGCTCCTCGGAGCCGTAGTGATCGAGCACGTCGAGGAGGTACTGCGCCGCGGAGCGGGCCTGCAGCCTCGGCGAGTCGGCGAACGTCGCGAGGTACTCCTCGAAGGAGAGGATCGAGCGGTTCTCCGCGAACGCGGTCTTCACGCCCCCGCCCACCGCGCCGAGCCACCGCCGTGCGTCCATTCGTGCGTCCTCCGGGTACCCGTTCCGGACCTAACCGTCGCACGGCCGCCCCGCCGCCCCAAGGCACCGGGCGGCGCTCGCCCGGCGGCTCGACCGCCGCCTGCGACCCGGGGCCTATGGGGCACGGACTCCCCTGCCCGCCTCCCGCAACGGCGCCCGCCTCCCGGCCACCCGGCCCGGAACTCCCCTCGCGGGACCGGGCGTAGTACGATCCTCGCCGCGGATGGCGGCACTCTCACCCGACACGATCATCGGCATCGACCTCGGCACCACGAACTCGTGTGGCGCCGTGGCCTACGGCGACGGCCAGGTGAAGCTCATCCCGTACAAGGGGGGCGACTACACCATCCCGTCGATCTTCGCGATCGACGACAAGGGCAACGAGCTCATCGGCCACGAGGCCAAGCGCCAGTGGCAGCTCAACCCGCGCAACACGCTCTACGCCACCAAGCGCCTCATCGGCCGCGCTCCCAAGGACGAGGTGGTCGAGACGGTCCAGCGGTCGGTCCAGTACCAGGTCCACGCCGGCCGCGAGAACGACGTCGAGCTCGACTGCCACGGCCGCAGCTTCCACGTCCACGAGATCGGCGCCAAGATCCTGGCCAAGATCCGCGACGTCGCCTCCGATCACCTCGGCTTCCAGGTGACGCGCGCGGTGGTCACGGTCCCGGCCTACTTCACCGACCGGCAGCGCCAGGCGGTGAAGGAGGCGGGGCGCCTGGTCGGCCTGGAGGTGGTCCGGATCATCAACGAGCCCACCGCCGCCGCGCTGGCCTACGGGATCGGCAAGAAGCTCGAGGAG
>Ga0335084_10007537_pt1 | contig 10816 bp, 9 predicted proteins | sample Lox_Sample_44_FD_206721 | JGI IMG/M metagenome (GOLD analysis project Ga0335084, IMG submission 206721) | Soil microbial communities from Loxahatchee National Wildlife Refuge, Florida, United States - Lox_Sample_4.4 | ecosystem: Environmental > Terrestrial > Soil > Wetlands | place: USA: Florida...
CTCCTCGTCGACGCCAGGTTCATCCGTCTGCATCGTCTCTACGACGAGTTCGTCCACCGGCTCGTGCTGCGGGTGGCCAGCGAGTCGGGGCTCGAGCAGTCACTGCGGGAACCGGGCACCCCGGCGGACATCGCGACCCGCGCCGGATTCGCAGCGCGACAGGCCCTCGTGCCTCTCGACTGGATGCTTCGGCATCTGACGGTACGGGGACTCGTCGAGGAGCTCCCCGATGGCGCCGTGTTCCGCTACAAAGCGATCGGCCCGGTCTCCGTTCTCGACCCGGGCCCCATGCGCGAGGAGCAGCTCCGCCACGACCCATCGTGGATGCCTTCGTACGACCTTGCTGAGACCGTCGCGCGAGACTACCCGGCGTTCCTGCGCGGCGAGATCACCGGCGAGGAGCTGCTCTTCTCGCCTCGGCGGCTCAGGCTCTGGACGGAATACTTCTCCAACGACAACGGCCTCTATGCCGTCAACAACCGCCTAGGCGCGCTCGCCGTCGAGCAGTGGCTGCCCAGCTCCGGGGGAGCGATCCTCGAGCTGGGCGGGGGGCTCGGCAGCGGCGCGCTCGCGCTGCTGGAGCGCCTGGAGGCGGTCGGTCGGCTCGGCGCGATCGACTCATACCGCTTCACGGAGCTGGTGCCCGCGTTCCTGCGCCGGGGAGAACAGGCGCTGCGGGCGCGGCACCCGTCGATGCCTCGCGTCACCTTCGCGCCCCTCGACATGAACCGCGCATTCGGGGAGCAGGGAGTCGCCGCCGGGAGCCTGTCGATCGTCTATGCCGTCAATACGCTGCACGTGGCCCATGACCTGGGCTTCACGCTGGGCGAGGTATTGAGGGCGCTCGCGCCTGGCGGACGCCTCGTCGTCTCCGAGTGTGTCCGCTCGCACCCGCGCCAGCCCATCGAGGCCGAGTTCGTCTTCAACCTGACCGAGACGTTCCGATCGCCGCGTCTCCACCCGCTATACCGCCCGACCGGCGGATTCCTCACGCCCGGCCACTGGAAGCAGGCCATGGAGGCCGCTGGATTCGCCGAAATCCGCTTCTTGCCCGACATCGTACGGGTCCATGAGCAAGCACCGCAATTCATCGCTGCCGCGATCGGGGCGACCCGTCCCCCATGATTCGCGCCACGGCATCGATCGCTCCCGTACACCTCTTGAACGCCCACGGCCGGGGCAGGCCGTAGTGCAGCCGCGCCGCACGCGAGCCAAGCAGTGCTGCATGGCGCCTGCGCGCCGCTCCGCATCGGGCGCTCTTAGCCGGTGATGGCACCCTCGGAGGCGTTGGACACCGTGATCGCGTACTTGTGGAAAACGCCGCTCGTGTAGCGGGGCGTGGGCGCCTTCCACTTGGCAAGACGGCGCTTCATCTCGGACGCTGAGATCTCCACGTCAAGCCGGCGCTTCTTGACGTCGATGTGGACGATGTCGCCGCTCTTGATGGCGGCGATGGGCCCGCGCTCAAAGGCCTCGGGCACGATGTGGGCGATCATGAAGCCGTGCGTGGCGCCGGAAAAGCGGCCGTCCGTCATGAGCGCCACCGTGTCCCCGAGCCCCGCGCCCTGGAGCGCCCCGGTCACGTGCAGCATCTCGCGCATGCCGGGGCCGCCTTTCGGGCCCTCGTAGCGGATGACGATGACGTCGTTGGGCTTGATCTTGCCGTTCTTGACGGCCGCGAAAGCGTCCTCCTCGCGCTCGAAGACGCGCGCCGGGCCCCGATGATCGTACCTGGTGTGTCCGGAGAGCTTGATGACGCAGCCGCCCGGCGCGACGTTGCCCCGCAGGATCGCGATCCCGCCGGTGGACTTGAGCGCCTGCTTGAGCGGCTTGATCACCTGCTGTCCCGGCGGCTCGGCCGCCGCCTGGGCCTCCTGGCCGATCGTGCGGCCGGTGACCGTCTTCTCGCCGGCGTGGAGCAGCCCCGCCTCGAGAAGCCGTTTCGCGACGACGGGCATGCCTCCCGCGTCGTACATCTCTGGCGCCGTGTAGTTGCCCCACGGCTTGAGGTCGGCCAGCACGGGCGTCTTCTTCGACAGGCGATCGAAGTCGTCTATGGAGAGCTTGATGCCGAAATCCTTCGCCGTCGCCGGCAGGTGGAGCACGGCGTTGGTAGAGCCGCCGGTGGCCAGCACGCCCGCGACGGCGTTCTCGAAGCTCCGCCGCGTCACCAGCGATCGCGGGGTGATGCCCTTCTCCACCAGGCCCATCACGAGCTTCCCGCACTCGAAGGCGACTTCCTCCTTCTTCGGATCGACGGCGGGGATGCCGTTCCAACCCATCGGCGAGATACCGAGCATCTCGTAGGCCGTCGACATCGTGTTGGCCGTGAACTGCCCGCCGCAGGCTCCCGCCCCGGGGCAGGCGTGGTCCTCCACGTCCTTCAGCACGTCGGCCGAGATCACGCCGGCGTTGAAGGCGCCGACCGCCTCGAAAACGTCCTGGATCGTCAGGTTGCGGTTCGCGAAAGGGCCGGTGGTGCCCGCGCACCGCCCGAACATGATCGAGCCGCAGTAGAGCATGAGCCCCGGGATGTCCAGGCGCCCCAGCACCATCGCCATGGCCGGGATGGTCTTGTCGCATCCCGAGATCGCCACGATGCCGTCGAACATGTGGCTGCGCGCCACCAGCTCGACCGAGTCGGCGATGACCTCGCGGCTGATGAGCGACCCCTTCATGCCCTCGGTGCCCATGGTGATCCCGTCGGTTATGGATATTGTGTTGACCTCGATGGGCGTGCCGCCGGCGGCGCGAATCCCCTGCATCACCTTCTCGGCGAGCTTCCGGTGGTTCCAGTTGCACGGCATGGTTCCAATCCAGGAATGGGCGACGCCGATCTGCGGACGCGACAGGTCCTGATCGGAGAAGCCCACCGCCTTCATCATGGCGCGGGCCGGAGCGCGGTCGGCGCCGTCGAGGAGGACGCGGCTCTTGCGGCGGGTGTCGATGGCCATCGCAGGACTCCTTTATCGAGAGAACGAGGTGCGGGCGATTCTACAGCAGGTCGCTGAGCGGAACCAGTGAATAGCCGTCCGCTCTCAGCATCAGGATCATGTCCGGGAGTGCCTCGACGAGGCGCGCTCCCGCGCCGGCGACTCCGTCGGCGTCGTGGAGATCCACGATTGCCCCGGCCCTCACCCGGCGTCGCGCGCGCTCGACCTGGATCGCGGGGGCCGCGGGGCGGCGCCCCTCGGTCTGCGCCGTCCAGAACACGCATGGAGTGCCGAGACTTCGCAGCACGGGGAAGAGCGCGAGGTTGGTCATGCCCCACGGCGGGCGAAAGAACTTCGGCGGCGCACCGGCTGCCTGGGCGATGGCCTCGTGTCCCTGAGTGACCTGACGCGCGGTCTCGCGAGGCCCGGACAGCCAGAGGCTCCGGTGGCTCCAGGTGTGGTTGCCGAGATCGTGCCCCCCCTCGGCGATGCGGCGCGCCACGGCGGACGCCTTCTCCGCCCGCTCGCCGATCAGGAAGAAGGTCGCCTTCGCGCCGTGGGCCGCCAGGATGTCCAGGGCCCGCGGCGTCTGCTCCGGGTCCGGCCCGTCGTCGAAGGTGAGCGCGACCTTGCGGCCCGCCCGCGGCCCGCGCCAGACGCTCCCGAGCGTCAGCGCGTGCGAGCCCCACGTGTAGCCCGCCCAGAGGGCCGGGGCCGCCAGGAGCCAGGCCGCCGCGCTCACGACGGCGGCCGCCGCTCGACGAGCAGCGTGAGCCTGCCGGACTGCACGCTCTCGCCGCGCTGGTTGACGATGCGGCGCTCTTCGATGATGACGCCGCCCTCGCGCATGCTCCGCTTCGCCACGGTCAGGGAGACACTGTGGATGGTGTCGCCGACCTTCAGCGGGACGTGGAATCGCCACTCGAAGCCCATGAAGGCCAGCACGGCCAGCGGCGGCCGCGGCACGCGCCAGCCGAGGCCCGAGGAGAGGCAGAGCGGGAGAAGATCGGGGACGGCGTCAGGGTCCCGGAGCACGGGGTCGGCGGTGACGCCCGTGAAGAGCGACACATGAGCGCTCGTCAGCGTGAGCCCGGGGGTTTCCAGCAGAACCTCGCGCTCCACGTCCTCGAAGTAGCACAGCGCGGGCGAGGCGGAGGGGCCGCTCACGGCTTGCGGCGCTCCACCACGTGCTCGGTCTCGCCCTCCTGCACGACTTCGCCGCGCTGGTTGAGCAGCCTGCGCTCCACCGTGACGAGACCGCGGGCGGTGTCGGGCCCGTCCCTCTTGGCGGTGATGCGCGAGCGGACGTGGACGGTGTCGCCGATCTTGATCGGCCCCTTGAACTTCCACTTGAGGCCGGCCAGGAGCCCGTGCGCGGCGGCCGGCTCCCCCCGGGCGGCGAGACCCTGCTGGATACCGAGCCCCAAAAGACCGTGGGCGATCCGCTCACCGAAGATGGAGGACTTCATGTGCTCGGCGTCGGTGTGGAGCACGTTGTAGTCACCGGAGAGCCCCGCGAAGATGACGATGTCGGCCTCCGTGACGGTGCGGCCGGGCGAGGTGAACTCCCGCCCGATCTCGAGATCCTCGAAGAAGACGGCGTCGTGACCGTTCACCGACCGCAAGGATAACATGGTGTCTGCGGCGGGTTGAACTTGTGATATTATTCACTCGCCGGTCGAGTCCGTCCCCGGGAGAGTGCTACAGCACACACCGCGTAGGCACACACCAATGGAGGTGGGTATGCAAACCCGTCGTCAGTTCATCATGAAGGGCGGCAAGCTCGTCGCAGCGGGCGTCGCGGCCTCGGCGGCCGGGCCGACAATCTTCACGCGCGGTGCGGGAGCGGCCGACAAGACGCTCAAGATCCTGCAGTGGAGCCACTTCGTGCCCGCCTACGACAAGTGGTTCGACCCCTTCGCCAAGGAATGGGGCGCCAAGAAGGGCATCGAGGTGACGGTCGACCACGTGGGCTTCGCCGACGTGGTGCCGCGGGCGACGGCCGAGGTCGCCGCGCAGTCCGGCCACGACATCCACATGTTCATCGGCCTGGCCAGCGCCTTCGAAGAGCACGTCATCGACCTCAAGGACGTGGTCGGGACGCTCGAGAAGAAGTACGGCAAGTCGGTCGAGCTCGCGCACCGCAGCACGTACAACCCGACCACGAAGAAGCAGTTCGCCGTGTCCGACATGTGGGTGCCCGATCCCGGGAACTACCACAAGAAGATCTGGACGGACATCGGGCAGCCCAACGGCCCGGTCACGTACGAGGATCTCGTGAAGGCCGCGCCCGAGGTCAAGAAGAAGTACCCGCAGATGCAGATCCCGATCGGAATCGGCCTCAGCCAGGACATCGACTCGAACATGGCCGTCCGCAACATGCTCTGGTGCCACGGCGGCTCGATCCAGGACAAGGACGGAAACGTGGTGCTGAACTCGCCCGAGACCCTGGCGGCGCTCGAGTACGCCAAGCGGCTCTACTCGGTCGGCATGACGCAGGCGGTCCTCTCCTGGAACGCGGCCTCGAACAACCAGGCATTCAACGCCCAGGAGACGTCGTACATCCTGAACTCGATCTCCGCGTACCGGACGGCCCAGGACAACAACCTTCCGGTGCTCGAGAACTACTTCTTCGTCCCGGCGCTCAAGGGGCCGACCGGCATCCAGTTGGCGTCCGAGCACGTGATGAGCGGCTACGTCGTCTGGAAGTTCTCCAAGAGCCAGGACACGGCCAAGGAGTTCCTCGTGGCCCTTATCGACGCCTCCCGCGATTCCATGCTGGCGAGCAAGCTCTACAACTTCCCGTCGTTCTACGGCGCGGCCGCCGATCCTGGCACGCCGATGAACAAGAAGAGCGAGTCCGGCGCCGCCTGGATTGCCAAGCAGTGCAACAACGATCCGTTCGGCTCCAAGCCCGCGGACAAGCTGGCGCTGCTCGCGAAGTCCCAGCCCTGGTCCACCAACCTTGGCTACCCCGGCTTCGCCAACCCCGGGGAGGGCGAGATCTTCGACACCTACGTGATCACCGACATGTTCGCCAAGGCCGCCACCGGCACGCTGTCCCCCAAGGACGCGATGACGGAGGCGAGCAACCGCGCCAAGGAGATCTTCAACAAGTGGCGCAAGAAGGGAATGCAGCCCGGAGGCTCGAAGGACCGCTAGCCGCGCGCAACCCGCATAGCACCTCGGCCGGCAGGCGGGCACCCTCGGGCCCCCTGCCGGCCTGTCTGTGACAGGAGCACATGGCCACCGCTGACGTCGCCCTCGCCCGACCCGCCGCCAAGGCCCTCGACAGCCTCTCTCCGCGCGATAGAAGGCTCGGGAAGTTCTTGCTGGCGCCAGCGCTCATCTACATCACGCTGCTGGTCGCCCTGCCCTTCCTGCTGGCGCTCTTCCTGAGCCTGACGAACTCTTCGGCCGGAAGTCTCGACTTCTCCTTCGTCGGGCTCCAGAACTTCAGGAGCGTGGCCACCAGCGCGGTCTTCCTCCGCGCGCTCAGGAACACCTTCATCTTCACGTTCGTCTCGCAGTTCCTGGTGATCTTCCTCGGCAACATCCTGGCTCGCGCGCTTCTCAAGACGTTTCGCGGCAAATTCCTGGTGCGCTTCCTGATCCTCATGCCCTGGGCGGCGCCGATCTCGCTAGCCACGCTCGGGTGGCTCTGGATCTTCGACTCGACCTTCAGCGTGATCAACTGGTTGCTGAAGGTCGCGGGGTGGCTCGGTCCCGGTCAGTGGTACTACTGGCTCGGCGACCCGACGCTCGGCATGGTCGCCATCATCACAGTCCACGTCTGGCGGTTGCTGCCTTTCTCGACCGTCATCCTCCTGGCCGGGCTGAGCTCGATCCCGGCGGAGGTCCACGAGGCCGCCGACATCGACGGCGCGGGCCCTCTGGCCAAGGCGTTCCAGATCACGCTGCCGATGATGCTGCCGATCCTGACGGTCGCCGTCCTCTTCGGCGTGGTCTTCACCTTCACCGACATGAACGTGGTCTACCTGCTGACCCGCGGCGGCCCGTACAACAGCACGCACGTGCTCGCGAGCCTCGCGTACCAGGAGGGCGTGCTGGGCGGCGACGTCGGCCGCGGGGCGGCGGTGGCGATCTTTCTCGTGCCGCTCCTCGTCGTCATGGCGGTCATGATGCTGCGCGTCTCGCGGCGGGCGGAGGTGACGTAGCATGCAACGCGGGCCCGTGCGGCGGGCGCTCGCCGTCGTCGGTCATCGACTCCTGATTCTCGCCTTCACGGCCTTCGCGATCTTTCCCTTCTACTGGATGCTCATCACCTCGTTCAAGCAGAACAGCGACCTCTACGTTGGCGCCTCGAACACGGCCCACAACCCGTTCATCTTCAATGCACGGCCGACCCTCGAGCATCTGCGGATTCTCTTCGGCAGCACCCTCTTTCCGACCTGGCTCTTCAACACGCTCTGGGTCGGGGCGCTCGTGGTGGCGATCACCCTCGCCCTTGCCGTGCCCGCGGCCTACAGCCTGGCGCGGCTGACGGGTCGCTGGGGCGAGCACCTCAGCATCGGTATCTTTCTCACGTACCTCGTGCCGTCGACCCTCCTCTTCATCCCGTTTTCCAGGCTCATAGCCATGCTCGGCCTCCAGAACCAGCTCTGGGCGCTGGTCATGATCTACCCGACGTTCACCGTCCCCTTCTGTACCTGGCTGCTCATGGGCTTCTTCAAGACGCTGCCAAAGGAGGTCGAGGAGTCGGCGATGGTCGACGGCTGCAGCCGGCTCGGAGCGATCACCCGCGTGGTGCTGCCGCTAGCCGTCCCGGGGCTCCTGACCATCGTGATCTTCGCCCTCACGCTCACCATCCAGGAGTTCGTCTACAGCCTGACGTTCATCTCGTCGGTCGAGAGGATGACGGTCAGCGTCGGCGTGCCCGTGGCGCTCGTGCGCGGCGACGTCTACTACTGGGGCTCGCTGATGGCCGCCTGTCTCATCACCAGCGTGCCGCTCGCGATCCTGTACAATTTTTTCCTCGACCGCTTCATCGCAGGCTTCACGGTCGGCGCGATCAAGTAGAGCGCCGCGCCAGGTCGGGAATCGTTGACAGCCGCCGTAGCCGCCACTTAGAATCGGGACGACCCGCGGCCTTCCACTCGACTTCGCTGGAGGATTGCATGGCTGTTGCCGCCGTCGCACCCCCGCTGCTGCGAGACCGCCGCCTCCTCCCCATCTGGGAGAAGGTGCGGGACGGCCTCCGCCTCTCACTGGCAGACGGCCTGCTCCTCTTCGAGACCGAAGACCTCCACGGCCTCGGGCGGATGGCGGACTTCGCCAAGTCTCGGCTGCACGGCGAGCGGGTCTTCTTCGTGATGAACCGCTACGTCAACCCGACCAACATCTGCGTGCTCTCCTGCTCCTTCTGCGATTTTGCGAGAAAGAAGGGCGAAGCGGGCGCGTTCGAAAATTCCATCGAAGACGTCCTCGAGATGATCAAGCCGGGCACGCGTGAGGCGCACATCGTCGGCGGCCACCATCCCGACTGGCCCTTCGACTACTACGAGCGCATGATCGGGGCTATCCACGCCGCGCGGCCCGAGACCCAGATCAAGGCCTTCACGGCGGCGGAGATCGATTACCTGTGGCGGCGCTGGAGGATCGAGCCGCGCGAGGCTCTGACGCGGCTCAAGAAGGCGGGGCTCAATTCCATGCCCGGCGGCGGCGCGGAGATTTTCTCCAGGCGCCTCCAGAAGGCGCTGCACTACACGGGGAAAGCGGACGCCGACCGCTGGCTCGAGATCCACGGCATCGCGCACTCCCTCGGGATCAAGACCAACGCCACGATGCTCTACGGCCACATCGAAACCATGGCCGAGCGCGTCGAGCACCTCGTGCGCCTGCGCAATCAGCAGGACACGAGCGGCGGCTTCCTGGCGTTCATTCCGCTCTCGTACCAGGTCGGCACCACGAAGCTCGTCCCGCGCCAGACTCCGCCCACGGACGACCTCCGCACGATCGCGGCCTCACGGCTGATGCTCGACAACTTCCCGCACATCGAGGCCTACTGGATCATGATCGGCGAGGAGACCGCGTCGGTCGCGCTCAACTTCGGGGCGTCCGACGTCAACGGCACGCTGGAGGACGAGAAGATCGCCCACGCGGCGCTGGCCGAGAGCCCTCCCGGCCTGGCGCAGGAGCAGATCCTCCGGATGATCCGCGACGCGGGCAAGGTCGCAGTCGAGCGGGACGCGCTCTACAACGTCGTCAGGATCTGGAACTAGGCCGTGCTCGCCGAGATCCGCGCCAAGGCCGAAGCGGGGAAGCGGCTCGACCGCGACGACGGGCTCTGGCTCCTGACGGAGGCGCCGATCCTCGAGCTGGGCGCGCTCGCGCAGGAGGCGCGCTTCCGCGTCCATCCGAAGAAGCAGGTCACTTTCGTCATCGACTCGAACCCCAACTACACGAACGTCTGCGTCACCGACTGCCAGTTCTGCGCCTTCTACCGCAAGCCGGGCGACCCCGAGGCGTGGACGCTCACGGTCGACGAGGTGCTCCAGAAAATCGAGTCCGCCGCAAAGCAGGGCGCGACGACCGTGCTCCTCCAGGGCGGGCACAATCCTTCGCTGCCCCTCGACTACTACCTGTCGCTCGTCACCGAGACGCGACGGCGCTTCCCGCAGGTGACGCCGCACTTCTTCACGGCGTCGGAAATCATGACGATGGCGGAGGTCGCGTCGCTCGCCATGCCCGAGGTGCTCGCGCGCCTCAAGGCGGCTGGGCAGACGACACTCCCCGGCGGCGGCGCAGAAGTGCTGTCGGAGCGCGTGCGCAAGCGCATCGAACCCAAGAAGGGCGGGCCACGGGCCTGGCTCGACGTCCACCGCGAGGCCCACCGGCAGGGCTTCAAGTCCACGGCGACCATGATGTACGGCCACGTCGAGACGCCCGAGGACATCCTCGACCACTTCGACGCGATCCGCGAGCTCCAGGACGAGCACGAGGGATTCACTGCCTTCGTGCCCTGGTCCTTCAAGCCGGGCAACACGCTCCTCGAGAAGTGGATCAAGACCTACAAGGGGCCGAACGCGTATCTCCGCATGCTCGGCGCCTCCCGCCTCTACCTCGACAACTTCCCGCACGTGCAGGCCTCGTGGTTCTCCGAGGGCAAGCGGGCGGGGCAGATCGCGCTGCACTGGGGGGCGGACGACTTCGGCGGCACGCTCTTCGAGGAGAACGTTCACGCGGCGGCGGACTACGTCAACAAGATCACGGTGGACGAGATCGTGACGCTGATCCGGGACGCGGGCTTCACGCCCGTCCAGCGCACGACCGAGTACGAGGTCCTGGCGGTCTACTAGCAGGCCGCCCTTAAGGGCCCATCTGCTTCGTTGGCGCCCTCGCATCCGGACCCTTCTCGCCGGCCTGCGGCCGACCAACGGGTGGCGGGCCTGACGTCGACGGGATCGGACCCGGGCGGGTGGCGTCGGGGGCGGCCGCTGCGCGAACGGCGGAAGCGGGCCCTTCGCAAGTGTCCGCGGCCCGGAGGGCCGCGTTCGCGCATGCGTAGGGTGGCGTGCCGGCCGCGCGGCGGCCGCCCCCGACGCCAGGCCCCGCCCGCCCCGCGGAATGTATCTAGATCGGATCGACGGGCGGGATGGCCGGGATGAGCTTCCTGGCGTGGGCCATCGTGTAGAGCCGCTCGAGGGCGGCCTTGCCGTCCGGCCCGAGGCGCTTCGTGTAGTCGTTAACGTACATCAGGACGAACTTCCTGCAAGTCTCCTTGTCGATCCCCCGCCCGTACCGCATCGCGTACTCGAGCGCCTCGTCTACGTGCGCGTACGCGTAGTCGATCGAGTCGCGGAGCGCCTGCGAGAGCTTCCGGTGCACGGTCTCGCCCAGGTCGCGGCGCATAACATTGATTC
>Ga0335084_10007538_pt1 | contig 10815 bp, 9 predicted proteins | sample Lox_Sample_44_FD_206721 | JGI IMG/M metagenome (GOLD analysis project Ga0335084, IMG submission 206721) | Soil microbial communities from Loxahatchee National Wildlife Refuge, Florida, United States - Lox_Sample_4.4 | ecosystem: Environmental > Terrestrial > Soil > Wetlands | place: USA: Florida...
ACCAGACTGCCGGCAGCTAGCAGCAAAAAGCTGAAGGCTAAGAGCTAAGAGCTGATTCATGCTTGATCGCGTCTTACAGGAGATTCGCGCGCGTCACCGGTTTGTGGTGACTTCCCACGCCCGCCCCGATGGCGACGGCATCGGGGCGGCGCTGGCGTGCGCCCAGATTCTCCGCCGCATGGGCAAAGACGCCGAAGTCGTCATGCACGATGGCGTCCCGCGAATTTATCGCAATCTGCCCTCCGCCGAATCGGTGATTCACGCCACGGAGGTTTCCCCGAACGATGCTGTCATCATGCTGGAGTGCGACAGCATCGAGCGCACCCAACTGGCAGGCCTGGACCAATCCTTTCTAATCAACATCGATCATCACGCGAGTGGGCGCAGCTTCGCCCACGTCAACTGGATTGAACCCCGCGCGATGGCAACCGCCGAACTGGTCTATCGTCTGGCATGCGCGGCGGAAGTCCCCATCGACGCCGGCATTGCCACCTGCCTCTACACTGGCCTTATGACCGACACCGGCTCCTTCATGTTCGAAGGCACGAATGAACGCACTTTTGCCATCGCGCGCGAATTGGTTCTCGCTGGCGCCGATCCGGTCGCCTGCGCCCGCAACATCTACTTCGGTCACTCGACCACCAAGATGCGGTTGCTCGGGGCGGCGCTTTCGAACCTCCACCGCGAAGGCCCACTGGGCTGGATTTGGGTGACGCATGAGCAAATGGAGCGCTTCGTCGCTCGCGAAGAAGATTGTGAAGGCCTGGTGAACTATGTCCTCTCGATTGGGGATGTGCAGGTTGCGATCTTCTTCCGCGAACTGCCCGACCGTCGCTGGCGTGTCAGCCTGCGCAGTAAAGGTGCCGTGGATGTGTCGGCGGTCGCCGGGTATTTCGGCGGCGGCGGCCACAAATGTGCCAGTGGCTGCTCCGTCGACGGGCCGCTTTCGATCGCGGTCGCGCGCATCGTGGAGCGTCTGCGCGCGGAACCAGTAGTGAAAGAGCGGACTTGACCATTGCAACATGATGACTCGATGAATCCTCGAATCCGCACCGACGTGTTGCTGCTGGTCGCGTTCTGCGGCTTCCTCTTCTTCTACGGCCTCGGGTCATTTGGTCTCATCGGTGCCGACGAGCCGCGCTACGCCCAAGTCGCTCGCGAAATGCTCCAACGCCACGACTGGATCACCCCAACGTTGCACGGCGCACCCTGGCTCGAGAAGCCCGTCCTTTATTACTGGCAGGCGATGCTGGTGACCCGCGTGTGGCGGGCATTCTTGCCCGCCGATGCAGTGCCAGATCCGCTTTCTGGCAGTGCCGATCAAACAGCCCGCCTCCCCTCGGCAATTGACGCCGCCCTCATGATTGCCCTTGTCTATCTCTTTCTGCGGCGCTTCCGTCCCGGCACGCAGATTGATGGCGCTCTCATCACCGCCAGTTGCGCCGCTACGATCGGCTTTGCCCGCGCCGCGGCGACCGACATGCCGCTTGCCGCAATGTTCGCAATCGCAATGCTGGGATGGTATGCCTGGTACGAAAGCAAGCGGCGGATGTATAGCGCCGTTTTCTACCTCTTCCTTGCCCTCGCGACATTGGCCAAAGGACCCGTTGCTCTTGTACTCGCCGCTGCCATCCTGCTGATCTTTGCCGCCGTAAATCGCGAATGGCCAATTCTTCTGCGGACTCTCTGGACGCCGGGAATTGTTCTGTTCCTGGCAGTTACTCTTCCCTGGTACATAACAGTGCAGGTGAATAACCCGCAGTTCTTCCGCGTCTTCATCCTTGAACACAACCTCGCGCGCTTCAGCCAGGATCTGTATCACCATCGCCAGCCGTTCTGGTTCTTCGTTCCCGTGTTACTGCTGGCAACGATGCCGTGGACACTCTGGCTGGTCCTCGCGATCGTTGATTCGGCAAAATCCTGCTTCCGTTCGCTTCAATCGGGTCAAGAGCCCAGGTTTGCGGTCTTCCTTCTGATCTGGCTCGCGGTGCCGGTCGTTTTCTTCAGTGCTTCGCAATCGAAGCTACCGGGATACATCCTGCCGTCGATTCCAGCAGGCGCACTTCTCGTCACCTGGTATCTGGCGGCAAAACGTGGAGTCGGAACGCGCATGCCTTGGCCCCTCGCAACGATTCATGCGATTCTTTGCGGAGGCTTGGTGTTTGCGGCGCTGATGTCCGCCAACATTGTTGTGAATCGGCATCTGTCCCGGAGCGCTGGTGTCTATATCGCAGGCGGCATCGCCGCCGTCGTGGCGCTCGGTCTCGCCGTGGCGCTGCGCTCGGCAAACGGATTCCGTTTTGTCCGCTTTGCCACGCTCATCCCGGTCGTCCTGGGTGTAGCCGCGATCCTGAAGTTGGCAACTCCCTCGCTCGATGCGAAGCTTTCCGCGCGCCCCATCGCCCAGACGATCCGCAGCTTTGCTAAGGAAGATGTGCCGGTGGCAATGAATGGCGCCACGCGAGAACAGGAATTTGGACTGGAGTTCTACCTCAATCGCAAGGTTGCGCGCTACGAATCAGGTCAGGTGCCGCCGGGAAACCACGTCCTGGTTGCACGGCAGGGCACGCTGGCAGAACTTCACCCCTTCCTTGCCGGGCGCAAAGTGAGCTATTTGACCAATATTCCGGCGCAGAACGTGGAGTTGTATTGGATCGGCGCAGCTACTGGGCCTTCTCCAACTCCGCCACCACATTGATGCTCCCGCTCACAATCTTCATCTTGCGCTGCCACGTCTGGTAACCGGACTTTTTGATCGCGATCTCGTGGTCCCCCTGCGTTAATTCGACCATCGAAGGTGTGTTGCCGACAAACGTTCCGTCGACTTCTATGTCTGCATTCGCCGGAGTGGACGACACGGAGATTTTGCCCACGCCCTTTGTTTCTGGCGTCTGTCCGGGCGTTGCCGGATCCGCGCTCGGTGCGGCCTGTGTTTTTAACTGCGCAGCCTGGCGCGGCCAATCTTTCACGATCGCGTCGCATGCATCTTTCACCGCACTGCCTAACTGCACCGTCGAATGGCTTATGATCGAATCGCCATCTTTATTGAACACCGCGACCTTGTTGTCATGCAGGATTAGACTCTTGCCACCCTCGTGATCGAGAAGCACGATATAGTCTGCCTTGTCCTTGTTGTTGTTGATGGTCACTTGCGGGCAGCGCTCGCCGAATGTCTTGATGATTTCTGCCGTCTGCGGCCGCGCGCCACCGTGTGACGTTCCGCCGAATCCCTCGCTCGTGCCCCCTCCACCGCCGCTCATTTCCCACGATTGGCTGTCGGTGATAAAGACCCGCGGTTTACGATCGACAGGGCTCCCGTTTTGGGCCATCAGGATCGAAACACTTCCCGCCAACAAAATAAGTACGAATACCCTCGAGGTCATGATTCCTTCCTCCTAACAAGATAGAAGCAAACGAAGGCGTATTAGTTGGCTTTCTCCATTTCTGCGACCAAATTCGCCGAACTCCCTGCCTCGGTCGAAATCTCGTGGGTCCAATTCTTGTAACCTGACAGCTTGACCTCGACGGTGTGCTTCCCCGGTTTCAGCTTCAGGTTCACGGGGCTGTTTCCATAGAACTGCCCATCGGCCGAAACCTCCGCTCCTTCCGGGTGCGTTACGACGATTACCGTCCCGATCGACTCTGCTGGAGTAGGGCTGACAGCTACAACGGCGCTCTTCGTATTCTGACCGAGGCTGCTGGTGTCAGGTTCTTGCGAATCCTTGGCCACGGCAGTTGTGACACCCACCGGCACGAACTCTCTGTCCTTCTCGGCGACCGAAACCGGAGCACCTGTTACTCCCTGCAACGCCAACAAAATCGCCCGGTAGTTGTCCTTGTCACCCTGCAGCAGGATTCCCGCGTTCTTCGTATCGGGCGTCGAGTATTGGATTCCGATATAGTGCAGACGCGTCTTGTGGAACAGGCCAAACAATGCCACCGGCGCGACAAGAATAGCCAGCGTTACCATGGTGCCAACCCGGCGGTGTGCTTCCTGACCATAACTCAGCGAAGTAATCGACTTTGGTGGAATCACGAGTTTTTGCCCGTCTTTGAAGTCCAAAGTAACTGCATCCGACGTAACCGTCAGCTTGTTGTCCCAGTCTTTCGGGTCGACCTTCGATGCTACTGAGCCCCCGTTGTAACGAACTCTGGTAAAAGTGTTGCCTTCTCCGTAGACAAGGAGAGAAGCAGACAGCAGGACCGCAAGTAATTTCGTGGAGGCGTGGGCCGCGCTTACAACTGTGGCCGCGTACTTACATGTGCTGTGTGGAGAACGGGACATCGCCGGCTCCTTTCTAGGAGACACAAGGCAGGCCTAAAGATCCTATCCAATTGCCGGACTTCAAACCGTGACCAGGGTCACGGGCGTCTGTTCACAGAAGATGATCAGAATGTGCCCGTCACACGACAAGCTCATGCGGCAGCAGGTTGTCTCAACTTTGCTCCCATGATGATGAGCCACAACATCATCGCCAGTTCGCCAAACATGATGGGAAAGATCCAGTTCGAGACCGTTGCTTCGTACTGGGGCCACATGATCCCCGTCAGGCTGTCTGCCAGATACGCAAAGCAGTTCACCATCAGCCACACACCCAGAAAGCGGGGAAGAAAACGCGACTTGTACGTCAGCAGCCCGAAAGGAAGCAGCCAGAGTCCCCAGAAAACCTCGTTGACCATGACGCCGTGTCCGTGCAGGCGGAGAAACAGCACGGCTAAGGCCTCGCGCTGCGGCTTGTCGAAGACCGACAAGAAATCAGCGCCGCGCGCCAGCAGCAGCGCCGCCGCGTCGTTGATCGTATTGAGGAAGTAGATCGGGCACACCATCAGCCCGCCGAGGATCACCACCAGCCACGCCAGTCCTTCGTCCACGTCCTTGAACAGCCGATAAAGAGCCAGCGTGAGAAACAGCGTCATGGTCGCGGTGAACAGGTCGCTGAGAATGCCGAGACGGAACAGCGTCTCATGCGCGACGATGTTCGCTGCCGTCGCGGTCGCGTCGCCATGGGCGAACAGCTTGCCGGGAATGTAAATGAGCCGCAACGGAGCGGTCATCAGTGTGAGGTAGAGAAGCCCGGCGACCCTGGCATTTCGGCTGAGCGCGGTCATGTGTCCTCCCGGGGGATTTCAGCCGGAGGTACGGGATCTGGGAAGAAAAAGTTCCAAGCCTCAGTGTGGTCCTCCGAAAATATCTCACCGCGGCGAATGGCACACTATGGAAAGCTCGCTACTCAACCGCGAATATGGCCTCGGGTTCGACTCCCTGTTTCGCGATTTGGTCCCGCACGTGCACTTTGAATCGATAGGTGCCAGGCTCCAGTTCATAGGCGGAGAACGTCTTTTCGAGCGTCAGCTGCCCCCCCGCTCTCATGTCAGCGGGTTGCGTCCCATGCAGGACGGTCTTCTTCGTCCCCTCCTGGACGACATCGAACTCCACGCTCGCGTCGGACTTACCGTTCTTCTCATCCACCGCCAGGTTATAAACCTGCATCCAGACGTTGAGTTTTTCACTGCGCTTGAAAACTGCGGCTTTCGACGCCATGCTCGGAACCCGCGGCCGCACCAGCATGTCCCCAATCACGAAGGGACCACGGCTCATTTCGTTTGCAGGTACTCGCTCCATCTTGTCCGCCAGAATCACCGACGACGTGGAAAGCTCGTCATCGAAGTTCGGCACCTCCAGGCTTTGGCGCCATGTTCCGACATGATCGCTGTGCAGGTCTTTCACGACGATCTCCAACTTGTACCGTCCCGGGGCCAGAGGGAGCGATTTGCCGTAAACCGACGCTTTGCCCAACATGTTAGGCAAAAGACTCTGAGGAACGTCAATCTGCACGGTATCCTCAAACGTCTGGGCAATCCGTCCGCCGATCGTGCTCACCTGTCCGTAAATATTCACCGCTCCACGAGCCACCCCGCTCTCGCTCGTATAAGTCATGTCCTCGTTCTTGATCTCGAGCGTAACAGGGACCAGCGTGATGTTGCTGGTTGCTTTCACGTAGTTTGCCACCACCTCGAACGGCATGGTGTGATAGTCGATGATGTGGCTGACGATTTCCCGCAGGTCTTTGAACTTCGGCGCGCGGTTCAGCTCGGCCCAGCGGTGGACATCGTCGAATTCTTTGCCATTGTCCTTCGGATAGTTCTGCAGCCGCGGCTGTCCTGACGGAGAATGCGCCTGCACGTCTTTCTCGTTCGGATCCATCGTCATGTGATAGTCGCCGCACATGCACGGGTCCACGAACTCAATCACGATGTCCTGGCCTATATCGGCAATGTACCGGTAGCGCCACAGCTCAAACGGAAATGTTTCTGTTCGGCCCCCGCCCTGGTTCCCCGGGTACTCGTAGGTTCCGCCCGACGGATGGGATTCGATCTCGTCCGGGGGACCGTAAACGATGTAGATCCGGCCACGGTCGGTTAGCGATCCCAGCTTGCCCGAACTAAAACGCTCGTTGGCATACATAACGCGCTGGTAATACTCATCGCGATACTCATTCTCAAGCGTATCCGGCGTGGGGTCGCGGCGGCTCCAGAAGATCTCGATGAACTTCTCCCGTTCTTCGTCGTTGGTCAACAACTTGAAAGCTGCCTGCTCTTCGTCCGTGATGATCCACTGCACCTCATTCGGCCAATGCTTGTACGCCGAATCATCCTTGGAGGCCTTGCTGAACTTCTTCTTCGGCAAAGGCCGCTTCGAGGGATCACCGCTTGCGCTGTCAGTTTGCCCGGAAGGCGCCACAGAACTCGAACCCTTCGCGGACTCCCCAACACTTGAATCCCGGGACCTGAGACCGGGTTCTTCCGATTTCTCGCCGGGAGACTGACCCTGTGCCGAAACAAGAGTCGCGGCCACTGTGGTCTGCGACAGAGTTACCTTTGAGGGTGCGATCGGAGGAAGTTTGGAAGTCGGGGGAAAACTCAGGGCAAATAACACGGATACGGCTGGCGCAAGGCTGGAACCGAACATGGCAGCTCCTCTTAGGGATGGGTCTTAGAAGACAGAAGAACGGACAGGCCCCATGGTAGGATGCGGCACTTCAGCCCCGGGGATATCCGGGGGAATCCGGTTTGGGTGGAAGCGCGGCGCTTTACTCCCCCGCAAACCCGCGACTAGACTGATTCGTCATGATCACACGCCGCCATTTTGTCCGGAATGCCGCCGCTGTCTCCGCTGCTCTCACTCTCGCTCCGCGCTCCCAACTTCTTCTGGCTAAGGGCGCGCCGCAAACCTACCGCAACCCGATCCTTGGTGGAGACCATCCCGATGCGAGTCCCATTCGCATCGGTGACGACTTCTATCTCACTCACTCCAGCTTCGACTACGCCCCCGGCCTGCTGATCTGGCACTCACGCGATCTCATCAACTGGCGACCGGCTGCGGCGGCGCTTCATCGTTACTACGGCAGCGTGTGGGCCCCGTATCTCTGTGAGTATCAGAGCCACTACTACATCTACTTTCCGGCTGACAACCGGCTCCGCGTCGTTCATGCCGACCATCCCACAGGAAAGTGGAGTGAGCCGGTCGATCTGGGCATCGGCGCGATCGATCCCGCGCACGTCGCCGAAAACGGCCGCCGCTTTCTTTACATGGCTGGAGGCCAGATGGCCGAGCTGACCGACGATGGTCTCGCCGTGAAGACTTCTCCCCGCGTCGTGCTCGAACCCTGGCCTGTGCCAACGACCTCCCGCATGGAGTGCACATGCCTCGAAGCGCCGAAACTGCTCGAACGCAACGGCTACTACTATCTCAACGTGGCTGAAGGAGGCACCGCCGGGCCAGCTACCAGCCACGCTGTCGTCTCGGCGCGCAGTCGCCACGCCGAGGGTCCGTGGGAATACTCGCCCTACAATCCCGTGGTGCGCACCCAGTCGCGAGAGGACCGCTGGATGAGCGTCGGCCACGGAAGGCTCGTCGATACGCCCGATGGCAAGTGGTACATGACCGTGCACTCCTATGAGAATGGCTATCGCGCGCTGGGTCGCCAACTGCTGCTGCTCCCCGTTGAGTGGACCGCCGACGGTTGGTACCGGGTGCCGAAAGGCATCACGCCGGACTCCGCCATTCCTGTGCCCGTCGCAGGCGCGAGTCAACAGCCTTTCATGGATCCGTCAGACGATTTCACCAGCGCGGAACTCGGCCTCCAGTGGGGTTTTTGGCGAGAGTACGATCCGGCGCGGTTTACCACCGGAAACGGCTCGCTCACCTTGACAGCCCGCGGCGCTTCTCCTGCGGACAGTTCTGTTCTCACCACCCCGGTGGGCGGACATTCGTATGCGGTTGAAATTGACGCTGAAGTCGACTCCGGATGCGAGTGCGGACTGCTGCTCTTCTACGATCCCCAGCACACGACCGGCATTCTTCTCGGGCCCGAAGGCCTGGGCGTGCGGCTCTCAAACGGCTACATTCCCACGCGCCAACAGAAAGGCGCGACGCGCGCCACCCTGCGGGTTGTGAACGACAACCAGGAAGTCGATTTCTACTTCCGTCTTCCCGGCAAGGCCTGGCAACGGATGCCAGAATCCGCCGAGATTGCCGGGATGCACCATAACGTCCTTGGCGGTTTTCTCGACGTGCGGCCTGCGATCTATGCCAGCGGCTCCGGCAAAGCCACCTTCCGCAGCTTCCGATATTGGCCCGACGCAAGAGTGCCGAAGTAGGCCGGATTGCGGAGGCACATTCTTTCGCGCTTTCTACGCAAGGGGGACGATTTTTTTTGGTTTCAGTTGGGATACCCCCCCTCCCCCTGATCTTTTGAAATCATGGAGTTGGCCGGTGAATGTCGCGCAAAATCTAGATGTCAAAGAGCTTACGAGCAAAATATAGAAAACAGGGTACTTATTCTGGCCGAGCGGGCGTGTTTTTTACTATCTTTCAACCTCCCGTGCAGTGTGGCCAGCATCTCGCGCACGCCGCACCCAGTTAAGCTATAGGATTTATCAAATCGTTAGCTATAAGCATTGAGCTTGTCAAGGACGGAGATCACAAAAAGGCGGCAATTTTCTACGGATTCTGTTTCGCCGCATTTTGCTTGAAGTTCTCATACCACGGATCGGTTCGTCGCACGGCCTCCTGCATCAGAGTGGCAACGTCCTCGGGCGGGCCTTCCGAACCGGAGCCGCAGAAAAACCCCAAGCCATTTGAGGTCCCGTCGTTGAATTGAAAGGTGACGATTAAGCTGTACCTTGTACCAGGGGAGCTCTGGTTCTGAAAGGTCTGGCCCAGATACGCAAGCATTGGCTGGGTGACATGCGCGCGCACTGCTTCGAAGATATCCGGATCTATCTTGCCAATGAAGAGGCCTCCATTGACATCTTCCATCGTGCCGCTTCCCATGCGGTTTACGGTGCCGTCCGCGGCCAGCATAAGAAATAGCGACTGCTTGTTGTCCACTTCGAGTTTGAGGGCGAGCGCGTCGATATCGCCCACGTTGGGACGCGTGTCGACGTTCTGGTCTGCGGGGATTTTGAATGCGATCTTGGGATCGGTTGGAAATCGACCCCGCAAGAGCCGGACGACCACGAGGACAATGATGGCAAGCACCACCAGTCCGGCAAGAAGGAACTTCATAGCCGCGACATTACCACCGGAATTGCAGGATCGGCAGTGATGCGCCGAAGCCGCCCGGTGCTGGGTCCTGGGAAAGGCGACGACCGGGCCTGAAGGCCTCATCGGGAGGCGTCCGCAACGCGGCCCTGAAGGGCCGCTCTTCCACGGTGGCGCGGAGGTTCGTGATGATGTTGGTGGGACGAGCAGCGCTTCAGCGCGGCGTTCAGAAGTCCAATTGAACAGGGCTTCAGCCCCCGAGATCTTGGTGGAAGAGCCGGGCTTTAGCCCGGCGTCAACGGTCGACGAATTCATTAGGCTTTAGCCTTGGCCAGCAACGACCACGGGGCCTAAGGGCCTTGTCGAGAGGCGTCCGTAACGCGGCCCTGAAAGGGCCGCTCTTCCACGGTGGCGCGAACGTCCAGGATGATGTTGGTGGAAGAGCGGCGCTTCAGCGCCGCGTTTCACGGCGATTTTTGGTGGAAGAACCGGCCTTCAGGCGGTCATAGAACTGGGCTTTAGCCCGGGCGGCATTGGATCGAGCGCGAATTTTCCATTCGCTGACGAATGCGAATAATCGGCGGGCTTGGCCACCAACCCCGCCCGGACCGGATTCATCCAGATATATTCTCGATGCCGCTCAAAATCCTCCTCATCCTGAATGCGATGATTCGTGAAGCTCGCCTGCCACACGGGACTCTGCGATTTCAGGCGAAAGGAAAACCCGCCCTTGATGAACTGCACTGCCCGTTCCAGAGAAACCTCGTTAGCGGGAGTGATCAGTGCGTGAAAGTGGTCCGGCATGATCACGAATTCATGGAGCAGATATTTCCCCTGGCTCCGGTAATGAAGGAACACATCAACGAGCAGGTCAGCGGCAGCATCCCGTCGGAACACGGTTCTCCGTTGGGCCGTGACGGAGGTGATGAAGAAAGTGCGGTCCATGGACGGAGCGTATTCGTCGCGTAGCGAAGAAAGATGTGAGCGGAGTCACGACGAAATTGTTCAATTATGAGGGAGGTCGAGGGGTTAAGACGAAATAAGGTCTTGGTGGAAGAGCCGGCCTTAAGGCCGGCGTTCAGACGAGCGACAAGAGGGCTTTAGCCCCGGCAGACGACGACCACGGGGCCTAAAGGCCTCATCTGAGAGCATCGAACGCGGCCCTGAAGGGCCGCTCTTCCACGGTGGCGCGAACGTTCGTAGTGGGTTTTGGTGGAAGAGCTGGCCTTCAGGCCGGCGTTAAGCCGGATCCAGAGGAAGGGTTCACA
>Ga0335084_10007540_pt1 | contig 10811 bp, 10 predicted proteins | sample Lox_Sample_44_FD_206721 | JGI IMG/M metagenome (GOLD analysis project Ga0335084, IMG submission 206721) | Soil microbial communities from Loxahatchee National Wildlife Refuge, Florida, United States - Lox_Sample_4.4 | ecosystem: Environmental > Terrestrial > Soil > Wetlands | place: USA...
GCTCGCTTCGGCCGCGGAGATCTGGCGCGGCCTCGCGCGCCAGACCGGAGTCGCCTTGACCCGGACCCTGGACGAATTCCTCGACGTGCTGCTCGCGTTCCAGACGCTTTCCCCGCGGCGGGTGCGTCCGACCCGGCGATGCGTGCTCTTCGGCAACGGCGGCGGGACGAGCGTCCTTGCGGCCGACGCGTTCGGCCGCAGGGGGCTGGAGGTGAGCCCGATGCCGCAGCCGGCGATCGACGCGCTCAATACGCTCGAGCTCCTGCCCGGCACCTCCGTCGTGAACCCGATCGACGCGCCAGCCTACACGCTGCGGCAGGAAGAGGGCCGGATCGCGGAGCGTATCGTCGACATCGTGCTGGAGCATGGCGAGCCCGACGCAGTCGTGATGCACATCAACCTGCCGGTGTTCATCAAGTCGACCGACCAGCGCGCGGACTTCATGCAGAATGTGATCGAAGCCGCGATCCGCGCGCGCTCGCGCCGCCCCGCGCAGGCCCACTTCGCGCTCGTCCTGCGCTCCGACGGCGCCGAGCCTTCGGAGCAAAGGAGGCGGCAGTTCCGCGAGGTGGCGGTGAGGCAGGGCATTCCGGTCTACGACGAGATGGCCAACGCCGCGGATGCCCTGGCGGGCGTGGCGTTCTTCGAGCACTACCTGAAGGCGAGGGCCTAGGTGGCGAATTCCGCCCGGCCGGTCATCGCGAGCGCGCCCTGCGGCGTCTCGGCCCAGAGCTCGACGGCGCGAGCGTCGACCGACGGCTGTCCGCACACCCGAAACGGTGCGGTATCGAAGAGCGGGGACACGCCGCGGTAGCTGAACGCCGCGAGCCGGCCGTCCGGCCTGCGCTCGCGCGCGAGCTCGAGGAGATAGGTCGCGATCAGGGGTCCGTGAACCACCAGCCCGCCGTAGCCCTCGATCTTCGCAGCGTAGTCGCGGTCGTAGTGAATCCGATGGGCATTGAAGATCAGCGCGGAGTAGCGAAAGAGCAGCGCTTCGTTCGTACGGACGTCCTTCGTCCAGACGGGACTGGCGTGCGGGGGCGGCTGCGGCGGTGCGCTTCCCGCCGCCGCCTCGCGGTAGACGATGTCCTGCTCTTCTTCGATCGCGAGCCCGAGCGGGCCGTGCAGCCGGTGGCGGACGGTGACGAATACGAGCTGCCCGTTGCGTCCGGTCTTCTCCGTCACCGCAGCGATTTCCGAGATCCGCTCGACCGGCTCGTCGACGTGCAGGGACCGGTGGAACCTCAGGCGTCCGCCTGCCCACATGCGCCGCGGCAGCTTGACCGGCGGCAGGAAGCCGCCGCGCGGCGCGTGGCCATCGACGGTCAGGATCCCGGTGGGCGCCACGGTGTGGAACAGGATCCAGTGCCAGCCAGGCGGGAGCTCCGCTCCCGCCACGTAGGGCCGCGGATCGTCGAGCGTCGCCGCGAGCTCGGTGACCCGGAGCGCACCTGGCGTATCGCGCTCGGACTGGCTGCGACCGACCCAGCGTCCCAGGGCTTCGCTCACGCGCTACGCCTGCGGGGTGATGCCGAGCCGCGCCATCAGCGCGCGGTCGGCCGCCGCCTCCGGGTTGCCGGTGGTGAGGAGCTTGTCGCCGTAGAAGATCGAATTCGCGCCGGCGAAGAAGCACAGCGCCTGGACGCCTTCGCCCAGCTCCTGCCGGCCGGCGGACAGACGCACGTAGCTCTTCGGCATGGTGATGCGCGCGGCGGCGATGGTCCGGACGAACTCGAGAGGGTCGAGTGGCTCACCACCATGCAGCGGCGTGCCTGCCACCTGCACGAGGTTGTTGATCGGCACCGATTCGGGCGCCGGCTCGAGGTTCGCGAGCTGCGCGATGAGCCCCGCGCGCTGCCGGCGCGTCTCGCCCATGCCCACGATTCCGCCGCAGCACACGCGGATTCCCGCCTTGCGCACCCTATCGAGCGTATCGAGGCGATCCTGGTAGACGCGCGTGGTGATGATCTCGCCGTAGAAGTCCGGCGCGGTGTCGAGATTGTGATTGTAGTAGTCGAGCCCGGCGCTCTTCAGCTCCTCGGCCTGGCCGTCCTTCAACAGTCCAAGCGTCGCGCAGCTCTCCAGCCCAAGTCCCTTCACCGCCCTCACGAGCTCGAGCACGCCCTGGAGGTCGCGATCCTTGGGGCCGCGCCACGCCGCGCCCATGCAGAACCGCGTTGCGCCATTCGCTTTCGCCGCCTTCGCCGCCGCGATCACCGTGCCGACGCTCAGGAGCGGCTCGTTCCCGACGCCGGCGTCGTAGCGCGCCGACTGCGGGCAGTACTTGCAGTCCTCGGGGCAGCCCCCGGTCTTGATCGAGAGCAGCGTCGAGAGCTGCACCGTGTTGGGCGGGAAATTCTCCCGATGCACGCCGTGGGCACGGTAGACGAGATCGTTGAATGGCAGCTCGAAGAGCCCGCAGACGGCGTCGATCGACCACGCAGCGGTGCGCACCGGCCGAGCCGCGCTCCCGGACCCTAGGGCTTCGCTAACCAGATCCATTGAATCCGCTTCCTCACTCCACGTTCTCGTTCCGCAGCAGCTTCACCGCGGTATCGCGCGAGTCGCGCACCAGCTTCTCCGCAGCCTCCTGTGCGGCCTTCGGATCCTTGCCCTGCACGGCGGCAAACAGCACCCGCCAGTTGCGCACGGACTGGGCGCGGCGCTTCGGCGTCGAGAGCCCCAGGCGCGCGTATCGCAGCGTCTGATGCGCGAGTGAGAAGACCATGCTGCGCAGGAACCGGTTGCCGCTCGCCTCGGCTAGCATCAGGTTGTACCGATAGACCGCGCTGGTGTAGGCATCGGCGTCACCGTGCTTGGCGATCTCGGCGAGGCGCTCGACTCCTACGCGCAGCCGCGCGATGAACTCGGGATCGCGGCGCTCGGCCGCGATGCGGGCGGCGAGCCCGATGAGCGAAATGCGCACCTCGAAGAGATCGTTCACCTCCCCCACGTTGAGCTGCGTGACCTGTGCGCCGCGGCGTGCATTGATCTGCACCAGCCCATCGCGTTCCAAGATGCGCAGCGCCTCGCGCACCGGGCCGCGGCTGACCTGGAACTGATCGGCGACCTCCTGCTCCTGGATACGCGCACCGGGCTCGTAATGGCCCTGGATGATGGCGTTGCCGATGCGCTCGGCGATCTGCTCGGGGAGCGAGAGCGTTTGCGCCGAAGGGCTGGGCGACCAGGCGTAGACCGCATCGGGCTCGGCCGCCGGCGCGGTGCGCCGCGGGTTCTTCGCCCCCAGGTTCAGATCAGCTCTCAATGACGGCGAGTTCCTGGCCCTCCGAGACGTCCTGGCCTTCCTTCACCAGGATCGCCTTGAGGGTGCCCTTCACGGGCGCCACGACCGGGATCTCCATCTTCATCGACTCCATGATGAGGATGGCCTCCTCCTCCTGCAGGGACTGCCCGGGCTGCGTGACGATTTTCCACACCTTGCCGGTGATTTCGGCTTTCACGGTCTCCGTTGCCAATCCATTCTCCCTTGCCGTTCGCGCGGATCCTAGAACGTTGTGGGCCACCCGCCCAGGAGGTGCTTGCCGATGCCCTTCGTCGGCCGGCGTTCGTGCACTTCCAGCAGGCGCGCCAGCCAGCGGCGTGACTCGCGAGGGTCGATCACCGCGACTGCCGAGAAGATTCCGGCAAGGTCGTAGGCCGAGCTGTCGCGCTGGATCTCCTGCTTGAGCTGCTCGAAGCGCGCCGGGTCGTCCTCCCGTTTCACACCGTAGACCACGTTGACCCCGACGTTGGGGTCCATGAACCCGACGTCCGCGCTGTACCACGCGAGCATCTCGTCGGTGTTCCGCGTGCCGCCCATGTTGAGGTAGGCCTGGCCGTAGCTCTTGCGCATGACGATCGAGAACTTCGGCACGGTGCACATCTGTAGGGCGGACATCATGTTGATCACCTTACCCGGCGCCTTGCGCCGCTCGCCCTCGACGCCGATCAGGAAGCCCGGCGTATCGACCAGGATCACGATCGGGATGTTGAACGAGTCGCAGAGGACGAGGAAAGTGGTCGCCTTGTCGCACGAGTCGGGATCCATGGCGCCCGCCTTGAACATCGGGTTCGAGGCGAGGATGCCCACGGTGCGGCCGTCGATGCGACCGAGCGCGGTGAACGCCGTCTTCGCAAAGCGGTCCTTCAGCGGAAACAGCGTGCCCGGGTCGCAGATCGCGGCGGCGACCTTGCGCATGTCGTAGACCTTGGCGCGGTCCTCGGGTACGAGCTCAAGCAGCTTCTGCCCCGGCTCGTCGGCGCCGGCGGGCACTGCCCTCCTGGGCGGCACCTCGTTGTGGTGCGAGGGCAGGTACGACAGGAATTTCTTCAGGAGATCGAGCGCCTCCTCGTCGGTGTCGACGCCGTAGTCCACCTTGCCGGTGACCTCCGTCTGCATGCGCCAGCCGGAGAGCTCCTGCGGGTCGATCTTCTGTCCGATGGCGATCTCGGTCACCCGGGGGCTGGAGATCGCGAGCTGCGCGTCCTTCCGCATCACCACGAAGTCGGAAAGCTGCGTGAACCAGCACGCCGTGCCGAACGCGGGTCCGAGCACGGCCGCGACGTAGGGGATGTCGCGCATGCGGACGAACTGCGTGGGGTCCTGGCCGAGCGTGCCGGTGCCGATCGCGCCCATGGTGTCGGGGATGCGCGCGCCGGAGGACTCGTTCAGCAGCACGAGCGGGATGCCGTTGGCGAGCGCCATCCTGCGCATCTGGCCCATCTTGCGCACGTTGATCGGGCTGGACGAGGCGCTCTTCACCGTGATGTCGTGCGACACCACGGCGGCCTCACGCCCCTGGATGCGCCCGTAGCCACACACCTTGCCGTCGGCCGGCGTGCGGTCCCAGTCCTCGCGCGGCTCGCCGCGCGCGAACATGCCGATCTCGAGAAAGGTCCCTGGGTCGAAGAGGTAGTCGACCCGCTGGCGCGCGTTCAGACGGCCCTGCGCGGCCTGCTTCGCGAGGCGGTCCGCGCCGCCCATCTCGAGTGCCCGCTTCGTGCGGCGGGTGTGCTCCTCAATGTACTTTTCGAATGGCATCTCGGCTCTACCGCTTGTCAACAATCCTACAAGGCGATGTTAAACTCTTTGCCCATGAGCTGGAAGCCCGAAGTCGACGAGATCGAGCGCAGGAAGCAGCTCGCATACCGGCTGGGCGGGGAGGAGGGCATTCGCCGCCAGCACGAGGGCGGGCGCCTCACCGCGCGCGAGCGCATCGACCGGCTGGTCGATCCCGGCTCGTGGTTCGAAATCGGCGTGATGGCGGGCAAGGGCGAGTACGACAAGGAAGGCAACCTCGTCAACGTGCGGCCCTCGAACGCCATCATCGGCACCGGGCGGATCAACGGCCGCAAGGTTTCGCTCGACGTCGATGACTACACGATCCGCGGCGGCTCATCCGAGGCGACCGTCTCCGAGAAGTGGATCTATGCGGACAACTATGCGCTCGAGCATCGCATCCCGCTCGTGCGCCTCTGCGAGAGCGCCGGGGGCAGCGTGCGCCTCGTCGAGCAGCAGGGCGGAACGAAGATCCCCGGCTACCCGACCTGGCCCATGGTCGGTCTGCTCGGCTACATCCCGGTCGTCGCCGTCGCGCTCGGACCGTGCGCGGGCCTCGGCGCGCTCAAGGCCGGCTGCTCGCACTTCTCCATCATGGTGAAGGGCACGAGCCAGGTGTTCGCGGGCGGTCCGCCCGTGGTCGGCCGCGCCGGCATGGGCGACGAGATCGACAAGGAGCAGCTCGGCGGCTCGCAGATGCACACGCGCGTCTCGGGCGTCATCGACAACGAGGCGGAGACCGAGGAGCACGCCTTCGAGCTCGTGCGCCGCTATCTCTCGTACATGCCAAGCAGCGTGTTCGAGATGCCGCAGCGCTCAACCCCGACGGACGATCCCAACCGCCGGGAGGAGGAGCTCCTCAGCATCATCCCGCGCGAGCGACGCAGGGTGTACAAGTCCCGGCGCATTCTCGAGCTCGTGCTCGACAGGAATTCACTCTTCGAGATCGCGCCGAACTTCGGCCGCTCGGTCGTGACCTGCCTCGCGCGCCTCGACGGCTATCCGCTCGGCGTCATCACCAACGACCCGTATCACATGGGCGGCGGCCTCAACCGCCCTGCGGCGGAGAAGATGGAAACGTTCGTCGACCTCTGCGACACGTTCCATCTGCCGATCATCAACTTCGTCGACCAGCCCGGCACGGTGGTCGGCGTCGAAGCCGAGAAGATGGGGAACGTGCGCGGCTCGGTCCGCGTGGTATCGGCGATCGAGCAGAGCAAGGTCCCGTGGTGCGCGGTCGTAATCCGACGCCTGTACGGTCTCGCCGGCACCGCTTACGCGCGCCTGCAGGGCATCAACCTGCACTATGCGTGGCCGTCGGCGCGCTGGGGCTCCATCCCATTCGAAGGCGGCATCGCCGCAGCCTACCGGCGCGAGCTCGACGCGCTGCCCGAAGCCGAGCGCGCGGCGCGCCTCAGCCAGCTGGAGGCCCACTACGAGCGGCTCGCCTCGCCGTTCCTCACTGCGGAGAAGTTCCGCGTGCCCGACATCATCGATCCGCGCGACACGCGCCGTGTGCTGTGCCACTGGATCGAGGACGCGTGGCGCATGCTGCCGGAGCAACTCGGGCTGCGCGGCCGGACCATGCGGAAGTAGGGGCCGGGCAACTGGACAGCCTGGTTCTCTGCGTCGGGCTGATCCTGCTGATCCTCGTCGGGGCGCCGATCGGCCTCGCGATGATCCTGCTGCCGACCATCTACATCCTCGCCACGGGAGAGGCGCCCCTCCTCACGGTCCCTCACCAGATGTTCGAGGCGGTCGCTAAGTACCCGCTGGTGGCGATCCCGTTCTTCATCCTCACCGGCGAGCTGATGAACAGCTCCGTCGTGACGCGGCGGATCCTCGAGCTCTCGCGGGCGATCGTCGGCCGGCTGCGCGGCGGCCTCGCGCAGGTGAACGTGGTATCGAGCATGTTCTTCGCGGGCATGAACGGGTCGGCGGTAGCCGACACCGCCACGGTCGGGACGGTGCTCATCCCGGCCATGAAGGGTTCGGGCTACTCGCCCGAATTCTCCGCCGCGCTGACGGCGGTGGCCTCGACGATCGGCGGGATCATCCCGCCGAGCATCGCGATGATCATCCTCGCGAGCGCCGCAAACCTCTCGGTCGGCGCGCTGTTCGCGGGCGGCATCCTGCCGGGGGTGCTGATCGGACTGATGATGATCGCGGTGACCTATTGGATCGCCGTGCGGCGCAGCTACGAGCGCAGCGACGAGCCCTTCAGCCTTGCGCGCCTCGGCGGTGCCTTGTGGCGCGCCTCGGGCGCGCTCGTGATTCCGGTCGTTCTTCTTGGCGGCATCCTGGGAGGCTGGTTCAGCTCGGTAGAGGCGGGCGCGATCACCGCTGCGGCGGCCGTTCTGGTCGGCGGTGTGCTCTACGGCAGTCTGACGTTTGCGGACGTCGTCGGCGCCTTCGTCCGCTCGGTCAAGCTCTCGGCGTCGGTGTTCATCGTCCTTGCCGCTTCAGGGCCGTTCAGCTGGCTGCTTGCCAAGTTCGGCACCATCGCGATCCTCGAGCACTGGCTGATGGGCTTCGTCGCCAACCCGGTGCTCTTCGTCGTCGTCCTGGTCGGGCTGATCCTACTCATCGGGACATTTCTGGATGCGCCTGCCAACATCATCATCTTCGGGCCGATGTTGGTCGCGGTAAGCGCGACGGCCGGATTTCCGCCGGTCCAGGCAGCGCTCGTGGTCGTCGTGGGATTCCTGCTGGGGATGGTCACGCCGCCGGTCGGGGCGTGCTACTTCCTCGCTTCGTTCATCGCGGAAGCGAAGCTCGAGCGCGTCGCCGTGGAGATGGTGCCGTACATGCTGGTCGAGGTCGTGGTGCTGTTTCTCATGTTCGCCGTGCCGGCGCTCACGCTCGGGCTGCCGCGCGCGCTCGGGCTGGGCTAGAGGGCGGAATGCTCGCGCGCGCGCTCGACTTCCTCCTCGGCAGGGTCATCACCTGGGCGTGTGTTGCGATGCTCGCGGCGATGGTTGCCTTCACGCTCTACACGGTGTTCATGCGCACCGTGATGAACGATCCGCCGTTCTGGGGCGACACGCTTACGCTGATCGCCAATATCTGGCTGGTCATGCTGTCGTTCGCACTCTCCATACGCAGCCGAGAAAGCATCGCGATGCAGATGATCTACGATTACGTGCCCGCGCGGATCGCTGGAGCGCTGGAAACGCTTTGGAATCTGCTGTTCGTGGCCCTCGGGCTTATGATGATCGTCTACGGATACATGGTCGCGGCGCGCATCCCGGGCACATACTGGGAGCTCGGCAACGCACCGAAGAGCTGGCTGATGATGATCCTGCCCGTGTCCGGAGTGCTGATCGTCCTGGCGGCGCTGCGGGTGCTCGCGGAGGACCTCGGCGCGTTGCGCCGGGGCGAGCGGCTGGGTCGCCGTGAGGGAGTAGGGGAAGTCTGACAGACGACATGCGACGGAGGAGACAGTGATGAATCAGCGCGTGCTTATCGGCATTCTTTTCGCGGCGGCACTCGGCGTGCAGAACGCCGGGGCGCAGGAGCGCCTCAAACTCTCCATCGGCTCGACAGCGAACCCCGCCTGGTCGCTCGGCAAGGATCTTTACAACGTCATGAAGCCGAACCTCGAGAAGTACTCCGACGGGCGGATCGAGCTCACGATTCACGGCGGCGGTGTGCTCTGCAACGAGCAAGCCTGCGTGGAGCAGATGAAGCTCGGTCAGATCGACATGGCCACCGTTTCGAGCGGCAACGTCGGTGCCTTCGGCACGACCTTCGACATCATCAACCTGCCCTATCTCTTCAAGGACGCCGAGACGGCCAACAAGATCACCACCGCCTGGCTCGCGAAAGAACTCGCGCAGCGCGCGGAGAAAGAGATGAAGGTGTACGTCGTCGCCTTGGTACCGGTGGGTGGCTTTCGCAACATCGTCAACACGCAGCGCGAGGCCCGCGTCCCAGGCGACCTGAAGGGCCTCAAGATCCGCGTCACCAAAAGCCCGACGGAGTTCAACCTGGTGAAAGCATGGGGCGCGGTCCCGGTCCCGTACGACTGGGGGCAACTCTACGAGGGGCTGCAGTCGGGCGTGGTGCAGGGCATGTACCTGCAGGACGCATTCACCTCGGCAGGCAAGTTCTTCGAGGTGGTGAAGTACGTCACCGAAGTGAACGGTGCCTATAGCGCCCACCCGATCCTGATGGACCTCGCGCGCTACCAGAAGCTGCCTCAGTTCGCGAAGGACGCGCTCGCGAAGGTCGGCGCCGACCTTGCCCGGGAGTCGTACGCGTTCGACGTCGAGTGGGTGAAATCGGCTACCGCGGCCATGCAAGGCAAGGTCAAGAGCTACAAGCCGACGCAGGCCGAGATGGCGCAGTGGCACAAGGGGGCAAAGGACGCCTGGATCGCGGTCAAGGGCACCTACGATCCAAAGCTCGCGCTGCGCATTCTCGAGGAGCAGGGCCAGACGGAACTGATCGCCGATCTCAAGGCCGCGAAGGCGCTTTGAAGATCGTCGACGCACATCATCATCTCTGGGACCTCGGGCGCAATCTCTACCCGTGGCTTAGAGGGGAGTTGCACGATCGCGGCTGGGGGGATCTCCGGCCGCTGCAGCACAACTACCTCGTCCGCGACTTCCTCGCCGACGCGGCGTCCCAGGGTCTCGAGAAATCGGTGCACGTCCAGGCGAACTTCGACCCCTCGGACCCGGTCGGAGAGACGGCGTGGCTCGAGGAGATCGCGGCCGAGCACGGCTTCCCGCACGGGATCGTTGCGTTCGCCGACTTCTCCTCGAAGAACATCGAGTCCGTCCTAGATGCTCATGCAAAAGCGTCCGGAAGGATGCGGGGCATCCGCCAGGTTCTCAACCGGCACCCCGATCCGAAGCTGAACCGCGCGTCGCAGGACTATCTCTCGAGCGAGGTCTGGCTCGGGAATCTCGGCCTCTTGCGGCGCTATGGCTGGTCCTTTGACGCACAGGCGTACTACCAGCAGATGCCCGCGCTCGCAGCACTTGCGCGTCGCTATCCCGATCTGCAGTTCATCCTCGACCACGCCGGGATGCCCGCCGAGCGCGACGCGGCGGGAATCGCCGGTTGGCGCGATGGCATGAAGCAGCTCGCCGGCTGCCCAAACGTGGCGGTGAAGCTCTGCGGCTACGGCATGGTGGACACCCGATGGAGTGTCGAGTCGATCCGGCCGTTCGTGCTGCAGCCGATCGAGTGGTTCGGACCGGAGCGCTGCATGTTCGGGTCCAACTTCCCGGTTGACCGGCTGATGGCGAGTTACGACCGCCTCTGGGATGCGTATCGCGAGATTACGGCGAGTTTCTCGACCGCCGAGAAGGATCTCCTCTTCCGAGAGAATGCATCGAGGATCTACCGCCTCGAGCCGGTCCAATGAGCCAAGGGTTCGCCCGGAACGGGTGCGGCAAACACCGCGAGGTGGTCTCGCCTTCGAGATCCTCGAACACCGTGTGCCCGCTCACGAAGGTTCCTTGACGGCGACGCCTAATTGTTGACAATAAGACAATTCCCCGCGCCACTCAAGGAGGATTGATGATCCGCATCGTCCGTTTCGGCGTCGCCGTGCTCCTCGCCTGCGGAGTCGCCGTCGCGCAGGGGCAGCCCAAGGCGCCAGTCACCCTGAACCACCTCACCGCGCCCGCCGGAATCGGGGAGTACGAATGGGGCCTCACGATCGACCGCATTCTCGCCAAGCAGTCGACTTGGCTCCGGCAGCGCTCGCAACCCACGCAGGGCTACCTCTACAACTTGC
>Ga0335084_10007542_pt1 | contig 10810 bp, 11 predicted proteins | sample Lox_Sample_44_FD_206721 | JGI IMG/M metagenome (GOLD analysis project Ga0335084, IMG submission 206721) | Soil microbial communities from Loxahatchee National Wildlife Refuge, Florida, United States - Lox_Sample_4.4 | ecosystem: Environmental > Terrestrial > Soil > Wetlands | place: USA...
TCTACGGCACGGGCACGGCCGCGAACATCGGGCGGCCGCAGATCGGGAAGACGGGGACCGACGACAACCACGACAACGCATGGTTCATCGGCTCCGTCCCCCAACTGACCGCGGCCGTGTGGGTCGGCTTCCATCAGGGACAGATCCCGATGGAGCCGCCGCGAACGAGGTTAACGGTGTTCGGCGGGATCTGGCCGGCGCAGATCTGGCGCGTGCTCATGCTGAAGGCCACGGCGGGGCTCGCGGCGGAGGCCTTCCCGACCCCGGACGTGCGCTACACGTCCATCGCGGTCGACGTGACGCAGGACCCCTACTGCCTGCCGAACGCCTACACGCTGCCGCAGCACGTCGAGGTCCTGCATTTCATCGCCGGCACGGCGCCCACTACCGTGTGCACGACGCCGACCTCGCTCCAGAAGGTCCTCGTGCCGTCGGTCGTCGGCTTCTCCCAACAGGATGCGACCTCGACGCTGGAGGGAGCCGGGTTCTACGTCCGGATCGCGCTCGCGCCGTCGACGCAACCGGCGGGCACCGTGATCTACCAGACCCCCGGCGGCGGGCTCGCTGAGTTCCAGACGAGCACGATCACCGTGACGATCTCGAAGCCGGCGAAGACCGCGGGCGGCTGATCGCGCCGGCGGGCCGTGACAGGAAGCGGCTCTGCGCCACGCAGAAGCGCCAGGGACGATCAGCGGCCGAGGTGATCCCGATCCGCGGGCCGGCCACGATCCGACGCGACGGCGTTGCGACGCCGTGTTCGAGCCATAGGTCCCGCCCACCCACGACGTCGGTCCCATCGAGCCCACGGTCGACCGCGAACGCCTGGGTCCAGCGGCCCGGCCCGCGGCAGAGATCGCGAGCCGGCACGGCGCCCCGACGCTCCCGCATCGCGTCGAGGCCCTCGAGGGGCTCCGCCGCACGCAGCAGGATCGCGCTCGCGACCCCCTCGGTGGCGCAGACGATGTTCATGCAGTGGTGCATGCCGTAGGCGAGGTACACGTAGAGGTGTCCGGGTGGCCCGAACATGACCGCGTTGCGGACCGTCAGCCCCCGGAACGCATGGCTCGCGGGATCGTCGGGTTCGTAGGCTTCCGTCTCCACGATCCTGGCCCGCAGGGACGTCCCGTCGGGCAGGACGCGGACGACATCGGTCCCGAGTAGTGCGGGGGCCACGACCAGCGACGGCCGCTGGAAGAAGGACCGCGGGAGCCGGCGGCCCACGTCAGGCCAGGCCGAGCAGGAACAGGAGCAGCGCCTTCTGCGTATGGACGCGGTTCTCGGCTTGATCCCACACCGCCGCCGACGGGCCGTCGATCACGTCGTCGGTGATCTCGTCTCCCCGGTGCGCAGGGAGGCAGTGCAGGATGACCACGGACGGATCGGCCAGCGCCACCAGATCCCCGTTCACCTGGAAGGGTCGGAACACGAGCGCTCGCTCGTCCGCCTCCTCCTCCTGGCCCATGCTCGCCCAGACGTCGGTGTACAGGACGTTCGCGCCGGTGGCCGCCGTGCGCGGATCGGTGCTCGTCTCGACCGAGCCGCCCGTCTCGGCCGCGATCTCGGCGGCCCGGTGCACGACGAGCGGGATCGGCTCGAAGCCGGTCGGCGTCGCCACGCGCACCGACATCCCGGTCTTCGCGCCCGCGAGCAGCAGGGAATGCGCGACGTTGTTGCCGTCGCCAAGGTAGGTGAGCACGGTCCCGTCGAGCGAGCCGACGCGCTCGCGGATCGTGAGGAGATCCGCGAGCGCCTGGCACGGATGCTCGAAGTCCGAGAGCGAGTTCACGACCGGCACGTCTGCGGCGCCGGCGAGGACCTCGAGCCGTTCCTGTTCGAACGTCCGAAGGACGATCGCATCGACGTAGCGGGACAGCACCCGCCCCGTGTCCTCGATGGTCTCGCCACGCCCCAGCTGGAGCTCGGTGGAGGCCAGGACGACCGCGTGCGCACCGAGCTGTTCGATGCCCACCTCGAAGGAGACCCGAGTGCGCGTCGAGGGCTTCTCGAAGATCAGCGCGATCGACCGGCCGGTGAGCGCACCGGCGAACAGCGAGGGATCGGTCTTCAGCTTCGCCGCGAGATCCAGGACGTGCAGGAGCTCGGATGAGCGCAGGTCGTCGACGGAGAGATAGTCGCGTGCCACGTGCCGCGGGAGTGTAGTGGCGCGACCTTCCCGGGTCGAACCACGGTCGGTCAGCCGGCGCGGAGCTCGGCGCCGACGTCGGATCGGAGGCGTTCGACGATCGTGTCGACCGCCGCCTGGGCTTCGTCGTCGGTCAGGGTCCGTTCGGCGGCCCGGAACTCGAGGGCGTACGCGAGGCTCTTGCTGCCGGCTGGGAGCGAGCCGCCCCGGAAGACGTCGAACAACGTGCTGCTGGCCAGCAGATCGCCGCCGGCGTCCCGGATCGCGGCCGCGACCGTGCCGGCGGGCACGTCCTCGCCGACGATGAAGGCCAGGTCCCGGCGGACCGGTGGGAAGCGGGGAACGGCGCCCGTGACGAGGGACCCGCCCATCCCTCGCCGCAACGAGGCCAGCCCGACGACCGCAACGGCGACCCGTCCGCCGATCTCGAGGCGCTCCGCTACCCGCGGGTGGATCTCACCGAGCACGCCGCCGGGCGTGCCCCCGAACAGCACACTGGCCGAGCGACCCGGGTGGAACGGCGGCCCGAGCGGATCGCCGAGGGACCAGTCGAGCACGCCGAGCTCCCCCAGGACCGCCTCCAGCGTGCCGCGCGCGTCCAAGACGTCGAAGGACCGGCGCTCGCCCGCCCAGCCGTCGCCCGCCGGTCCGGCCAGCGCGAATCCGGCCTTGCGATGTTCCTCGAACGGGGCCGCCAGGCGGAACGTGGTCCCGACCTCGAAGATCGCGATCCGATCGACCCCGCGGGCTTGGTTGCTCGCCACGGCATGTAGCAGGCCGGGGGTCAGACGCGCCCGCAGGAACCCTTCCTCGGCCCGGAGCGGGTTCGCGACCCGGATCGCGTCACGATCGTCGAACAGCGCGAGGTCCTCCGCCGAGCTGAACGGCGCCGGCCGGATCTCGCGGAGCCCGACACGAAGCATCGCGTCCTTCGCGCGCCGGGCGAACGCGTACGGCTCGGGCAGTCCGCCGGGATGGACGGAGCGCGGCAGCCGGGAGCCCACCCGGTCGTAGCCCTCGATCCGCACGACCTCTTCGATGAGGTCGACCTCGTGCTCGATGTCGGTCCGGTAGCCCGGCACCTCGACATCGATCGCCTCTGCGGCGATCCGGGTGCGCATCCCGAGCACGCGGAAGACGTCGTCCGCGTCGGCCGGTGCGACCGGATACCCGAGCAGGGCGGTCGCGCGGGAGGGTCGCATCGACACCCAGCGCCTGACCGGCGCCTGACCGGCGCCCGCGACACCGGTGAGGACCTCGCCGCCCGCCCACGCGGCGATCAGGGACGCGCATCTCGCCGCGCCGGCCTCGAGCCCTTCGGGATCGGTGCCGCGTTCGAAACGGTGCGAGGCCTCCGTGTGCAGCGCGAGCCGTCGAGCGGTCATCAAGACGCCGCCCCGCGTGAAATACGCGCTCTCGAGCAGGACGGAGGAGGTCGAGGCCGACATCTCCGAGGTCCGTCCGCCCATGATGCCGGCGATCGCGACGGGCTCCTCGACGTCGCAGATCAGCAGATCCGACGAGGCGAAGGTCCGCTCGACGTCATCGAGCGTCACGAGTCGCTCACCCTCGAGCGCTCGCCGGACCGCGATCCCCGGACCGGCGAGCCGGTCGAGATCGAAGCCGTGGAGGGGCTGGCCGAGTTCGAGCATCGCGTAGTTCGTGGCGTCGACGATCGCCTCGATGGGCCGCATCCCACAGGCGGTCAGCCTCGCCTGCGCCCGCAGCGGCGAGGGACGGTGACCCACCCCGCGGAGCACGCGCGCCAGGTAGCGCGGGCAGCCGTCGGGGGCATCGAGCCGGATCGTGGCGACGCCGGCCGCCTCCTCGGCGGTCTCCGCCACCGAGAGGTCCGGCTGGGCGAGCGGCACACCGGTCGCGGCGGCAACCTCGCGCGCGACGCCGTAGATGCTCAGGAAGTCGGGCCGGTTCGGCTCGACCTCGATGTCGAACACCGGCTCGCCGAGCCCGAGCGCCGACTTCAGGTCGGTGCCGACCTCGATCCCCTCGTCGTTCAGGAGCAGGATGCCGCCGTGATCCTGACTGAGCGCCAGCTCACGCGGCGAACACAGCATGCCGTGGGAATCCACACCGCGGACCGCTCGGACCGCGAGCGCCTCGTCGAGGACGGGGACGCGCGCGCCGGGCGGGGCCCACGGGACGAGGTCGCCGGCGGCCATGTTCCGCACGCCGACGACGACCTCGCTCTCGCCCGAGCCGTACGCGATCCGCGAGAGGCAGAGCTTCTCGGAGTTCGGGTGATCGCGGACGTCCAGCACCCGCGCGACGATGACGCCCTCGAGCCCGTCCCACGGCCGCAGGACCCCCTCGACCTTCACCCCGCGCCGCGTGATGAGCTCCGCGAGCGCTTCCGCCTCCATGTCCGTCGGGGCGAACTCCCGCACCCAGGCGAGCGGGATCCTCACGCGACGCCCTCGAACTGCTCGAGGAACCGGACGTCGGTGTCCAGGAGCACCCGCATGTCGGGGATCGCGTATCGCAGGATCGCGACCCGCTCGATGCCGAGGCCGAACGCGAAGCCGGTGAAGCGCTCGCTGTCGTACCCGCAGTTCTCGAGCACCCGCGGGTGGACCATGCCCGAGCCGAGCAGCTCGATCCAGCCGTTGCCGCACACCTTGCAACCGGCCCCGTCGCACACGAAGCACGAGACGCCGACCTCGGCGCCCGGCTCGACGAACGGGAAGTACGCCGGTCCCAGCCGGATTCGGCGATCCTCGCCGAAGAGGCCACGCGCCATCGTCTCGAGCGTGCCTTTCAGGTCCGCGAACGTGATCCCCTCGTCGACGACGAGTGCCTCCACCTGGTGGAACACCGACAGGTGGGTCGCATCGGCCGTCTCCCGCCGGTAAACGCGGCCCGGCGCCACGATGTACACGGGCGGGGGTTGCGACTGCATCGTGCGGATCTGCACGGCGGAGGTCTCCGTCCGAAGGAGCAGCTCCGGGTGCCCGGGGATCGCCACGTAGAGCGAGTCCTTCATGGTCCGTGCGGGGTGATCCTCCGGGATGTTCAGGGCCTGGAAGTTGTGCCAGTCGTCCTCGATCTCCGGCCCTTCGACCACGCGGAACCCCATGCGGAGGAACAGCCCGACGATCTCATCCTCGATGATCGTGAGGGGGTGCAGCGAGCCCGTCCTGGGCCGGCGGCCGGGCAGTGACAGATCCGCTCGATCGGCGGCGAGCAAGGCCGCCTCGCCATCGACGCGGAACGACTCGCGACGGGCCTCGAGAGCGTCCGTCAGCTCCCGGCGGACCTCGTTGACGCGGCGGCCGAGGGTGCGGCGCTGCTCGTCGTCGAGCCCCCCGAGCGAGCGCTGGACGCCGCTGAACGGCGACCGTCGCCCGAGCACCGCGCTCTCGGACGCATCGAGCTCCTGCGGGGAGGCGGCGGCCGCGAACGCCTCGAGGCCGCGCATCCGTTCGGCCTCGAGGGTGCGCGACATCTCCTCGGCGTCCATGGGTGGGCCGAGTCTAGCAACGGCCTTGCGGCCGGCCGGACGGGCTCACCCCGGGATCGGCAACTCGAGGTGGAACGAGAGCTGGCCGTCGTGGACCTCGGCCCAAGCGCGGCCGCCCTGCGCCTCCGCCACGGCGCGTGCCACGTACAGCCCGATCTTGCTGCCCGCGCCCGATCCGGGCTTGCGTGCCGCGAACAACGCCTCCGCGGCCGGCGTGTCGATGTCCTCGCTCGGGCGAGCCGCGGCGATATGCACCGATCCGGGGCCGCGCTCGGCGCTGATCCGGATCGGACCCTCGCTCCCCCACCACACCAGCGACTCCAGGAAGGCGAGCAAGGCGGTCTTGATCCGGGCCGGATCGAGGAAGTACGGACCGGGATCGCCGCTCCACGCGATCGCCGGGTGCTCGGGGTCGCGCGCCTGCGACTCGGTGAGACCTGCCACCAGATCGCCGAGGTCAACCTGTTCCGGGAAGAGCTCGAGGGACCCGGCGGACACCCTCGCGGCGTCCACGAGCAACCGCACGATGTGGTCCATCCGGTCGGCGTCGTGCACGATGCCCTCGAGCATCATCGCGCGCTGCTCGCCGTCGATCTGGTCCCATCGCTTCGCGAGCGCGTACCCGAACCCCTTCATCGCCGTGAGCGGCGAGCGGATGTCGTGCGCGGCCGCCGCGATGAGCCCCTCCAGGGTGGCCCCCCTCCCGACGCGGCGGCGCGCCCACTCGAACAGGCAGACGGTGGCGGCGGCCGCGAGGTTCAGCGACTCGGCCCGGCCCGCGTGCGGCACCCGCACGGTGGCATCGGCGCGCCCGACGATCTCCTGTGGGAGGCCGTGGGCCTCGTTGCCGAAGACGAAGGCGATGTCTCCGCCGAGTTCGGTCGCATAGAGGTTCTCGCTGCCGTTCGTATCCATCGCGAGGATCCGGAACCCGCGCGTGCGGAGCGTCTCGATCGCCTCCACGGCCGGCATCTCGCGGACGATCGGCACATGGAAGATCGACCCCGCCGAGGCCCGGACGGTCTTCGGGTTGTAGACGTCGACGGATGTCTCGGTGAATACCAGCCCGGCCGCTCCGGCCGCGTCCGCCGATCGCAGGACGGTGCCGGCGTTCCCCGGGTCGCGGACCTCGTGCAGGACCCCGACGCACGCGCCGTCCCCGACCGCCGCGATCTCCTCGAGCGGGACGTCGACGAAGGGCGCGACGCCCACGAGCGGCTGCGGCGTGACCGTCGACGTGAGCTTCCGCAGGAGTTCGTCGGTGACCGCGTCGACCTCGACGCCGGCCTGACGGGCACGCACGGCGAGTTCGCCCAGATCGGCGCCGACCAGGAGCGAGACGAGCGCGGGCGGCGTCTCGGCCAGCGCTTCGCCCACCGCGTGGGTCCCCTCCACGAGGAACCGCCGGTCCTGCTCCCGGAACGCGCGCTTCTTCAGGCGCGCGACGGCCGCGACCTTCGGGTTCTTCAGGCTGGTGAGCACGGGACGCCGCTCCGAGCAGGCTCCGGACGCCCGGCGTCTCCGGCGGCCGCCGGCGCGCCGACGGGAGCGGCGATCACGCGGCCGGCTTCGACGCCAGCGCGTCCTTGGCCGTCTCGACGAGGCCGGCGAACGCCTTCGGGTCGTGCACGGCGAGATCGGCCAGGATCTTCCGGTCGACCTCGACGCCGGCCACCTTCAACCCGTTCATGAACCGCGAATAGGAGATGCCGTGTGGCCGCACGCCCGCGTTGATCCGGGCGATCCACAGCCGGCGGAACTGCGCCTTGCGGTCCCGCCGGTCGCGGTACGCGTAGACGCCGGAGTGCTGGACCTGCTCCTTCGCGAGCCGGTATCGGATCCGCCGGCTCCCCGTATAGCCTTTCGCCGACGTCAGGATCTCGCGGCGCTTCTTCTTCGCGTGGACGGATCGTTTCACTCGAGCCATGTCGTCACCTCGCCAGGAGCCGCTTCAGCTTCTTCTGCTCGCGGATGGCCTTGACCTCCGCCATCCCCTCGACCCTGCGGCGACGGCTGCCGGTCTTCTTGGTGAGCATATGGTTGCCGGTCGCCTTCCGGTGCAGGACCTTGCCGCGGCGCGTCACGCGGAAGCGCTTGGCAGCCGCCCGGTGGGTCTTCATCTTCGGCATCGTGGTCCTACCCTTCGTCGGCTGCCGCGGCCGGTTCGACCGCGGCCGGCTCCGATGGCTCCATCGGTTCCGGTGCTTCGGCGGGCTCCGGCTCCGCGACCGCCGCCGGTTCGACGACGGCCACCGTCCGGGCCTCCCGTGCCCGCTGCTTCGCGACCTCCTCGAGGTACCGCTTGTTCGGGGAGATCACCATGATCATGTTGAGTCCTTCTTGTTTCGGCAGTGACTCCACCACGACCAACGCCCCGAGGTCCGCGACGAGCCGGTCGAGGATCTTGCGACCGAGCTCCGTGTGCGCCATCTCGCGCCCACGGAACATGATCGTGATCTTGACCTTGTTCCCGGCCTCGAGGAACCGGATGACGTGGCCCTTCTTCGTGGCGTAGTCATGCGGGTCGATCTTGGGCCGGAACTTGATCTCCTTCAGACCGGTGCGCGACTGCTTCTTCCGCGCTTCCTTCTGACGGACGTCTCGCTCGTACTTGAACTTGCCGTAGTCCATGATCCTGCACACCGGCGGATCGGCCTGCGGCGCGACCTCGACGAGGTCCAGATCGAGCTCACGCGCCTGGCGGAGCGCCTCGCGGGTGTCGATCACACCGATCTGTTGCCCGTCGGCTCCGACCAGACGAACCTGGGCGGCTCTGATCCTTTCGTTGATCCTCGGATCCGTGGAGACCCCGCACCACCTCCTATGACGAACGAGCACCGGACGGAGCCGGTGCACGATGAACAAGAACGCGCTCTCCGCGCCCGCAGAGTATAGGGAACGCCCCCGACCGGCGTCGACCGGGGCCAACGCCGGTCCGCCTCACCACTCCGAGTCCTGCCGGTCCTCGCCGACGGCCATATGGTCCTCTTCGTCGTCGTAGCCGAAGGCGACCTGCAGGATCCGGCCCGGTTCCGGCCCCGAACAACGCACGCGGTGAGCCTCCTCCGCCGGCACGGTGAACTCCTGGCCGGGCTCGGCTCGCACGACCCGGTTCCCGATCTCGACCGTGAGTCCGGGATCGAGCACGACCCACATCTCGTCGCGCAGGCGATGGTAGTGGGCGCCCGTCTCGGCGCCCGGGCGGACGGTCACCAGCCGGACCGTCGCCATCTGGTTCAGCACGTAGGTCGCGAGCCGGCCCCAGGGACGATCGACGATCACGGCGAGCTCCCGCGCTCGTGGCTGGCCTGTCGCACGTTCTCGAGCAGGGCGATCATCTCGAGGGCGGCCTCGGCGGCATCCCACCCCCGATTGCCGTGCGTGCCGCCCGCGCGAGCCTGCGCCTGCGCGAGGTCCTCCGTCGCCAGCACCTCGAAGATGCACGGTATCCCGGTGCTCCGCCCGACCTCGGCGATGCCGCGCGCCGCCTCGTTGGCGACGAGGTCGAAGTGCGCCGTCTCTCCACGGATCACGGCGCCGAGGCAGATGATCGCGTCGTGGTCCCCGGAACGTGCCAGGCTCTCCGCCGTCAGCGGGATCTCGAAGGCGCCGGGCACCCACACCACGGTAACGTCGTCGTCGGCGACGCCGTGCCGGGCGAGCCCCGACAACGTTCCCTCGAGCAGCTTCGAGGTCACGAGCTCGTTGAAGCGGGCGGCGACCACGGCGATCCGACGTCCCGTGCCGCCGACCTCACCCCGGAGGATCTTCATCCCGGCGCCCCGGGCAGGTCGAGGAGGTGCCCGAGCTTCTCCGCTTTCGTCCGGAGATAGTCGACGTTCTCGGCCGTCGGTTCGGTCTCGAGCGGGATCCGCTCGACGATCGACAGGCCGTAGCCCTCGAGCCCCGCGCGCTTGTCCGGGTTGTTCGTCAGCAGGCGCATCGTGCGGACGCCGAGATCCGTCAGGATCTGCGCGCCGATGCCGTAGTCGCGCTGGTCGGCCGCGAACCCGAGTTCGATGTTCGCTTCGACGGTGTCGCGGCCCTGGTCCTGGAGCTGGTAGGCGCGGAGCTTGTGCGTCAGGCCGATCGCGCGGCCCTCGTGCCCTCTGACGTAGAGCACGACGCCGCGTCCCTCGGTACCGATGAGTTCGATCGCACGATCGAGCTGCCGGCCGCAGTCGCAGCGCAGCGAGCCGAACACATCGCCGGTCAGGCACTCCGAATGCACCCGCGTCAGCACGTCCGTGCCGTCGCCGAGCTCCCCCTTCACCAGGGCCACATGGGTGCGACCGTCGACGAGACTCTCGTACGCGCACGCGCGGAACTCACCCCAAGCCGTGGGGATCGCCGCCTCCGCGACGCGAGCGACGAGCACCTCACGCTCGCGGCGGTACTCGATGAGGTCGGCGATCGAGATCATGGTCAGCGAGTGTTCGCCGGCGACGCGCGCGAGCTCTGGCAACCGCGCCATGGAGCCGTCGGGGTTCATCACCTCGCAGATCACGCCGGCCGGGAACATGCCGGCGAGCGTCGCGAGATCGACGGCGGCCTCCGTGTGGCCGGCGCGCCGGAGCACCCCGCCCTCCTTCGCGCGGAGCGGGAACACGTGGCCGGGCCGGAGGAAGTCGTGCGGCTTCGAGCCGAGGTCGGCGATCGCGCGCGCAGTGGCGGCCCGATCGAACGCGCTCGTCCCGGTGGTGATCTCCGGTGCGAAGTCGATCGAGACCGTGAACGCCGTCTCATCACCGCCGTTCGTGCTCACCATCTGCGGGATCTGGAGCTCGTCGAGCCGCCACGCCGCGACGGGGAGACACACGATCCCGCGGCCGTGCGTGACCATGAAGTTGAGGGCCTCCGGCGTGCACCGCTCCGCCGCGATGATGAAGTCGCCCTCGTTCTCCCTGTCCGCGTCGTCGACGACGAGGAGGATCTTGCCCTCGCGCATGTCCGCGAGCGCCCGGTCAATCGTCGCGAAGGGAAGCTCGTCGCCTGGATGCACCTGCTCGTTCATCGCTCGGCCCTTTCCATGAGTCGTTCCACGTACTTCGCGATCACATCGGTCTCGACGTTGCATCGGTCGCCGGTCCGGAGCGCACCGAGCGTCGTCGCCGCCAGCGTGTGGGGGATCAGCGCGATCCCGATCGCATCGCCGTCGATCGCCGCGACCGTGAGGCTGACGCCGTCGA
>Ga0335084_10007543_pt1 | contig 10808 bp, 7 predicted proteins | sample Lox_Sample_44_FD_206721 | JGI IMG/M metagenome (GOLD analysis project Ga0335084, IMG submission 206721) | Soil microbial communities from Loxahatchee National Wildlife Refuge, Florida, United States - Lox_Sample_4.4 | ecosystem: Environmental > Terrestrial > Soil > Wetlands | place: USA: Florida...
CGGCTCGCGGTTGTGGGCAAGGGTCGTGAGGGCGCGTCAATCCGGGGACTTTTCCCGCTCCTTCGCTTCCTCCCAGAGCGCGTCCATTTCAGCGAGCGTGGAGTCGCGCGGCGACTTCCCGCGCTCGGCGAGGCGGGCCTCCACGTGGTGGAAGCGCGACTCGAAGCGGCGGAGCGTCCCCCGCAGCGCCTCCTCCGGGTGCGCCTTCACCCAGCGCCCCAGGTTTGCCGCCGCGAAGAGGAGATCGCCGAGCTCGTGCTCGATCCGCCCGGCATCGCCGGCCTCCATCGCCTCCTCCAGCTCCCCCAGCTCTTCGCGCACCTTGGCCAGGACCGCGCGGGCGTCCGGCCAGTCGAAGCCCACCGCGCCCGCCTTCTCCGTCAGCCTCTCCGCCCGGACCAGCGCGGGGAGCGAGACCGGAACGCCCCCGATGGCGGAGCGGGGCGCCTCCCCCTTGGCCTTGCGCTCGTCGGCCTTGATCCTTTCCCAGTTCTTGATCACTTCCCGGGAGCCGGAGACCTCCACGTCGCTGAACACGTGCGGGTGGCGGCGTGTGAGCTTGTCTGCGATGACGTCGCACACCTGGGCGAAGTCGAACTTGCCCTCCTCGCGGGCGATGCGCGACTGGAAGACCACCTGGAAGAGCAGGTCGCCCAGCTCCTCCTTGTGGTGCTCGACGTCGCCGGCCTCGATGGCCTCGATCACCTCGTGCGCCTCCTCCAGGAGGTAGGGCGTGAGGCTGCGCAGGGTCTGCTCGCGGTCCCAGGGACACCCCCCCGGATCGCGCAGGCGGTCCATGATTCCCAACAGGCGCCGCACGGCCTTTTCCGGTTCGGACATGGGCGGCGGCATACCACATCCCCGCCGCGGAATTCCGGGCAGATTCCTTGCCGTTGCGCGGGGCCGCCGTCTAGGATGCTCGCGTGACTGTCCGCGGCTTTCTCCTGCGCGCGCGCCGGGCGTTCCTGGTCTGCGCCGCCGCGTCCGCCCTGTCCGCGGCCGCGCTCGCCCAGGCCGTCCCCGCTCCGCCGCTGCCGGTGACCCCCGCGGCCGCCCCCACACCGTCCCCGCCCCCCTCGCCCACCCCGAGCGCCAGCAGCAGCCGGGGCGTGATCATGCCCTCGGGCAAGAGCGTCGACATCCTGGCCCACTGGGCGGCGCGCCGGGCGTACGTGCGGGAGCGCGACGAGAGGCGCGCCGACGACGAGGAGCAGCGGGTCCGGGCCCTGAAGGAGGAGCTGGGGATCGAGAACCTCTTCTCCGTGGGGGCCGCCCTGGTGCGGGAGAGCCAGGCCGCCCGCGAGTCCGGCGCCGGCGCGGTGGCCGTGCAGCGGTGCAAGCTGGCGGTGGAGCTGGCTCCAGCGCTCCCCGCCGCCCACCTCTGCCTCGCCAAGGCCCTCTTCGCCGAGAACCCGGGCTCCATCAAGACGGCCTTCGCCGAGCTCTCGGCCGCGGTGCACACCGCGATGGAGGAGCCCCGCGTCTCCCGCGCCGTGCTGGCGAACCTCTACACCATCCTCTTCGCCGGGGTGCTCGCCGCCGGCCTGGCTTTCGTGGTGGTGCTCTTCCTCCGCCACGCGCGCCTCTACAAGCACGACGTCCACCACCTTTTTCCCGGGGGCGCCGGCGGATGGCAGACGGCGATGCTGGCGGCGGTCCTGCTGTTCCTCCCCCTGCTCCTGCAGCTGGGCCCGGTGCCGCTGGTGTTCACCGCGCTGCTCGCCTGCGCGCTCTACACCAGCACCTCCGAGGCGGCGATCAGCGTGCTGCTCCTGGGATGCCTGGCCGCCTCTCCCTGGGCGGCGGAGCGGATCGCCCGGGTGGCCGCCTTCGACGGCCCGGCGATGGACGTCTGGCTGGTGGAGCACGGCGAAGGAGCGGGGCCGGAGATCGCCCGCTTGCAGAAGCGCCTGGAGACGGGCAACAACGAGCTGGCCGTCGACTTCGCCCTGGCGCGCAAGGCCAAGCGGGAGGGCGACCTGCCCACCGCGGAGAAGCTCTACCTGCGGGCGCTGGAAGCGCAGGGCGCCAGCTCGGCGGGCCTTTCGGCGGTGCGCAACAACCTGGGCAACGTCTACCTCCTCCAGGGCGACACGGCGAAGGCCATCGCCCAGTACCAGCAGGCGGTGGACCTGCGCGAGGGCCTGGCGGCGCCGCATTTCAACGTCAGCCGGGCGCTGGCCATGGGCGGGGTGGAGACCCTGGAGAAGGTCCAGGCCGAGCAGGCGCGGGCGCTGGAGCTGGACCGCGCCGGCATCGAGGCCTTCACCGGGGGCCAGCTGCAGGCCAACCGCAAGTCGAACCGGTTCGTGATGGACGTGCCGCTGGACGCCGGACAGCTGGAGCCGCTCATCGAGGCGGAGGAGCGGTCGGCGCAGGCGGTGGGAGACGAGGTGAGGGCACAGCTGGCGGGGAACGTTCCCGCGCCGGTGGCGGCGGCCCTGCCGGTGATCGCCGCCGTGCTGGTGCTCCTCCTCCACCTCTTGCGCGGCAGGGTGCGGCCCAGCGGACGCTGCGAGCGCTGCGGCCGCGAGGTCTGCCGCCGCTGCGATCCCGACGCCCGGCCCAGCGAGGCGCTCTGCGCCCAGTGCGTGAACGTCTTCATCCGCCGCACCGGCGTGGACGCGCAGGAGCGGGCGCGCAAGGAGGTGGCCGTCGAGGCCTACCACCGGCGGCGCCGGCTGGCCGCCCGGGTGCTGGCGGCCATCGCCGGCGCGGGCCACGTCCTCCTCGGCTACTCGGTGCGCGGCATCTTCTTCCTGCTGCTCACGGCCTCGCTCCTCGCCACCCTGGTCTTCTGGCGCGGGGTGGCGCACGACCCGCTGGCGCTGCGCACCGGGCTCTCCTTCCTCCGCCTGGGGTTCGCGGGCGCGCTGCTGGCCGCGGTCTACGCCGTCTGCCTGCGCGACCTGCTCGCCCGGCAGCGCCACGAGGAGGGGGCGTAGATGGCCCTCTCCGGGACCCTGAAGGACTTCGGCATCGCCGACATCCTCCAGCTCATCGGCCACCAGACGAAGACCGGGCGGCTCACCCTCAAGACCGGGCAGGCCGAGGTGGAGGTCTCCTTCAAGGACGGCACCGTCATCTTCGCCACCGACAAGGCGCGCAACTCCAAGGACCTGCTGGGCAGCCTGCTGCTGCGGGCCGAGCTGCTCACCCAGGAGCAGCTCGATCAGGCCCTGAACACCCAGCAGCGCACGCTCAAGCGCCTGGGCGACATCCTCACCGAGAGCAACGTGGTCTCCCCCGCGCAGCTCTCGCAGATGATGCGGCTGCAGACCACCGAGACGCTCTACAAGCTCTTCTCCTGGAAGAACGGCTCCTACGAGTTCTCCCAGGAGGAGGTGGACCCGGCGCGCGGGGCGTTCGACCCCATCCGGGCGGAGAGCGTGCTCCTGGAAGGGTTCCGGCGGATGGACGAGTGGCCGGCCCTGAAGAAGAAGCTCCCCTGGAGCGACGCCACCTTCGAGAAGCTGAAGGAGCTGGAAGGGCCGGTGCCCCACGCCGACGCCGCCTTGGAGGAGAGCCACGGCGAGGACGGCCAGCCCGGGCCCCGCCACCGGTTCCTCTTCAGCCTCGCCGCCGCCGGCCGGACGGTGGAGCAGATCGCCGACTCCTCCCGGCTGGGCGAGTTCGAGGCCGTCAAGGCCCTCAACGAGCTGGTGGAATGGAGCTACCTCAAGCCCATCCCCCCGCCCCGGGGCGCCGGGGCCATCGCCGAGGGGCTGCGCAAGGGCCGGCGCAAGACCGTCTCTTTGGCCGCGGCGGTGGTGCGGGTGGCGCTTTCCCTGGCTTTCTTCATCGCCACCCTCTTCCTCGTCCGGATCCTGGCCCCGCGGCTGGGGGCTGCCCGGCCGGAAAACCCCGCCCAGCGCGGGGCGGTGGCCCGGGCCATCGCCAAGGCCCAGCTGGTGAGGCTGGAGAGCGCGCTGGAGCTCTACCGCACCGAGCACGGGGAATACCCGCCGGCCCTCAAGACCCTGGTGGAGAACGAGCTGCTCGGCGACCAGGACCTGCGCTACCCTTGGCGGGAGCCGTATTACTACCGGCGGACCGGGCAGGGGTTTGTCTTGTTGCCTCCGCTTGATTAGATCAATCGGGTGGCCCTTGGGGGGCCCCACGAGGTGATATTGGCAGAGCCTTCCGCGCGACTGGAGCTGCTGGACAACGATGGTGCAAGAACGCTCGCCGGCGGGCGGAGCGAGAACCTCAAGCTGATCGAGCAGAGGTTCGGGGTCCACATCGGACAGCGGGGAAATGTCTTCCTCATTTCCGGCGAGCCGGCGAAGGTGGCGCTCGCCGAGCGGCTGCTGGGCGGGCTCACCGAGCTGATCCAGCGCAAGTACCCGCTGGGCCTGGAGGACGTGGAGCAGGCGAGCAAGGTGCTCCTGGCCGACGCCAACGCTGACCTGAAGGACATCTTCCTCGACACCGTCTACGTCACCAACCGCAACCGGCCGGTGACGCCCAAGGGGTTCAACCAGAAGGCGTACATCGACGCCATCCGCAAGCACGACATCGTCTTCGGCATCGGGCCGGCGGGCACGGGGAAGACGTACCTGGCGATGGCCATGGCGGTGGCCTCGCTGGTGGAGCGGCGGGTGAAGCGGATCGTGCTCTGCCGGCCGGCGGTGGAGGCGGGGGAGAAGCTGGGCTTCCTGCCCGGCGACCTGGCGGAGAAGGTGAGCCCCTACCTGCGGCCGCTCTACGACGCGCTCCACGACCTGATGGACATCGACCGCGCCCAGGAGCTGATCGAGAGGGGGACGGTGGAGGTGGCGCCGCTGGCCTTCATGCGCGGGCGGACGCTGAACGACGCCTTCGTCATCCTCGACGAGGCGCAGAACACCACCACCGAGCAGATGAAGATGTTCCTCACCCGGCTGGGCTTCGGCTCCAAGGCGGTGATCACCGGCGACCGCACGCAGGTCGACCTGCCTTCGGGGAAGGCCTCGGGGATGATGGACGCCCTGGAGATCCTCAAGGACGTGGAGGGCATCCGCTTCTGCGAGTTCACCGACCGCGACGTGGTCCGACACCCCCTGGTGCAGGAGGTGGTGCGGGCCTACGACGCGGCCCAGGTCCGCCGGGAGGCGGAGCAGGCTGCGAAAAAGGGAGAACCCGGCTAAAAGGGCCGGATGCTGCCCGCCCTGCTGCTGATCGCCGCCGCGCACGGATCGCTCGAGTTCGTCGAGGACGACTACCCGAAGGCCCTGGCCCAGGCGCGCTCGGAGCGCAAGCCGCTCTTCCTCGAGTTCTGGGCCACCTGGTGCCACTCCTGCCTCTCCATGCAGCGCTTCGTGATCTCCGATCCGGGGATGGCCCCGGTGAAGGACGCGGCGGTCTTCAGCTCGGTGGAGACGGAGCGGGAGGTGAACAAGCCGGCGGTGGAGAAGCACCCCGTCGACGCCTGGCCGACCTTCCTCATCGTCGATCCGGACACGGAGGCGGTGCTGGGGCGCTTCCTGGGATCGGGCACGGTGCAGGACCTGCGGGCCTTCGTGCAGGACGGCGTCCGCGCCTTCCGGGAGAAGGGGAAGCCGGCCGATCCCGCCTGGGCGGCGCAGAGGGAAGGGGACGCGGCGCGCGCCCGCGGGGATCTGAAGGCGACGGCCGCCGCCTACGGGATGGCGGTGCGGCTGAGCAAGGCGGACGATGCGCAACGGCCGGAGAGGCTCAACCTCTACCTCTCGGCGCTCTCCAGGGAGAAGGACTACCGCACCTGCGTGCGCGCCGGGCTGAAGGAGGCGCCGCACACGCCGGCCAGCGCGCTGGGCGTCGACTTCCAGGCGTTCGCCTTCGCCTGCGCGGAGAGCCTGCCCAAGGGCGACGCGGAGGCGGTGCGGATGCACGAGCTGGCCATCGCGCGCGTGCGGGAGATCCTGGGTACGCCGGGCGCGCCGCTCTCCGTCGACGACCGCAGCGACGCGCTGGCGAACCTCTCGGAGATGCTGGACGCGAAGGGCGATCACCCGGGCGCCCTGCGGGCGATGAAGGAGCGGGCGGCCTTGCTGGAGAAGGCGGCGGCGGCAGCGCCCGACGCCACCCTGGCCTCCACCTTCGACGCGCACCGCACGGACACGTACCTCTACCTGCAGGAGCCGCAGAAGGCGGAGCGCCTGCTGGAGCAACGCGAGAAGGAGATGCCCGAGGACTACAACCCGCCGGCCCGGCTGGCGCGCGTCCTCTACGAGCAGAAGAAGCTTCCCGAGGCGGAGGCGGCCGTGGACCGGGCGCTGGCGAAGATGGATCGCGGGCAGCGCCGGGTGGGCATCCTGAAGCTCAAGGAGAAGATCCTCCAGGCCCGGGGAAAGAGCACCACCGCGGTGCTCACCGAAGAGCTCGAAGTCCTCCGCTCTCTCCCGAGCACGCAGCGCCGGCCGGAGCAGGAGGCGGCGCTCGAGCGCACCCTCGGCAGCGCAAGGCGATGAAGCCCCTGCCCGTAATGTGCGCCGGCGGGCGTCTGCTGGCATAATGACCGGTCGAGATGCAGCCGGCCACCCCTTCGCTGACCTCGCGCATCCTGGGCATCCGCAGGGTCCGCCAGGCGCTGGCCCTGGCGCTCTTGATCGCCGTGGCCTTCAGCGCGGCCTTCGTGCTCACCCCCTCGCGCTTCACCCCGGCCATCCCGGGCGACGACGCGCTCGGCACCCTCTTCTCCGGCACCCTGAAGGCGAACCGCGACTACGACGTCAGCGACCCCGTCACCACCGCGGCCAAGCGGGAGGAGGCGGCCCGCTCGGTCTGGCCGGTCTACGACTTCGACGGCACCTCGGGGGAGACCCTGCAGCGGCGCATCTCCGACGCCTTCGCCCGGGGCCGGGAGGCGCTGGCCCACTGGAAGCAGCAGAACGCGCTCCGGCCCGATCACCGCATCGACCCGGAGGCCCTGCGCTTCCTCCTCACCCAGCGCGACGAGTTCTGGAAGGCCCTGCAAGCGGTGGTGGACGACGAGGACTACCGGGCGCTGGCGAAAGCCGGGTTCGATCCCGCCCTGGAGCGCGCGGCCTTGCGCCTCGCCGGGCTGGCCGCGTCGGGCTTCGTGGTGGAGGAGCGGGGGCTGTTGGCCGCCGATCGCGAGCGGGGGATCGTGGTCCGCACCCTGGGCGGGCTGGGAGCGCCCCCCGAGCAGGCGGTGCGGGACATCGACCGCATCCAGGACCTGCAGGAGGCGCGGGAGAACGTCGACCGCCTGGCCGCCGATCAGATCGCGGACCTGCCCCCGCGCACGGTGCGGGCGGTGACCATGCTGGTGCGCCGCGCCCTGCGGCCCAACCTGGCCTACAACGACGCGGAGACGCGCCGGCGGCAGGAGGCGAAGCGCGCAGCGGTGAAGGAAGTGCTCCTCCAGGTCCGCAAGGGGGAGAAGATCATCGGCGACGGCGAGCAGGTGACCAAGACCCACCTGCTCATCTTCCACGCCCTGCGCGCCGCCGGCCGGGCCAGCGCCGCGGACCAGGTGCGCTGGGGCGGCGGCCTCTTCGCCGCCTTGCTCTGCGCCGCGATCTTCGAGTTCGGGCGGAGGAACCTGCGCAAGTTCCGGCCCCGCAGCCGCGACGTCTTCCTCCTCGCGGCGCTGCTGGTCGGCCAGCTCTTCCTGGTCAAGGGCGCCATCGCCGGGGCGGACGCGCTGCACGATCTCTTGCGCGACCAGCTTCCCCCCTCCCTGGCACAGCTCGCCCAGGCGGTGCCGGCGGCGGTGCCCTACGCCCTGGGATCGCTGCTGGTGCGCTTCCTCCTCACCAGCGAGGCGGCGCTGCTCTGGACCGCCGCCTTCGCCCCGCTCTGCGGGCTGCTCGCCGGAGGTTCGCTGCAGGTGGCGGTGGCGGCGCTGGTGGGCGGAGTGGTGGCCGCCGACCGGATCGGCCATGCCGGCCGGAAGAGCGCCGTGTTCCGCGCCGGGCTCTTCACCGGGCTGGCCACCGCCATCGTCCTGGCCTCGTTCGCCATGTTCCAGGGGCGCTTCTGGACCTGGGACACCCTGGCGGCGGTGCTGGGCGCGGTGGCCTGCGGCGCCCTCGTCCTTCCCCTGCTCGCGCTGCTCCTCTCCCCGGTGATCGAGGCGCTCTTCGGGTACGTCACCGACGTCGAGCTGCTCAAGCTGGCGAACTTCAACCACCCGGTGCTCAAGGACCTGATCGTGCAGGCCCCGGGGACCTACCATCACGCCATCCTCATCGGGCAGCTGGTGGAGGCGGCGGCGCGGCAGATCGGCGCCAACCCCTTGCTGGCGCGGGTGGGCGCCTACTACCACGACATCGGCAAGGGCAAGAACCCTCTCTACTTCGGCGAGAACCAGAAGGGCGAGAGCCGGCTGGACGGGCTGACCCCGGTGGTGGCCGCCGAGGTGATCCAGCGGCACGTGCAGGAAGGGGTGGAGCTGGCGCGGCAGGCGAAGCTGCCGCGGCAGGTGATCGACTTCATCGTCCAGCACCACGGCACCCGCCTGGTGGCGTACTTCTTCCACCGGGCCAAGGAGGAGGCGGAGCGGGACGGCACGCCCCCGCCCCGCGAGGAGGACTTCCGCTACGCCGGCCCCAAGCCGCAGAGCCGGGAGGTGGCCCTGGTGATGATCGCGGACATGGTGGTGGCCACCTCCCGCAACCTGGCCGTGGCCACCGCGGACAAGCTGCGCGCGCTGGTGGACCGGGGCATCCAGGCGGTGGTGGCCGAGGGCCAGCTCGACGAGTGCGAGATCACCCTGCGCGACCTGGAGCAGACGGCCCGCAGCTTCGCCGAGTCGCTGGAGCGCATCTACACCAACCGCAGCGACGCCCCGCCCACTTCGCCGCGGCTCCGGGTGCTCGAGCCGGAGCTGAAGCGAGCGTAGAAGAACCGTGGTCGTCGACGTCAACGACCACGTCGATGCGTCACCAGCAGGCCCTCGCCTGGCGGCTGGCTGCGGACGGGAGCCGGTGTGTCCAGCTTCCCTTCATGCGGGTGAAGCCGGGCCGGGTGATCGTGCTCGACTACAGCGTGCGCGTGGGGACGGGGCGGGTGGTGGAGTCCAGCGCCGGCAAGGCGCCGATCGAGTACCTGCACGGCTCCGGGCAGATCCTGCCCGCGCTGGAGCGCGCGCTGGAGGGGCTGGGGGAAGGCGAGCAGGCCTCCTTCAGCATCGCCGCGGGCGAGGCTTACGGCGAGCGCAAGGAGGACAACGTGGTCTCGCTTCCGCGCTCCCTCTTCCCGGCGGAGGTGAAGCTCGCCAAGGGACTCTGCCTCTACGCCCGGGCGAGCGGCGGGCAGAGCCATCCGATCACGGTCATGGAAGTGAAGGAGGACATGGTGGTGGTGGACTTGAACCACCCCCTGGCCGGCGAGCGCCTCTTCTTCGAGGTGAACATCCGCGGCGTCCGCCCGGCGGGAAACCAGGAGCTGTTCGCCGGCCGCGCGGCGGAAGCCGAAGTCGTCTGAGCGCTCATCGGAGCCGATCGAGCCAGCGCGCAACCTCCAGCTCCCGCCCCGGCGAGGGGTCCTTTCCCAGGGCGTTGAAGGCCGCGCGCGCCGCGGCCTCGTCCCCGGTGTGCCAGGCGGCGATGCCGCGCATCCTCAACGCCTCCTGGACGAAGAGCGGTCCGGGCAGCTCGCGGCGCAGGGCGCTGGCCGCGAAGGCGGCGCACTCGGGCCAGGCGGCGCGGTTCTGCATCTGCTTGGCCAGGAGATAAGCGGCGAGCCCGTCGCGGGGCCTGAGCAGGTCCAGGTCGCGCAGGCGCAGGAGGATCTCCGGCGCGTTGTCGCTCTCCGCGAACAGCGGCCGCAGCGCCGGCCAGGCCGGCGGGTCCCGCACCGCCAAGAGGCGCACCGTCAGCCCCCGCTCGCTCACCTCGGACTGGGGAAGCTGCTGGGCCTCCCGGTAACGGGAAAGCGCCCGCGTCGCGTCGCCCGCTTTCCAGGACGCGTCGCCGGAGTCGGTGAGCACCTGGGCGCGCAGGGGAAGCGAGAGCTTGGAATGGGCCAGCGCTTTCGCCTCGCTCGCTTCCGCCGCGGCCGGATCCTTCGCCGCCCTTTGCGCCCGCGCCAGCGCCAGGAGGAGCGTCGGATCGTCGGGCTCCAGGCTGGCGCATCGCGCCCAGAGCGAGGCCGCCCGCTGCGGGTCGCGCGCCGCCCGGGCCTGTTGCTCGAGCGTGGCCACCTCGTGGGCGCAGCGCTTGCGCACGATCCCCGGCGCCGCGTACCGCTGCGAGGCCAGGGCCACCGCCCGGGGCGGCTCCTTCAGGCCGTCGAGAAAGGCCAGGTACTCGGGGAGCAGCGAGCGCAGGTCGAGCGGCTCCTTGCCCGCGTAGACCCGGTTGAAGGCCTCGGCCCCGCGGGTCTCGCGGAAGAAGTGGAGGAACGATCCGGCGGCGGTGTACGCCCGCACGCCCGACTCGGCGTAGAACATCCCCCGGCGGAAGAGCCGGCCCAGGTCGGGCAGCAGGGCCAGCTCCTTCAGCGCCCTTGCCTCCTCGTGCACGGTGAACTCTCCGGGCGGCCAGTCCGCGGCCACCGCCACTCCCTCGGTGAGGGCCATCTGCGGGACGAGGCCCCCCGGGACGCCCCAGGGCCCCTGCGCGATCCGCGCTCCGATGGCGTGGGCCAGCTCGTGGCGGAGGATGGGGTGGGGCGCCGGAGCGTCGTTGATGTGGATCTGCCGGAGCCAGGGCTTGGTGAAGCTGGTCTGCGCGGCGCCGATCAGCGTCCGCTTCTCTTCCGCCGAGCGGTAGAGATAGACGTCGATCCGCGGGCCGGGATCGATGCCGAAGAACTGCGCCACCGCGCGCACGTCGATCTCCGCGTCGCGCGCCAGGAGCGCCCGCTCCTCCTCCTTC
>Ga0335084_10007544_pt1 | contig 10807 bp, 8 predicted proteins | sample Lox_Sample_44_FD_206721 | JGI IMG/M metagenome (GOLD analysis project Ga0335084, IMG submission 206721) | Soil microbial communities from Loxahatchee National Wildlife Refuge, Florida, United States - Lox_Sample_4.4 | ecosystem: Environmental > Terrestrial > Soil > Wetlands | place: USA: Florida...
TCTTTGGTGAGATGGAACACACCGGCACCGCCACAGCCGTCGAGCGGCTTGATGATCATCTCGCCGCCGAGCTGGTCCCGGAAGGCCAGCAGCTCGCGAATGCTGCGACTCACCAGACTCTCCGGACAGACGTCGGGGAAGCGCAGGATGAAGAGCTTCTCGGTCACCTCGCGCAGGCCGCGCGGCGCGTTCACCACCAGGGTGGTGGGCGGCACCAGGTCGAGTATGTGGGTGGTGAAGAAGTAGTTCAGGTCGTACGGCGGGTCTTTCCGCATCCAGACCACGTCGAACTGGCCCAGCGACCCCCGGCCCGCGCCGCCCACCTCGTACCAGTCGCGCGACTCGCGCACGCGTGTCTCGACCCAGCTCGCCCACGCCAGGCCGCCGGGCCCGACGGAAAGCTCACTGACGTCGCACGTCGCCACGTCGTGACCGCGGCGCGCCGCTTCGCGCATGAACATGACGCTGGTGTCGGCGTCGGGGCTCAACCCGCGCAGCGGATCGACGATAAAGAGGTGCCGCATGCGGCGGATGCTAGGGTCGCTCGTCGCAGACTGTCAAAGCGCGAGGGCGTGAGGTAGGCTGCGCGGCAGCGTGAAGTACGCGACCCCGTCGGCGAGGAACTACGCTTGAGACGGCTGGCCAAGATCGCTGTCGCGCTCGCCGTGTTCGCCGCGCTCATGGCGGGCATCGGCCTGGCGCTGTTCTACGTGACGATCCTCTCGGATCTGCCCGAGATCAACAAGCTCGAGGACTACCACCCGAACCTGATCACGCGCGTGCTCGACGTCGACGGGAACGAGGTCGCCAGCTTCGCCAAGGAACGGCGCGTGATCATCCCGATCGAGCAGGTGCCCAAGCCCGTCGTCGAGGCGTTCATCGCCGCCGAGGACGGCTCGTTCTACGAGCACACGGGCCTGGACTACGGGGGCATCCTGCGCGCGCTGTGGAAGAACATGTTCGAGGGCCACACGCAGGGCGCGAGCACGATCACGCAGCAGGTGGCGAAGACGTTCCTGCTGACTCCCGAGCGGACTTACCGGCGCAAGCTGAAGGACATGGTGCTGGCGCGCCGCATCGAGCAGAAGCTCAGCAAGAACGACATCCTCTATCTGTATCTCAACCAGATCTACTTCGGCGCCGGCGCGTACGGCATCGAGGCTGCGGCGCAGACTTACTTCGGGAAGTCGGCGCGCGACCTGCAAGTGCACGAGGCGGCGGTGATCGCGGGGCTGGTGCCGCGGCCCGCCGAGTGGAACCCGCACGCCGACCCGGAGACCGCGCACAAGAAGCAGCTCGAGGTGCTGAGCCGCATGGTGAAGCAGGGCTTCCTGCAGCCCGACCAGCGCGAGTACTGGGCCGCGCAGCCGCTGGTCTACGCCAAGACTCACTGGCAGGAGCGCGACTCGGCGACCGCGTTCTTCGTGGAAGAGGTGCGCCGCTTCCTGATGGACCGCTTCGGCGGCGACGAGGTGCTGACCGGCGGACTCACCGTCCACACGACGCTCGACGTGCGCCAGCAGATCGAGGCCTGGAAGGCCATCCGCCGGGGACTGCGCGACCACGACCGGCGCATGGGCTACCGCGGGCCGCTGAAGAACGTGCCCGAGAAGGAGTGGGCGGCGCTCGAGGAGGAGATCGGCAAGACCAACTCCGCGCCGCGCGAGCCGGCCGAGGAGGACCTGTACCAGGGCCTCGTGGTCGCGCTCGACGACGCGGCGCAGAAGGTGACTCTCGCGACGGGCCCCGCCCCGACCGACCGCGCCCTGCTGGCTCTCTCCGACGTGAGCTGGGCCGGCGCGCCCGACGTGAACCGCGACGGCATCTCCCCGCGCGTCAGCAAGGTGAGTCAGGCGCTGCACAAGGGCGACCTGGTGCAGCTCGAGAAGTCGGCCAACGGCAAGGGCTGGGTGCTCTACCAGAAGCCGCTCGCGGAGGGCGCGATGCTCTCGGTGGACCTGGAGAAGGGCGAGCTCAAGACCGTGGTCGGCGGCTACAGCTTCGCCTCGAGTGAGTTCGACCGCGCGCTGCAGTCGAAGCGCCAGCCCGGCTCGGCGTTCAAGCCGATCGTGTACGCCGCCGCGCTCACGCGCGGCTTCACCGGCGCCACGATCGTGCACGACACGGCGGTGGTCTACGACGACGACTCGAGCGGCCAGGAGTGGAAGCCCGAGAACTACACCGAGGACTTCTACGGCCCGATCACCCTGCGCACGGCGCTCGCCAAGTCGCGCAACGCGGCCACGATCAGGGTGCTGTCGCAGATCGGCCTCTCGCCCGTGCAGGGCATGGCCAAGGCGCTCGGCATCGAGTCACCCATGGAGATGAACCTGGGCCTCGCGCTGGGCAACAGCGAAGTCACCCTGGCGGAGCTGGTGCGCGCCTACACCGCGTTCGCCACCGGCGGCAAAGTGATCGACCCGGTGTTCGTGCTCGAGGTGCGCGACCGCACCGGCAAGGTGCTGGCCGAGAACGTGCACCTGCTCGCGGGCCAGAAGGAGCCGCTGACTCCGCCCGTCGGACAGGGCGGCGAGGAGAGCTCCGGCCCGTCCGACGCCGACCTCGACAAAGTCATGGAGAAGCTGCGCGCGCAGGTCGAGACCAAAGACGCGCCCGGGCTGCCCGAAGGCTTCCACCTCGACCCGGTCGACGCGTATCTCATGACCGACATGCTGCGCGCCGTGGTCGACGAGGGCACGGGCACCAAGGTGAAGGCGCTGGGCCGGCCCGTGGCAGGAAAGACCGGCACGACCAACGACCTGCACGACGCGTGGTTCATCGGCTTCACGCCCGAGCTCGCCGCGGGTGTCTGGATCGGCTACGACAGCGCGCGCAACCTGGGCAAGAACGAGACGGGCGGCCGCGCCGCGGCGCCGGTCTTCCTCGACTACATGAAGGGCGCGCTCGCCGACCGGCCCGTGCAGGAGTTCCCGGTGCCCGAAGGCGTGGTGTTCGCGCGCGTCGACCGCGCCACGGGACTTCTCGCGCCAACCGGCGACGAGAACGCCATCTTCATGCCGTTCCGCGAAGGCGCCGCCCCGACCGAAGTGAGTCCCACGCAGAACGGCGAGACCGGCGCGCGCCCGCTGCGCGTCGACTGAACCCGTCTGATGGTCGCATGGGCACCCTACCCATGCTCCGGACCGGTCAATCCCCACGCTCGCCCATCCGACAAGTCCTCTGGATAGCGCCGCGCTGGGAGTCCTCTCGCGTGCAGAAGCTCGATGATGTCCTCGACCCTTCGCGGTTCGGCACGCTCGAGACCGTGTGCGACGGCGTCGGGCTGGTGTACGGACCGTCGAACGTCGGCCTCGTGTGGGGCAATGGCGCCGCGCTCGCGGTAGACACCGGGTCACTCCAGTCCGGCACCAAGATCATCGAGGCGCTGCGCCGCGCGTCGGACGAGCCGGTCCAGCACATCATCTACACGCACGGCCACGTCGACCACGTGGGTGGCGCGTCGACCTTCGTGCAGGAAGCGCGCTCGCGCGGCCGCCCGCGCCCGACCGTGTGGGCGCACGAGAACGTGCTCGCGCGACTCATGCGCTACCAGCGCACCTGGCGCTGGAACAACGAAGTGAACCGGAAGCAGCTCCGGCTGCCGCAAGGCATGAACACCTTCCCGCGCGGCCTGGTTCCGCCCGACCGGACATACCGCGACCGAGACGACTTCGAGCTCGCGGGCGAGCGCGTCGAGCTCTACCACGCGACCGCGGAGACCGACGACGCCACCTGGGTGTGGCTGCCCGACCGGCGCGTGGCGTTCGTGGGCGACCTGTTGATCGGGTCACTCCCGAATACGGGTCACCCGAACAAGACCCAGCGCTACACACTGGGCTGGGCGCAGGCGCTCGACACGGTGGCCGCGCACCGGCCGAACTGGGTGCTGCCCGGTCACGGGGAGCTCTTGCAGGGTGACCAGGCGCTCGAAGTCATGACCGAGACCGCGCGCGCGCTGCGCTCGCTCCACGACGCGGTGGTCGAGAGACTGAACGAGGGCATGTGGCCCGACGAGATCGTCGAGGCGGGCATCCAGCTGCCCCCGAGCCTGGCCAGCAAGCCCTATCTCGCCGAGACCAGCGGCTGCACGCAGTTCGTGGTGCGCGACGTGCTGCGCGCCTACGCGGGCTGGTGGGGCGGCAACCCCGCCGAGCTGATCCCCGCGCCGCGCGGCCAGGTCGCGCGCGACGTGATCGCGCTCGCGGGCCGCGACGCGATCCTCGACCGCGTGGGCAAGCTGTTCATCGGCGGCGAGGCGCGACGCGCGCTGCACCTCGCCGTGATGCTGCGCCAGGCCGACCCCGGCGACGCCGAAGCCTGGCAGACCGAGGCCGAGCTGTGCGAGGCGCTGGCGATCGGCGAGCGCTCCGCGGTGGTGCGCAGCTTCTACCTGTCGTGCGCCCGCGCGGCGCGCGAGTGTCTGGCGGGCCTCGACGGCGAAGACAAGCCGAAGCGCTGAACGCGCGAAACGCCAGCGCCGGCGCGGGCATCGAGTCCTCATGAGTGAGTCGATCCGCGGCGACCTGTCGCTTCTGGAGTCGGCCGACACCGCGGCGATGGACTGGAGCCGCAGCCCCAGCGGCACGGTCTGGCGCAAGCGCGTGCATCTGGTGGGTCCGCCCGAGTCGGGCCAGGTCACGTCGGTCGTGCGCTACGAGCCCCGATCGACCTTCCGTGCCCACGACCATCCGGAGGGCGAAGAGATCCTGGTGCTGGAGGGCGTGTTCAGCGATGAGCACGGTGACTGGCCGGCAGGCACGTTCCTGGCGAACCCCGAAGGCTTCCGGCACGCGCCGTTCTCGCGGCCCGGCTGCACGCTGTTCGTCAAGCTTCGGCAGTTCCCCGGACGCGAGCGCCGCCACGTGGCGCTCGATACGAATGCGCTGGCCTGGCGGCCGGGCGCGCAGCCGGGAGTGAGTGAGAAGCCGCTGTACGCACAGCCGGGCTTCTCGGACGTGATGCGGCTCGTGCGCTGGGCGCCGGGGATCGACCTCGGAGTCACTGAGTATGCGCAGGGCGCGGAGCTGTTCGTGCTCGAGGGCGCGTTCTCGGACGAGTCCGGCGAGCACGGGCGCGGCGCCTGGCTGCGCTTTCCGGTCGGCGCGAAGCACCAGCCGCGCGCGTCGGCCGCGGGCTGCACGCTGTACGCGAAGACGGGGGGCCTCTGCTATCTGCGCCCGGCTTCCTGAAGCCCTATCCTCGCGCGCGTGGGGCGGCGCGCGATCATCGTCGGGGGTGGTCACAACGGGCTGACCTGCGCCGCGTATCTCGCGCGCGCGGGGGTGTCGGTGACCGTGCTCGAGCGCCGGCCCGTGCTGGGCGGCGCGTGCGTGACCGAGGAGCTGTGGCCGGGCTACCGGGTGTCTCGCGGCGCGTACGTGCTGTCGCTGCTCCGGCCGGTGATCGCCGAGGAGCTCGAGCTCGCGAAGCACGGCCTGCGGCTCCTGCCCCGCGTGCCGGCGTCGATCACGCCGCTGCCCGACGGACGGGCGCTCGTGCTGGGCAACGAAGACCCGCGTGAGGACTTCGCCCAGATCGAGCGTTTCTCGCGCGCGGACGCCGAGGCGTACCGGCGCTACGAGGCCTGGCTCGAGGGCATCGCGGGCGCGCTCGAGCCGCTGCTCGACGAGCCGGGCCCGACGCGCCGGGCCGCGCTGGTACGCGCCGGGCTCGGTCTCGCGCGCGGCCCCGGCCTGCGCAGCTCGCTCGAGCTCCTGTTCGGCTCGGCGCGCGCGCTGCTCGAGCGTTGGTTCGAGTCCGAGCCGCTGCGCTCGACGCTCGCCACCGACGCGATCATCGGCGCCTTCGCGCCGCCGTCCGCGCGCGGCACGGGCTACGTGCTGTTCCACCACGTGATGGGCCTGCTCGGCGGCCGGCGCGGGGTCTGGGCGTACGTGGCCGGCGGCATGGGCGCGCTCGCGGAGTCACTCGCCGCCGCGGCGCGCGCGGCGGGCGCGGAGATCCGGACCGGCGCCGAGGCGAAGTCGATCCTGACTCGCGGCGGCCGGGCCTGCGGCGTGACTCTGGTCACCGGTGAGACGCTCGAAGCCGACCTCGTGGTGTCGAACGCCGACCCCGCGCGCACCGCCCAGTGGCTCGGCGATGCGCGCGCCCTGCCGCAGGCCGACTACCGCAGCCCCGTGGTGAAGCTGAACCTGGCCTTGCGCGAGCTGCCGCGCTTCCGCGCGCACGGGCGCGACCTGCCCCTCACGGGCACGATCCACCTGGGCCCGACCGACCTGGCCGGGATCGAGCGGGCGTACGCGGAGGCCGCCACTGGCCGCGTGCCGGAGGTCCCGATCGTGGAGCTCACCATCCCCTCGACCGTCGACCCGAGCCTGGCGCCGCCCGGAAGACACGTGGCCTCGATCTTCGCGCAGTACGCGCCGGCCCTGCCCGCCGACGACGCGCGCTGGCCCGAGCTGCGCGAGAGCTTCCGCGAGCGCGCGCTGCGCACGGTCGAGTCACTGGCGCCGGGCTTCACGGCCTCGATCGAGCGTATGGAGGTGCTGGCCGCACCGGACCTGGAGCGCGTGTTCGGCCTCACGGGCGGCAACATCTTCCACGGCGCCATGCACCCGGGCCGCCTGCTGCGGCGCCGCGCGCGCACCCGCGTACCGGGGCTGTGGCTGTGCGGCGCGAGCACCTTCCCGGGCGGCGGCGTGATGGGCGCGCCGGGCCGGAACGCCGCGCTCGAGATCCTGGCCTAGGTCCCGCGCGCCGCCCGGCTCGCGGCGAACGCCCGAGTCACCTCGGCGCGCAGCTCCGCGTCGCACAGGAAGTCGAGCGCGGTCATGGCCAGGGCCTTCGCGCCGTCGAGCACCGTCTGGTCGCCCATCTCGGACCCGGCCCACCTGGCGAACTCGGCGTTGTGGATCGACACGTTCGGAGGCGCCGAGGCGAGCATGGGGTGGATCGAGGGCACGCGGTGACTCACGTTGCCCATGTCGGTCGAGCCCTGCATGCCCGCGGGCAGCTTGTCGAGCGGGAAGAAGGCGCGGCCGAGTGACTCGGCGTTGGCCTGGAAGCGGTTGGCGAGCGGCCACGAGGTGTCGAGGTCGAGATAGTCGACCTCGCCCCAGGCCAGCTCGAGCCGCGCGCCCGTCGCCTCGGCGCCCGCGCGGAAGCAGCCGGCCACGCGCTCCTTCAGCGCGCGCAGGTCCACGAGGTTCGCGGCGCGCACCAGGAAGCGGCCGGCCGCGCGCTCGGGCACCACGTTCGGCGCCTGACCGCCGTCGGTGATGATGCCGTGGATGCGCTCGGTCGTGCGGATGTGCTGGCGCAGCGCGGCCACGCCCTGGTAGGCCACGACCAGCGCGTCGAGCGCATTCACTCCGCGCTCCGGCATGGCCGCCGCGTGAGACGCCACGCCGTGATAGGTCGCCTTCAGCTCCGAGATCGCGAGACACGGCATGGTGGCGAGATTCACGCCCGCGGGATGGATCATGAGCGCGGCATCGACGCCGTCGAACGCGCCGCGGCGCGCCATGATCTCCTTGCCGCCGCCGCCCTCCTCGGCCGGTGTGCCGAGCCAGCGCACCGCTCCCGGCAGGCGCGCGCCCAGCTCGGCCAGCGCGAGCGTCGCGCCCAGCGCCGTGGTGGCGATGATGTTGTGACCGCACGCGTGACCGATGCCCGGCAGCGCGTCGTACTCGGAGAGCAGCGCCACGGTGGGCCCCGGCTTGCCGACCCGCGCCTCGAGCGCGGTCTCCAGCCCGTACACGTTCTGGTGTACGTCGAGCCCGCGCCCGCGGCCGGCCTGGGCCAGCACCTGCGCGGCGTGGCGCTCTTCGAAGGCGAGCTCCGGGTGGGCGTGGATGTCGTGCGACACGTCGAGCAGCTCGCGCGCGAGCCGGTCGATGCTGGCGCACACCTCTTTCTTCAGCGCGTCGATCATGCGCCCAGTATACGGCGCCAGCCTAGCTCCGGCGGCCGGCCAGCAAGCCGATCGGGATCGACCAGTCGTGGCCGGTCTCGGGCGCGATCTGGAGCGCGCTGCGCACCTCGCTCGGGGCGGCGTCCATCAGCACCCGCAGCGCTGCGGCCAGCGGCGCGGGCGTGCCGATGCGCGCGATCCAGGAAGCGAACTCGAGCCGCACCGGCCAGCGCGGGCCGACCTCGACCGAGAGGCCCGCCGCGTCGAACATCGCGCACCACTCCGAGAGCCGGTAGTTGCGCACGTGCGAGGGATCGCGCAGAACTTCGATCGCGTTGAGATAGGTGTCCTGCACCGGGTCTTCGGGCGAGAACGAGTCGACGAGCAGATACTGCCCGCCGGGCCGCAGCACGCGCGCGGCCTCGCGGGTCGCGGCAGCGGGGTCGGCGTAGTGGTGGGCGCACAGACGGGAAGTCACGACGTCGAACGAGCCGTCGGCGAACGGCAGCGCCTCGGCGCGCCCGCGCCGGAACCACACGTTCGAAAGCCCGCGCTCGCGCGCCAGGCCGGCCGCGGCCGCCAGCATCTCCTCGGTGAGGTCGAGCGCGATCACCTCGCGCGCGCGCGGCGCCAGGGCCAGGGCCGTGTGACCCGCGCCGGTGCCCACGTCGAGCACGCGCTCCGTGCCCGTGAGCGCGGCGCGCTCCACCAGCGCGTCGAGCGTGGGGCCGCCCGAGTGCACGGCGCTCACGACGTAGTTGCCGGCCGCCGCGCCGAATTGGCGTTGGATCGAGGTGTCCAGATCGACGCTCATGATTGCCTCCGCATGATTATTTACCTAGGTTAATAATCGACATGGCGACAAAAGACAAGCCCTCCTCCAGCCTGCGCGAGGCGGTCGCGGCTCTGCAGCGCCTGGCCGACGCGTTCGCGCAGCGGCGCGCGCAGCTCGCCCGGTCGGCGGGGCTCTCCGAAGCGCAGTGGCGCGTGCTCGAGCAGATCGCCGCCGAAGACTTCATGCCCTCGCTGTTCGCGCGCCGCCGCGCACGCTCGCCGGCGGCGGTCTCGAAGGTGATCCGCCAGCTCCTCGACCTGGGGCTGATCGGCGTGGAGATCGCCCAGGGCGATGCCCGCCAGCGCCACTACTCGCTCACTGCCGCCGGACGCGCCGCGATGGAGACCGTGCGCAAGGAGCGCGAGCGCGCGCTCGCGCGGATCTGGCTGGACTTCGAGCCCGAGCCGCTGGCGCGCTTCGCCGAGTTCGCGGCCGAGCTGGCGGACCGGATGGAGGCTCACGCGCGCGAGGAAGCGGCGAAGCCAAAAAAAACGGCCCGCCGGAGAGGCGAGCCAACAACCAAAACGCGGCGCGAAATATAGCACGTCGGCTCTTCCGCGTCAACGACTTTCTCGCGCATCGCGCCGTTTTTCGCTGACCCACGGACAAAGTCGGGAAAAGCGCAGACGAAGTCCCAGTTCGCGCCCCGGAACTCGCAGTTTCTCGCGCGCTACGCGCGTCCCGCCGCTGCGGCGCGCGCAGAATCCGCCGCCTCGAGGTGCTCCACGCAGTTCAACACCTCGATCGACGGCGGCGGCTCGCTCGCCACGACCGTGAGCGACGTGTTCGGCCACGACATCGGCGCCTCGAGCCCGCCCAGCCCGATTTCGAGCTCGGCGAACGCCCGCACCACCAGCCCGTGCGTGATCACCGCGAGATTCCCGCGCAGCCGGCGCGCAAGTCGCAGCACCCGCGGCCAGGCCTGCTGCGTGCGCTCGTGGAACTGCGCCCAGCTCTCGCCCTCGGGCGGCGCGTAGTCGGGCGCGAACGGGTCGAAGCCGAGCTCCGCGTAGGGCCGCCCGCGCAGCGTTCCGAAGTTGCGCTCGCGCAGCTCGGGCCAGAGCGTAAGCGGGGCGCCGGTCGCGGCGCGCACCTTTTCGGCGGTCATGCGCGCGCGCGCGTAGTCGCTCGACACGATCGACGCCACGCCCAGCCGCGCCAGCCGGGCGCCCAGCCGCTCGGCCTGCGCCAGGCCCACCGGCGACAGGGGGATGTCGGGCGTCTGGAGCACGCGCGCCGCGTTCGAGGCGGTCTCGCCGTGGCGCACGAGCAGGATCGACATCGCGCCCAGCGTAGCAGAGGTGGTAACTTGGCCAGCGACGATGGACGCGTACCTCGACTTACTCCGGCACGTGCGCCACCACGGCGTGCGCAAGGCCGACCGCACGGGCACCGGCACGCTGTCGGTGTTCGGCTGGCAGTCGCGCTACGACCTGGCCAAGGGCTTCCCGGCGCTCACCACCAAGCGCTTGCACCTGCGCTCGATCTTCCACGAGCTGTTCTGGTTCATCCGCGGCGAGACCAACGTGCGCAGCCTGCAGGCCGAGGGAGTCACGATCTGGGACGAGTGGGCCGACCCCGACGGCGAGCTCGGCCCCGTCTACGGCGCACAGTGGCGCGCCTGGCACGCCGCCGACGGGCGCGTGATCGACCAGCTCAGCGGCGTGGAAGAGGAGATTCGCCGCAACCCCGACTCCCGGCGCCTGGTGGTCTCGGCCTGGAACGTGGGTGAGCTCGAGCGCATGGCGCTGCCGCCGTGTCACCTCTTGTTCCAGTTCTACGTGGCCGAGGGCCGGCTCTCGTGCCAGGTGTACCAGCGCAGCGCCGACATCTTCCTGGGCGTGCCGTTCAACATTGCGTCGTACGCGCTCCTGACTCACTTGATGGCCGAGTCGACGGGACTGCGGCCCGGCGAGCTGGTGCACACGCTGGGCGACGCGCACCTGTATCTCAATCACCTGGAGCAGGCGGACCTGCAGCTCTCGCGGACGCCCTACGAGCTGCCGCGGCTCGAGATCCGGCCGGGCGTGAAGTCGATCGCCGACTTCCGCTACGAGGACGTGCGCCTCGTGGACTACCGCGCCCACCCGGCGATC
>Ga0335084_10007545_pt1 | contig 10806 bp, 13 predicted proteins | sample Lox_Sample_44_FD_206721 | JGI IMG/M metagenome (GOLD analysis project Ga0335084, IMG submission 206721) | Soil microbial communities from Loxahatchee National Wildlife Refuge, Florida, United States - Lox_Sample_4.4 | ecosystem: Environmental > Terrestrial > Soil > Wetlands | place: USA...
CCTGCCGCCCCCATCCGCCGGCGAACGAGGAGACGCCACGTGAACGCAGCCTCCGAGTCCTCGAAAGAATTGCGCGCCGTGATCCGGTTGAGCCGCCATGAGATCGCTCACCTGTGGAACGGCGGCATCCTATCGCTCAAAGTGGAGGCCGCCGGCATGGAGGCCGATCTGGAGTTGCGCTGCGCCGAAGCCCAGGCGGAGCGGGCGACGCGAATCCTCATCAAGCGCGTGAGCGCAGAGTGAGTCCCCCGTCCGCCGGATCGGATCTCCTGAAACTCCAAGCCACGGTCATTGATTGCCGGCGCTGTCCGCGTTTGGTGGCGTATCGGCAGCGTGTGGCCCAGGAAAAGGTGCGCCGCCACCGCGAAGAGGCGTATTGGGGAAAGCCATTGCCCGGTTTCGGCGATCCCGCGGCGACCGTTTTGATCGTCGGTCTGGCCCCCGCCGCGCATGGCGGCAACAGAACCGGGAGAATGTTCACCGGCGACCGGAGTGGGGACTTCCTATTTCGTGCGCTCCACGCCGCTGGTTTCGCGAACCAGGCCGAGTCCTCGCATCGAGACGATGGCCTCCGCCTCAAAGACTGCTACATCACCGCTGCCGTCCGCTGTGCCCCGCCCGCCAACAGGCCTACGCTGGCCGAGTTTCGCGCCTGTCGCCCATACCTCGTCGAGGAGATTCGCCTCCTGTGTCGCCTCCGCGTCGTCATCGCTCTGGGAAGAGTCGGGTTCGATGCCTTCCTGAAAGCATGGGTTGAGGCAGGGCGAACGCTTCCGTCAAAGCGGCCCCGCTTTGCGCATGCGGCGGAGGCCCAATTGCCCGGTGGCGTGACGCTCCTTGCCTCGTATCACCCCAGCCAGCGAAACACCCAAACCGGCCTCCTGACCTCTGCCATGTTCGCGCGGGTTTTCGAACGCGCCAAGCGCCACACGGGACGTGGCGTCGCGGGGCGCTGAGCCCTGCGACTTCTTGCGTCGGGAGTCGGCCCCGGAAACGACAGCCCGGCCGTTCCGCCCGGCTTGCCAGTGGCTAACTTGCCTGTTATAATGCGCCCCGTACGATGTAAAGGAGGGAAACGTGGACGAACCCCTGGCGCAGAGAATTCTTGACCTGATTTTCCAAGACCCCCAAGTCCGGCGACTGTACAAGGAGTCGCTGGCTGACTGGATTCTGGATACGCAACCGCGGACCGCTCCCCTGGATGCCACGGCCCTGCTGCAGTACCTGGCGGCGCATCAGCCCGACCTCTTGAATCGCCTGAAAATCAATATACGGCTGAAAGAAGATCTGGCGCGCGCCCTGGAATCCAACGAGCAGAACTGATCACAGCCGCGTCGGCACCTTCCTCTTCACTGCCATTGACATTTGTCTTCGCTGTAGCCGCCTGCGCTGCCCTGTGACAACCCGCGTGGCGATGTGCGTGTTCCTCGGACACGGTGAATGGCCATGACGGCGCGACCCGTGATTTTGGATGTGGATACGGGGGTGGATGATGCCCTGGCCATTCTCCTTGCGATCCGCTCTCCAGAGATTGACCTACAGGGAATCCTGACCGTCAGCGGGAACGTCCATCTCCCGCAGACCACAGCCAACACCCTCATGGTCCTGGATGTCATTGACGCCCCGTCTGTCCCGGTCGTCGCGGGGGCCGCGGCTCCGCTGGCGCGGCCCGGCATCACGGCCGGCGACGTCCACGGTGGGGACGGGCTGGGCGGTGTGGCCACCCGGTTCCCGGTGTCTCGCCGACCCGTGGGTAAAGACGCCGTGGGGTTTCTGCTGGAGACGATCCGTCGCTTTCCTGGGGAGCTCACCCTCGTCGCCACCGCGCCCTTGACCAACATCGCCCTGGCGATCGAGAAGGACAGTCGCACCATGCGACAACTGCGGGCGCTCATCGTGATGGGTGGCGCCGTTCGGGTGCCGGGGAACGTTGGGCCGGTGTCGGAGTTCAATTTTGCCGTGGACCCGGAAGCGGCGGCCATCGTCCTGGGTGCCGGGCTACCGCTGACGTTGGTCCCCCTGGACGTGACGGAACGCGTCCTCCTCACGAGGCGATTCCTGGACGCGGTGAATCCGTCTGGAGACATCCAGGCTTTCGTCAGGGCAATCACGGCGGCCACGATGGCGTTTCACGTAGCACGTGGGGACGAAGAGGGCATGTTCCTGCACGATCCGCTGGCGGTGGGGGTCGCCGTTGACCCGTCCCTCGTCCGCCTAGAGCCCATGGCGCTTGCTGTCGAAACCCGGGGCGACCTGACGGCGGGGATGGTGGTCGCCGACCTTCGGCGGGGACACCGACCCAACCCCACGGCCCACGTCTGCGTCGAGGTAGAGACGGAGCGCTTTCTCCGCCTCTTCGAACAACGGGTCTTGAAAGAGAAGGCATAGACCGATAGCGACAAGAGTAGCGGGCCGCGAAGCGGCCCTTTGCACCGCTGGTGTCGCTACCACCAAGGAGCATCATGCAACGACAGAATCACAAATCCACAACTCCACCCGCGCGCTCGAACAGCGCCCCTGACGAGCTGATTGCCCAATTGATCGAGCAAGCCGGGGGATCGCCCCACGCCGAATTCCTGGAGGAGATGATTCATAGCACGCTCCGGCTGATTCGGAACCAGACCAGCCGCGGCGACATCAAGATCCTCAACGCTGCGTTGCGAGAACTGGTCTACGCCTTCCGGGTCTTCGCCCCGTATCGGGGCACGCGCAAGGTCACCATCTTCGGTTCCGCCCGGATTGCGGACGACGCGCCGGAGTATCGTCAGGCGGTGGCTTTCGCCCGCGACATGAGCGCCCAGGGGTGGATGGTCATCACCGGAGCCGGCGAGGGCATCATGAAGGCGGGCCAGGACGGCGCCGGGCGGGATCAAAGCTTCGGCGTCAATATTCGCTTGCCATTCGAGCAATCGGCCAACGAGTTCATCCAGAACGACGCCAAGCTGATCACCTTCCGGTACTTCTTCACGCGCAAGCTGGTCTTCATCAAGGAGACCGATGCCATTGCGCTGTTTCCGGGTGGGTTCGGCACCATGGACGAGGCCTTCGAGACGCTCACGCTATTGCAAACTGGCAAGAGCGCCCTGCTGCCGCTGGTGTGTGTGGACCGTGAGGGCGGGGATTACTGGCACGCTTGGGATGCCTACGTCCGCGGGACGCTGCTCTCGCGCGGCCTGATTGCGCCAGAGGACCTGTCCCTCTACCGGGTCGTCGATCGCCTCGACGACGCCACGAACGAGATCCTGACATTCTACCGGAACTACCACTCGAGCCGGTACGTCGGGAACCGCCTGGTCCTGCGCCTCCACCGCGCCCCCACCCCCGAAGCCAATTGCCGCCTGGAAAGCGAGTTTGGAGACATTCTCGCTGAGGGTGGATTCTCCGTCGGCCCCGCGCTCCCCGAAGAGGCCGAGGATGCCAATCTGGCGGACCTCCCGCGCCTCACGTTCGTCTTCAATCGCCGAAGCTTTGGCCGCTTGCGTCAGTTGATCGACGCCCTGAACGATCTCTGACGTTTGGCGTTCAAGGTCCAACGTTCAAGGTCCGAGGTGCGCGGTGCAGCCTCTGCCGGCGACGGACAACGTCGCCGCGCCCGGCCGTCTTTCTGGCCCGCTGTTTGCCCTCCCTTGCCTTTCTTGGCCTATGCAGGCCCGAACAGACCGCCCGCAGAGGAGACTTGACAGCGGCTGGGGGATCGGGATAGCTTGCTTCGGGTCTCGACTCTTCAGTCAGCCAGAGAAAGGGGCATACGACGATGGCGAACGAGGAGCAAGAGAAGAAGGGATTCTTCAGCGGGGTCAAGGCGAGATTCAAGGATTACGTGTACGGTATGGCGGCTCACGAGATGACCCGCCAGGCGCTCAAGACCCGGGGGAGCATGGAGCACCTCTTCATCCTGATCACCATGGGTGACCTGCTCGGGGTGCCGATCCTTCCACCGTACTACTCCTTGCGCCTTTTGCCGTACGTGGTGCCGCAGATCTCCACGTGGAAACGGCGCATGCTGCGCGAAAAGGACCTGACCGACGCCCTGGCGTAGTGTGGGGCGCCTTCTGCTCCCCTCGCACGGAAAGGACTTGGCATGAACGGAGGACTCGGCCGGATCTTCAAGGACTTCCCGAATCGACGCTACATCATGTTCGGCGGCAAGGGCGGACTGGGCAAGACCACCTTCTCCGCCGCCGCGGCGTACCACCTGGCGAAGCAGGGCAAGAAGGTCCTGGTTTTCTCGGTGGATCCCCAGGCCTCCCTGTCCGACATCTTCCAGCGCGACATCTTCGGCAAGGGGGCGGTCGAGATCATGCCCAACCTCTTCGCCCAGGAGATCGACGCCGACCAGCGGATCAAGGCCTACCAGGCGGAGATTCGCAAGAAGATCTTCGACATGTACGGCTTCGACAAGATTCCCGACGAGATCGAGAGCTACATCCAAGCCGCCGCGGCCGAGCCCGCCATGGAAGAGAGCGCCATCTTTGACGAGGTGGTGGATATCGTGGTCGCTGGGCAGTACGACTACTATATCTACGACCTGGTGCCTCTCGGCCACGCCCTCTACTACCTCTCCATGGCCAGCGTCTACGACGAGTGGATCGAGCGCATCACCAAGCTCCGCGAGGACATGCGGCAGTACGAGGAGATGGCCGCCCAGATCTCCCGGGACAAGGAAGTCGAAGAGGACATGATCCTCAAGGAATTGCAGTACATCAAGCACCGGATCGGCACATCGTCCAGCATCCTCACCGACCGGGAGAAGACGGCTTTCTTCTTCGTGATTATTCCCGAGGAAATGATCCTGATCGACACGCAGAAGGCGGCTCAGCTCTTCGCCAAGTTCAACGTACCCCTCTCGGGCTACGTCGTGAACCGGGTGATCCCCGAGAGCCTGGCCAGCCAGGACATCCCGGAGTACTTGAAGAACCGCCTGACAATGCAGAAGGGCCACCTGAAGAAGATCGACGAGCTATTCGGAAACGAGGTGCTGGCCCGGATCCCCGAGTTCGAGCGCGACATCACCGGCCTGCCGATGATCGAAAAGATGGCCGAGGCACTGTTCGGGCCGAGCCTCTAGGCCGGCCCTTTTTTACCGGGGAGCGTGATTCCATGGCGCAAACGCATCCGCTGGTCCAAGAGAGCATGCAGGCCTTCCTGAAGACTCATCCCAATTTGAAGTACAACTTCTTTGGCGGCAAGGGGGGCGTTGGGAAGACGGTGCTGGCTGGTGCGGCAGCGGTCTCCTTTGCCCAGCAAGGGAAACGCACCCTGCTCGCCTCCACCAACCCGGTCCACAGCCTAAGCGGCCTGCTCGATCAGAACGTCTTCGGGCACGTGGTCCCGGTGGCCGGGGTCCAGAACCTCTTTGCCTACGAGATTGACACCAAGGACACCATCGAGAAATCCAAAAAAGAGATCAAGGAGAAGGTGAGCTGGTTCCTCAAGTTCGCCGAGATCCGGACGCAGGCGGACGCCTTTGTGGAGTCCGCCACCATGAACCCGGCCTTCGAGGAATCGGCGATGTTCGAGAACATGATCGACATCATGTTCAAGGACGAGTACGAGGTGTACGTCTTCGACACGGCCCCCACGGCCAACGCCCGTCGCCTGCTGGGCATGTCCTCCGTGTACTCCCTGTGGGTCGGGAAGATGATGAAGAGCCGGGAAGAGGCCCAGGGTCTCCGGCAAGTCCTCTCCTACAGCAAGAAGAAGGACGAGAAGGACCCGCTGATGGACTACCTCCTCTCCTTCCAGGCGCGGATGGCCAACGCGAAGGTGCTCCTCACCGACAAGGAGAAGACCGCTTTCTTCTTCGTCACCCTGCCCGAGGCGTTGCCCATCGCCGTGATCACGCGATTCATCGCCTGGTTCAAAGAGTTCGGCATCCCCGTGGGTGGCGTCGTGGTGAACATGTTGATCGACAAGCTGCAGGTGAAGGCGGACTCGCCCGAGTTCGTACGAAACCGCGTGTCCATGCAGGACAGCTACATGAAGCAGATCGCAACTGACTTTTCCGGAATGGTCCGCGCCGTCCTGCCCCTTTTCGAAACCGAGATCCGTGGCGTCGAAATGCTGAAGCGCACGGCGAGCGCACTGTACGGAGCGTAGCGTGGCATAGCTTTCAGCGATCAGCGATCAGCCAAGCTTCAAGAACACGAGCGGCCCGTTTGGGCCGCTCGTGTTTTGCTTGATACAGCAGATGGCAAAGGGGCCGCGTGGGTTTCGCATGTGGCACTCGATTCCACGCGTGCCAAGCTGACCGCTGATCGCTCCCAACAGGACGCTGAAACAATCGTTATTGCTCAGGTTGCTCAAAAAGGTCCACATGCAAGGCGGAGCGCGATGCGAGGTGCGAGGCGTACTTAGCAGGTACGTCGCAGCGCCGCGCGAGCGCGACAACGCCGCAGGTGGGCCTTTTTCAGCAACCTGCTAAAATCCCACGCTCGCGCCGCCGTCCACGGGCAGGACGACGCCGGTCACGAACTTCGCGGCTGGGGAGCAGAGGTACACAGCGGCATAGCCGACGTCCAGCGGTTCGCCGACGCGACCCAGGGGTGTGCGGGACAGGATCTTCTGCAGGCGACCGGGATCGCCGGCAAAGGCGTGGCGGTTTAGCGCGGTATCGAACCAGCCGGGGGCCACGGCGTTGATCCGGACCCCGTGCGGCGAGAACTCCGTCGCCAGCAGCCGGGTGAGGCCGGCCACGGCGGACTTCGCGGCGCCATACGCCGAGACCGAGGGGATGCCAAAGAGGGAGGTCATGGAGGCAATCATGACGATGGAGCCCCGCTTGCGGCCAATCATCCGGCGCGCGCACTCACGGGTCAGGGAGAACGTGCCGAAGAGGTGCGTGTGAAGGACCCGGGCGAACTCCTCGTCGGTCGTCTCCACGGCAGGCTTCTTGAGATGGTTGCCGGCGTTGTTGACCAGGATGTGGAGGGGACCGAACCGCTCCTCCACCTCCTCGACGAACGCCGGAATCGACGAGAGATCCGCGACGTCATGCGGAAAGTACTGCGCGCCGCCCTTGAGTTGCACGCACGCGTCCTGCAGAACGTCTTCCCGGCGGCCCGTCATCACGACGCGGGCGCCGGCCTCCACCATGGCTTGGCAGATGCCGAACCCCAAGCCGGTCCCTCCTCCCGTGACCAGCGCCACGTGTCCGTCCAGGCGAAAGGCATCTCCGTTCATCTCGCTCGACTCCTATCGTGGTCAAGATGGGTCGGACGCTCCGCGCGCCAAGATGATGTGCGCGAGCTGGGGAATCAGCGTGAAGACCGGCAATGGCACTCGGGTCTCCGCGGCCGGGATCGGCAGGCTGATCGTAAGTTGCGGCGCCTTGTTGCGGACGCGGACGCGCCACACGTCCACCCCCCGGAGCATGCTCAGGGTTTCCTGCGCCAGGGCCCGCCCGTCCGGGCCTGGCGCCGCCAAGAGCAGTTCCGGACGCCCCGGGAGTGACGCCGTCTCCCAGCGGAGGTCCCGGACCTCATGGGCGCTGTCAGCGGCCCCGCGGCGCTTCGGGTGGTAGACCTCAAAGGCGCCTTTCACCACCCCGTCGAGGGACACGCCCAGCATCAACCAGTCCCGCCGGCCGGACCATCGGCCGACCAGCCACAGCAGGAACGTCTCCCGGGGTTCAAGCAACAGGCTGATCCCCAATCCGGTGAGAGGTGTGTGAAGCTGCGTGGCCTCGATGCGAAAGGCGCTCCGCCCGATCCACCGAATCGTTGCCGTGCCCCCGAGGGGTTGGATCGAGTCGCGGACTTGCCGAACCAACTGGCCGGCTCGCCGTCGATTGAGGTACAGTCCGATCACATACCAGCCCAGTAAAAAGGCGGCCAGCCCGATCGCGAGATTGGTTCCGGCAGTCCATTCGGTCATGGCGAGGTACGGAGAGCTAAGGGTGAGAGGGCATGTCTCGGCATCAGCCGGCGCCTGCGAGGTCGGTGAGGTCTTTCTCGCGTAGCATTCGACGCCTCCAGCCGTCAACCCGCGGCACGATGTAGGGCAGCAGTCGAAGCGTGTAGTACGGCGGAAGCACGGGCACGCCGACGATGTCTCCAAACACGATCAAGACGAAGAGGTGCTCCATCTCGGCCCGCTGCTTCCGGAACATGACGACGGCGTCGTACCTCACCATGCCGTAGAGCATGCCTCGGAACCAGTCCAGCCAACTCCGGAGCCATTCACGAAAGGTCATAACAAAGCCTTCAGCAGTCAGCCATCAGCACTCAGCGATCCGCACAGACACAGCCCGGATGGATGGTACATACGAAACCCAGGGACCGCAACCGCGGCGAGGCCCTCCGTGACTGAGCGCTGAACGCTTATAGCTGACGGCTGCTCCTATCCCTTCACCGCGCCGAACGTCAATCCGGTCACGATGTGCCGCTGGATAATGAGCGTCAGGATGATGACCGGGAGCGTGATCAGCGTGGCCGCAGCCGCGAGTGGACCCCAGTTGATCTCTTCGTACCCGATCATGTTGAAGACCGCGATAGGAAGCGTCCGCGTGTTCCGACCCGCCAGGATCACGGAGAAGAGGAAATTGTTCCAGGAGAAGATGAAGGCCAGAATCGCCGTGGCCACCACGCCCGGCTTGACCAGTGGAACGGCCACGCGCCAGAACGCGCCGTAGTCGGTGCACCCGTCGATCAGGGCCGCCTCCCGGAGATCGGGCGGGATATCCTCGAAGAAGCCGATCATGACCCAGATGGTAATCGGAAGCCCCACGACCAGATGGGTGAGGATGAGGGCCTGATAGGTGTCCACCATCTTCAGATTCCGGAACAGGATGTACCAGGGAATCAGGTAGCTGATCCCGGGGATGATGCGGGCAACCAGAACGGCCAGCGCGAGCTTATGCTGCCGCCATTGGGCGATGCCGTACGCGCAGGGAAGTCCGACGATGAGGCCAAGGAGTGTGGAGCCGGCGGCCACCACCAAACTGTTCCAGATGTAGAGGAGAAACGGATGCTTGGCGAACACCTCGACGTAACCCTTGAAGGTCACGCTGAAGCGAAAGAAGCTGGGCGGGTACGCTGCGGCCTCGATCTGCGGCTTGAGCGAGAGCGTGATCATCCAGTAGAACACGAAGACCGTCGGCAGCATCACCACGATGACGGCGGCGTAGAACCCGATCTTCGTCAGGAGCTTCTTCGCTGGCATTGCGGTTACCATCCTACTCTCCGCACCTTCATCAAGATGAGGGAAATTCCCATGATGATGGCGAACAGGGTCACCGCCATGGACGAGGCGTAGCCCATGTTGAAATAGGAGAACGCCTGGTTGAACAGCAGGATGTTGATCGTCTCCGAGGCGTTCGACGGGCCGCCCTGCGTCATGACGAAGATGATGTCGAACGTCTTCAGCGCATCGATGGCACGGAACAGAATCGCGACCACGAGTGTCGGGCGGAGCAAGGGCAGCGTGATCAGGTAGAAACACTGGAAGGCGCTCGCCCCGTCAATCTTGGCCGACTCGTATGGCTCCTTGGGGAGCGCCGCCAGCCCCGCCAGGGCGATGAGCGTGATGAGGGGCGTCCACTCCCAGACATCCACCAGGGCCAGCGCGTACAGTGCCGACGCGCTGCTATACGTCCACTTAAAGGGGGGCAGCCCGATCAAGGTCACCAGGTAATTCATGACGCCCAGGGTCGGGTGATACATCATGACGAAGACCAGCGAGATGGCCGTGGGCGTCGCCATCATGGGCAGGATGGAAAGCGTCCGGACCAAGCCGCGGCCCCAGAACTCTCGGTTGAAAAGGAGGGCCATGCCGACGCCCAGGGCCGTTTCGCACGAGACAGCCACCACGGTGAACCAGAGCGTTCGGAAGAAGGCCTCGCGGAACCGGGGGTCGGCGGTAAGAATCTTCTGATAATTTGCGGCCCCGATGAACTTCGGTAGCGTCAGGCTGGACGCGAACCATTCCTGAAGGCTCATCCAGCCCGTGTAGAAGACGGGATACACGACAATGAAGGCCACGACCAAGACAGCCGGTGCCGGAAAGATGAAGCGGGCATTCCGGTGCATGAACCGGGAGAGCCGCAGGCCGAATCCCCCTGCCGCAACTGCCTTCGGTCCGGAGTGCAGCACATCGGATTGTTCTGCCATAGTCGCCAACCTGTCTGCATTCCAGCGCACAACCGCCTGGTCCTCCTGCCCCGAGTCGTCCCGAGCTCGGAGGACCAGGCGTACCATGGTCGCGCTTTACTTCTCGGTCTTGTCCAGCATCTCCTGGAACTCTTTGTGCGCTTGGGCGATGACCTCTTCTGATTTGCTCCCCTCGATGGCCTTCTGGATTCCGACGCCGATGATATCGCGATATTGCGTCACATCCACGATTTCGGGCAAGCCGGCGCGGCCGATCTTCAGGCTCTCGAGGTACGCGGTATACCAGTCGGCTGGCATCTTGGGCTTCGCCTTGACCTCGGGGTCGCTCCAAGGCGACACCCGGCCCACCCCGACACCGCTCAACAATTCGCGCACACACATCTTCTTCGTGGTGGCCCACTGGATCAGCAGATAGGCCGCCTCTTTGTTACGGCTCTGCGCGCTGATCGCCATGGCGTTGGTGTAGGTCGGGGCGACGTGCGCCGCCGGCCCGGCCGGCAGGACCGTATAGCCCACCTTGCCCGCGATCTTGGATTTTTCCGGCACCTCGAACTGGTTGGCGAAGTTCACGCCGTCGTAGTACATCGCCACCTGGCCTTGCATGAAGGCGCTGCTGGCCTCGTACCAGTTGAAATTCACCACACCGGGCGGCCCGAAGCGGCGGAGCATCCCGGCATACCAATCCATTGACTTGACC
>Ga0335084_10007546_pt1 | contig 10805 bp, 9 predicted proteins | sample Lox_Sample_44_FD_206721 | JGI IMG/M metagenome (GOLD analysis project Ga0335084, IMG submission 206721) | Soil microbial communities from Loxahatchee National Wildlife Refuge, Florida, United States - Lox_Sample_4.4 | ecosystem: Environmental > Terrestrial > Soil > Wetlands | place: USA: Florida...
AACAATGTCGAGGCGGTCTGCCTCAAATAGGCCTTTCTTATCCCCTCCCCCGTTTTCGGGGGAGAGGACTAGGAAGAAGCGCCCGCGCGCTTGATCGATTGGATCATCAACTCCAGCGCCTCGAGGAAGCGGGAGCGGTACTTGCGCGAAAAGGCGGGACCGCCGCCGCGGATCTCGCCAGCATCGCGCAGATATTCGTTGAGGTCGCGCATGGCAAGGGCCATGCCGATGCCGTCATCGGTGAAGGGCCTGCCGGTCGGGCCGAGAACGCGCGCGCCGCTGGCGAGGCAGCGTGCCGCAAGCCGGGTATCGGCCGTGACCGCGATGTCGCCGGCGCCGACATGCTCCGCGATCCAGTTGTCGGCGGCATCGAGGCCCTCGGGCACCACCACACGATTGACCGAAGTGGCACCGTCGAGCCGCATCCAGCTATTCCCGACCATGTGGACCGGGAGGCCGTGGCGCGCCGCCACGCGCATCACCTCCTCTTTCACCGGGCAGGCATCGGCGTCGACATAGATCTCGAGCAAGGACGGCCCCGATCCCGCGGTTCAGAGGAAACGGATCGAGAGGCCGCCCAGCACGCCCAGATCGGCGACGACATGGTCGCCGGGCTCGACCTCGATCGGCTTCACGATCGTGCCGGTGATGACGGTCTGACCGCGCGCGAGGGTGATCCCAAGCGCGCGCAGCTCGTTGGCGAGCCAGGCGAGCGCGGTTCGCGGGTCTCCCAGCACGTTCGCGCCGCTGCCCTCGCGCTCGAACTTGCCTTCGTTGCGGCCTCGGCCCTTATGTGCGGCGAGATCGATGCGGCGCCAGTCCGCCCTCGTCGCGGCACCGACCAGGACGAGATGGGCACAGGCATTGTCGGCGATGAGCTGCGGCGCGCCCGCGGTGACGAAATCGTCATAGCGCGAATCCGGAATCTCGATCGCCGGATGCAGCGTATCGACCGCGGCCAATACTTCCTCCGTCGCGTAAGGCGCGGCGCGCGGCGGCAGGTCCCTGCCCATGCGGAAGGCGAACTCGACCTCGGCCACGCGCATATGGTTGGCGCCCAAAGGCGTCGAACCGCCGTCCGCAAGCACGCGCTCGGCAAGCAAGCGCCCGGCCATGGGTCCGTCCACCCCGATATGGGCCTGGCCCGCTTTGCTGGTGGCCGCGATCTTCCAGCCGAAGAGCGGCTTGGCGCTATGCCGCTCGAGCCTGGCCTGGATCGCGTAGCCCTCGGCGCGGGTCGCCGGCCGGATCGCCTCGGGCAGGGCCTGTAGGCGACGTCCCTGCTCCCAGCACGCGATCAGTAGGTGAGAGGCCTGGTCAACTTGGCCGGCGCTTAGCATCCTGGCTCCATCCATGCATTGGCGAACCTCTCTCCGTTCCTTAGCAAATCCGCGGCGGTTCAGACAGGGTTCGCAGCCAGCCCCAGCGGAATTGGGCGCGGCCCCGACTTGAAGACGGCGCGGCCTCATGGGATCATTTCCTGGCGGCGTAGGCCGCGCACTCTCGTAGAATCTGGTGAGAAGAGACCATGACTGCAATCGCTCCTGTCGAAGGTCCCAGCGTCTGGCGGGGAACCGAAATCGTCGCCTCGAGCCGCTGGATCCGCCGGATGGATCCGGCCCTGAGCCGCGCCCTGGTCGCGGCGGCCGACCGAGCCAGGCAGGCGGGTCTCGAATGGTCGGCGCTCACGCGCGAGCAGTTCCAGATCCCCGGTCTCGACGAATTCTGCGCCGATGCGCGCGAGGAGCTGGAGAACGGCTCCGGCATGGTCAAGCTGACCGGGCTCGATTTCGCCCACCTCGACCCGCGCTCGCAACGCCATCTCTGGTTCGGCCTCGGCCGCCACCTCGGCAACATCCTGTCGCAGAGCAACAGCGGCCTGCTCATGAAGGCGATCCAGGACGAAGGCTATGACGTGGCCGCGAGCCACGGCGTCACGGTCGACGAGAACGGCAAGCCGTTCCTCTCCTCCTATGCGCGGACCCTGACCAGCGGTCCGCTGCGCTTCCACACCGATCGTTGCGACGTGGTGGGGCTGTTCTGCGTCGGGCAGGCAGCCAAGGGCGGGGTCAGCCGGCTCTGCAGCACCGGCGCGGTGCATAACGAGATCCTCAAGCGCCGGGCCGATCTCCTGGAAATTCTCTATCAGCCGGTGCCGCGGACGCGCTTCGGCGAGGAGAAGGGCGGCGAGAACTCGATCTATCTGCTGCCGATCTTCGGCCAGCGCAACGGACGGCTCACCAGCCATTATTCGCGAACCTATATCGAGAACGCGCAGCAGCTCCCCCAGGCGCCCCGCCTGACGCCGCAGCAGGTGGAGGCGTTGGCCATGCTCGATGCCGTCGCGGCCGAGCTCGCTTTCGAAATGACCCTGCAGCCGGGCGAGATCCAGCTTCTGAACAATCACGTGATCTATCACGCGCGCACCGCCTTCGAGAACGATGCGGCCACCGGTCGGGTTCGCTCGATGTTGCGGCTCTGGTTCGCCATGCCCAACAGCCGCGCGCTGCCGGAAGATCACGCGGTCCTTTGGGGCCAGGTCGCAGGCGGTGCCGTTCGCGGCGGTATCGCCGTCGCCGCCTGACGTCGGCCTGAATCGATCAAACGCTGCGGTCTTCGAGCAAGCAGCCGGCTCTCCGACCTTCGTCGCAAGGGGGTCCGCTGTTTTTCGGTTGAGCTTAGCGCGGACCCGAGCGCAGATTAGCTCCAATGACCGCCTAGCCTTCCGGCAAGAGAAGGCAGCGGCGGAACGCCCGACAAGAGGCGACGACGGGAGCGGGACAGGGGAGATTTCGTGAGGTCTTTGCTCGGCTTGAGCCGCGCGATCGACTGGATCAACGGGCATATCGGCAGGCTGGTCTATTGGTGCGTGTTGATCGCGGTGGTGATCAGCGCGGGCAACGCGGTCGTCCGCTACGTTTTCGACACCAGCTCGAACGCCTGGCTCGAGATCCAATGGTATCTGTTCTCGGCGGTCTTCCTGCTCTGCGCGGGATACACGCTCTTGCGCAACGAGCATGTGCGCATCGATGTGATCGCCGGCCGCCTCTCGAAGCGGACCCAGACCTGGATCGACATCACCGGCTCGGCGTTGTTCCTGCTACCGATGGCCGTGATCATCGCCTGGCTGTCCTGGCCGCTGGTCGCCGATTCCTATCTGCGCCATGAGATGTCGGGGGATGCCGGCGGGCTCCTGCGCTGGCCGGTCAAGATCCTGATCCCGATCGGCTTCGTGTTGCTGGCGCTGCAGGGTCTCTCGGAGCTGATCAAGCGCGTCGCCTTCCTGATGGGCTTGATCCCCGATCCGGCCGAGAAGCGCCCCGCCCATGCGGCCGCTGCCGTCACCGACCGGGCCGAAGGCGGCGAGCCGACATGATCCAGCTTCTGATCGACAATATGGCGCCGCTGATGTTCCTGGCGCTGGTTGTGCTGTTGCTGATGGGCTACCCGGTCGCCTTCGCGCTGGCCGCGAACGGCCTGCTGTTCGGCTTCATCGGCATCGAGCTGGGCCTGCTCACGCCGCAATTGCTGCAGGCCCTGCCGGACCGCATCTTCGGCATCATGCGCAACGATACGCTGCTGGCGATCCCGTTCTTTACCTTCATGGGATTGATCCTCGAGCGCAGCGGCATGGCGGAGGATCTGCTCGATACCATCGGCCAGCTGTTTGGCCCGTTGCGCGGCGGGCTCGCCTTCGCAGTCGTCTTCGTCGGCGCGCTGCTGGCCGCCACCACCGGCGTGGTCGCGGCCTCGGTCATCTCGATGGGGCTGATCTCGCTGCCGATCATGCTGCGTTATGGTTACGACCGGCGTCTCGCCAGCGGCGTGATCGCGGCGTCCGGCACCCTGGCCCAGATCATCCCGCCAAGCCTGGTCCTGATCGTGCTGGCCGACCAGCTCGGCCGCTCGGTCGGCGACATGTATGAAGGCGCCATCGTCCCGGGGCTGGTCCTGACGGGGCTCTATGCCGCCTACGTGATGGGTGTTGCGGTCTTCCGGCCGGCATGGGCGCCCGCCCTGCCGCTCGAGGCCCGATCGTTGCGCGGTTTGGCGCTGCTGCGCCGCGTGATCGTCTCGCTCATGCCGCCATTGATCCTGATCTTTCTGGTGCTGGGCACGATCTTCATCGGCGTCGCCACGCCGACCGAAGGCGGCGCCATGGGGGCGAGCGGCGCGCTGATCCTGGCGCTGCTCAACCGGCGGCTCACCTGGTCGCTACTCAAGCAGGCGATGGACACCACCGCGAAGCTTTCCTCCTTCGTGGTCTTCATCCTGATCGGCTCGACCGTTTTCACGTTGGTGTTCCGTGGCGTCGACGGCGACCTCTGGGTCGATCATCTATTGACCAGCGTGCCCGGCGGCGAGCTGGGCTTCCTGATCGTCGTCAACATCCTGGTTTTTTTCCTGGCCTTCTTCCTCGATTTCTTCGAGCTGGCCTTCATCGTCGTGCCGTTGCTGGCGCCGGTCGCCGATAAGCTCGGCATCGACCTGATCTGGTTCGGCGTGCTGCTGGGGGTCAATATGCAGACCTCCTTCATGCATCCGCCCTTCGGCTTCGCGCTGTTCTTCCTGCGCAGCGTGGCGCCCGCGTCGGAATTCCTCGACAAGATCACCGGGCGTCGGACGGCACCTGTCACGACCGGCCAGATCTATTGGGGTGCCGTGCCTTTCGTCGGCATCCAGATCGTCATGATCTGCCTGGTGATCGCCTTCCCCAGCATGGTCCTGAGCCGCATCCACCACGTGTCGACCGACAACCTCCAGAACATCCAGATCGACGTGCCATCGCCGGACGAGCCGGCGGAGCCGTCGGAGATCCAGATCCAGTAGGGAAGCGGAACGCCCCTCGTGCCATTCGCTTAAAGTCTGGTCACTGGGTTGACCGGCGACCATAACTCATTCATCTTCCAGCTAATTGTTGCGGTGAACGAGGCGGGTTTCTCTTGTCGATTCCACCAAAGAGAACCTATCGCCATATTCGAGAGGTCGTTCCGCAGGAGCAGGACGGACTTCAGGCGAATTTCTGCCGGAATCCAGCCTGTCTAAACTTCGCAGCGCCGCCAAGCCGCTTGGCCAAGGATCAGCCGAAAACTCGGAAACGCGGCCGAGGCGCCTATGGGCTCGTTGGCCGGCTCGGAGATCGGTGTCGACCTAACTGCCCTTGGACATCTTCTCGATTCGAACAGCTACAGAGCCGGCGGAATCGGCAAGGGACCCGGTGGCGGTGGCGAATTTATTTTGCGTGCGGGAGGGGCGGGGGGGGGGCGAAACGCCCCTCTCTGCGTCTTCCTCAGTGTGGGCGAGGTCGGTTGTCACGCCCAAGGGGATCAAGCCCGCTAGAGCCTGAAAAACGCCCATGAGGAACTTCCGCATTGGAGCCTCCCACGAGGATGGGGCAGTGATTCAACGTCGTTGAATCCACGCCAACCTTTATCAGTAGCGAACATTTTTTGTCAATTTTTGGGAACATTCACGTTAATGGATCTGCGGCCGCAGCGCAACGACATATGAAGGACAACATTCCTTCAAACGCGTGCGGCGGTTAGCCTTCGTCACAGAACCAGATGTGGTGCGGAGCGGACCGTTTTCGATCGCCGTGTCGCCTCTCGCGAAATGACACTCGACTGCGAGAGCCGTAACGTCTGCTTGAGGGGCTAAAGCGGCCCTCCCGCCCGATTGATGGGACAGCCGAGTTGTGCCAGAAGTGGCCGCGAGAGGCTGAATCCGGACACAGGGTTCGGCATGTGAGAAAAGCCGCTCAGTGCCATGTCCGGACCAGCATTGAACATCTGAAGCGGGCTCAATTGGCCGTCATTCCGGCAGCCCCGCCTTTCGCATCCCCTCGAGCCAATGCTCGGCGTCAGCGGGATTCTTGTGATTTAGCGTCTGGGACAAAAGATGGAAATTCGGGTTCAGCCGGAGGACTTCGGCGGCCCTCTCGCGTGCTTCGTTAAGTCGTCCCAACTGCGCGTAGCACGCTGCCATCCGTGCGACGCTAAAGAAAGTCGCCCGCCCCCCACTCCGTCGAATTGAGTCCAATGCTTCCTCGTAGTGGCGCGCCGTATACTGCGCGATCGCCAAGTTGTCCCAATACCAATCCGGATGAAAGGGGTTGAGGCGCATCGCGTGGCGAATCACCCCAATGCCTTCTTCCGCGCGACCGACGATAGCGAGAGCGTAACCTCTGTGCGCGGCGGCATTTGCGTCATTCGGGTTTAGCGCGGAGGTGCGTTCGAAGTGAGAGAGTGCCAAATCGTGCTCACCGTGGAGGAGATAGGCCTGGCCGAGAAACTGGTGACATCGACTCTCGCGCGGATCCAGCCGAACCGCAGTCCGCGCACTGTCCAGGGCTCGATCCTTGATTGCGTCCGGCGCAGATCCGAAGCCATGCTCGAGCAGCAGCGCCAAAGCAAAATAAGCGTGAGCGAGGGCAAAGCGCGGATCTAGCGAGATCGCGTGCTCGAACAGTTCTCGCGCCCGCCGATTCTCATCGTCGCCATAGGAGCGCAGATGTTCGATGCCGCGCAGAAGACTGTCATAGGCCGCCAGACTTTCCGGATGCTTGCGCTCCGACTCTTTGATCTCGGCATCTTCGAGCCGCCCTATCAGGGTCGCGACAATGGTTCCCGTGACCTCGTCCTGAATCTCAAACAGATCGTCTATGCTTCGGTCATAGCGTTCGCTCCACAGGTGGTTGCCAGTGGCAGCTTCGATGAGCTGTGCAGTGATGCGGAGACGATTCCCCACCCTCCGGACACTACCTTCGACGACATAGTGCACGCCAAGCTCCTTGCCGATGCGGCGCACATCGAATGCCTTGTCGCGATACTGGAATGACGAATTCCGTGCGACAACGAACAATGACTGGAGTCGCGACAATTCGGTGATGATGTCCTCGGTGATGCCGTCGCTGAAATATTGCTGCTCCTGATCGCCGCTCATGTTGGTGAAGGGCAGGACGGCGATAGAGGGTTTGTCAGTAGCGATTTTGGGCGCCGCAGCTGTTGCGGCCCACACGGCAGTGACTCGGTAAGTCCTTACAGGTTCTGCCATGTTCTTCAGGATTTGGGGGCCGAGATCGTCGAACCCCACGGCGACCTTATTCCGCACCTGATCATAGGTGGTGCCGGATACCAGGATGCCGCCGGCCTGCGCTGCGGCCTCCAGCCGTGCGGCGATGTTGACGCCATCACCATAGAGATCGCCGCCCTCGACCATGACATCGCCGAGGTTGACGCCGATGCGCAATACGATGTGCCGATCATCGAGTTGATCGGCATTCGCGGCCGCCATTCCCAATTGGAGATCGACGGCGCATTGAACGGCGTTGACCGCGCTGGAGAACTCGACCAGCACTCCGTCGCCAGTGATCTTAAAAATACGGCCCTGATGCTTGGCGACCAACGGGCCCAGCAAATCACGGCGCCGGGCTTTCAAGGCCGCCAATGTGGCAGTTTCATCAGCTTCCATAAGCCGGCTATAGCCGACCACATCCGCGGCCAGGATCGCAGCAAGGCGGCGCTGGGTGCGTTCTTCAGCCATTTAGAGCAACCCCTATGAAGGGTGCGGACCCGCGACTTGTCCTTGAAAGATCTTAGCAGTCTATGGGGTCGGAGTCCGGTCCGGGTCAAAGTCGGCCGCGGCGGCAGCTCCGCACTCCGTCCGCTCTTTCCCCGATAGCGGAAATCGCCGGGCACGCGCGGCGGGCCGCTAGATCCCTTGGAATATCCCTTTTCCGGGGCTCTACATATTGTGTTCCCTGGGACAACGGGCTGGAGGCCGGAAAACCAAGGTTTTCCGGCCTCCAGATTCCACACTTTAAGCTAATGGCATGGAACGCCCCTCCCGCAAGGGGAGGGGGCTGGTTCATGACTCATTACGCCCCCGTCCCCTTGCGGGAAGGGGTAAGGGGAGGGGTGGAAGGCGTAAGTTGGTGCTATCCGCGCTTCAGCTCTTCTGCGCCGATTTCGCGAAGACGAAATTGTCGAAGGTGTTCTCGGCCACGCGAAACCAGAGGTCCTGATCCTCGCGGAACGGTTTCCAGGCGTCGTAGATCTTCTTGAACTTCGGATTGGCGGCGGCGGTCTCGTCATAGAGTTCGAAGGCCGCCTTGTAGGCTGCCTCCATGATCTCCTTCGAGAAGGGCTTGAGCTTGGTGCCGCCGGCGACCAGGCGACGCAGCGCCGGCATGTTCTGCGCGTCGTACTTGGCCAGCATCAACCCGTTGGCCTCGCCGCAGGCAGCCTCGAGAATCGCCTGGTAGGTCTTGGGCAGGCTGTCCCACTGCGCCTGGTTCACATAGACCGAGAGCTGCGGGCCGCCCTCCCACCAGCCGGGGTAGTAGTAGTATTCAGCCACCTTGTTGAAGCCGAGCTTCTCGTCGTCATAGGGGCCGACCCATTCGGCGGCGTCGATGGTGCCCTTCTCCAGCGCCGGATAGATGTCGCCGCCCGCGATCTGCTGCGGCACCACACCGAGCTTGGTCAGCACCTTGCCGGCAAAGCCGCCGACACGGAACTTGAGGCCGTTCAGATCATCGACAGTCTTGATCTCCTTGCGGAACCATCCGCCCATCTGGGCGCCGGTGTTACCGCATGGAATCTGGTAGATGCTGTAGTCCTTGAAGAACTCGCGCATCAGCTCCAGGCCCCCGCCGTAATACATCCAGGAATTCTGCTGGCGCGCATTGAGGCCGAAGGGGATGGCGGTGTCGAAGGCGAAGGTCGGATCCTTGCCGACATAGTAGTAGCTGGCGGAATGGCCGATCTCGACGGTCCCGTTCTGGACCGCATCCAGCACCTGGAAACCGGGCACGATCTCGCCCGCGGCGAACACGCGAATCTGGAACTTGCCGTCGGTGGCGGCGGCAACGCGGTTGGCGACGACCTCGGCGGCGCCAAAGATCGTGTCGAGGCTCTTGGGGAAGCTCGAGGCCAGGCGCCATTTGATCTCCGGCGTCGCCGTATCGGCGATGGCGGGCGCCGCGATCGGTGCGGCGGCAAGACCCAAGGCAGCGGAGGTCAGAAACTTGCGACGCTTCATGAGATTTCGTCTCCCTGATGGACAGCAGAGTTCGATCGCTTGCGATCAGAGTCCGGGCCGGCGCGTTTTTCGAGGTCTGGCGCGCGTCCATGATCGGCCGGCGCCGCCTCGTCTTGCGGTTCCGAGACTATCAGGCGGCGCGCCCGAGCGGCAACGCCGGAGACCGACGTCCGGCCCCTGCGACCACAGCACGAATCCGACCGCGACGGGTCTCGGGCGCCTCGCGGCACGCTCAATCGCTATCCTCAATGAACATCGCCACCGACCGGAACTTGGCCGGCACCGTCACCCGGTAGCGACGATGCTGGTTGATCTGGTGGAGGATGCCGGCGATGTCGGCATTGCGGCCATGAAGGATTTTCACCGGCCCGCAGGTCACCTGCGGGAAAGGCAGGCGATAGTTGTATTCGTTGGACAAGGTCGCCAGCTTGAGGCCGCTCTTATAGATCGTCTCGCGGAACGATAGCTGATCCCAAGTCCAGGGCTTGAGCGGACCGGCGAGCTGCTTCTCGTAAAGCGCAGCCCAGGCCGCCAGGGCCGCGAGCACGGCGGGATCGGCCCGATAGGCGACAACGCCGGTGTTGTATTCGGGAAAGCAGGTCGGCACGCCACCGAGGAAGATCTCCTGCTCCTTGAAGCGGAAGGTGGAGAGGCGCAAGGGCGCATGGGCCGCAGCGATGTCGAAGCCCTCGAGCAGGTCGAACAGCTCTTCGATCGGCCGCGCGATGAAGGTATCGGAATCGAGGAAAACCGTGCGACGGAACGGCGTCAGCCCGAGCGATCTCACCTTCACCAGCAGCGGATACTCGCCGCTGGGAATGCGGATGGTGCGATCGAACGGCGCTGGCGCCTGCGTCTCGTCCGTGACCAGCGCAATCGGCACCGCCGGCATCAGCTTCTTGGCGGATCGGGCCGAGGCCGCCGCCTCCGCCACGTATTTCGCGCCGGTCGCAAAATAGAGAATCCCCCGCTCTTCCACCCCGATATCCCCTATTGGCGACCCGCCGCGAGGCTCCGTCAACCGGTGCCGCCGCGTCCGACTCGCTGATTCCCTAACCCCGATTCAAAGTAGCGGGCAAATCTCCCGCGCTCAATGCGTCCTCGGCCGGGAGCGGCAGTCGCCGTAGAAATGGCGAGGGCGCCCGCGGCGGTTGGCCGGGGCGCCCTGGGAGCCGTTCTCGCGGCCGAGGCTCGACCCGTCAGTTGCCGCTGCGGCCGCCGCCGCTGTTGCCGCGATTGTCACCGGCGTGCCCCGGCCCCGTCGAGGTGTCGGACGGGTCTTTGGGCGCCGGCGGCGTATAGGGCCCGACGGTGGCCCGGTCCGAACATTCGCGCGGGATCTTGATCATCCTGCCTGCGGTTACGACCTGCTCGGGACGGTCGCAGGCCAGGGCGGCGATGGCGCCCTTCAACACGATGACCTTGGTCGAGCCGTCATAGGCGACGTCGATGATGAGGTCGGTGCCGCGGATCGACAGCGTCGCCACCGGCGTGGTCAGGCTCACGCCTTCCTTTTTCGTGTTCTCGCCGGTGATGAAGCGGAACAGACCGCGATTGAACTTGATCGCCGCCGAAGTGAGCGTCTGGTTGGAATCGTAGACAAACTCGTCGAGCGTCACCTCTGCGGCCGGCCCCACTTGAAGCTGAGTGCCGTCATGAAAGAGGAGTGCCGTCGTGCCCCAGGGCGGTGTCGTCACCTTCTCTTGGGAATAGACCGCATCCCGATGCTTGAGCGGGTTCTGGACGGCTGCGACCATTCCGAG
>Ga0335084_10007547_pt1 | contig 10804 bp, 9 predicted proteins | sample Lox_Sample_44_FD_206721 | JGI IMG/M metagenome (GOLD analysis project Ga0335084, IMG submission 206721) | Soil microbial communities from Loxahatchee National Wildlife Refuge, Florida, United States - Lox_Sample_4.4 | ecosystem: Environmental > Terrestrial > Soil > Wetlands | place: USA: Florida...
TCGATGGTGCCCCGCTCTTTCTCCTTGACGATGGCTGTCGCCGTCATCGTCATGGTGACGATCGTCAGGATGAGTGCGACCACGCCGGGAACCATGAAGTTGACGCTCTTCAGGTCCGGATTGAACCACACCCGGATCGTAGGCTCCACGGCCACGGGCGCCAGGGCCTTTGGCCCCAAGCGCGCCTCGAGTATGCGTGTGGATTCGGCATTGACGATCTGCGTGACGTACCCCTGCGCCACCGTCGCCGTATTGGAATCCGTGCCGTCGAGGAGGAGCTGAACCGTCGCGGTCTCCTCGCGAGCCAGCTTGGCGGCGAAGCGTGGGGGAATGACGAGCCCTACCCGGGCCTTGCCGGCATCCACCAAGGGCCGGATCTGCCGGTCGTCGGAGACCATGTAGCGAATGTCGAAGTACCCGGAAGTGGCGAACCGATCCATGAGGGCTCGGCTCTCCGCCGTGCGATCCAGATCACACACGGCCGTGGCGAGGTGCTTGATGTCCGAGGAAACGGCATAGCCCAAGATGACAAGTTGCAGGACGGGCATGATGACAAGGATCGGGAGGATGCGGCGATCCCGGCGAATCTGGATGAACTCCTTCCTCACCAGGGTCCGGAGGCGGCGGGGTCGATCCGATCTCATGGTCTCATCCCAACTGTTTGTGGAACTTGGCGGAACTCGCAAAGAGCATGAGCAGAGCGAACGCGCTCAAGAACAGCAGCTCCTTCCAGAGGACGGCCAGTCCAACGCCCTTGAGAAAGATCCCGCGGATGACCACCAGGTAGTAGCGGGCCGGAATGACCGCCGTGACGGCCTGCAGGCTAGGGGGCATGTTCTCGATGGGATAGAAGAACCCCGACAAGAGCAGGGCCGGCAGCATGGTGGCCAGGATGGAGAGCTGGAAGGCCACCTGCTGGTTCTTGGTGGCGGCGGACAGGAAAAGCCCGATGCCCAGGGCGCCCAGCAGGAAAATAGTGGAGGCGACCATGAGCAGCGCCACGCTGCCACGGAAGGGCACGCGAAACCAGAAGGCGGCCACCAGCAGGATGAAGACGACATTCACCAGGCCGATGACGACGTACGGCAGGATCTTTCCCACCATCAACTCGTAGGGGCGAATGGGCGAGGCGATGAGACCCTCCATCGTGCCCCGCTCCCACTCTCGCGCCACGGTGAGTGACGTCAGGAGTGCAGCCAACATCATCAGAATCACCGCGGTGAGGCCGGGGATCAGGAAGTTGGAGCTTCGAAGCTCCGGGTTATACCAGACCCAGGTACGGAGCTCGATGGGCGGGAATGGCTCAGGCCGCGGCGTGATCAGCACTTTCGGGCGGAGGTCGCCGGGCGCAAGCGCCAGGCCGTTCGCGATGGCGGCGATATTTCCGATGGCGATGCTAGCCGTGTTGGAGTCCGACCCGTCCACGACGAACTGGATGGGCGCGGGGCGGCTGGCCCCCAAATTCCGGCTGAAATCCTCGGGGATCATCAACCCGACCTTTGCCTCGCCACGGTCGATGCTGTCGCGGAGTGCACGCAAGTTTGCGACTTCGGCCACGATGACGAAGTAGTCCGTGCTGGTGAACCGCCGGATCAGCTCGCGGGCCGGCGGTGTCATGTCCCGATCGTAGACCGCGAGCGGAACGCGTTTCACGTCCGAACTGATCCCGTACCCATACAGGAACAACATGACGACCGGCATTGCCAAGATGAAGGCGAGACTGCGCTGGTCCCGCCACACCTCGAGGAACTCCTTCCGCATGATGGTCAAGAGACGGGATCTCACGCCTCGGCCTCCCGTGACACCAGCGAGACGAAGACATCTTCAAGCGACGGGAGAATGGCCTCCGCCTTGGCATCCGCCAAACCGTGGCGCTCCAGAAGCGTGCGGAGCGCCGGCATGGCGGCGGGGGAGTGGAGCGTGACGTGGACCGCGGTGCCAAACAGGGCCACCTCGCTCGCCTCGGGGAATCGTTGGAGGAGTGTGAGTGTGGGAACCAAGGCGTCGGGTGCGACTTGGACCTCAACCAGACACCCCTGCAGGTTGGCCTTGAGGGCGAGCGGGGGGCCCTTGGCGATGAGGTGTCCTTGATAGATGAAGGCGAGAGAGCGGCAGTGTTCCGCCTCGTCCATATAGTGGGTCGTGACCAAGATCGCGGTTCCGCGCGCGGCCATCCCCCGGATGAGTTCCCAGAACTCCCGACGCGAGATGGGGTCCACACCCGCCGTGGGCTCGTCCAGAAACAGGACCGGGGGATCGTGGATCACCGCACAGGCCAGGGCCAGCCTCTGCCGGAGTCCACCTGGAAGGTCGCGTGCCAGGACGTCGCGGTGCCGGGTCAGTCCCCCCATCGTCAGGACCTCTTCCCGGCGGGCAGCGGCTTTGATGGCCGCGAGTCCGTACACGCCGGCGAAAAAATCGAGGTTTTCCCGGACGGTGAGCTCCTCGTACAGGGAGAATTTCTGCGACATGTAGCCGATGTTCTGACGAACGTGTTCGGGTTCCCGCGCCACGTCGAAACCTGCCACACGGCCGGTGCCGGAGGTTGGAAGCAGGATCCCGCACAGCATGCGGATGGTGGTGGATTTTCCCGAGCCATTGGGGCCGAGGAAACCGAACACCTCGCCGCGGCCGACCTCGAAGCTCACGCGGTCCACGGCGAGGAACGTGCCGAAGCGCTTGCTCAGGTCGGCGACCTGGATAGCGAGATCCGCCCTCATGCGCGCCGACCATTCACAGGCGGAGCGTCAACGCGCGGGGTGGCGTCCGCGTCCGGTTTGGACCCCGTGTGGAGTAGGGTGATGAAAACATCTTCGAGACTCGGGAGGATCGATCGTAGGTGCGCGTCGCTGAGACCCGCCTGGTGCAGCGCTGCCTGGACGGCCGAGAGGGCCGGCCCGGCGTCTGGCACCGAAATGTGGAGCGTCTCGCCAAAGACTTCGAGTTTTCGCACTGCGGGCAGGCGCTGCAGGGCAGCTACGGCCGACTCGACCGACGCGCCCCGCAACTCCAACAGCACGCCTGGCAGGAGGCTCCGCAGGGCGGACGGCGTGTCGCAGGCTACCAGCCGTCCGCGTTCCATGAGGCCGACCCGGTGGCAACGTTCCGCCTCGTCGAGGTAGGGCGTGTTGACCAGGAGCGTCAATCCTTCCTGCAAGAGCTGGTAGATGAGGAGCCAGAAGTCTCGCCGCGAGACCGGGTCCACGCCGATGGTTGGCTCGTCCAGGAAGAGGATCTCTGGGCGGTGGATGAGGGCGGCGCAGAGAGCAAGCTTTTGGCGCATGCCCCCCGAGAGATTCCGCGCCAGACGCGAGGCGAATGGGGTCAGGCGACTAAACGCCAGCAACTCGTCCGCGCGGCGGTTCCTCTCGGCACGCGGGACGCCGAAGAGGTCGGCGTGAAAGCGAAGGTTCTCGACGACTGTAAGGTCCGCATACAGACTGCTGCTCTGTGGCACATAGCCGATCCGGTGGCGCATGGTCTCGGGATCCCGCGTCACGTCCACGCCCAGGACGATGGCGGAGCCGGCGGTCGCCGCCATGACGCCGGTGAGGAGCCGCATGGTCGTGGTCTTTCCGGCGCCATCGGGACCCACCAGGCCGAAGATCTCTCCGCGCGAGACTGACAAGGTGACGCTGTCCACGGCAGCCACCTCGCCGAACCGCTTCGTCAGTCCCTTCGCTTCGAGCACAACGGGCATGTCGCACGCCCTGCCGGACCGTGTCACCGACCTGCCGGCCCCTGGCCATCGGGTTCGGGGTTCGTCAGCAGTTCGGCGTCGGCTGGCATCCCCGCCTTGAGCTTTCGCTCGGCATTCTGGATCGTGATTTTGACCGCGTACACCAGGTTCACGCGCTCCTCGGCGGTCTGGACATTCTTCGGGGTAAACTCGGCCTGATCAGAAATCCATGTCACGGTTCCCTGAAACGGCTGGCCGGGGAAGCTGTCGACGAAGATTCGAGCGGCAGCCCCGAGCCGAATCTTCCCCACGGCCGTCTCGGACACGTACACTTTGATCCACGGATGGTCCAGGTCTCCCAGCAGGAGGATCGGTTTGTTCGCTGCGACTACCTCGCCCGCTTCCGCGGCCTTGCTGAGAACGGTGGCATCCAGCGGGGCGACCACCCGAAGCTCGGCCACCTGCGTCTCCAGACGCTCCAGGTTGGCCCGAGCCTCGCCAACGGCCGCCTCGGCCACGCGCACCTCTTGTTGGCGGATGTCCACGTTGGCGGCGCTGGCCCGAGCCGACTCCAGCGCGGCTCCTGCACGACCACGCTCCGCCTCGGCCATCCGGATGTCCTCGACGCGGGACCCTTCCTCCAGCATGCTCAGGCGTTCCCGTGCGGCGCGCACGGCCGCATCTGCAGCCTGCAGGTCCGTCTCGGTGCGGTCGAAGTCCTGCCGCGACACGGCCCCCTCGGCCAAAAGACCGCGAAATCGGTCGCGTGTCAGCCGGGCGATTTCCTGGCGGGCCAGGGCCTGATTGAGGTCGGCACGTCCTTGCTCGATCTCTTGGATGCGGGAGCCGGTCTTGAGCATCCCTAAATGTTCCTCGGCCACCCGCAGGCCTTCTTCCGCCTGACGAATCTGGCTTCGGACGGTGATGGGTTCGACCCGGAGGACGATCTGGGTCTGGCCCAACTTGGCCTGGGCGTTCTGCAGTGTCGCGGTGGCCTGCCGCAACTGGGCTTCGATCTCCTCACCTGCAAGAACGGCGACGACTTGCCCTTGCTTTACATCGGTGCCTTCGTCGGCGTGCAGGGTGGCGATGCGCCCCGTTACCTTGGAGCTGACGTTGACTTCGGTGACCTCGATCCGGCCGGACGCCTTGATGACATTGTGACCATTCCGGTGCAGACCCCACCACCACCAGCCGGCCACGGCCAAGATGGTTACGCCGAGCAGTGACCCTCCAACGAGGAATGAGCGCGGCGGATGTGTCATCGGCTACCTCGCGGACGGCGCTGCGCGCGGCGGGGCAGGGCGCGGAGCCCATTGAAAAAGATGTCGGTCAGGATGTGGATCACCTTGGCCTCGGCCAGAGGAAAGATGCGCTTGCCTCCCAGGAGTTCCTGGGAGACGGCGAAGACCTGGAACATCCCGGCGAAGGCGCGGGCCGCCAGCAGGGGGTCCACAGGCCGGAAATCGCCAGCGGTGATGCCACGGCGGATGACCTGCGCCAGCCGCTGGTTGGCGGGAAGAATACCCTCGCGGTAGAGCAGGGCAGCGTCCTCGGGGAACGCCAGGGCCTCGCTCACCACACTCCGGTACATGGCGAGGTAGGCCGGGCTGCGAAAGAAACGGTACAGGTGACGGCCGAGCGTGGTGAGCCGATCCCGAACGTCGGAGAGGCCGCCGTCCCGAGAGGGCTCCAGCGCGGGCATGATGTCGTTCACACGCGCCTTGAGCATGGCGCTGAAGAGGGCGGCCTTACTGGGGAAATACAGATAGATGGTACCCTTGCTGATCCCCGCCTCGCGTGCCACGTCCTCCAGCGTTGCCTGATGAAGCCCGCGGGAGCCGAAGATTCGAAAGGCGGCCTCCAGGATCTGTCGGGGGCGCTCGCCGGGCTTTCGCTGCCAACGGCGCGGAAGGGGAATCATCTGGGCGGTGGCCATGCGCACCTCCATCCATCTGAATATCTGACCAGTCAGTTATTAAATTACCCGGCGCGACCATGGCTGTCAATACGAATATCTGACTGGTCAGTTAGCAAGCATAATGGGGAGCGGATGCGCGCGTTGTCTCGTGCCGATCCATTGTCTACGAGAAGTCGGTGAGGGAACGCGATAGGCGCTACGGCCTGGCACCGTTGGGTTGTTTGGGGTCCGGCAGCGGGGTCTGCCACCAGTCCCAGGCGAGGCACGTGAGTGGCGTGAGGACCAGGAGGGCCAGCACGATCCAGGAGGCGGTGGTCGATGTGAAGATCTCCACCGCTTGGTCGAGTCCGGCCGTGCTGGGCAACAGGCCCGCCTCGAAGAACTCGTGGAGGGCGCCGGCGAGGAGCTTGAGCACGAGCACGACGAGGACGCTGCCGGTGACGCCAAAAAAGCGGCGCAGGTTGATCCGGACGCTCCCGCGCACCAAGAAGACGCCGAAGAGAAGAGCCAGGCTGAGACCCAGGGCGGTCCCGGTCGCGGTCGCCACGGGCTGGCCGCCTGCGGTGCTGGAGAGGGTCAGGAGGAACAGGACGGTCTCCACCCCTTCCCGAAACACCATGAAGAAGGTGAAAGCGAAGATCCCCAGGGCGGCGCGCATCGCGAAGGGAGCCGCCCCCATGGTCCCGACGAGGGTGTCCAGCCGGTGCTCCAGGCGACGCCGCACCGTCCGCCCCGTGCGCCACATCCACGCCAGCAAGGAGGTCACCAAGCCTGCGGCGACAACCATCAGAACCCCTTCGAGCCCCGGGTTATCCGGATTCAACCCATAGCGGCGAACCAGGATCGCGGCGAGAAGGCTCGCCAGGATGGCGACCCCGAGGCCCAGCAGGACAGAGCGGAAATAGATATCACGTCCGGTCCGGCGCAGGTAGGCGAACAGGACTCCGATCACCAAGGCCACTTCGACACCCTCACGGAGCGAGACGACGACACCCTCCAGGACTCCGCTGAGACTCTGCATGACTCCCTCCCCCTATCTGGAAACGGCGATGTGCCGGCGAGCGGGCACCTCGCGCGTCACAGGCCGAAGACGGTGAAGGCACCCCGGGCGGCCCCGCCGACAAGGAGGGCGAGGAGCACGGTGAAGCCGGAGATCCCCAGCGCCCGTCGCCACCCGAGCTCGCGCCCGAGGACGTAAAGGGTATTGACGAGGGCATAGACCACGATCTGCTCTGGGCGCATGAAGGTCAACAGATTGCTGGCCTGGGCTCCGTACTGGGCGATCGCCAGCGTCACGAGGAGTTGCAGCGCCAGCTCCTTGCGGAGGACTGCCACGAGCAGGGTGATGCCCGCGACGGCCGGGAGGCCCAGCCAGCCTTCCATCAGGGGGCGGAGGGGGCGCACGACGAGCCAGAGGAGGCCGGTCTCGTAGAGGCCGCCGAGCACGATGCTGCCGCCCAGGATGATCGGGGTGGCGACCACCACGAACTCGCGAAACCGGTACCAGGTCTTCTGGAGGATGGGGCCAAGCCCCGGGCGCCGGAAGGGGAACATTTCCATCACCAGGCCGGTGCTGCGCCCGGGGAGGAACCGGTGCATGCCTATCCCGGTGAGGAGCGCCACGACTGCGGTCACGGCATAGATGGCGAGGGCCGCTTTCCAGCCTGCCGTGAGGGAGACTGCACCCAGGATCACCGCGGTGCGGGCACTGCACGGGGTGAGGACAACCAGGGTGCTGGCGATGATCCGCTCGCGCATCGTCTCGAGGACGCGCGTACCCATGATCGCCGGGACGTTGCATCCCGCGCCTGCCACCAGCGGGATCATGGCGCGGCCGTGGAGTCCCATCTTGTGCATCACTCGGTCGGTCAGGAAGGCCACCGCGTTCAGGTAGCCGCTGTCCTCGAGCAGCGCCAAGATGAAATAGAAGGTGAGCACATAGGGGATGCCTACGGCCAAGGCGGCATTGATGCCGGCGTCGAACCCCCACAGGAGGGTGCGGGCCACCGCGGTGTCCCCGAGGAGGGCCAGAAACGGCCACCGGATGAGTGGGGAGGCGTAGGCCGTCCACAGTCCGCTGAATGCCGTGGAAAGCCAATCCCCGACCTGGAAGAGGAACGTGAAGATCCCCGCCAGGACCAAGGCCAGCAGCGGGAGCCCCGTCAGCGGCGCCGTGGTGAAGCGCCATAACCGGTCGGCAAGTGGGGGGCGCTGCCGTTGGCGGTGTTCGACCTCCGCGGCGATGAGGCCCGCCAGGCCATGCCGCTCCCGGGAAAGGAGGAGGGCCGGCTCCTCCCCGCGAAGGTCGCGGAGCGTCAGGGACACATCCTCGCGCAGCCGTCGGAGATCGTCGCCGTCGGGCGCGGCCTCCAGCCACGCCGTGAACTCGGGGTCGCCCTCCAGGAGGAGGATGGCCACCGCCCGCGCCGTGAGATGGTGGGGCCGATCGCTGCGCGGCGCCAGTGCGCGTTCCAGCTTGCCGATGGCCGCCTCGACGTCCTCGCTGTACCGGAGCCGCGCTCGGATCGGCGTCGGGTGCGAGGTCCGGCGCATCACCGCGCCCATCAAGGTATCCAGACCGGCGCCCCGCGTGGCCACCGTGGGGATGACGGGACAGCCCAGGATCTCCTCCAGCCGCTCCACGTCCACCCGGATACCGCGCGCCTCTGCCTGGTCGACGATGTTCAAGGCGGCGACCATGGGCGTCTCGAGATCGAGGATCTGCAGACCGAGATAGAGATTGCGGGCGAGATTGGTGGCGTCCAGCACCAGGACAACGGCGTCCGGGGTGCCGTCCAGCAGCGCCTGACGGGCCACCCACTGGTCCTCCGAGACGCCGCCCAGGGCATAGGTGCCGGGCAGATCGATGATCCCGATCCGACGGTCGCCCAGCCGTGTGACCGCCAGCTGGACCTCGACCGTCTTGCCGGGATAGTTCGCGGTGGCCACGCCCATCCCCGTCAGGCGATTGAAGATGCTGGATTTTCCCACATTCGGATTTCCGGCCAGCGCCACCGACAGGTCGACGTCCGCTCGAAGCTCCTGCAGCGCCCCATGACAGTTCAACGCCACGTTGGCCTTCCTCCGTGATGTCCCTCAGACTTTTCGGTGACTCTCGGCATGCGCGGGCGGCGACCGGCCTCACCGGCCCTGCCGTCGTCGGCGGTGACGAGAGGGCCCCGGAAATTCCGGCTCACGGCACACGAGAATCTTGGCGGCGACTTCGCGACCGATGGCGTAGCGCGAGCCACCAACGCCAATCAGGAGTGGACCCCCGAACGGCGCCACCTCCTCCACCACGAGTTCCGCCTGCGGGAAGAGGCCCAGGCTGGCGAGATAGCGGAGGAATCCGGCCTCCTCCTCCGTGATCTGTTCGATGCGAACGCGGGCCCCGGCGGGCACCGTGTCCAGCGCGTCGACCGTCGGCGCGGCTGGGCCATCGCCAGAGTCGGAGATGGGCCCTCCGTGCGGGCAGGTGTCGGGATCGTCCAGCAGGGACCGGAGCCGGGTCTCCGCCTCGGGCGTCAAGGCATGCTCTAGCCGCATGGCTTCCTCATGCACGCGATCCCAGGAGAGACCAACGACATCCGTCAGCAGGCGTTCCGAGAGGCGGTGTCGGCGCAGGATGGCGGCCGCCTGCCGCCGTCCCTCCTCGGACAGGACGAGGCGCTCGGCCCGGGGATCCATCAAGCCGCGCCTCCGCAGTTCCCCGACGGCAATATCGGCGATGGCGGGGGAGATGCGGGCGAAGGCCACCACGTCCCCCAACGCGGCATCACGGCCCTGGGTCTCGATCCGGTGCAGCGCCTGGAGGCAGTCCTCCAGGATCTCGTCCGTGAGCGCCGGCATCTGAGCATCATCCATTTCGCGCCTCCCCCGTTCGCGCGACATGCGCAGCCCGGGGACCGTTCTTTGGCCGCGGGCGATCGAGGCGCACGCAATCGCGGCATACTCCGTACAACTCCAGCCGCTGCTCGGTGACGGTGAAGCCCTGGCTGCGTGCCACCTTCGCGCCGCGCGCACGGAGGGTGGGGTCCTGAAACTCCTGGATCTTCCCGCAGCGGGTACAGATCAAGTGGTGATGCGCCCAGTCGGCCGGATTCGGGTCGAAGCGCGCATAGGTGTCGCCGAACTTGCGCTCCGTGGCCAAGCCGGCCCGTCGCAGCAGCTTCAGTGTGCGGTAGACAGTGACCAGGCCGAGGTTGGGATCCTGCACGCGGAGCTGATGGAAGAGTTCTTCCGCACTGATGTGACGGCCGCCGGCGAAGAAGGCGCTCACGATTCGCTCCCGCTGGCGTGTGTTCTTCAATCCGGAGCGCATCAGGTACTGGGTGAATTCCCGGAGGCCGGACTCGGGAAGTGGCATCAGATACTCCAAACGAAATTGACAATCATTATCAGAATTATGCGCGCAGCATAGCCGCGACCCCCACGCGTGTCAAGTGGGAAGATTCCGGGGGTACGGCGGCGCGACTCGTTGTCTGGTGGGGGGAACTTTCCCGGCCGGGAAGCACGGTGGAGCCACGCCCGGCGGAGGGCGCGGCGCTGACGCGAGGGTCACTTATCCGGGGTGAGGACGACCTTGATGGCGTAGCAGGGGAGGAGCCAGCAGAGGTTTTCTTCGTAGAACTCCTGGCTGGCACGGTGCAGGTTGACCAGCCGGCCGATGAGACGCTTGACCCGGTTCCGGCGCCGGAACGGCGATTGAAAGACGAGTTCGTGGGAGAGGATGCGGACACGGCAGTCGGTGTAGAAGCGCGGGACGCCTCGCCTGAACTGTTTGTTCTCCACCGCGTAGTACTGGAACGTGTACAAGCCGAAGAAGCGCACGTGCGTGGGGTCGGAATAGAAATAGGGGTTCGAGAAGTGGGGAACGAAGATGTGCGCGCGCCCTCCCGGCTTCAGGACACGCACGATCTCCCGCATCACGCGATCCAAGTGCTGCAGGTGCTCGAAGAGGCTCTTGGAGTGGATCTCGTCGACCGAACAATCCGGGAGAAAGCCCAGCCCCTCGTCGACGTCCGCCACGATGTCAACGCTGGGCAAGTCCAGCTTGTCAATCCCGATGCGTCCGGCGCCGCGCCGCGCTCCGCACCCGAGTTCCAGCACGACCGGCGCCCCGCTTTGAAGCAGGGCGTCCAGATCGCATTTGACGACCGCCGGCATCGCTTCCCCCCTGTCGCGCACGACCTGTGACGGAGGCG
>Ga0335084_10007548_pt1 | contig 10803 bp, 9 predicted proteins | sample Lox_Sample_44_FD_206721 | JGI IMG/M metagenome (GOLD analysis project Ga0335084, IMG submission 206721) | Soil microbial communities from Loxahatchee National Wildlife Refuge, Florida, United States - Lox_Sample_4.4 | ecosystem: Environmental > Terrestrial > Soil > Wetlands | place: USA: Florida...
TGATGCTCGACATGGAGTACGACCCGTCGCCGCCGATCGCTGGCGGCACGCCGGAGAAGACCGGCTGGCTGGTGCGCTGGATGGTCAAGGCCATGTACGACGCCGGTGTCGAGCCGGCGATCGAGCGCCACGAGAAACCGCGCTGACCGGGCCGCCGGCGCCGCCTACAACGCGCAGCGCACCGGTTTCGCGCCGAGCGACTCGACCAGTACCTCTGGCGCGATGCCCACCAGATAACCGCGCCGACCGCCGTTGATCAGGATGCGCGGCAAGTCGAGCACGCTGGCTTCGACGAACACGCGCAACGCCTTGCGGGTGCCGAACGGCGACGTGCCGCCCACCTGGTAGCCGCTGGCGCGCTGCGCCTCGTCGGGCGTGCACGGCTCGACGCTCTTGGCGCCGATCTCGCGCGCCAGGTTCTTGGTGCTGACCTCGCGGTCGCCGTGCATCAGCACGATCAGCGGCTCGGCACGCTCGTCGCGCATCACCAGCGTCTTGACCACCATGTGCTCGTCGACGCCGAGCTGGCGCGCCGACTCCGCGGTGCCGCCGCGCTCGACGTAGTCGTAGACATGCTCGCTGAACGGCACGCTGCGCTCGCGCAGCCATTCGGTGGCTGGCGTCGCACTGACGTGCTTGTCCTTCTTCGCCACGGCCTCGTGCGACTCACTGCGCAGGGTCGCGGATCTCCCAGCGGATCGCGTCGATCTTGGCCAGCAGGTCGGCCGGCAGCGCGGTGCCCCAGGCGTCGAGGCATTCGTCGAGCTGCGCGCGCGTCGTCACGCCGATCAGCGTGCTGGCCACGCGCCAGTTGCCGTAGACGAAGGCCAGCGCCATGCGCGTCGGCGTGAGGCCCGCCGCGCGTGCCAGCGCGTTGTAGCGGCGCGCCGCGGCCAGCGTCTCGGCGCGGCCCCAGCGCTGCGCGCGCATGCTGGCGAACTGCGCCAGCCGGCCGAGCTGCGGGCGGTCGGCGTCGAGGCCCGCGTCGTCGTACTTGCCGGTCAGCGTGCCGAAGCCGAGCGGCGAGTACGCCAGCAGCGACACGCCGCAGCGATGCATCGCCTCGTCCAGGCCGTTGTCGACCACGCGATTGACCAGCGTGTACGGGTTCTGCACGCTGACCACGCGCACCAGGCCGTGCGCCTCGGCGACGCGCACGAATTCGCTCAACCCCCACGGCGTCTCGTTCGACAGCCCGACATGGCGCACCTTGCCGGCGCGCACCAGCGCGCTCAGCACCTGCAGCTGGTCGTGGATCGACGTGAAGTCGCGGTCCTTCGCGGGATCGAAGTAGATCGCGCCGAACGACGGCGCGTTGCGGTTGGGCCAGTGGATCTGGTAGAGGTCGATCACGTCGGTGCGCAGGCGGCGCAGGCTGTCGTGGCACGCCGTCTCGATGTGCTCGGGCTTGAGGTCGTTGCCGCCGCCGCGCACCCAGTCCATGCCGCGCGACGGGCCGGCCACCTTGCTGGCCAGCACCACGCGCTGGCGCACGCCGGGGCGCGCGGCGAACCACTCGCCGATGATCGTCTCGGTGGCGGTGTAGGTCTCGCGGCGCGCCGGCACCGGGTACATCTCGGCGGTGTCGATCAGCGTCACGCCGCGCTCGAGCGCGCGGTCGAGGATCGCGAAGGCGTCGGCCCGCGGCACCTGCTGGCCGAACGTCATCGTGCCGAGGCCGACGCGGCTGACCGCGGGGCCGCCGCGGCCCAGGGTGGTGTGATCCATGGCGATTTCCGGTGCGAAGGCGCGCAGTGTGCCCGATCACCGCGTCGGCCGGCCCTCGAAAGCGCAAAGGGCCCGACGCGTCGGGCCCTTTCGTCGCCGCCGCGGCTTCAGAAGCGGATCGACAGGCCGAGCGAGTACAGCGTCGAGTCGAAGCGCTCGCCGCCATAGGTGGCCGACGTGCCGTCGATCTCGGTGCGCACGCTGACGTTGGGCGTCAGGCGGAAGCCCAGGCCGATGCCCCACAGCGCCTGCGTGCTGGTCTCGCTGTCGCTGCCGCCGACGCCGCCGCTGGCGACATCGACCTTCAGCTTGTTGGAGCCGACGCCGAGCCGGCCCATCAGGTCGAAGCCGGGGCCCAGCGGCACGTTGATGACGCCGGCCAGCGCATAGCCGGTGGTGTTGAGCGACGCGTTGACGAGGCCGAAGCCGAACACCGGCACCACCGCATTCGGTTTGCCCATGTCGTAGCCGAGCACCTCGACGCCGAACATCGGGTTGATGTTGTAGCCGGCATAGGCCTTCCAGCCGGTGTCGCTGTTGTCGCAGCTGACGGTGCCGGTGCAGTCGGCATTGGTGTGGGTGGCGCCGCCGGCGAAGCCGAAGTACACCGACTGCGCGCCGGCCCCCGAAGCGGCCAGCGCGAGCGCGCCGACCACGATGCCATGACGAAACTTCATGCCTTGCCTCCCGGCGAGCGTGATCCAGCGCGCAGCATAGGGCGCGCGCCGGCCGCGCCGGCGGTACTCGGTCACGCCCCGGCGCGCTGCGCTTCGAGCTTGCGCAGCAGCGCGCGCTGCACCTTGCCGGTGGTGGTCATCGGCAGCGCGTTGATGAACTCGATCTCCTTCGGGTACTCGTACGGCGCCAGCTTGCCCCGCACGTGCGCCTGCAGCTCGGCGATCAGCTCGGCGCTGCCGCGCACGCCCTCGGCGAGCACGACGAAGGCCTTGACCAGCGCGCCGCGCTCGGCATCGGGCTTGGGCACCACCGCGGCGTTGGCGACCGCCGGGTGCTTGACCAGGCAGTTCTCGACTTCGCTCGGGCCGATGCGGTAGCCGGCGGCCTTGAACATGTCGTCGCTGCGGCCCTGGTACCAGAGGTAGCCCGCGTCGTCCATCACGGCGGTGTCGCCGGTGCGGCACCAGCTGTCGTCGGGATCGCCGGTGAACTTGGCGCGCGTCGCCGCGTCGTTGTGCCAGTAGCCGAGGAAGAAAACCGGGTCGCGGTCGCCGTGCACGTCGCGCCGGTGCACCGCCACCTCGCCGGGCGTGCCGCGCGGGCACTCGCGGCCGTCGTCGTCGATCACCGCCACGCGATGGCCGGGATACGGCCGCCCCATGCTGCCGGCGCGCGCCGGCCAGCCGGGGGCGGCGCGGCCGCGGCCGTCGAGCGAGCGCCCGCAGTTGCCGACCAGGTAGTTGACCTCGGTCTGGCCGAACATCTCGTTGACGGTGACGCCGAGCGCGTCACGGCAGTACGCGAACACCGCGTCGCCCACCGCCTCGCCGGCGCTCATGATCGCGCGCAGGCGCAGCCTGTAGCGCTGGCGCGGCGCCGGCACCGCCTTCATCATCGCCTTCAGCGCGGTCGGGAACAGGAAGGTGTGCGTGACGCGGTAGCGCTGCATCAGCTCGAACGCCTTCAGCGGATCGAAGCGGCCCTGATGGCCGACGATCTCGCGGCCGAAGTACAGCGTCGGCAAGAGCGCATCCATGAGCCCACCGGTCCACGCCCAGTCGGCCGGTGACCAGAACACGCTTTGCGTGTTCTGCTCCCCTGCCGCTGGGCTTCGCCCTGAACCGATGCCCGCCTTTCCCCGCTCCCCTTTCCCCAGGGAGAGGGGCCGGTCCCGCGCTGACTCGGCCGTGTCTTCACCGAAACCGAACCAGTTCTGGCTGCACACGAACCCGCTGAGGTTGCCGATCAGCCCGCGCTGCGCGATCAGCGCGCCCTTCGGCGGGCCGGTGGTGCCGCTGGTGTAGATCAGCACCGCCGGGTCGTCGGCGGCGGTGTCCACTGCATCGCAGCGATCGCTGTGCTGGCGCAGCGCCTCCAGCCAGTCGACGTCGCCCGGCCGCTCGGCGCTGCCGACCACGACGACGTGGCGCAGCTCCGGGCACGCGGCGCGTGCGGCCTGCACGTTGGCCAGCGCGGCGGCATCGACGATCGCGCAGGCGGCGCCGCTGTCGCGCAGCCGGTATTGCAGCGCGTCGCTGCCGAACAGCATCGACAGCGGCATCGCCACCGCACCGATCGTGTACACCGCCATGTGGGCGACCGCGGTGTCGATGCGCTGCGGCAGCACGATCGCCACGCGATCGCCGCGCCGCACGCCGAGCGCGCGCAGCAGGTTGGCCGCGCGGCAGGCCTGACGATGCAGCTGGCCGTAGCTGACGCGCAGCCGCGCGCCGCCGTCGTGCTCGGCGCGGATGGCCACTGCGTCGGGGGTGTCGCGCGCCCAGCGCGCGCAGCACACCTCGGCGAGGTTGAAGCGCGCGGGCACGTGCCAGCGGAAGTCGCGATGGATCGCGTCGTAGCGGTCGGTGTCGCTCATCGGATGGGCCCGCCGAGAGTTCAATGGGCGAAGCGCTGCAGCGCGTCGCCGGTGACGCGGCAGATGCGCCACTCGGGCATCACGGTGGCGCCCATGCCCTGGTAGAAGCGGATCGCGTGCTCGTTCCAGTCGAGCACGCTCCACTCGAAGCGGCCGTAGTCGCGCTGTACCGCCAGCGCGCCCAGGTGCTCGAGCAGCGCACGGCCGAGCCCGCGGCCGCGGTGCGCCGGCTTGACGTACAGGTCTTCGAGGTACAGCCCCGGCCGGGCGAGGAAGGTCGAGAAGTTGGTGAAGTACAGCGCGAACGCGACCACCTCGCCGCCGACCTCGCCGACCGTGCATTCGACCACCGGCCGCTCGCCGAACAGGTGCGGCCGCAGCGTCTCGGGCGTCACGCGCAGCAGATGCGTGAGGTGCTCGAACTCCGCGAGCTCGCGGATCAGGCCGACGATCGCGTCGACATCGCGCGGCTCGGCACTGCGCAGCAGGTGCTGGTGGGGACTGTCCATGCGGCGATTCTGTCACCGTGCCGACTTCGACCCCGCTGCGGCTGCACTACAGTGGCCATCATGCCGTCGAACCCGTATGCCGTGCGCCGCGCGGCGCGCAGCAGCTTCGTGCCCGTGCGCGGGCTGCGCTACCACGTCAACCTGTGGGGCGACCCGGCCACCGTCACCCGCGAGCGGCCGCTGCTGGTGTGGATGCACGGCTGGATGGACGTCGGCGCGTCGCTGCAGTTCGTGGTCGACGCGATGCGCGACGATCGCGCGATCGCCGCACCCGACTGGCGGGGCTTCGGCCGCACGGCCGCGCCGCCGACCGACAGCTACTGGTTCGCCGACTACCTCGGCGACCTCGACGGCCTGCTCGACGCGCTGTCACCCGAGGCTGCGGTCGACCTCGCGGGCCACAGCATGGGCGGCAACGTCGTGATGACGTACGCCGGCGCGCGCCCCGAGCGCGTGCGCCGGCTGATCAACGTCGAGGGCTTCGGGCTGCCCGAGGCCAGGCCCGAGCAGGCGCCGGCGCGCCTGCGCCAGTGGCTCGACGAGCTGAAGACGCCGCAGCACCTGAAGCCCTACGCGAGCCTGTCCGACGTGGCCGCGCGCCTGGTGAAGAGCAACCCGCGCCTGAGCGCCGAGCGCGCCGCATGGCTCGCCGGGCACTGGGCCGAGCGGCGCGGCGACGGCCTGTGGCACGTGCTCGGCGACCCGGCGCACAAGCGCGTCAACCCGATGCTGTACCGCAAGGACGAGGTCCTCGAGGGCTGGAAGCGCATCGCCGCGCCGCTGCTGTGGATCGAGGGCGACGAGACCGACCCCGACCGCTGGTGGGGCCAGCGCTACCCGCGCAGCGAGTTCGACGCGCGGCTGGCGCTGGTGCGCGACGTGCAGCGCGCGCGCCTGCGCGAGTGCGGCCACATGCTGCATTTCGACCAGCCGCAGGCGCTGGCCGCGGCGATCGAGGCATTCGTCGATCGCTGATGCGGCGGCGGCTCTACCCCGGCGATTGAGCCGCGTCAACGCACCGGTGCGAATTTGTGAGCGCCGGCTGCTGCGGCGCACAAATTCTGGCACGATCGAGCTGCTGACCGCAGCGCCCGATATTCATCGAGGCGTCACCGGCGGCATCAAGAGTGACCAAGTCATCCAGCAGATCGGAGAGTGTCATGGACGCCGGTTCGAAACTCGCGCAAAGCCAACGTGTCGCCGTCAAGGTGGGGCGCGTCTACCAAAAGCGCGTGCAGAAGGCGCAGGAGGATCTCAGCAAGCGCCTGACCAAGGCCGCGCGCGACGCCGCGCCCGCCACGCCGGCCAATGCGCTGGCCGGTGCCGATCCGGCGGCGGCGCTGCGCTATGGGGTCGATGCCGCGCAGCGCGCGATCCTGTTCTGGGCCACGCTGTGGGAGCGCGGCAACAACTTCGTCGAGAACACCGCGCAGGGCCTCAAGCCCGTGCTGCACTTCGACTACGAGTTCGTGGTCGACGGCCGCATGCTCGAGCGCCCGGTCAACTACGCGCTGCTGCGCATCGTGCCGCCGGCCGGCGTGACGGTCGATGACAAGCGCCGGCCGTACGTGATCATCGATCCGCGCGCGGGGCACGGCCCCGGCATCGGCGGCTTCAAGGACGACTCGCAGGTCGGCGTCGCGCTGCGCGCCGGGCATCCGGTGTACTTCGTCATCTTCTTCCGCGACCCCGAGCCCGGGCAGACTCTGCTCGACGTCTGCCACGCCGAGCAGCAGTTCGTCAAGAAGGTGCGCGCGCTGCATCCCAAGGCGGCGAAGCCGGCGATCGTCGGCAACTGCCAGGGCGGCTGGGCGGCGATGATGCTGGCCGCCTCCGACCCCGACGACACCGGGCCGGTCGTCATCAACGGCGCGCCGATGTCGTACTGGGGCGGCGCCTGGAGCGACGGTGCCGGCGACAACCCGATGCGCTACGCCGGCGGCATGCTGGGTGGCACCTGGCTGTCGTCGTTCGCCGCGGATCTCGGCAACGGCAAGTTCGACGGGGCGCACCTGGTGCAGAACTTCGAGAACCTGAACCCGGCCAACAGCCTGTGGGACAAGTACTACCACCTCTACGACAAGGTCGACACCGAGCCGCCGCGCTTCCTCGAGTTCGAGCGCTGGTGGGGCGGCTACTACCTGATGAACCGCGAAGAGATCGAGTGGATCACGCGCAACCTGTTCGTCGGCAACAAGCTGTGGAGCGGCGAGACCAAGGGCGCCGACGGCAAGTCGTTCGACCTGCGCGAGATCAAGTCGCCGATCGTGCTGTTCGCGTCGATGGGCGACAACATCACGCCGCCGCAGCAGGCGTTCAACTGGGTGGCCGACGTCTACGGCAGCACCGCCGAGATCAAGTCGCGCGGCCAGGTGATCGTCGGGCTGCTGCACCAGGACATCGGCCACCTCGGCATCTTCGTGTCGGGCAAGGTGGCGAAGAAGGAGCACTCGCAGATCGTGTCGGTGCTCAAGACGATCGAGCTGCTGCCGCCGGGCGTCTACGGCATGGCGCTCACCGAGCGCAAGGGCGCGCGCGGCGGCGAGCCCGAGTACGAGGTCGAGTTCCGCGAGCACCAGCTCGAGGAGATCATCGCGCGGCTGAACAAGCTCGGTCGCGCCGACGAGAAGCCGTTCCAGGCGGTGGCCGCGGTGTCGGAGTTCAACCAGCGCGCCTACGAGCTGTTCGCGCAGCCGCTGGTGCGGGCGATGGCGAACGAGGCCAGCGCGCAATGGCTGCGCGAGATGCATCCGCTGCGCATGCAGAACTGGGCGATCTCGAGCCTCAACCCGTGGCTCGGCTGGCTGGCGCCGACCGCCGAGGCGGTGCGCAACAACCGGATGGCGGTCGACGACGACCATCCGCTGCGCAAGGCCGAGAAGCTCGGTTCCGAAGTGATCAGCGCGTCGCTCGACCACTACCGCGCGCTGCGCGACGCCGCCACCGAGGCCGGCTTCTTCAACGTCTACGCCAGCCTGTTCGCGCTCTACAACGAACCCGGCGAGCCCGAGAAGGCGGCGCCGGTGGTCGACAGCCGCGAGCTGCCCGAGGTCGAGGCGGCGCTGGCGTCGCTGCACGAGGGCGGCTACACCGAGGCGCTGGCGCGCGTGGCCTACCTGCTGACGCGCAGCGACCAGCCGCTGCCGCTGTCGAAGCTCGAGATGCGGCAGGAGCTGCAGGCCGACTATGCCGACTACCTGCCCGACCTGCCGCTGCACGAGTGGCGGCGCGTGCGCGGCACGCAGGAGGTGATCGTGCACCACGAGCCCGAGGAGGCGGTGGCGAGCCTGCCGGCGCTGCTGGCCGAGCCCAACGCGCGCGCGCGGCTGCTGGCGCTGCTCGACAAGCTGAAGACCGACAAGCGCGTGCTCGGCCGCGCGCCGACCGCCGCGCAGATGGGCATGCTGAATCGCATCCGCTCGCTGCTGCGCGAGAAGGCGCCGCGGCGGCAGCCGACGCTGGTGCGCGCCTGAAGCCTGCGGAGCTGCCATGACGAACAAGCACGAGAAGTACCAGCGGCTGATCGACCATTGCAAGACGCTGCCGCCGACGCCGACGGCGGTGGTGCACCCGTGCGACCGCAGCTCGCTCGAAGGCGCGCTGCAGGCCGCGAAGCTGGGCCTGATCGCGCCGATCCTGGTCGGCCCGCGCGAGCGCATCGAGTCGGTCGCCCGGTCGTGCGACCTCGATCTGTCGGGGGTGCCGATCGTCGACGCGCCGTACAGCCACGCGTCGGCGGCGTGCGCCGTGCAGCTGGTGCTCGAAGGCAAGGCCGAGGCGCTGATGAAGGGCAGCCTGCACACCGACGAGCTGATGGCCGAGGTGGTCAAGCGCGACGGTGGCCTGCGCACCGCGCGCCGCGTCAGCCACTGCTTCGTGATGGACGTGCCGTCGCTCGAGCAGGCGCTGATCATCACCGACGCCGCGGTCAACATCGCGCCGACGCTGGAGGACAAGGTCGACATCCTGCAGAACGCGATCGACCTCGCGCACGCGATGCAGGTGCAGGACGTTCGCGTCGCGATCCTGTCGGCGATGGAGACCGTCAACCCGAAGGTGCCCTCCACCATCGAGGCCGCCGCGCTGTGCAAGATGGTCGACCGCCACCAGATCACCGGCGCCGTGGTCGACGGCCCGCTCGCGCTCGACAACGCGATCAACCTCGAGGCGGCGCAGATCAAGCAGATCGACTCGCCGGTGGCCGGGCGCGCCAACGTGCTGATGGTGCCCGACCTCGAGTCGGGCAACATGCTGGCCAAGAGCCTGTCGTTCCTGGCCGGCGCCGACGCCGCCGGCATCGTGCTCGGCGCGCGCGTGCCGATCATCCTGACCAGCCGCGCCGACTCGGTGATGACGCGGCTGGCGTCGTGCGCGGTGGCGGCAATGGTGGCGCAGGCGCGCCGCGAAACCGCCAAGGCGGTGGGGTGAGGTCGTGGCCGACCTGATCCTCGTGCTCAACGCCGGGTCGTCGAGCATCAAGTTCAGCGCCTTCGACGCCGCAGCCGAGCTGGCACCGGTGCTCAGCGGCCAGATCGAAGGCCTGTACACGGCGCCGCGCTTCCTGGCCAAGGATGCCCAAGGCCGCGAGCTCGGCGCGCAGAAGTGGGACACGCCCCAGTTCGGTCACGGCGACGGCATCGCGCACCTGGCGGAGTTCCTGCGCAGCCACGGCGCCGGCCACCGGCTGCTGGCGGTGGGCCATCGCGTCGTGCACGGCGGGCTGCAGTACGCGCAGCCGGTGCGCGTGACCGAGCAGGTGGTCGCCGCGCTGGCCAAGCTGACGCCGCTGGCGCCGCTGCACCAGCCGCACAACCTGAAGGCGATCGAGGTGCTGGCGCAGATGCGTCCCGAGCTGCCGCAGGTGGCGTGCTTCGACACCGCGTTCCACCGCAGCCAGAGCGAACTGGCGCAGGCGTTCGCGCTGCCGGCATCGATCACCGAGCGCGGCGTGCGGCGCTACGGCTTCCACGGCCTGTCGTACGAGTACATCGCCAGCGTGCTGCCGACGGTCGATGCGGCCGCGGCCACGGGCCGCACCATCGTCGCCCACCTCGGCAACGGCAGCAGCGCGTGCGCGATGGTCGGCGCGCGCAGCGTCGCCAGCACGATGGGCTTCACCGCGGTCGACGGGCTGCCGATGGGCACGCGCTGCGGCAACCTCGACCCCGGCGTCGTGCTGTACCTGCTCGACGAGCTGAAGATGGACGCGCGCGCGATCGAGACCCTCGTCTACAAGGAGTCGGGGCTGCTCGGCGTGTCGGGCGTGTCGAGCGACATGCGTGCGCTGCTGGCCAGCGACGAGCCGCGCGCGCGCTTCGCGATCGAGCTGTATTGCTACCGCCTGGCGCGCGAGATCGGCTCGCTGGCCGCCGCCGCCCAGGGCATCGACGCGCTGGTGTTCACCGCCGGCATCGGCGAGCACGCGGCGCCGATCCGCGAGCGCGTGTGCAGGCACGCCGCGTGGCTCGGGCTCGAGCTCGACGCCAAGGCCAACGCGGCCGGCGGGCCGCGCATCAGCACCGCGGCGAGTCGCGTCGCCGGCTGGGTGATCGCGACCAATGAAGAGCTGATGATCGCGCGGCACACCGCGCAAGCGCTGCAGGCGGCGCGATGAAGACGATCGCGCTGGCCGATGCGGTGGCGCTGATCCCCGACGGCGCCTCGCTGATGATCGGCGGCTTCATGGGCGTCGGCACGCCGCAGCGGCTGGTCGACGAGATCGTGCGCCAGGGCAAGCGCGACCTCACGGTGATCGCCAACGACACCGCGATGCCCGGCCGCGGCATCGGCAGGCTCGTCAGCGCGGGCGCCGTCAGCAGGGCGATCGTCAGCCACATCGGCCTGAACCCGGAGACGCAACGCAAGATGATCGACGGCGTCATGCAGTGCGAGCTGGTGCCGCAGGGCACGCTGATCGAGCGCATCCGCGCCGGAGGCCACGGCCTGGGCGGGGAGCTGACGCCCACCGGCGTCGGCACGCTGGTGGAGACGGGCAAGCGCAAGATCGAGGTC
>Ga0335084_10007549_pt1 | contig 10802 bp, 11 predicted proteins | sample Lox_Sample_44_FD_206721 | JGI IMG/M metagenome (GOLD analysis project Ga0335084, IMG submission 206721) | Soil microbial communities from Loxahatchee National Wildlife Refuge, Florida, United States - Lox_Sample_4.4 | ecosystem: Environmental > Terrestrial > Soil > Wetlands | place: USA...
CTGAACGGCCGCGACCGCATCGCCGAGTTCATCGACCGGGCGAAGCACACCCTGTTCGTGCAGAACGAGCGCTACCAGGACCCGGTGATCATCGAGCGGTTGGTGCGCGCGGCGGCGCGCGGCGTGAAGATCCACGTGATGGCGCGCCCGCCGCACACGCTCAAGAAGGAAAAACTGGTCGAGGGTGTCGGCGGCATGCGCATCCTCGACGACGTCGGCGTCAAGGTGCACAAGCTGAAGCACCTCAAGCTGCACGCGAAGATGCTGCTCGCCGACGGCGAGCGCGCGATCGTGGGCTCGATCAATTTCTCGCCCGGCAGCTTCGACAGCCGGCGCGAGCTCGCGATCGAGCTCGACGACCACCACGCGGTCAAGGCGCTGCACAGGATCGCCGAGCACGACTGGGACCACTCGCACCCGCTCGACCTCACCGACGAAGGACTGCTCGACGACCTGGCGAAGCGCGGCGGCGCGGGCGCGGAGCTGCTCGCGCTGAAGGGAAAGCCGAAGGCGAAGGATAGCGGCAAGAAGGGGAGGGGCAAGAAGAACGACACGAAGGCCAAGAAGACCAAGAAGACCAAGAAGGCCAGGAAGGCCGAGAAGGCCAGGAAGGCCGAGGGCAACGCCAGGAAGAAGACCTGAGCCTTCTACCGGAGCAGGCGTCGATCAAAGGCGAACGGCTCGGGCGCACCCACCCGCACCCGACCGAAAGCCCGATGCCGCGGGTTGATCAGGAGGTTGCGCTCGGCCGGCACGACGATCGATGGCACGGCGAGGGCGAGCGATCGCGCTTCCCCGGCCCAGCGGTCGCCGAACCGTTGCGCGTCCGGCCCGTACGGCAGGTCGGCCCAGTCGGCCGGGAGCCCGGAAGCCCCGCGCACCAGCCGATCGGGTACGTCGATCGGGACGAACACCATGTCCGGCGGAACGGTGTCGCGCGTGACGTGGACCAGCATTTCGAGCGCCGCGAGCGCACGACTCGTCGCGGCATACGCGATGCGCGTTCCGGGGGAGTTCCAGCGCCCGCCGGCGATCGCCGCGCCTCTGCCGGAAAGCGGGTCCGACGCGTACGGCGCGCGCGTCAGCCGCCAGACCCGCATCAGGCGAAGTCGCCGTAATCGATGCGGATCAGCTCGTCGGAGACCGCTTTCGCGCCGGCGTCCGAGCCGAGCAGGGCGAGCGGCGCCTCCCCGCCGAGAAGGGGGTGCCGGGCGCGAAGCCATGTCCCGGCCTTCCCGTATCCGCCGAAGACCCGGGCGCTTTCCTCGACCACGCGCGCCACGCGCAGCAGCCGGTCGGCCTCATCCGGCTTGAGAAAACGATCGCGCTTCCGCCGGGCCGCGGTGCGCGGGGGCAGGCCGACGATCGCGAGCAGCGCGTCCGGTTCCACGCCAACCCGCCCGGCGAGCGTGGCGACGGCGGTGAACGGCAGTGCGCGGGCGGTGAGCTCGACCAGTGGCCCCGATGGCGGGGCCGTCGCGGGGCGCCGCGTTGCGCGATAGTCCGCGCGCTTCTCGGCGACGCCGAGCGCGGCGAGGGTAGGGCGGCTCGCTTTCAATCGGCGCGTCCTCGTGCTGCCAGATGGCGTAAATTATATGCCATCCGGCAGCCGGGCGCCGTGGACTGCCGCGCCGCTACTTCTCCATGTAGACCTTCACCAAGTCCTGGAACCAGGTCTGCGCCTGGGTGAAGCCCTTCGCCCTCGTCGACATCATCCGCTGCGGCGAGCGGCAGGGACTCTCCGGGCGGCGGGGTTGACACGCGTTTATCATTTCGATAATACTGGAAACATGGAAATGACGCAAGCGATCGAAGCGCTGTCCGCGCTCGCGCACGAAACGCGGCTGAAGGTGTACCGGCTGCTGGTCGAGGCCGGACCGGGGGGCTTGCCAGCCGGCCGGATCGGCGAAGAGCTCGATCTGCCGCCGGCGACGCTCTCCTTCCATCTCGCGCATCTCGCGCGCGCCGGGCTGGCGAGCGCCCGGCAGGACGGTCGCTTCGTCATCTACGCCGCCGACTTCCGGAGCATGAACGCCCTGGTCGGCTACCTCACCGAGAACTGCTGCGGCGGCAATCCCTGCGGGCCGCGTCAGGTCTCCGCGCAACGCACCCGGAAAGGAATCAAGACATGAAACGCTTTCACGTCCACGTGGCGGTCGACGATCTCGCCGCCAACATCCGCTTCTATTCGACCGTCTTCGGCGCGCAGCCGGCCGTGGTCAAGGACGACTACGCCAAGTGGATGCTCGACGACCCGCGCGTCAACTTCGCGATCTCGAGCCGCGGCGCGAAGCCCGGCCTCGACCACCTCGGGCTGCAGGTGGACTCCGACGAGGAGCTCGTCGGACTGCGGGCACAGGTGGAGAAAGCCGAGATCGCCGCGTTCGAGCAGTCGGATGCGGCATGCTGCTATGCGCGCTCCGACAAATACTGGATTACCGACCCGCAGGGCATCGCCTGGGAGACCTTCCACACGCTCGACCAGATCCCGGTGTTCGGCGCGGATACGAAGACCGCGGGCGAGAAGGCGGCCGCGTGCTGTGCGCCCGCGAAGCAGACTGTGCGTTTCGTCGAGCGAGCGAAGTCCGCGAGCTGCTGCTGAGCCGGTCATGACCGACGGCAAGCGCAACGTGCTGTTCCTGTGCACCGGCAACTCGGCGCGGAGCGTCCTCGCCGAGGTGTTGTTGAACAGCATCGCTCCCGCGCGCTTCAAGGCCCATAGCGCGGGCAGCCAGCCGAAGGGAGCAGTCAACCGGTACGCGCTCGAGCTGCTCGAGAAGAACCGGCTTCCAACCACGGGCCTGCGCTCGAAGAGCTGGGGCGAGTTCGCCCGACCCGGGGCGCCGCAGATGGATTTCGTGTTCACGGTGTGTGACCAGGCGGCGGGCGAAGTCTGCCCGGTGTGGCCCGGTCAGCCCGTCACCGCGCACTGGGGCATCGAGGATCCGGCAGCGGTGGAAGGGACCGACGAGCAGAAGCGGCGGGCATTCGTGCGGGCGTTCGCCCAGCTCCAGCATCGGCTCACGATCTTCTCGAGCCTGCCGCTCGACAAGCTCGACCGGTTGGCCCTGCAGCAGCGCCTCCGCGAGATCGGCAGGCTGCGCGAAAAAGGCGAGTAAGTGGAGGCGGCTGCCGGCCGGTCCGAGGCGCGGCGGCCCGCCATCGGGCTCTTCGAGCGCTGGCTGACGCTGTGGGTGTTTCTCTGCATCGTCGCGGGGGTCGCGCTCGGCCAGCTTGCGCCGGCGCCCGTCCAGGCACTCGGCCGGATGGAGATCGCGCGGGTCAACATCCCGGTCGGGCTCCTCATCTGGGTGATGATCGTCCCGATGCTGCTGCGGATCGACTTCGCGGCGATCGGGCGGGTGCGGAGCCACGTGCGCGGCATCGGCGTCACGCTCCTCGTGAACTGGGCGGTGAAGCCGTTCTCGATGGCGCTCCTTGGCTGGGTCTTCATCCGTCATCTCTTCGCCCCGTACCTTCCCGCCGACCAGATCGACGGCTACATCGCGGGCCTGATCCTCCTCGCCGCCGCGCCCTGCACCGCGATGGTGTTCGTCTGGAGCCAGCTCGCGAAAGGCGACCCGTACTTCACGCTGAGCCAGGTCGCCCTGAACGACGCGATCATGGTCGTCGCGTTCGCGCCGATCGTCGCGCTGCTGCTCGGACTCTCGGCGATCATCGTCCCGTGGGACACGCTGCTTGTGTCGGTGGTGCTCTACATCGTGATTCCCGTCATCCTCGCGCAGCTCTGGCGCAGGTACCTGCTGCGCGCGGGTGGCGACGCGGCGCTGCAGGCCGCGCTCAAGCGCATCCAGCCGCTCTCGGTCGCGGCGCTTCTCGTCACGCTCGTGCTGCTCTTCGCATTCCAGGGGGGACAGATCCTGAAGCAGCCCTTCGTGATCGCGATGCTCGCAGTGCCGATCGTGATCCAGGTCTACTTCAACTCCGCGCTCGCCTACCTGCTCAACCGGCGGCTGGGGGTTGCGCATTGCGTTGCGGGACCCTCCGCGCTGATCGGCGCCAGCAACTTTTTCGAGCTGGCGGTGGCGGCGGCGATCAGCCTGTTCGGATTCGACTCCGGCGCGGCGCTCGCGACGGTGGTCGGGGTGCTGATCGAGGTGCCGGTGATGCTGTCGGTCGTGCGGATCGTGAACGCGACCGAAGCGTGGTACGAACGCCGGCCGCTTGCCCGCGCGTAGCGCGGTCCGCGAGGGTCCGCCTCAGGGGAACGGGGGCGACGGTGCGGCCGCCGCCCCCGAAACTTCCGCTCAGTCCTTTACAGACACGTCAGGTACATGCCGTGTGGGAAACGCGCAGCGTTGGCTCAGGCAGGGGGTGCCGATCGGCATTCACCGCGTGCTCAGGGGTGACACGTGCACTCCGGCAGTATCGCCCGCGCCGGGAATTGGCCTTTGGTGCAATGGGGAGAGAGTCCGATGCCAGCCGGATCAGCTCCGTTCCGACGGGGGGACGGAGGGGAGCGCCAGGTGCTCGGCCATCCGGACGAGATCGACGATCGAGGCTGCGTCCATCTTCTCCATGACCCGGTGACGATGGACCTTGACCGCCTGTTCGGCGATGTGGAGCGGTCGGCGACACCAGCGCGAACGGCTCGCGCTCGGGCGGCGTCAGCGGGGCGGTAGTGCCCCGTGTCGGTCCGTGTGCCGGGCGCCGCGCCCGGATGTTCGTGTGCGCGGCTACTTCGCGGTGAAGAAGTAGTAATCCGCCGTGTAGCTCACCCGCCCGATCGCCCCCATGCTGACCTGGGAGCAGCCGCCGGACGGGGCCACGCCGCCGGTGGTGTTTACGCGCTGGACGCTGGTGACTTTGCTGAACGAACCCGCGGGCCCGTCGGACTTCGAGGTGAGCAGCAGCCAGGGGATCGCGTCGGGCCGCGGCGCGTCGGCGCGCTCCTTCAGCGCGCCCAGGATTCTGCTGCCGTCGTTCGACTCCCAGTGCGGGCCGGCGTAGTGCTTGCCGATCTTCGCGCCGCGCGCATCGAAGAGGTCGGCCTCGGGCGCGACGAACGCCCACTCGTACTGGCCGCGCTGATCCTTCTTCGCGCGGCATTCGTAGATCTGCACACCCTTCGCGGGAACGATCGCCGCGAGCGATTCGTTCCCGGCCGGCTGCAGCTTCGCCGGCACGTCGACCGCGGTGGGCGCCGGCGAAGCGGCGCAGCCGGCCAGGAGTGAAAGGAGGGCGGGCATCAGGAAGCGGCGGGACATCGAAATCTCCTCGCAACGGGTCGATGAGGCACCCTACGCGCGAGGGACTGGCGGATGGCTGACCAATGACGAAATCGCGGCGCCGCAGCGGCACGCCGGGCCGGCAGCGCCGGCCCGGCCTCGCTGGGGCCTACCCGCGCCGGTCACCGTTGTCGTCGTGCCGGTTCTTCTTCGACCCGTTGAAGCCGACGTCGGGATCGATCCAGACGGCGAGGAGCTGCCCTCCCTCGACCAGCTCCGGGTCGCTCGATACCTTGTGCGACTGGACGTCCACCAGGAACCAGCCTTCGCCGAGGATGTGGGCGACGTCGATGATCCCCGAGCTCTCCTCGTCGTTGGTGAGGAACTCCGGCTTCTTCGAGTCGGGATCGAAGAACCGCGGGTTGTGAGCCGCCACCTGGATGAGCTCGCGCGTATCGATCGCGTACAGCCAGAGCTTGGCGATGCGGTTGTTGCCGCCCGGGTCCTCGTCCATCAGGACGCGGCCGAGCTGGTCGACCGTCACGTTGTCGAGCATCCGGTGGCCTTCGTCGCCGCGCAGCAGGATTTCGACGGTTCCCCCGCTCACCGGGTCCTCGATGTCGTCGAAGCGCAGGCGCCACAGGCGCGAGTTGGTCGTGATGCTGGCCGTCGTGACGAAGTAGTAGTCGTTCTGGCGCTTCCGGCGCGGGTCCCACGCGCCGTCCTCGCAGCGCTGCACCCGGGTGACGCCCTTGTCGTTCGACAGTTTCTCGAAGTCGAGGCCGGTCACGATGCTCGAGACGTCGCCCAGCTCGACGAGCTTGAACCGACCCTTGCCGATATAGCCGGTGCCGGAATCGCCGAGCCCGTACAGATCGTCCTCCCCGGCGACCGGCTTGCCGTCGACGAGCATCTGGACGCCGTAGAGCAGCCCGTTGGTGAGGCCCGCCCGCTCGATCGGGTGGCCGCTGCCCTGCTTGGTGCCGATGTAGAAGTACACCTCGCTGCCATTGTTCGGCAGCGGGGTGGTGGCCGCATTGCTGTCGTCCTGGCAGGCGACGATGGTCTTGATCTGCGGGTGCGGACAGGCAACGGCGTTTTCGAACGCCATCCGCCCCAGGCGGGGCAGCTGCCACGCCTCGCCGGTATGGGCGCCGGTGCAGACCCGCGCCCAGCCGCGGCCATCGTTCACCTCCTCGCCGTTCAGGTAGAGGCGCTCCTGCGTGCCGACGCCGTGGGCGTAGTAGGCGCTCTCCGCTGCGAGGTCGCCGGAGCAGAACCGCTGCCACTGGACGGTGCCCGCCTTGTAGCTCTTCGTCGGGACGTCCCAGAAGTGCACGCCGCCGGGCGAGGTCGTGTGGTCCTGGCCCTTGACGACCTTGAGCGTCTCCGCGTTGATCGTCCAGCGCGAGACGAACGCCCCGCTGCTCCCGTGCGCGCGGACGACGCCCGGGCCGGACGGAGGCGAGAGGGTGAGCTCGTGGTTCATGAGCAGCGTGAATTCCTGGTGCCCGCTGCGGAACGGCCCGAGCCCGTCGGGGATGCCGACCATCCGGTAGCCGCCGACCGAATCGCCGGTGGTGAGAATGGAGACGATCCTGACGCCGGCGATGCTCGGCTTCAGGTACGGCTCGGTGGTCGTGCTCGGACCGACGCTCGTCGAAGCGGCCTCGGCGTCCGGCGTCGCGAACACGCCGGCGCTGGCGACGACGAGCGGCGTCGCGAGCGCGCCTTTGAGAAACGATCGACGAGGGGGAAGGTCGTTCGGGTTCATGCGCACACCTTTCTGTCGGTGGTTGGTGGTGGCGCAGGAGGCTAGGGCGCACGCATTACAAACGTTGTATGGCCGCGCGCGCGAACTGCGTGGCGTAATGCGCCGGTCATCGCGATGTCACACTCGACGACGCCGGTGCGCCTCAGCGCACGCGCATGGTGCGCTTCCGAAAAGAAAAGAGCCTGCGATCCGCAGGCTCTTGAGGAAAAGGGGAACCGGATGTGCGGTCGCTCAGCCCGGCTGCATCCCCTTCGTCCTGATGACCGCCGCGGCGCCTGGCGTCTTCAGGTAGTCGATGAGCGCTTTGGCGGCTCCGGCTTGCGCAGGATTCGCGCTTACCGCGCCGGTGAACACGACCTCCTCCCGCAGCTCCGGCGGGACGAGGCCGACGAGGTCGACGCCCGGGGCGACCAGCACGTTGGCGAGGAAGATGCCGAGCTCGGCCTCGCCCCTGGCCACCGCTTCCACGATCTGCGGCGGGGTAGCCTGCGCCTTCGTCTTGGCCTTCATCGCTTCGCCGACACCGAGGCGGTCGAATAGCTTGAGCACCTGGGTTCCGCCGGCGCTCTGGGGAATGAAGGCGACCGACTGCGCCTTGAGCAGGGTCTGCTTCAGCGCCTCGGGCGTCCGGATGTCGGGCTTGGGAGCGCCCGCGCGGACCGCGACGCCCACCGCGACGCGGGCGATGTCGGTCGTCGCCGCCGGGGCGAACCTCGCCCGCGCCGCGGCATCCTTCATCACGTCGACCGGAACGACGCCGACGTCGAACGGCTCGCCGGAGGTGGCCTGCTTGATCAGGTTCGGCGTGGTGCCGAAGAAAATCACGAGCCTGTGGCCGGAGGCGCGCTCGAATTGCGGGCCGAGCTCCTTGAAGATCTCGGCCATCGCGCCGCCGACCAACGCCTTCAGTTCGGCAGCCTGCAGATTCGCGGTTGATGACATGAGGATCGCGCTCAGTATGGAAACCGCGACAATAGTGGAGGGGCGCTTCGTCGTCTTCTCCCTTGCCCGGACGGACCGCGCTCCCGCTCCTGGAAATCCGGGCGGCACAAGACTAGCATGGCGTGGCGGCAGCATCGCCGCCCGCACACGAGGACCTCGACTTGGAAAAGATCAACATCCAGTTCACGCTCTTCTCCGCCTTCTATTCGCCGCTCATTTCGGCGATGTCGGGCGGTTTTCTCGAGGCGGAAGGTCTCGATCCGCAGTGGTCGGTCTCGCCGCCGGGCGTGTCCGCGCTCGCGGCGCTGAAGAGCGGTTCGGCCCACGTCGTCCAGTCGGCCCTGAGCCAGGGGTTCACTTCGCTCAACAAGGGCGAGACGCCGGAAGCGGTCCATTTCGCCCAGATCAACGAGATGGACGGGTTCTTCCTCACCGGGCGCAAGCCCGATCCCGCCTTCGCCTGGAACAAGCTGGAAGGCGCCGAAGTCGTGCTGTTCAACGGCGGGCAGCCGCTGGCCATGTTCAAGTACGCGTGCCACAAGGCGGGCATCGACTTCGGGAAGATCAAGGCCATCTACGCGAGCGGCCCCGCCGAAGTCGACCGTACCTTCCGCAACGGACAGGGGCAGTACGTGCAGGAGCAGGGTCCGTTCCCGCAGCAGCTGCAGGCCGACGGGATCGGGCACGTCGTCGCCCAGGTCGGCAAACAGATCGGACCGTGCGGATTCTCCAGCCTCGCGTCCACCCGTGAATGGCTGCGGACCGACATGGCGAAGGCGTTCATGCGCGCCTACCGGAAGACCCGGCGCTACATGAACGAGACGCCGGCCGCCGCGATCGCCCGGGCGGAGAAGCCGTATTTCCCCGACATCGACGAACGCGTCCTCGCCGACTGCATCGGCACCTACCAGCAGCTCGGCTGCTGGACGCCGCACGTCGAGATCACGCGCGCGGCCTACGAAACGACGCTGGACGTCTTCGAGTACAACGGGCTCCTCAAGCAGCGCTATCCCTACGAGCAGGTCTGCGCCGTCCCGCCGGCGGGCTAGGGGGCGCACCATCGTTCGACCCCCGGCGCCCGCGGCGCCGGCCGGTTAGCCCTTCCGCGCAGCGCCCGAGCGCTTCAGATCCGCCGGGGTAGCCAGGCGCTGGCCGAGCGCATTCTGGGTGCGCTTGGCCACTGGCACGAGCTTCGACGCCGCGCGTGGGGCCGGCCGCTTGGGCATCTCGGGCATCGGCGGCAGGTCGGCCAGCTCGGGAAGCTCGACCTTCGCAAATCGCTTGGCCTTCGGCAGATCGCCACGTCGCGCGGTGACACGCCAGGCAAACGCGATCCGGCGCTTGCCGCGGCGCGTCCCGGGCAACGCCTCGCAGCGCACGACGAAGCTGTCGCTCATGCGCGCCTCGACCCACAACAGCACCGGCGCGTAGGGCGTAAGGTGGACCTGATACGCGCCCCGGACCGCAGCGACGAACCCGGGATCGATCCGTACCTCGGCGCGGCCGTCGGTGCACGCCGCCTCGCCCTGGTCTTCGAACCAGGGTTCGGGCGCTTCGAGGCAGTAGAGCCGGCGGAACTCGCCCTTGCCGGCTGGCACGACCGCGGCCTTCACGCCGAGCACGAAGAAGTCGCGCTCGACGATCACGTCGCCCTGGAAATATCCGGCCGTCTTGGGGCTCACCGCCCGCAGCGCGATGCTCCGGCCTTCGGCCAGTACGCCCGCCGTGCCCTGGCGGGTGCGCCCGGCCACGCCGATCCCTCGTTGCGACACGCCTTGCACGCCGATCCGCTCGCTGAAGCCGTCCACGCCGTTACCGGCCTCGCTGCTGCCCTGCACGCCGGTCGCGGTCGAGGAAAAGCCGCGCACCCCGTTGGCTTCGCTCGAATTCCCGGAGACGCCCGCGTCCCTCTCCGAGCGCCCGCCCACGCCGATGCCGGTGGCGGATTGGCCGAACACCCCCGGTGCTTCGGTTGAGACGCCTTCGACGCCGCCGCTGCTCGTGCCCTCGCCGCGCACGCCGGGCCCGCCGCCTTCCTGGTTGCGCCCGAGCACGCCGGCGCCGAACCACGACAGACCGAACACGCCCGCGCTTCCGACTGCATCGCCCTGTACGCCGACGTCGGACCCCGGGGAGAAATTCGTCGTCCCCGGCAGCACGCTGGGGATGCCGTTGCCCCACACTGCAGTGGCGCCGCCGCTGCCGAACACGCCGGTCGAGGATCCCCACCGACCCACTCCGGCCACACCGGGGCCCAAGCTGTTGTACGACATCCCGAGTACGCCGGTCGTACCCTCACCTTGCACGCCGATGAACTCCGTCGGCCAGGGGACTGGCGTTACCGGCGCACCGACCGCGAACACGTAGTTGCGAGCCAGGAAGGCCGGGGATTTGGACGGATACGGACGCGAATCGACGATGGTCGGCTGATTCGCATCGACGCCCATGCCCGCTTTCAGGGGATCCCCATTCGCCATGCGCGCTGCTCCGTGAATTTGAGTGACGCCGAGCCTACCATGGCGCGGCGGGCGACTGAACGGTGTCGGATCGCCTGCTGCCGGTCGGGTAGTCCCGAGTCAGCCTTTTGCGCGTGCCCGGCGCCATGCGGCAGGCGGCATGCCGGTGGCGCGCTTGAAGGCGCGTGCGAACGCCGCCTCCGATTCGTATCCGACGTCCAGCGCGATCGCTGCCACGTTGACGCTCGAGCTGCACAGCAGGGTCGATGCGACCTGCATCCGCCAGTTCGTCAGGTACTGCATCGGCGGCTGGCCGATGAAATGGACGAAGCGTTCGTGCAGCGCGGAGCGCGATAGCCCCACCTTGCGGCCGAGCGCGTCGATCGTCCACGGCTCGGCCGCGTTTTCGTGCAGGAGCGCGAGCGCACGGCCCACGTGGCG